>OCTA010003265.1_pt1 | contig 14406 bp, 18 predicted proteins | sample 1538991 | NCBI WGS metagenome assembly OCTA01 (sample SAMEA3539302, study PRJEB22396) | soil metagenome | biome: tundra; feature: field; material: soil | place: USA | collected 2010-05 | depth 0.15 m
AACCGTCGTCAGGCGAAGGTGTCTATCCACGATGATGCCTCCGCGCCTTTCAGGGCACGCAGATGCGGCCCGGCTTCTGCACGAGCGCTTTTCCCCGCCGCTCCTGCTCGGCCCCAAGACTTCCAGACAGCTCCCGGAGATCCTCGCCCAGATGGAGGTCGCCGGTGGTGCGGTCTACGACGCGCTCGTAGCGCTGGCCGCCGCCGAGCACGGAGCGGACCTGGCTGGCCACCCGCGACGCCCGGGCAAAAGACACCTACGAGAGGGTCGGAGTACGCGTCATTGTCGCCGCAGGACCAGGCTAGGCGGCGGGCGGTACGTTCCAGGACAAGATGACCCGCTGGTCGTGCTCGGTGCCAAGCGTGCTGATCGTCCCGGTGTCCAGCCGGAACAGCCGTCCGGCTGACGGCTCGAGCTCCAGGTAGCGGGCGGTGAGGACCCGCAGCACGTGGGCGTGCGCGACCAGGACGACGTCTCCGTCGGCCAGCAGCGGCGTGACCCGGGCCAGCACCCGGTCGACCCGCTGGCCGACCTGGCCCACTGTCTCGCCGGGGTGCTCGGCGTCCCCGGGGATCACGCCGTCCCGCCACAGGTACCAGCCGGGCCGCTGTTCCCTGATCTGCCGCGTCGTCATGCCCTCGTAGCCGCCGTAGTCCCATTCCCATAGGTCAGGGTCTGGCTTGGCGCTGTCCAGGCCAGCCAGGGCCGCGCTGGTGACCGCGCGGTGGGCGGGGCTGGAGAACACGGCCACGAAGTGACGCCGGGCCAGCATCGGGGCTAGCGCCGCGGCGGCCGCCTCGCCGTGCGCGGTGAGCGGGATGTCTGTCCGCCCGGTATGCCGGCCGGCCAGGCTCCATGCGGTCTCGCCGTGCCGCAGCAGGATCAGGTCTCCCATGGCTCGATAACATATCGAGCCATGGGAATCCCTGACGCGCCGGGCCCGCTCGCCGGCCTGCAAGTACTCGACCTGACCAGAGCCCTGTCCGGGCCGTTCGCCACGATGATCCTCGGCGACCTCGGCGCCGACGTGATCAAGGTCGAGGACATCTGGCACGGTGATGACACCCGGCGCTGGGGTCCGCCGTTCCAGGGTGACGACGCCGCCTATTTCCTGTCCGTGAACCGGAACAAGCGCGGCTTGTCCGTCAACATGAAAACGCCTGAAGGCCGGGACATCGTCCGGCGGCTGGCCCAGGGCTCCGACATCATGGTGGAGAACTTCCGGCCGGGCACCGCCGCGCGCCTCGGTCTAGGCTACGACGAGCTGGCCCGCCAGAACCCGCGGCTGATCTACGCCTCGATCAGCGGCTACGGGCAGACCGGACCGAGCGCGGGACTGCCTGGCTACGACGCGGTCGCCCAGGCCATCTCCGGGATGATGAGCGTTACCGGCGAACCGGACGGCGAACCCGTGCGCAGCGGCACCTCCTCGGCCGACATCGGGGGCGGCATGTGGGCGCTGATCGGCATCCTGGCCGCGCTGCACGCACGGGAGGCGAGCGGCCAGGGCCAGCTGGTCGACGTGTCACTGCTTGACGGTCAGATCGCCTGGCTCACCTATGTGGCGGGCAAGTACTTCGCGACCGGCGTGACACCGGCCCGGCACGGCAGCGCGCACGAAAGCCTCACCCCGTACCAGGTGTTCCCGACCGCCGATGCGCCGCTGATGGTGGCGGTCGGCAGCGACGGGCTGTGGCGCCGGTTCACCGCGGCCACCGGGCTCGACGAGCTGACCGATGACCCGCGCTACGCCACCAACCCCGACCGGGTGCGCAACCGCGACACCCTGATCCCGCGTATCGAGACCGCCCTGGCGGCTAAGGGCTGCACGGAATGGACCGACCTGCTGAACGCGGCGGGCGTGCCGGCCGGCCCGGTCAACACCGTGCCCGCCGCGCTGGAGCAGCCGCAGGTCGCCGCGCGCGAGATGGTGGTCAAGATCGAGCACCCGGTGGCAGGCACGCTCAAGACCCTCGGGTCACCGCTGAAGCTGTCGGCCCAGCCGCCCAGCATCCGCCGCCCGCCGCCGGTCCTCGGCCAGCACACCGATGAGATCCTCGCCGAGGCCGGCTACACCGCCGCGCGCATCGCTGAGCTGCGCGAAGCAGGCGTGATCAGGTAACGTCAATGCGCCCGGTTACAAGCATCCCGACGGTTGCCGTCTGACGTCGGCAGGTTAAGGAAGTCGATGTACCACCGCATCCCTTCCAGGGGAAGCAAAGTGCCATCGACTTCTTTGGCATCCTCGGGTGAGCTGTCACAACAGGCGGCGGAGCGCTAGGAGGTCGCGCATGCTGGCCTGCACCTTGACCCGGCCCGAGAGCCACATCCGGGCGATGTTAGCGGGGGTCGCGGACAGCGAGATAACATCGTTGCTAATCGCGGTCAGCCTGATGTCGGCCGGCGGCTCGTCGTGCGCCGCTTCTTTGACCGGTTCGGAGCCATGGTCGGTGAACCTGGTTATGAACGTCACGTCGAGATCAGTCACAAGGCAGCTCATCGAGCGCTTGCCGAAATAACTGGCCCGGTCCTGGGGATTCATCTCCGCCAGCCGGGTCGTGAGGGTTTGCAGCGCCTCGCGGCACTCCTCGGCTGAAGCCATGTGCGCCTCGCTCTTGTCAACATCGGACGGTAGCGTTCCACGCGGAGGGTAGCGCATATGAACGAGGAGTACCGAGACCAGGGCCCGGGGGATGAGAGTCAAATCCCACCTTCCGAACGGACTGTGGTTTCACTGCCGCGGACAGGTGATGACCGGGTGGACGATGCCGTGGCCGGGCTAAGCCGGCTGCCGGGTCTGCCAGCCGATGAGCATGTCACCGTGCTCGAAGAGGTGCACGGCCGGCTCAGGGACATCCTGGGCGAGCTGAGCGAGGGCCGGTCTTGACCCCAGCACGCGCGAGGCTCGACGCTGAGCTGGTCAGGCGGGGCCTGGCCCGGTCGCGGGAGCAGGCGGGCGAGCTCGTGGCGGCCGGGCTGGTGGCGGTGGCCGGCCAGCGGGCGGCCAAGGCCGCCACTCAGGTGGCCCGGGATGCCCCGATCACGGTCACCGAGTCCGGAGAACCTGATTACGTGTCGCGCGGCGGCCACAAGCTGGCCGGGGCGCTGGCGGTCTTCGCGCCGATGGGCCTGGCGGTCGCGGGACGGCCGTGCCTGGACGCGGGGGCCTCCACCGGCGGATTCACCGACGTGCTGCTGCGGGCGGGCGCCGCGCACGTCGTGGCCGCCGACGTGGGGTACGGTCAGCTCGCCTGGTCTCTGCGCACCGACCCGCGGGTGACCGTGATGGACCGGGTCAACGTGCGGACGCTCGACCTGGGCGACGGGATGACGGTGCCCGAACTCGTGGTGGCCGACTTGTCGTTCATCTCGCTCACCCTGGTGCTCCCGGCGCTGATCGCCTGCGCCACGCCGGATGCCGATTTCGTTCTGCTCGTGAAGCCTCAGTTCGAAGTGGGTAAGAGCCGGGTAGGCGCAGGTGGCGTGGTGCGTGACAGCACGGACCGTTCGGCCTCGGTAGCGCGGGTTGCCGCGGCGGCGGGTCAGCTCGGCCTCGGCGTCCGGGGGATTACGGCGAGCCCGCTGCCCGGGCCTGCGGGAAACGTGGAATATTTCGTGTGGTTGCGCCGCGGCGCGCCGCCGCTCGACGAGGGGCAGCTGCAGCGGGCGATCGAGGAGGGACCTAGCTAGTGGGACAGCGGTCGGTGCTGGTGACGGCGCACACGGGGCGGGAGAACGCGGTGCGCAGCGCCCACCTGGTGGCGCAGCGGCTGAGCGCCGCCGGCATCTCCGTCTGCACCCTGGCGGGTGAGCTCAGCTACCCGGGCGCCGCGCAGGTGCCGCCCGGCGACTGCGCGGCCGAGGGCGTCGAACTCATTATCGTTCTCGGCGGCGACGGCAGCCTGCTGCGTGCCGCCGAGCTGGCCCGGCCGGCCGGGGTCCCGCTGATCGGCGTGAACCTTGGTCACGTCGGCTTCCTGGCCGAGGCGGAGCCGGACGGGCTGGCCGACACGGTCGACAAGGTGGTGGCCGGGCAGTACGTGGTCGAGGAACGGATGACGATCGACGTGACCGTGCGCAGCAACGGTGAGCTGATCGCATCCACCTGGGCGCTGAACGAGGCCACGGTGGAAAAGGCGGCCAGGGAACGGATGGTCGAGGTGATCACCGAGGTCGACGGCCGCCCGCTGTCCCGCTTCGGCTGTGACGGCGTGGTGTGCTCGACCCCCACCGGCTCGACGGCCTACGCTTTCTCCGCGGGCGGCCCCGTGGTCTGGCCAGAGGTGGAGGCGCTGCTCATGGTCCCGATCAGCGCGCACGCGCTGTTCGCTCCGCCGATGCTGGTCTCACCGCAGTCGGTGCTCGCGGTGGAGCTGATGGTAGGCAACGAGACATCGGGTGCGGTTTTGTGGTGCGATGGTCGGCGTAAGGTCGATCTGCCATCCGGGGCCCGGGTGGAGGTGCGCCGGGGCGCGCTGCCGGTGCTGCTGGCGCGGCTGGAGACCCCCGGTGCTCGCGGCGGGCGGTTCACGGACCGTCTGGTGGCCAAGTTCGGCCTGCCCGTAGCGGGCTGGCGGGGCCGTACCTGGGAGGACACAGGCGAACATGCTTGAGGAAGTCCGCATCACGGGCCTCGGCGTTATCGACGACGCGGTGCTTGAGCTGTCGTCCGGCTTCACCGCGCTGACCGGTGAGACCGGGGCGGGCAAGACCATGGTCGTGACCGCGCTCGGACTGCTGTTCGGCGGCCGGGCCGATCCGGCGCGGGTGCGGCCGGGCGCGGCGCGGGCCGCGGTCGAGGGGCGGCTCCTGGTCTCCGCCAAGGTGGCGCGTGAGGTCGAGGAGTCCGGCGGAGATCTGGACGACAACGGATCCACGCTCGTGCTCAGCCGCTCGGTGTCGGCCGAGGGCCGGTCGCGGGCGTTCGCGGGCGGGCATTCTGTGCCGGTGTCCCTGCTCCAGGTGCTGGCCGATGACCTGGTGGCCGTGCACGGGCAGTCGGATCAGCAGCAGCTGCTCAAACCCGGGCGGCAGCGGGAAGCACTGGACAGGTTCGCTGGGCCCGAGCTGGCCACGGTCCTGTCCGATTACCGGCGGGTGTTCAGCCGTCACCGCGCGGTCCGGGAGGAGCTGGATGCGCTGACCCGCGCGGAGCGGGAGCGAGTGGCTGAGGCGGAGACGCTGCGGTACGGCCTGTCCGAGGTCGAGACGGTATCTCCGGTGTCAGGGGAGGACACCGCGCTGATCGCCGAGGAGGAAAAGCTCGCCAACGCCGACGCGCTGCACGCGGCGGCCACCACGGCTCACGAGGCGCTGCTCGGAGACCCGGCCTCGGCCTCGGTTGGCGGCTCGGACGCGCTCACCCTGCTCGGAGCCGCGGGCCGGGCGCTGGAAGCGGTCCGCGCGCACGACCCCGTGCTGGCCGGGCTGGCCGACCGGCTGTCCGAGGCGAGCTACCTGATTTCCGACGTCGCAGGAGAGCTCGCCTCCTGCACCGAAGGACTGGATTCTGACCCGGCCCGGCTCGCCGCGGTGCAGGAGCGCCGCGCGGCGCTGGGCAGGCTGATCCGGTCTTACGGTACGGGGGGCGGGGCGGGAGACGTGGCCGCGGTGCTCGACTGGGCCAAGCAGGCCGGGTCGCGGCTGGCCGAGCTCGAAGGGGACAACGACAAGATCGCGGCGCTGGCCGCCGAAGAGGAGTCGTTGCGGTCGGAGGTGACCTCACTCGCGTCCGGGCTGACGGCGCTGCGCCTGGCGGCGGCGGAGCGGTTCGCTTCGGCGGTGACCGCCGAGCTGACCGCGCTGGCCATGCCGCACGCGTCGCTGACCGCCGCGGTCACCGACCTGGACGCACCTGGCCCGTACGGGGCCGACGACGTGGAGATCAGGCTGGCCGCGCATCCCGGCGCGCCGCCGCTGCCGCTGAACAAGGGCGCTTCCGGCGGCGAGCTTTCCCGCGTGATGCTGGCCATCGAGGTGGTCTTCGCCGGCGCGGACCCGGTGCCCACGTTCGTCTTCGACGAGGTCGACGCCGGGGTCGGCGGCAAGGCCGCGGTCGAGATCGGCCGGCGGCTGGCGAGGCTGGCCCGCTCATCGCAGGTGATCGTGGTCACCCACTTGCCGCAAGTCGCCGCGTTCGCCGACAACCACCTGGTGGTGGAGAAGTCGGGCGACGGGCTGGTCACCGAGAGCGGCGTGGTCCGGCTGGACCGGCCGGCCCGGGTGCGGGAGCTGTCCCGGATGCTAGGCGGCCTGGAAGAGTCCGAGTTCGGCCAGGCTCACGCCGAGGAACTGCTCGCAATGGCCGATCGGGAGCGCGCGGCCGCCAGCGGCTGATCCAGCTCGGGGTCCTAAGGAGTACGAACGTGAAACCGTTGCCCAGTGGGCCGATGGCCGGCCGGACGGTCCTGATCACCGGCGGCACCGGCGGCATCGGCCGGGCCACCGCCCTGGGACTGGCCACGATGGGCGCGCACCTCGCGATCACCGGCCGGGACCGCCGGCGCGCCGCGAACGCGGCTGATGAAATCCACGCCGTCGGCGGCGGGCCGGTGGACGTGTTCATCGCGGATCTGTCCTCCCAGTCCGAGGTGCGGCGGCTGGCCGACGATGTCCTCAAGCAGCTGGCCCGGATCGACGTGCTGGTCAACAACGCCGGAGGGTACTGGAATACCCGGCACGTGACTGCGGACGGACTCGAGCGCACCTTCGCCTTGAACCATCTCGCGCCGTTCCTGCTGACCAGCCTGCTCCTTGACCGGCTGAAGCAGAGCGCCCCGGCTCGTGTGGTCACGGTCTCCTCCAACGTGCAGGCCTTCGGGCGCATCGACTTCGACAACCTCCAGGGTGAGCGGTCCTACTCCGGCGCACGGGCCTACAACCAGTCCAAGCTGGCCAACGTGCTGTTCACTTACCAGCTGGCCAGCAGGCTGCAGGCGACCTCCGTCACCGCCAACGCGCTGCATCCCGGCGTGGTCAGCACGTCGTTCGGAGCCGAGGACCCCGGCCGCGCCCAGCGGCTGTTTACCCCGTTCGTGCGGCCGTTCATGAAAACTCCGGTGCGGGGCGCCGCCACCTCGGTCCGGCTGGCCTCCGATCCCGGTCTCGAGCAGGTGACGGGCCGCTTCTTCGCTAACGGCAAGCTCAGGAAATCTTCCAAGCGCAGCTACGACGAGGCCACCGCGGCCCGGCTCTGGCAGGTCAGCGCCGCCCTGGCCGCGCCCGCAGGCGCCCAGGGCGGGAATGCGCAAGGTTAGCGTGGCATTGAGCTGGTGATGGACATTATCGATGGTTCCCTTCCGCTGGCCGTACTTGACTTCGTCGGGATCGAGCACGGTGAGACGGCCTCCGCCTCAATTGCTGGTGCCGTAGGCATTGCCCAGGCTGTTGAGGCAGCTGGCTACCGGCGGTACTGGGTATCAGAGCATCACAACATGACCAGCCTGGCGTGCAGCGCCCCTGAGCTGCTGACCGCGCACGTCGGCGCGCATACCTCGCGGATCCGGGTCGGCGCGGCCGGAATCATGCTGCCCAACCATGCGCCGCTGAAGGTCGCGGAGATGTTCCGCACCTTGCTGGCGATGTACCCGGCGCGCATCGACCTTGCGCTGGGCCGGGCGCCGGGCACGGACCCGCTGACCGCGCACGTGCTGCGCCGGGGGGTGGTCGCCGATGCCGCCGCGGAGTTCCCCGCGCAGGTGGGTGAGCTGCTGGCCTTCCTCGGCGACGGATTCCCGGCGGGCCACCCCTACGCCCAGCTTGTGGCCGCGCCGCTGGTCGGGGAGCGGCCGGAGCTTTTCGTACTGGGGTCGAGTTCCTACGGACCCCGTTTCGCCGCGGTCAACGGGATGAATGCCGTATTCGCTCATCACATGAGCCCGGATCTGGCGTTCGAAACGCTGCGGGACTACCGTCGCGAGTTCACGCCGCGCGCGGACGGCGGGACGCCGTACTCGGCCATGTCGGTGCTGGCCTTCGCTAGCCACGACAACGAGGCGATCATGGACTTTGAAGCCGCGTGGACGCTGACCATCCAGAACATCCGCCGCGGGATACGTGAGCCGCTGCGGCCCGAGCAGATACACGACTTCGCTCGTTCGCCGGAGTTCCGGGCCGGCCATCACGACGACTCCCGGATGGTGACCGGCGAACCTAAGGCGGTTGCCGAGCGGCTCCTTGAGATGAAGGAACTGGCCCAGGCCGACGAGATCGTCGTTGTCACCCCGAGCCTGGACCGCGAACGCCGCCGGGACAGCTACGAGGCACTGGCGGAAGCCTGGCGCCGCGCCGCCTAACCGGGGGGCAGTTCCCCGCCGATGTCAGCTGAGCTGGCCCGGCGGGCCCGCAGGTTCCGGTTCTTGAGCCGGTTCCCGCAGGTGGCCATGTTGCACCACGCGCCCCGGCGGCTGTGTGACCGGTCATAGAACGCCCAGCGGCAGTCCGGATTGCCGCACAGCTTGAGCCGGTCCCAGCTGCCGTCGGCCTGCGCGTCGCGGATGATCAGCAGCAAGCCAAGCAGGCCGCCTGCCACGCGGCCTGCCGGGGATGCGACCTGGAGCCCGACCCGGCCCGCCGGGGCGACCTGCAGCCGGGCCTGGGCGTGCTGCCCGCCGTGGGACCGGGTGGTCGCCCAGTGCCTGGCCTGGCGGCGAGCCTGCAGCGGCTGCTGATGGTGGCCGGATTCGCTCCCGCTAACGTCCCCGCCTTGTCGGCGCCGGAACTCGCGGAGCTGGCCAGCCGCCTTATCCAGCCTGAACCGGTTCCCGCGCGTGGCGTCGCGATGGTGTGCCAGCTGCTGACTGACGTCGAGGACTCGCTCTACCGCGAGACCCGCCGTGATGACCTGGCTGCCCTCGCGAAGCGGACCGTGCAGGCGCTGAACGGCTAGCCAGGGGCCGCGGGGCGTCCCGGCGGTCCGGAGACTAGCGTAGGAGGATGGGAAAGCTCCGGGTCTTGTTCATCGGCGGCAGCGGGGTCATCAGCTCGGCGTGCTCGCGGGTCGCGGTGGAAAGCGGCATCGAGTTGTCCGTCCTGAACCGGGGACAGAGCACCACCCGGCCGCTCCCGCCCGGCGTCACGATGCTGCGGGCCGACATACGGGAACCACGGGCCGTTCGGGAAGAGATTAAAGATCTTGACTTCGACGCGGTCGTCGACTGGGTGGCGTTCACTCCCGGGCAGGTCCAGGCCGACATCGGCCTGTTCCGCGGGCGGACCGGGCAGTACGTCTTCATCAGCTCCGCCTCGGCGTACCAGACGCCGCCCGCGCGGATGCCTGTCACCGAGTCCACCCCGCTGCGCAACCCGTTCTGGCAGTACTCCCGTGACAAGATCGCCTGCGAGGACCTGCTCGTCGACGCCTACCGTGAGCAGGGATTCCCGGCCACGATCGTGCGGCCCTCGCACACCTATGACCAGACCCTGGTCCCGTTCGACGGCGGCTGGACGGTGCTGGGGCGGATGCTCGCGGGCAAGCCCGTCATCGTCCACGGTGACGGGACCTCGCTGTGGACGCTGACCCATCATGATGACTTCGCCCGCGCGTTCATCCCGCTCCTAGGCCACCCGCGGACTCTCGGCGAGGCGGTCCACATCACCTCAGACGACGTGCTCAGCTGGAACCAGATCGCGGAGACCCTGGCGGCCGCACTGGGCGTACAGGCGCGCGTGGTGCACGTGCCCTCGGACGCGATCGCCGCCGCCGACCCCGGCTGGGGCGCCGGGCTGCTGGGCGACAAGGCGCATTCGATGGTGTTCGACAACGCGAAACTGCGCAGCATCGTGCCCGGCTGGAACGCGGTGATCCCGTTCGAGCAGGGTGCCCGCGAGATCGTGGCGTGGCACCTGGCGGACCCAGCCCGGCAGGTCACCGACGCGAGCCTGGATGCGGTGATGGACAAGCTCGCGGTGACCTGGGCACAGTCGGCCCTATGACGCCGGGATCGCCGGATATCCTCGCGGCGGCACGCATGCTCGCTGACGATGTGCTGTTCCCCGACGCGATGCGGGTGGACGGCCTGGACGCGGTGCCAGCCGCTCACCTCGACGCGCTCGCGGCGGAAGGCCTCTACGGCGCGTCCGTGCCGCAGCAGGCGGGCGGCCTTGGCCTGGACCTGAGGACCACATGCGCGGTGACGGAGGAACTGGCCAGCGGCTGCCTGGCCACGGCGTTCGTCTGGCTCCAGCACCGCGGGCTGACCATGACGCTGGCCGCGGAAAGCACTCCAGCCGCCCTTCGCGATCAGTGGCTCGGCCTGGCCTGCCAGGGCAAGGTGCGCGGTGGCATCGCGCTCACCGGGCTGATTCCCGGACCGCCGCTGCTGCGCGCGCAGCCCGCCGAAGGCGGCTGGCGGGTGGACGGCGAGGCTCCGTGGGTGACCGGCTGGGGCCTGATCGACCTGCTGCTCGTCGTGGCTCGCGGGCCGGGGGACAGCGTCGTGTCGCTGATCCTGGACGCCGCCGCCCAGCCTGGGCTCACGGTCACCCGGCAGCGGCTCGCCGCCGTCAACGCCAGCGTCACGGTCCAGCTCGACTTCGACGGTGTCGTGGTTCCGCGGGAACGTCTGGCTAGTCAGGAGCCTTTCGACCCGGCCGCGAGCCTTCGCCCAGACCGGCTGCGCATCAACGGGTCACTCGGGCTCGGCGTGGCCGGCCGGTGCGGCCGGATGCTGGGCCCGGGACCGCTCGACGACGAGCTGGCCGCCTGCCGGGCGCAGCTCGACTCCGCCCTGGGCGCCGATGTCGCGGCCATGGCCCAGGCCCGCGCGGCGGCCTCAGAGCTGGCCGTCCGGTCCGCGGCGGCGCTGGCGGTACGGGACGGCAGCAAGTCGATCATGGCGGACCAGCAACCCCCGCGGCTCGCGCGCGAAGCGCTGTTCCTGCTGGTGTTCGGATCGCGGCCGCCGATCAAAAGCGCGCTGCTGCAGCGGCTCGGCGCCATGGCCGTCCTCAGCGCCGCCACCGGGACGTCGGGGGCCGCCCAGCACCCCTCCTCGGTCATCGCGGGCAGCCCCTTCGGCGGCGGCGGCAGCCCCTTCGGCGGTGGCGGAGCTAGCGGGAGCTGGTAGCCGCTCAGGTCGGGAGCATGGATCAGCCAGGCCTGGCGATCCGCTAGCCCTGGCGGCGGCTCAGCGGTCTATCGTGCCCGGTTCGCCGACCTGCCCGATGATGATCTCCGCGAGGAGTCCGGGTACCCGGAGCGGCAGCAGGTGGTCCGCGCCCGGGATCACGACCCGGCGGCTGCCCGGGATCCGGGCGGCGATCATGTCCGAGCACTCGGCGACCATGGGATATTCGCGGTCGCCGCGAACCGTCCGGCCAGGGCTTAGGGAGCCAGAGTTGTTACCTCGGCGATCCGCCGGCCACCTCGTAGGACCACAACTCGCTGCCGACACCCACTGGCCCGGGCGACTCGCCGCCCGCGCGCTCGGCCGCCGAACGATGCCCGTGCCCGAACGCGGGGGAGTGCAGCCACGCCTGGAACGCCTCGTCGTCCCGCCAGCGGGTCACCACCAGCCAGGTCGTGCGCTCGTCAGTCGGCTTGAGCAGCTCGAAGCCCTCGAAACCGTCCTGGTCATCCACTGCGCCCGCCCGGGCGGCGAACCTGCGGGCGAGCTCGTCGCCGCTGTCGGCGGGCACCGTAATCGCGTTGATCCTTACGACTGTCATGCCTACGATCATGCCAGCAGCGTGCGCGAGCATGACCACATAGGCTCTGAGCGAAAGGAGGTGCACCGAATGATGCCAGCCACGTGCGCCTCCGCGGTCAGCTAACTGACCTGCGGGCGGCGTCCTCTTATTCAGGAGTGTCACCGCATGACCGTTCGGATCAGGACTATCACTGTCGATTGCCGCGACCCCTACCTGCTGGCCGGTTTCTGGTCACGGGTCACCGGGTTCGCCGAGGACCCCGGTAACGCCAACCACCCGGAGGATCCCGAGGGCTTGCTGCTCGCGCCCGATGGATCGGCCAGCCTGCTGTTCATCCGGGTGTCCGAACCCAAGCAGGTCAAGAACCGTGTCCATCTGGATCTCACGCCGCCCCGCCCAGAGCAGCGGGACGCGGAGGTGAGCCGCATCATGGAGCTGGGCGCGACTATGGTCGACGACCGGCGTGAGCCCGACGGCACCGGATGGGTCGTGCTCGCCGACCCTGAAGGCAACGAATTCTGTGTCGAGCGAGGCGTCCCAGGCGGCTGAGAAGCCTGGCGCGCCAGTGCGGCGGCTCCCCCGGCGTTGCCGGGGGAGCGGTCGCCGCGCGGCCGGCCAGTTCCTTGCGGGTGACGGCGGCCAAGTCCGCCGAACGACCCGCCAAACGCCATGCCACCCCCTCCTAGCTCCCTCAGCCCCGCACATCCGTGATCGTGGATCGTTACCTTCGCCACAAGAAGGTCACGATCCACGATCACGCGCGAGCGCCTCGGCTGCGGGACAGGTGAGGCCGCAGGGGCGGAGGGTGCCCTTCGCTCCGGCGCTGGTGACCTGGGCGGGAACGGTCCTCGGTGGCCGGTATGACCTAACTGAGCAGATCGGCCGCGGCGGGTATGGCGAGGTATGGCGGGCAACCGGCACCCGGCAGCCCACCGCAGGTCCTGGGGCCACTCAGAGACCGCGAGGCAACAACGCCGCCCCGCGGCCAAGCCCTCCCGGCCACAAGAAAGGGCGCGGCCCCGGCCCAGGCAACCATGGCCCCGGCCATGGCCCCGGCCATGGCAGCGCCCAGACCCTAAGCACATCGAGCTAGCCACAGCCCATCGAGCTAGCCACGCCGGGCCGCCGGAGGCCAACCGCAACTGGCCTCCGGCGGCCCTCACGAGGTCAGTAGCCCTGCTGCTGGTGAGGCCGCCTCTTCGCGGCCGCGGTGCATGATGCCGGCCTCTTGCCGACGGCCCGGTGCCCTACCCGTGCCTGGTGGCCTGACACCTAACCGCGCGGGTCAGCTGATGCTCACCAGGGCGCTGATGTCATCGCCCGGCAGATCCCCGTCGGTCGTGGCCGTGACGTCTATTTCGTTCAGGTCCACGGCGCCGCCGTAGGACGACATGAACGCGGTATCGGCCGCGTCGCGCCCGGTCGCGATGCGGATCAGGCCCGCTCTCGGCGCGAGCAGCGTGGCGTCCACGACGCGCCACTGGCCGCCCACCAGCGCTTCGGCCACTGCGTGGAAATCCATCGGCTCCAGGCCCGGAGCGTAGACGGCGGCGAGCCGGGCCGGGACGTCGAGCGCCCGCAGCAGGGCGACGACGAGGTGCGCGTAATCCCGGCACACACCCTGCCTGAGCAGGAGCGTTTCGACCGCGCCGTCGATCGGCCTGCTGCTGCCAGGGACGTAGCTCAGCCGGGTGCCGACCCAGGAGGACACGGCGGCCAGCAGCTCCTGGCCGCTGCCGATCCCGGCGAACTCGGCCCGCGCCACCGCCGCCAGCCGGTCAGACTCGGCGTACCGGCTGGGGCGCAGGTACGTCACCCGATCGGCCTCGGTCACCTCCGGGGTGAGCGCGGCACCCCGGACGACCGCACCGTACTCGACGGTCACCCGGCCCGGGTCCAGGGCCAGCAGGTGCGCCCGGCCGCCGTGCGCCATGGCCACCTCGGTCGCCTTCACCGGCTCCCCGTCGCGCCGGATCGTCAGGTCCTCCTCGGCCTGCAGGCCTGCCAGGCCGGCCACCGCGACCTGAAGGATCACTTCGGCCGGCTCGTGGGCCGTGAGCACGAGGCGGGCGCTGACACGACGACTGGAATGAGCGTCCATCGCCCCAGTATGGGGGCAGGCGTGAGCCGGCCCGTCCTCAGCCACCACCGGGCAGGCAGACTTCGATCGCGCCGTCCCTCTCGCGGACGCAGATGGCCATGTGCGCACACCACGGCTCGTTCGGAAGAAGATCTTTAAGACCATTTTTTCCTAACGGGCCGTGGTGCTTGCGTCATGGCCACGGTCCAGCCCGAGCTGGATCTGGAAACTGCCTGGCTCGAACGCCCCCAGGGACTGTTCCCAGGTCCGGCCGGGCCAGTAGTAGCGGGCCAGGCCCTCGGCGGGCCGGTACTCGGCGGTGTACAAGGTGCCGAAGCCCTCGCCGAACCGGGTCGGGTACAGCGGGGACCGTAGGCAGGCCGCCACGACACCGGGTGCGCCGGTGCCGGCGGCCAGCAGTTCCTCGAGGTATTGCTGGCGCTCGACGCTCCGGATCGCCGCCACTTAGGGTGCCCACTCCACCTCACCCTGGTGGTTGGTGGCGACGGCCAGGTCGGTGACGCGGGCCGGCCGGTCCGGGGCGAGGTAGACGGTGGCCCGTCCGCCACGCGGTCAAGCGCGGTGACGTTGTAGGGCATGTGCACCGGGATCCGGCGCAGGGCCCGCACCGCCTCCTCGACGGTCTGGCAGGCCTCCAGCACGTAGCGGATCACCAG
>OCTA010003267.1_pt1 | contig 14405 bp, 13 predicted proteins | sample 1538991 | NCBI WGS metagenome assembly OCTA01 (sample SAMEA3539302, study PRJEB22396) | soil metagenome | biome: tundra; feature: field; material: soil | place: USA | collected 2010-05 | depth 0.15 m
CTACGGCGCCAGCGCCCGCAGCGCCCGCGCCCGCCGCACCTACGACCGCATCATGACCGACACCTGACAACACCGGCAGTGACAACGCCAGCACTGACCCTGGGCGCCGCCTCGCCGGCTTGCCGGGGATCACCCTCCCCCTAGCGCTGACCGGCCGTCACCCCGGCCGTCCCGGGCTCCTCGTCCAGATCACCAGGGGCTGACTCACCCCGGCCAGCCTCGGCGTCATCTTCGTCTAGGACAAGAAACCCCACGGCCCCCGGGTACGCCTGCATGAATCAACGACCCAGCAGGCACCCGGTCAGCTGGCGATCCCGGTCAAGCGCGCCCGAGATCAAGCGAGGACGGGAGCCCAGGCAGTCAACTGCTGGCCAGCCACGCGGGCTTAGCCACGAACCTGCCCTCGAAAGCTGGAGTCCCAAGTCTCTGAATGACCAGCTACACGAGCCGCCGAAGGCCTTCGGCGGGCCCCACAAAAATCCCACAAGTCCGCCTCCCGGGCCGCCCCCACAAGATCCCCACGGACACGACGGCATTCCGCGGCACACCCCGGCACTCCTGCTAAAATAGAGACGAAAACGTCTCCTGAACAGGCGAAACTAAGGTGCCGCAGGCTGTCAGCCGTGCCGATCGGTGATGGTCAGGGACAGGGTCGAACCGCCGACCTTCCGCTTTTCAGGGGTCCTTTCATACCTGAACCCCTATTACCAAGGCAGGTAATCGGCCCAGCTCACCCGCATTGATGCTGGCCAGTGGGCTATGTGCTAAGTCTAGCGCTCGTGCCGCCGTGTACCGGGGAATGCCGTCTTGTTCGTGTTACCGGCGTGTTGATCTTCGCCGAGACCCGGACTTGTGTTGTTCCTGTGTTGCTCGCAGCAGGCCCGCTCGGCCATCGCCGACGCCAGCCTCCGGACCAGCAGCCCTGGTACAGACTCGAAAACCAGCCGCCGCGACTCTGACTCTTACCGGCCAGCTGCCCGTCCGGGTACTAGCGGCGCCATGGCCTGAATGACGTAACGTAACGAACAGGATGCGCGCCCAGCACCGAACTACGCCTGCCGATTCCGCGCCTGTTCGGCGATGTGGCCGGGAGTCAGGCGGCTGGGCGCCGAACGTCCCGATCTGGGCAGGGAGGAACCGGCGGCCGCGGTGGTTATAGTGCCCATTCCGGCGTTTCGGGCTAGCCGCCCGGACACCGCTGCGCGACTGCTCAGGCCGGAGTATCGTGCCGAGCGTGACCGAGACGAGCAGCGCTGCCCCCGCCGCCCAGGCCGTGAGCAAGACCAACCTGTCGGTCCGCCGTTACCGCAAGAGCGTCACCGGGCTGACGGCGGCCGAGCTCGCCGCGCTGCGCAGCGCGCTGACCAGGATGATCGCATTGTCCGACGACCGGGGATTTGGGTACTGGGCAGGCATCCACGGATTGCCGCTGCCGATCTCCTGCACGCACGGCAGCCCGCTGTTCCTGCCCTGGCACCGGGCGTACCTGTACTACTTCGAGCAGCACCTGCTGGACCAGATGCCGTCCGGCCAGTCGGTCAGCTTGCCGTGGTGGGACTGGTCCGCCCAGGCCGGCATCCCGGCCGCGTACGCGGAGGCCAAGCTGCCCGACGGCGCGGAAAACCCGCTGGCCGGCGCGCCCATCTCGGGCATCCCCGCGGCCCAGTTCAACGACGAGAACGTGCCGCAGGTCGAGCACACCTTCCGCCAGCCCGGCCCGGCCGGCCCGAACCAGGGACCGGCCGGGCTGCCCAGCGCACGGCAAGTCGCCGCGGTCCTGGCACTGAAGGACTTCGACGACTTCACCGTGCAGCTGGAGGACCTGCACAACCAGGTGCACGTCTGGGTCGGCGGGACGATGAGCGAGATCCCGCTGGCCGCCTTCGACCCGGTCTTCTGGGCCCACCACACGATGATCGACCGGCTGTGGGCGCTGTGGCAGCTGGCCCACCCGGGGGCGGGGGTCGGGTCGGTGCCGCTGAACCATCCGCTCGGTCCCTTCCCGACGCTGACCGTCGCCCATACGCTGAGTACGACGGCGCTCGGTTACGACTACGCGGCCGCCACCAGCTCGGCCACCCCGGCGTAGGACCAGGAGCGGACATGGCAGAATTCGCGGCGAACCCGCTGACCGTGACGCTGACCGCGCCCGGTGAGCCTTATTACCGGGCCGACCTGGAATTCCACGGCGTCGATCACTCCAGGGCCAGCTTCGAGGGCCGGCTGTTCCTCAACAATCCGGACGCCGGGCCGGGTACCCCGACCGACGACGACAGCTACGCCGGGTCGTTCTGGATCTTCGGGCACGGCGGCTGCGCGGGCGACGAGGGGCACTGCGAGCCTGCGGCAGAACGCCGTGCCTTCGACTTCCGCCCCGAGTACCAGCTGACCGCGGTGTCCAAGCGGGTCATGATCACCGGCAAGCTGCAGGCGCTGGTCCAGCCGGGCCAGGACTTCACCGTCCGGATCGTGCCCTACGTCCGGCCCGAGCTAGCCGAGCCGCTGCCTGCCAACCTGGTCACAGACATCCTGCATCTGGACCGGGTGGAACTGCTCACCTACCAGTAAAGCCCCGCCCCCGGTGGCTGGCCGGGGTCTCGGCCTCGCCCCGGTTCGGCTCAGTGGCCCTACGGGGACTTGTATGCCTCTCGCGCGTCGAGTAGTTCGTCCCAGTGCTCTGCCGCCCATGCGCACGCCGCCGCCAGCGGCTCCAGCATGCTGCGGCCCAGGGGCGTCAGCGCGTACTCCACCCGCAACTCTGGGGCATTGTGCACCGTGCGCGAGACGAGCCCGTCTCGCTCCAGGCCACGTAGCGACTGCGTGAGCACCTTCGGGGTGACACGGCGCAGCGGCCCGCGGAGTTCGGTGAAACGCCGCGGGCCATCCTCCAGACAGCGGAGCTGTGACTGCCACCCAGGAACGGCAGGACGTACTGCTCTCGAAAAGCCGTAACGGTGGGTCCGGGCATCAGTCAGCAGCGATGCCACAGCTACAACATGGGGCGATCCGCTGGCGGAACATCGTGTGAGCCAGAGCACCCTGGTCTGCGCGACTGACCTAATGATCGCCGACGAGCCACGGGCCGCGCCGAACGGCGGTTCCCGGACGCTGCCTGTGCTCGTCCTGCAGGGGCGCTGTGTCCGGCCCCGGCCAGCGACGGACGGGGCCGGACATGACAGCGCCCCCGAGAGCGCGTGCTCGCGAGGGCGTGCCGTGGCCGGTGCGCAGGTCGCCTCACAGCGAAAGGCGCATCATGGCTCCAGCCGAACGGTATTCCATGAAGGCACTGATTAGAGCCCGGGGGACACTAGCACACCGACAGGAGGCAGGAACGCGAGGCCGGCCAGTGCTATTCCAGCCGCGGAACCGCCGGCGGGTGGATACAAGCACCGGACCTCGACCACGGTCGCGGTCACATGAGACCCCGCCAGACGCGGGACCGGACATGCCCTCGGCGCCTCCCGATCGCCCCTGGCCAGATCGACCGCTCTGCACGCTTCAGTTGCTAGCCGCACAAGGCACTGCGGGTATGCCAAACGGCGGATCTCGCGTACTGACCATAACCAGCGATCGTGACGCAGCGTTACCCATGCTTAGGAACGTGAGCGACCCTGCCGATTACGATCGGCCGCTACTGACAGGACCGCGCACTGTGCCTGAGCACAGATCGTCCGTTACGGCGCCTCTGACGACGGATTATGAGTCCAGTCCGGGGCCGTACCCGTGAGCATGCTCTTACCTGCGGAAGGTCTGATATGCCATTGTGAGAATGACCTGCTTAACCGCGTATTCGCCACGCGAGACCGTCGGGCGACCGAGGCGCCCAGCTAGGGAACGGTTTTACACCCCTGTCGCTCCTACCCGGGGTGGACCCCGCTGACCAGTGCGTACGCGCTTCGAGGCGCGTTTGTGGGCCGCCGCCGTCTGCTATGCGTCCGTGTGCGCTACCGCGCCGGCCGGAACCGAAGTGGCCGCCGGGCCCGTGCCGGATCACGGGCCTGACGCCACGTCCTTATTCCCCGGAACCGCGTCTGGGGCTGGTCAGGTGAAGTAGTGGCCCTGTTCGATGTCCTCGATGAGGCCGGGGTGGGTGGGCTTCCAGCCCAGGAGTTCCTGGGTGATGGTGCTGGAGGCGGGCATGTCGGTGCTGAGCAGGTGCACGAGCATGCCGCCGAATTCTTCGGCGGGCAGGGACCGGGCGGGCAGGTTCAGGTGCCGGCCGATGGCCTCGGCGATCTCGCGGACGGGCACGCCTTCGTCGCCGACAGCGTTGAGCACTGCGCCGGCGGGAGCCTGCTCGATGGCTAGCCGGTACAGGCTCGCGGCGTCCTTCACATGGACGGCGGGCCAGCGGCTGGTCCCGTCGCCGATGTAGCCGGAGACGCCCTTAGCCCGGGCCGCGGCGATGAGCTGGGGGATGAAGCCGTGGCGTTCTCCCTGGCCGTGCACCGAGCGGGGCAGCATGACCAGGCAGGAGCGGACGCCCCGCTCTGCGGCCGCGAGGGCGGCCTGCATGTTGGTGATGCGGGCCGCGATGGGCCCGGCGGCGATGAGTTCGTCGCGTTCGGTCGCGGGCCGGCCGGGTGTCACGAGCGTTGCGCCGGAGATCACCAGGGGCTTGCCGGAGCCGGCGAGTCCGGTGACAAACGTCTCGATGGCCCTGGCATCGGTCCGCGTCGCAGCCTCGCTCACGCTGGGCACGACGAAGGCGAGGTGGATGACGCCGTCGCTGTCGAGGGTGCCGGCGCGCAGCACGCCGGTGTCGTTCAGGTCGCCGCGTAGCACCTCGGCGCCCATGTCGGCGACTGCCTTGGCGGAGGCGTCCGAGCGGGCTAGCCCGCGGACCTGGTGGCCGGCACTGATGAGTTCGGGGACGACGGCCGAGCCGATCCAGCCCGAAGCGCCGGTGACGAAGATGCGCATGGAAGGTCTCCTTGGTTGTGCTGCCGGTGTAGAGGATGTGCGGCGCAGGCGCCGCGACCGGAACGATGCGATCCAGTCGCATTGACTCTACCATGCCGATGCGACTGAGTCGCATAGTCTTTCTCAGGTGATGCGATCCGATCGCGTCGCTTAGGATGTGACAGTGAGCAGATGGGCACCGAATGCGCGTGATCGGCTGGAAAACGCCGCACTGGACCTGTTCGTGGAGAACGGCTACGAGGAGACGACCGTCGCGCAGATCGCAGACCGCGCGGGAATGAACCGCGCGACGTTCTTCCGGCACTTCGCGGATAAGCGCGAGGTCCTGTTCGGCGGGGAAGACGTGCTGGCCGGGCTGTTCGCCGACGCCATCCGGGCCGCGCCCCCGGGGGCGACGCTCACCGAATGCCTGCAGGCGGCGCTCGCGGCGGCCGGGGTCGCGATGACCCCGCAGCTGCGGCCCGCAGCCGCCCGGCGCAGACTGGTGGTCGCGGCGAACAGCGAGCTGCAGGAGCGGGGACTACTCAAGCACGCCCGGATCACCAAGTCGGTCACCGCTGCCCTGCGCGAGCGAGGCACAGACGAACTTACCGCGCGACTGGGGGCGGAGACGGGCATGCTCGCCTTCAGCGTCGCGTTCGAGCGCTGGATGAAGGCGAACGATGACGAACCGTTCCCGCCCTTCGCCGATGCGGCCCTGAGCGACCTGCAGGCGCGTGCCGCCGAGCTCGTCCTCCCGTCCCGCCTTTCAGCTTGACGCGGACTCCGAGGAGCAGGGAAGCCCAGCTCAGGGTCGTACCGGTAAACGAATCTGCCCGCGAAACGCGGCGGGACAAGCTGAGACTGGTCAGATTCCAAGGACACCTACCGGTACGTGCCACGCGAACGCCGTGAGTCACCCGCAGCTCGGGAGACTGTGGGAGGATCACGATCAGCCGGCTGCGCCGCAAGCTCGGCGACCCGCCCGTCATCGAGACCATCGCCCAGGCCTGCTACCGGATGCTACGGGTTCCCCGGTTCGTCTCGCCGGCCGTTACGCAGTGGCGGCCGGCCGGTCACCTCGACATACATGATCCGCCCGTTGACGACGTCGAGGTTGAGCATTGCCCTTCGCAGGAAGAAGAGGGACGCGCCGGCGGCCGGGGCCGTAAGGACCCTGGGGGCGGGCTTCGGTACAGAAGCCCTGGCACAAGTCGTCACCGCAACCGCAGCCGGCGACAAGGCGAAGGTCGCGCACATGGCAAGCTCCCGCTCTCCGTTCTCCTCCAGCAAGGCCAGCAGTCCGGCGGCTAGCTCCGGGAACACCTCGCGCACAAGAGGATGCCCGGCTTCCACGCGAAGACCATAGCCGAGCTGCGAGAGCACGCGCCCGCGCAGATCAAGCGCCCGGGTCTTCAGCCTTCGGCAAGACCCGGGAACCGCCATCTTCAGCCGGGGTCACATAACATCCTCGTTCTGCGCGGGCCGCAGGCATCTTCGGCATCCACGGAAACTCGCGCGTAACGGCGGCAGTGTGCGCGTTTGCTCCAGACAAGTGCTGATTACGTAGCGCGACGAGCACCGTTCCACCCCAGTGAACCTGCCGAATACGAGCCAAGCCGAACAGCAACCACAGGGCCACGGGCGTGCGCAGATTATCCGATTCGGCGTATCAGAATCTGCGGCGTGGGAGCGCATCCTCGCGGTCCTAGCTGGCCAGTGGCGCCGGGCTACGGCCAGGGGACGTGGCTGGCGAGCCGGCGGAGGGCTTCCTGGGCCTGCTCCCAGAGGTCACGGACGAGGTCCGCGGCGGGAGCCGTGGACGTCAGCGGGTAGGCCTGCCCGGCCCACAGGTTCACGTAGTCGGCAAGGCCAGCCTGGCGGGCGGCCTTCCGCATCGGCGATGTGAGGTGGTGCACCTCGGGGTAGGCCGCCGGAGCGGATTCCGAGTGGGCGCGCAGGAAGCCGTTCTCGATCCCGCGCGCGGTCCGGCCGCTGAACGCCCGGGTGAGCCTCGTCGGGGCGTCATCGTGCAGCGCGGACCGGTGCACGGGTGCGGTCGCCGCCTCCGGGCAGTCGAGGAACGCCGTTCCGAGAGCGGCGGCCCGGGCACCCAGGCACAGCACCGCGGCGATCGCCCTGCCCGTCGCGATGCCGCCGGCAGCCACCACGGGCGTGGCCAGGCGCGCGGTGATGAGCTGCAGCAACGCGATGAGCCCGGTCCCCTCGCCGGGGGCGTCGCTCGTCCCGCCCCGGTGCCCGCCCGCCTCATACCCCTGGACGACCAGCAGGTCCGCGCCTCTCGCAGCCGCGCGGCGTGCCTCGTCCGGGCTGGTGACCGTCACCCAGACTTCGGTTCCCCTGGCGCGCAGCCCGGCAATGACATCCTCGCCCGGGATTCCGAACGTGAACGACACGACATCCGCCGGGGCACCCATCAGGTAACCGATCTTGGCGTCCCAGTCGTCATCGTCGTGCCGCGGCTGGCCCAGCCGCGCGCCGGCGCCGGACACGTCGGACTCGATTTCCGCCGCGAACTGGCGCACCCGGGCCACGTCCCCGGCCGGTCCGGGAACGAACAGGTTCACGCCGAACGGCCGGCCGGTCAGCTCGTCCAGCCGACGGCACCGGTCCGCCAGCTCTGCGGCGGACAGGTAGCCCGAGGCGAGGAAGCCCAGCCCCCCTCTGTGTTGCTCACCGCAGCGGCCAGCTCTGGCGTTGATGGCCCGCCCGCCAGCGGGGCCAGCACTATCGGGATGTCACAGCTGTCGAGGATCATGCACCCATCCTTCACCAGCACGACAGGCGCGCATCGTGGCGTTGATCACGGCGGCTAAGCCGTTAGCATCCAGCCAGGCCCGCGTTCCCGGCCTCAGAATGCACCGCTGTCACGGTGCCGGCGTGAACCCGCCGCCGACAGGCTCCAGGCAGGTAAGCGCGGAGACGGCTCACTGAGCGGTAACCCGCTCATGCCCGGCCCGCATTGCCGGGGATCCCGCAAGCGACTGGAGTGCCCTACTCCCGAACACCCCTTTATGCGCTCCCGGACTCAACAACTATGGAATTGCCGATCCCATACAGATCGGCGGATATTTTGCACAGGTACGCACGGACTTGGTTGCTCTCCGTGATGGCCTTCCCCTCAGGCCACGTGCTCAGCTGGCTGGGTTCGCGGGCTGCCGCGGGATCAGGTTGATCACACGATCTGGGCGCCATCGCGTGGCGTGACCTCCGTTGATCGACCCGTCCGCGGCAGAACAGCGGGTTTCCGGGATACGGTCCAGCGTGCCGCGCATACTGCCGGCATGCCCGTCCGACTCCACCACATCGTCGTTGACGCTCACGATCTGCCCGCTCTGGCCCGGTTCTGGACGCAGGCGCTGGGCTGGACGGTCCTGTCCGAGCGCGAGAACGAGATCGTCATCGGAACCGACCAGAACGCACCCGCCGGCATGTGCTTCATGCCGGTCACCGATCCCAAGACGGTCAAGAACCGCGTACATATTGACCTCACCAGCAGCGCCGCGGACCGCGATCAGGAGATTGACCGCCTTCTTGCGCTCGGGGCTCGCCGGGTCGGCATCGGGCAGACCGGCGCTGAATCCTGGACTGTCCTGGCCGGCCCGGAGGGAAACGAGTTCTGCGTCGTGCGCCCGAAGGAAACGCTCATCCAATGAGGCTCAGCACCGAGAACCGCAGACAGACCCTGTCCGCGGCATGAGCGGAAACAATTCGACCAGTTGGCTACGTGCCGCCAGACTCTGGCTCATGGGCATGACGGTATGGGTCGACAGCTGGCAGATGCAGTGCTGCGGTAAGCCGTTCCACCTTGGCCCGCAGGTTGCCTGGACTCTCAGCGCCGCCGACTCGGGGTGGATGGACACGATGCTGGGCATGCACGCGCAGCAAACTGTCGACGCGGCGGAGCACCACGGCGGGGTCCCTGAGGAGACTATCCCGACCCGGGGAACAGTAACTCACATCGTCGCTGTTCACTGCCGCTATGCACCCAGGGCCAGCAGCGGTTCACGAACCGTCTACCCGGTCGCGGGTTCTGCGGTTCTTACGGACATCGAATCGGCGGATGGGTGGACCGCTGATCGCGGTGACGAGCGATTCGTCGGTTACCTCGTACAACTCGAACTCTGACAGCGGCATGACCGGATCGGTTTCGTTGTCAAACTGACCGGCGTGTGACAGGCCTGGCTTTGGGGGTGAGTTCTGGGCCGCATCCGTGGGTCAGCGCTGGCCCCGCCCGGGGTGCGGTAGGGACGGGTTTGGTGAGTTCTGGCCTCACTGCGGATCCTGCACGGAGATCCTTCATCGGCCCAGGACCGCTGAAGCCGAACGGGCCAGCTCATCTAGGCCGGCTCGCCGAGGTCTCGCGTCATCCAGCCGGGTGTATCGAAGCGCAGGGGCGGATCGCCGACCAGCGCTGCCAGGTGGGTCTCAAGGTTCTCGAGCTCGGCGGGACCGATCTGCTGCTCCCATTGATCGCGCAGCTCGTCGAAGATCGCTTCACCTGTGCGCAGCACCTCGAAGCCGAGTGCCGTGACCTGAAGGCGCATGCGGCGGGCGTGGCGGGGGTCTGTGTCGCGCGCCACGTATCCGCGCTCCTGCAGGACCGCGATAGTTTTCGCCGCTGCCTGCTTGGAGACTGACAGGCGGCGGCCTAGTTCTGAGGCGTTGCCGGCGCCTGCGGCGATGGCCCGCATGGCGAAGTCATGGACGGGACGCACATCCTCGTAGCCGCGGCGGGCCAGCTCGGCTGTCGCGGCGTCCACCAGCGAGCGGAAGCCTCCGAGCAGGAGCAGCGCGAGGTCGGCGCCAGAGCGGGACATGGCAGAAGACTACGGCAGCGACTGGACAGTGACAACCAGGTTGGCTAGAGTCAATGACATCCAGGTTGTCCAAGCAAGGAGAAGGAATGGACGTCACGCCAGCTGGTCCCGCGCTGCCGGGGATCACGCACCACTATGCGGAGGTCAACGGGACCAGGCTGCACTACGTCGCGGCGGGGACCAGCGGATCGCCGGTCCTGCTGGTCCACGGGTTTCCCGAGACCTGGTGGGCCTTCCGGAAGCTCATCCCGCTGCTCGCGGCCAGCCACCGGGTCTTCGCCGTCGACCTGCGCGGCTTCGGCGACTCCGGTAACGAGCCGGGCGAGTACGGCAGCACGACGTCGGCTGAGGACCTGCACCTTCTCATCGGGCAGCTCGGGGTCGGGCCGGTCCACCTCACAGGGCAGGACATCAGCGGGGCGACGGTCTTCCGCCTCGCGGCCACGCATCCGGAGGACGTGCTCAGCCTCACCGCCATCGAGATGGGCCTGGCCGGGTTCGGCCTGGAGATGCTGGCCGACGTCACCCACGGGGGCACCTGGTACATCGGCGTTCTCGCCGCGCCCGGCATCCCCGAGATGCTGCTCGCCGGCCGCGAGCGCGAGTTCCTGGGACAATTCGCGTTCCCGGCCATGAGCGCGACCCCGGGAGCGATCACCGACGCCGACATCGACGAGTTCGCCCGCACCTACTCGCGCCCCGGCGGCTGGCGCGGAGCGGCCGGCCTCTACCAGTCGATGCTGCGGGAAGGCCCCGACATCAGGGCTCTCGCGCAGACGCCCGGGCTGACTGCGCCCGTACTTGCGGTCGGCGCAGGCGGAGGCCCCTTCACGGCCGGCACCATGTCCCAGGCCGCGCCGGGCGAAGTCAGCTCGGTGTCACTCGACGGCGTGGGCCACTACGCCGCCATGGAGGCCCCCGACGAGCTGGCGAAGGCCATTCTCGGCTTCGCGGCAAGCGTCGACGCCTCCTAACCGTTCTAAGTACGGACCAGCTGGACAGCCGCCCCACATCGGGGTACGCGCCAGCTGGTTCAGCGGTCCTGCACCAGCCGCCGCAGTTTCATCCGCTTCCAGCCCGCCGGAATTGCCGGGCAGAACCGCAGTCGGGCCGCCCGCACGGCCACGGCGGGGACGGCCCGGCCGCTGGGTGCGACCGGCCGACGCGGCGGCAGGTAACGCCGGCACCGAGGTGAGCCAGAACTCACCCACAAGCCGGGCCGGAACTCACCCGCGAAGCCACAGGCCCTTGGCCTGGTTGTGCGATCTCAGGTCAGCGGGTCCATGGCGGGGTGATCCAAGAACCGTCAGGCATGACGCCCATGAAGCCGGCACTGGTCGTAACCCAGGCGATCGCGGGCTCGTCGGTGAGGTTGTCAACGCCGAACCTGGAGCCTGCGGGCACCAGGATCACATCGCCGGCTGCCGCCTCTTCGGACTGCTCGCCGATAGTGGCGCGGATTGTCCCGCTGAGGATGTACAGGACCTCCTCGCGGGAGACGTGGTGCGGCGTGCCCTGGGTATGGCCAGGGATCTCGATGCGCCAGGCACACAGTTCCTTGCTGCCGTGTGCTGGGCTGGCGTAGGAGGTGAAGCTTGTGCCGTGCATCTGGTACACGGCGGTCGCGGCGGGATGGATGACAGACATCAGACACTCCTCAAGATACGCAAGTAGGTTGCCTATATGTTCAAGTGGCTTGCCTGATCTGTCAAGGTGGAACCCATGCACCACGATGATGCCGAGTCCCTCGCGTTCGGGCTCCTGGCAGCCAGCCGCACCCTGGTTGACGGGATCTCAGCCGGGGTCAGGGCACGCGGATTTGACGATCTGCGCCCCGCGCACGGCTTCGCCTTTGCCCGGCTCGCCGCGGGCGGTGCCACCATCACCCAGCTGGCCGGGCACCTGGACGTCACCCGGCAGGCCGCGGCCCAGCTCGTCGACGAGCTCGCCGCCAAGGGCTACGTCGAGCGCCGCCCGCACCCCGGCGACGCGCGCGCCCGGCTGATTACTCTTACCGGTAAAGGCTGGGCGTGCACCCGCGCCGCCGAGGCAGCCATGGCGGACACGATCCGGCCGTGGGCAGCGATGCTGGGCGAACGCCGCCTGCGGGCCCTCCGGGACGACCTGATTCGCCTAGCCCCGCACGGCCCGCTCCGGCCGACCTGGTAACCGCTATCGCATACGCCAGCCGCGCCAGAGCCCACGGCCAGCCCGGTCAGCACCCCGGCACGCCCAGCCACCCGCCCGGGGGAACCCCTCCGCGCATCGGCATGAGCGGTAAACCAGCCAGCAGGCCGACGAGGGTCGAGAAGGCACACCGGGCCAGAGGCGGGCGGCAGGATGTTCGATCCGTACGGTGCAGAGCGGCACAGTCAACCAACGCGGCAGCAGCCGTAAGGCGGCTCCGCACGCGGGCAGGCATTTCGGCGGGCACGCAGGGACTGCGCCCACAACGCGGTCCGTTGTCCGCCGCCGGCCGGGATTTAGCCAGCGGGATATCCGGTCTCGCTTCGGTGACCCGTTTCGGCCGCGGGCACGGTCCCGCGGGTCATTTCTCTGTCGTGGTGATGCTTTGAAATCTCTCGCCTGCGGAAACGCTGGGCTGCGGATGATGCGCCACAGGAAGAGAGCCGAGGCCATGACCGCACAAGAACCGCGTTCCCGGCAGCCCAGGCAGCTGGACGCCGGGACATTCCAAGCTGAGATCAGCTCGTTCGCTCTGCGCCTGGCCGCCGGGGGCAACGCCGCCAAGACGATCCGGACCTACACCGAGGCGGTGCAGTGGTTCGCCGCCGCCCGCCTGCCCGGCCGGGCCAGCTGGGAGCAGGTGGACAGGCAGGACATCCAGCAGTGGATGACATGACTGCTGGACCGCTACAGCAACGCCTACGCCAGCAACCAGTACCGTGCCCTGCAGCAGTTCTTCAAATGGCTGGCCGCCGAAGACGAGCTGCCCGACCCGATGGCCGGGCTGCAGTCGCCGCCCGTCACCGACAAGCTGGTCCCCGTCTTCACCCGCGAGGAGCTATCGAGGCTGGAGCAGGCGTGCGCGGGCCGGACGTTCGCGCAGCGCCGTGACGCCGCGATCATCGCGGTGTTCAAGGCGACCGGCATCCGGCTGGCCGAGCTGGCCGGCCTCCTGTACCACGCCGGTGACCCGCGGGACAGTGACATCGATTTGTGGCAGCGGGAGATCACCGTCCGCGGCAAGGGCGGCAAGGACCGGATCGTCCGGATCGGTCACCAGACGGCCCGGAGCCTGGACCGGTACCTGCGCGCCCGGTCCCGGCACCCGCAGGCCTGGCGCCCGCAGCTGTGGCTAGGCGCGGGCAACCGGGAGCCGCTGACCGCCGCCGGGATCTACCAGATGACCGCCCGCCGCGGCCAGCAATGCGGCGTGGACGCCTACCCGCACCGGTTCCGGCACCACTTCAGCCACACCTGGCTCGACCGCGGCGGCCCCGAGGGAGACCTGATGGAACTCAACGGCTGGACCTCCCCGCAGATGCTCCGCCGCTACGGCGCCAGCGCCCGCAGCGCCCGCGCCCGCCGCACCTACGACCGCATCATGCAGGACCGGCCGTGACACGAGCCATGACCGGGTGACGGGGCGCTGTGCCGGGGACCGCCGCACCGGGCCGCGGCCCGAGATCGACGTGCGCTCGCGCGCCCGTCAGCAATCTCAGCCGCGGCGCACTGCCCGACACCTTACTCACATGCCGAAATGAGCGCGTTGACTACGCGTATGCCTATGCATTGGCTTGCATGCTCACTCACGGTTGGCTCGACCCTGTCGGCGATATCGCGCAGCTTTCTCTATCGTTTCAGTAGGGAATCAGATCGCCGAGTCTGTACTCGTCGCACACGGTTCCCAAGCGCGGCAGTCCGGCGCGCATATTGACCATTTCTGCGCTCTCGCGGGTATTACCCGTCGGCGGCCAGACCAGTTTGGCGGAGGCGAACTCTGAAATCGCTATGGTCGTTCGTCAGCCGTGGTCAGCCCTAGCCGCTGATTGAGCTGATCCAGGCTCGGCGAGCCCGGCAGGACCGCGGCCAGCTGCAGCGCCAGCGGGATGCCATCCAGCCGCCGCGCAGGTCCAGGGCCTCCGCCGCATTGCCGACGCGGACGGCCTCCAGCCTGTCGGCGGTGAACAGCGACAGCAGGCGCTGCTGGCGGGCCAGCAAGATCGAGTACAGGTACCGGACGCTGTCACCGCGGGCGCTGAACCGGAGAGCAGCGCCGCTCAGCGCCGCCCGCCTGGAGCAGGGCGAGGTGATGCTCACTGGCTTTGGGCAGCCGGCGTTCAACGATGAACAGGCTCGCCGGTGCCGGGCGGGCGACCGCGGCTGCGGCCGCCGCCGCGCCCTGATCTGGCTCGCTCATCCGGGCCTCGGATCTGCCCTGAAATTGCCGGTTGCCCGCCAGCATGCCCGCCAGCGGTGAAGCCCGGCATCGTGGCCGGCTCGTAGCGTGACTCGTAGGCGGCAAGGCCTGGGCATGCGGTGACGACCGCAGTGCCGGGCAGAATCGCCAGAGGCCAGCCTGAATCGTCACGATTTGCTGCCGTTCCGGGTCCGTCGGGCCCGCGCTCGGAACGTGAGCAAGGAGGGCCCCAGTACCGATTCACGTGCTGCCACGGATGTCGCTGTTCTGATGGCCCG
>OCTA010003268.1_pt1 | contig 14402 bp, 18 predicted proteins | sample 1538991 | NCBI WGS metagenome assembly OCTA01 (sample SAMEA3539302, study PRJEB22396) | soil metagenome | biome: tundra; feature: field; material: soil | place: USA | collected 2010-05 | depth 0.15 m
CAGCCGGCCAGGCCGTGCGGACTTCATCCCGGCGTTATCCGGCTATGGTCGGCGCGGGGCGCTCGTGGCACGTTGATGCGGCGCGCCTGAAGGTATCTGGTGGCTGTTGTCAGTGCGTGCGGGGGTTCGGCTCCGGGGAGACGTGGTGCCTGGTGCCTTGGGTCAGACCGTTTGGGGGCGGGCTCGGCTGGGGAGCGGTGTCCGGTGCCTCGTCGATGGCAGGTCGCGGAGTGTCCGCAGCGGCCCGGGCAGCAGGACGAGTGAGCTGAGTACCAGCCCTGTCAGCATGATCCATAGTGCCGGCCGGACGCCGAGATGGCTGGCGGCCAGGCCTGCGAGGATGGCGCCGGCCGGGAGGGCGCCGATGACCGCGATGCTGCCCAGGAGGAACAGCGCTAGTCCGGGGCCTCGGCCGGCCAGCGGGATGAGCAGCCCGGCCGGCGCGAGGCCGGCCTTGCCGGGGAGCACGGCTCGTGCGGTGCCGATGCGGGCGGCGATCCCGCGGGCCGCCAGGGCGCCGAGAACCCCGCCGAGGCTGGTCAGTGACAGCATGACGCCCGTCATGCCTGGACTCAGCCCGATCACCTTGACGAGGTAGAACACGAGAACCGCCTGGTAGCCGGTGAGTACGAGGTTTGACAGGCAGCCGAAGGCCGCGTTCATCCGGAGCAGCGGATCGCGGGCGACGATGGACAGGCCCTCGGCGATCTCGCGGCGAAGGTGCCGTCGCGGCGCGGCCGGCGGCTCGCTGACGTGGATCCGGGACAGGCAGGCGGCCGGGACCGCGAAGCTGGCGGCGTCGGCGATCACGCCGCCCGCCGCGCTGGCGGCCTGCGCGATCAGCCCGGCGGCACCGGGGCCGGCGACGTGCGTGACCTGCTCGCTGCCCTGCAGCTTGGCGTTGCCTTCCGGCAGGTCATCCGCGCCTAGCAGCGCGGGCAGGAACGCGCGGTACGCGGTCGCGAAGAAGACCGTGGCGGTGCCGGATAGCAGTGCCACGATGAGCAGCTGGGTGATGGTCAGCCAGCCGGGCGCCGCCGCGGCCGGCACGCTGGCGAAGGCCGTGAGTGAGACCAGGCCGGCGGTCAGCATGATGCGCCGGCGTGGCAGCCGGTCGACCCAGGCGCCGGCGGGCAGGCCCACGATCAGCCACGGCAGCCACGCCGCGGCGGTCAGCACGCTGATCGCGAGCACGCTGGCGCGCAGCAGGGTCAGGGCGGCCAGCGGCAGCGCCACTACGGAGATGCTGCTGCCCAGGCTGCTGGTAGTCTCGCCGATCCGCAGCAGCCGGAAATCGCGCACGGCCAGCAGGCGCAGCCGCCCCCTGCGTGCGGGCACGAGGGTCACGGCTGGCCGGGGACGCCCCGGGCGAACACGAAGACCGTGCCGCGCTCCTGGCCGTCATCGGGCAGCTCGCGATCTGCCCGCCGCCTGATCAGATCGGTCATCTCCGCGCCGAGCCGGGCGAGCTCGGCGTCCGTCAGCCGCATCCAGCTGCCGGTGCTGAACGGCCCCTCCGGCCAGTGCGCCTTCTCCTCCTCCGCTGCCCGCAGCCACGGCCGGGCAAGCGAGACCTGGTAGTCGAGGTTGAGCGACCCGGCGGCACGAGCCACGGCATCACCGGCGAAATCGGCCGATGCCCAGCCCAGCGCGCCAGCGGTCCGCCGCCACCAGCGCTCGCGCCGGTCGCGCGCCAGCTCCGGCGCTTCCTCGATCAGCCCGGCCGCTGCGAGCGCGCGGAGGTGGTGGCTGATGCTGCCCACCGCCTGGCCCGTGCGCTCCGCCAGCACGGTCGCCGTCGACGGCCCGTCGAGCTTGAGCAGGCCCAGCAGCCGCCGGCGCAGCGGGTGCGCCATGGCGGCGAGCACCCGGGAATCGGTGATCTGGCGGATGCCGGTGTCCTCCATATTGTGTATCTTCAGCGCGCGTCTACGCGGGTCTACGCGTGGTCCTGACCCCACCCGTGCCCGGAAGCGGACCGAACCTGTCAACCGCCAGACCCGCAACCAGCTCATCACGGCTGAACCGTCACGGTAGCCCTAAACGCCGGCTCATCCGCATCAGGCGGCAGAGCCGTCAGCAGCGACCGTCCAGGCCGTGGCGAGCCTGGTGCCGCCGCGGTAACGGCCAGTTCTACCCGCCGGCGCCGGGACAACGAAAACCCTTAACGCCACCAGCGCCTAGCCGGAGGAAAGCGCGGCCGGCCGCCTGGCAGGCGACAGCACAGAACTGGTGGGTCTGGCCGCTCGCACCACGACTAACCAATCGGCTAGCCACCGCACAAATTCGGCGATCCTGTCCCCGCTGGGCCCTCTCCGAGGTTACTTCCCGTAGTCGTTGCCGGTTATCACTTCACGATCCGTATCCGCCGATCTGCGTTGCGATCATGGCGTAAGGCGGACGTGCGTTATCCGCACGGATCGGTCTGTCTGTACGCGCCGGACGGGTGTCGCGGTTAGCCACGCTCACCGGGCATTTGATTGGGCGGGTGTTACGGGACCTTCACGCTCGACGCAGCGAGCCGCGGCGACGACGGCAGGTCCGGTGCCCGCTGCGGGCTGGCCCAGCGGGACGCCCGGTGCCGGTACGGCGGGTCTTGCGTAACGGGCCGGTGGGTGCTCGTTCACCGGTCAGGCGCGACAGTTCCGAGGCCGTCGCGAAGCAACGGTCGGCGCGCCCTTGTCGCGGGGAGCCGCGGGTCCAGCTTGACGGCTCGCGCCACGTTCGAGATCAGGCTCGAACGCGGCGCGATGTGCTTGCTTCGTCTCGTTACTCGTCAGCCACGCCGCTCATGGCCGCGGAGGGCGATGACCCCAACGGAGGCTCTCGCTGGCAGTCGTCGGCGCAGCGGTAGCTAGGCGTCTCGGACGGGCTGGTAGGTGAGGAGGGCGAGGCTGTCACCGATGGTGCATATGCCGACACGGCGCAGGGGCTTTTTGTCGCTGGTCTCTCGGAAGAGGCGCTCACCTGTCCCGAGAACGAACGGGTGGGTCATCAGCCGCAGTTCGTCGATCAGGTCGTGCTCCATCAGCGTCTGCACGAGCGGGCCGCTGGCGTAGACGAGGATGTCCCCGTCCACGTTCTGCTTCAACTTCGAGACCTCCTCGATGACGTCGCCCTTCAGGACTGTGGAGTTGGTCCATTCGGTGGGGTCTTCGAGCGTCGAGGACACGATGAATTTGGGGATGCTGCGCAATCTGTCCGCCCACTCGCCAGGCCGGGCAGCCCATCGCTCGGCGAACCACGCGTAGGTACCTCGACCGACCAGCCAGGCTGCGGTATCCAGCGCTTCCTGGAACTCGACCTTGGCCCACTCCTCGCGGTCCTTGTCTGACATCTGGTCGAACCAGCCGCCAAACTTGAACCCCTCATCACCGGTCGGGTCCTGGATGACTCCGTCGAGCGAGACGTTCTCGCTGATGACGATTCTTCCCATTTCGGTTCTCCATCTGTTGGTGTTGTCAGCAACCACTGAGGCAGACACCGCGTGATCGGGAAACTGGTCGCCGATCAACCGCCCACTTCGGGCCTCGGCCGGTGTCCATACCGGGGATGGAGGTGCGACATGGCGCTGGAGGAAGGTGACGCGACGGTGGGGAGAGCCGACCTGATCTCACGGGCGCGGGCCGGGGACGGCGACGCGTTCCGGGAGCTGACCGAGCCGCACCATCGCGAGCTGCAGGTGCACTGCTACCGGATGCTCGGATCATTCCAGGACGCCGAGGACGCCCTTCAGGACACGCTGCTGGCCGCCTGGCAAGGCTTCGGAGGGTTCGAGGGACGCGCCTCACTACGCACCTGGCTCTACCGGATCGCGACGAACCGGTGTCTCAACGCGCGCCGGTCAGCCAGCCGGCGCCTAGCCAAGGAGTGGGATGTGCCAGGCGTGCAACCACCCGAACCGACGCGGCTCGGCGAGGTCGTGTGGCTGGAGCCACTTCCGGATGCCTTCCTCGAGGGTGCTATCGACGCGCCACTTGGGCCGGAGGCCCGCTACGAGCAGACCGAATCGATCTCGCTGGCCTTCGTGACGGCGCTCCAGCTTCTTCCGCCGCGCCAGCTCGCTGTGCTCGTCCTACGCGATGTCCTCGGATTCCACGCGACTGAGGTGGCCGAGATGCTGGACTCGACCACCGAGTCGGTCAACAGCGCTCTCAAGCGAGGGCGGGCCAGCCTGCAGCGCCGTCAGCCGGCGAGCGGTGACCGTGAGCCGCCACCCATTGCCGAGTCACCGGCTGAGGAAGCGCTCGTGGCCAAGTTTGTCCGCGCGTACGAATCTGCCGATCTCGACGCGCTGGTTGCCCTGTTGACGGACGACGTCTTCATGTCCATGCCACCCATGCCCCTCGAGTACCAGGGCCGCGATGTCGTGGCCCGCTTCTGCGCCCTCCTCTTCGGCGCTGGCCGCAAGTACGACCTCGTGCCGACCCGCGCGAACGGTCAGCCGGCGTTCGGGCTCTACGTACATGCCCGTGGCGGTATCCGCCATGGGACTGGCCTCGTCGTGCTCACCCTCGCCGGCAATCGGATCTGCGCCATGACCCGATTCGAGAACAGCGTGCTGCCATGGTTTGGTCTGCCGCGATCACTCCCCAGCCGATAGCGAAATACGGAACGTACTTCGTGCCGCTGTCACGAACTAGATACGCGACCGAGACCTCGATGCCGCCTGTCGTACTCGAACCGATGAAGAATCCTCTTACGGAACACGAACCCGTCCAGCCCCGCGCCACCTCGCGCTCATAACGACGCGGCACCCCGCCGCCGCGGCGGTCGGAATCGTGCGCCATACTGCGGGAGACCGCACGGCCCGTTGCAGCTTGCCGAGCCGTCAGTCCCCACTGATGTCCCCACGGACCCTTCTCGTTCTGGTGAATCAGGCCTCTGAGCTGGAGCCCCGTTACGGAATCGAACCGTAGACCTTCTCCTTACCATGCATGCCGGTTTCGTCCGGGCGGGTCGCTTCAGGTCTGGTTACCGGAGGTCACAGGGATATCGGTGTCTGACCACGTCGCGTTCGGTCTGCTGCTTCCTGTTATGGTTGTCACTTGGTTTGTCACTGGATCCATGACCATCCTGAATCGCCATCTCTCGCATAGAACGCTGGGTCAGAGACAAGGACTAACTCGCCGGTGGCCGGGTCATGCCTTAAGCGTAGGAGCAAATTCCGTCGCTCAGCCGACATGGCCGACAGCTTGAGCGTCACCGTAACCGCGGCCACGTCCTTGGAGATGTGCATGAAATGGCCACCTCGCGACCTATTTCCATTTAAGCAGGAATGGCCTCTAATCCAGCCTCACTAGTGTCTTTCTTTCCCATATCAGCCTGACCGGCCTTCCAGCAGGCGGCGAGGATTTCCAGTCCTGTATAGCGGCGGGACTCGGTCCATTCGTCGTTCTGCTCGGCCAGGACCGCGCCGACCAGGCGGATGATGGCGTCGCGGCCGGGGAAGATCCCGACCACGTCGGTGCGGCGGCGGATCTCCTTGTTCAGCCGATCGAGTCGATTAACGCCCGGCTGCGGCGGGCGGTCAACGCCCGCGGCCACTTTCCGACCGAGCAGGCCGCCCTGAAGTGCCTGTACCTGGCGATCATCAGCCTGGACCCCACCGGCCGCGGTCGCCAGCGCTGGACTAACCGGTGGAAGGCCGCCCTGAACGCCTTGACATCACGTTTGACGGCCGCCTGAACGCGGGACGCAAGTAACAACAGAGAAAGAAGTTACACCGTTTGTTGACAGCCCCGCGCGAGTCGGCGAGGCTAGTGAGAACTATCTTGTCAGTGACCTGCTGGCTCAAGTAGTTTGCATGTAGCAACTGAGTTGCCAGCGTGTTCTCATGGGTTTGGGAGGTCCGATGGGTGAGTTCGGGTTGCGGCGAGGCAGGGCGGATCTCCGGTCCGCCGGGCCGATCACGTTCGGACCTGCCGGCATCTTGTTCCTGGCCGACAATGTGGCGGCGAAGGTGTTCGCGGTCGATGTCGCGGACCCGGGCCCGGCGGGCGGGTCCGAGCCGTTCGACCTAGAAGACGTCGACGCGCGAGTCGGCTCGTTCCTGGGCTGCGAGCCCGGCGACGTTGTCATCAAGGACATGGCGGTCCACCCGCTGACACACAGCGTGTACCTGTCGGTCCAGCGCGGCCACGGCGAGGCTGCCCAGCCTGTGCTGGTGCGGATCGGCCGCCTCGACGGCGCGGTCACCGACGTCCCGCTGGATGACGTACCTCTCGCCGAGGTGGCGATCGGCGACGCCCCCGCCGAGGACGACGAGCGGCTGGACATAACGCTCCCGCTAGGCGACGAGGGCGAGGAACTCCAGGTCGGCGACCGCAAGATCCGCATCCTGCGTCAGCCGATCCGCACCTCGACCGTTACCGACATGGCTTACGCAGGCGGGACGCTGCTCATCGCCGGGCTGTCGAACGAGGAGTTCTCCTCCAGGCTGCGGCGTATCCCGTTCCCGTTCAGCGACGAGGTTGCGGGCAGCAGCCTGGAGATCTTCCATGTCTCGCACGGCAAGTGGGAGACCGCGGCTCCGATCCGCGCGTTCGTGCCCTACGACGGCGGCGCGAGCATCCTGGCCAGCTACACCTGCACGCCGGTCGTGCACTTCCCGCTGGCCGACCTCACGCACGGCGCCAAGGCCGTCGGCCGGACAGTCGCCGAGCTCGGCGCGGCGAACCAGCCGCTTGACATGGTGTCGTTCGTCCAGGAGGGCCAGGAGTACCTGCTTGTGGCCAACTCCGCCCATGGCCTGGTGAAGATCGCCTGCCGGGACATCGACGGCCAGTCGCCGCTGACCGAGCCGAAGCAGCCGGTCGGCGTGCCCAGGGAGACCAAGGACCTGCAGGGTATCCGCCGTCTGGCCAACCTGGACGGCAGCCACGTGCTGATCCTGCAGTCTGACGACGCCGGCCGCCAGCACCTGCGTTCCCTGAAGACCGCGTCCTTGTAGCCGTCGCCGTGACCGGGGTGTCTTGGTCGCGCAGCGGCGGTGCTGACTGCATCAGGCTGACGGGCCTGCCCGCCGGAGCAGACGTGCAGGTACGTCCGGGGACGGCCGCCGCGCGCGGCGGGCTGCCGCCGATGGCCGGCCGGCTGGTCCGCGACGGCGCCGGCCTGTGCTTCGTCCCGCGGTTCGCGTTCCTTGACGGCACCGCCTACACCGTCACCGTCGACGGCGTCACCGCCGCGGTCCTGATCCGCACCCGGCCGGACCGCCCGGCCACGACCGAGGTGACAGCCATCCGCCCGACGGCGGCCGAGGTGCCCTGCAACCTGCTCCGGCTCTACGTCTGGTTCTCGGCGCCGATGAGCGAGGGCTACGCCGCTCGGCACATACGGCTGGCCGGCGATGGCGATGACACCATCGCCGGGGCCTTGCTACCCGGCGAGCATGAGCTGTGGGACGCTTCTCGTCGCCGGCTCACCATCCTGCTGGACCCGGCCCGCATCAAGCGGGGCCTGGCCAGCCACCGGGATGCTGGCTACCCGCTGCGATCTGGTGAGCCATTCCGGCTCGTAGTCGACCGCGGTTTCCCGGACGCGCGCGGACACCCCCTCCGAGCCGGCGCGGAGCAGCGGTACCAGGTCGGCGGCGAAGAACGCCGCCACGTCGACCCGGGCAACTGGATGCTCACGGTCCCGCCGGCGCGGACGTCCGAACCGGTGCAGGTCACCTTCGGGCGGCCACTGGATCACGGCCTTCTCGCCCGTTGCCTGCATGTGACCGGGCCGGGCGGCCAGCCGGTCGACGGCACGGCGCGGATCGGCCCCCAGGAACGATCATGGCAGCTGGTGCCCCGCCAGGGCTGGGAGCCCGGACCTCACCAGCTCATCGCCGATCCCATCCTGGAAGACCTGGCCGGCAACTCGGTCAGCCGGGTATTCGACCGGGACCTCACCAGTCCCGAAGACCAGCCGCGGCAGGTCCGGCCGGTCACTCTCGCCTTCCACCCGCGCTGACAGGCCGCGGCTTGCCTGGCCGCGGACGAGCATAGCCTCGACTAGGTTCGTCCCGCATAGCACCCAACTGCTGGCACCCGACCACCCCGGCGGCCCCCGGTGTGGTCGGACGGACCAGATTCTCCCGGGCAACGTCGATATCGCGGGCCGCACTCGCTTTCCGTCGAATGGGACGCGTGAGCCGGGCTGCCTTTTGCCCGGCCGAGGCCGGCGCTGCCCGATGCGGACCGTAACGCCACTGTCCGTTCGGATCATAAAAATTCTTCCGAACGAGCAGGGCGGGTAGCGGGGCGGCGACGCGAGACGGGTTGCTGGCGGATGCAACGACAGCTTCTTCCATGGAACGAGAGCCCGGCGGCAGGAGCTGATCCCTCAGATCAGTAGCAGCCGGCAGGGAGGCTCAGCGCGTGGGCTCGCCGGATTGCTCCACGTCAGCTGACATCTCATCGGAACCGAGGCTGACCAGCAGCAGATCGGTCCTGGCGAAGTCGTCTCCGATACACAAGAGCGGCTCCCCCGCGAGGGAAGCGATCGCGTACGTGCAGCAGTCGCCGAAGTTCAAAGCAGCCGGGTGCCTGCCCTTGCCGAACCGGGAGCAGGCGTCGAGTGCCACGCTGGCGTGAGCATCGTCAAAGGTCACGGTCTGCACAGAGTTTTCCTGCAGGAACCGCGCCAGTGCTGTCTTCCCTCGCGGTCCGAACCGCGCCGTCAGCACGATTCCCGTCTCCAGCCGGGTTGGCGCGCCGATCCGGGTCACCGGTGAGGCCGCAAGCTCATGGACGATGCGCTCGTACCGCGGTTCCTTGCCGATGACGGCAAGGATCGCGGAGGAGTCGATGATCATGCGCCGTACTCGCCGAAACCGAGGATCTCCTCGCGTTCCGCTTTAGACACCGGTCTGCCAAGCTGATCTGGCGGCATCAGCGGCCAGATTTCTTCCTCGAGGAACCGGGTAAGGCGTTCCTCTCGCTGCCGGACGGACGGACGGGACTGCGCCTGTAGGACTTGGCGTAGGGCGTACCGGACTGCTCCGGTCTTCGTCGTTCCCGTCAACGCAGCAACCTCGGCCGCCAGGCGTTCGGTCTCGGGGTCCTTGATATTCAGCGCCACGGATGCATGGTACCATTAAAGGTTGAAAGGTACCATAGGTTGGCGGCTCTGGGGGCCATAGACGCTGGCCTTGCTGCCCATCGTGGTCTTGGCGACCCTGAAGGCGGCGCTCAGCTCGCCGGCGGCGCGGTGCAGCTCACGGGAAGTTCCGCCACGGCAGGATTCTGGCACGGAACGCGTGGCGGGGATGGAGGTTGCGGAGCGAGAAACCACGGACCGTTCGGGATCTATGAAGGTCAGGCGAAGTACGGCGACGGGGCTTGCGGCACGCTGCCGTTGGGACCGCGAAGCCCACCTCGTCACCGAGGCGCGCCGGCCGGTCGCGCTTGATGATCACCCTTGCCCGGCGAGGAGCGCGGCCCGTCTTTCCTCCAGGGTAGCGAGCTGAGCACGGAGTTGTTTCAGCTCGCGGTTGACCTGCGCCAGTTCGGTCCGCGCCTGCCGTTCCCGCAGGTATCGATCACCATGCCGGGTCCTGACCAGATCCTCGACCTCGCGGCGGAGCAGCCGCAGCCACGGGTTCCCGTGCATCGCGGCGGGCCGGTACTGCAGTTTGCCCGCGTCGATCGCCGCGAAGATCTCCTCCTGAGTCAGCCCGTACTCCGAGCGAGCCGTCTTGTCGCTCAGCGTCGCGCCCTTACGGCCCCATTCTTCGGCGCGGAATTCCATAGCTGGTCATTATCTCCCGGGATAGAACTTTGTCCGGCTGGTCTTCGCGGGTTTACCGGCCGATGAGCTCGCTGAGGCGGGCACCGATCACGGCGATGCCGGGACGGGGCTCGTGCTCGTAGTACCAGGGCTTTCGCCGGCGCAGCAGCGCCTCGCCGTGCTCGGCCCAGGTGAAACGCGGCTGGCCCAGGATCTTCCCGAACACCGCGCCGGCCGTCTGCGGGTGGGCGCCGGCCAGGCGGCGCAACGGCAGCGGCCCGATCGTCTCCGCCCGCGAAGCCCGCTCCCGGGAGCCGCCATGTCCTATTGGGACCCTACTGCCCTCCGCTCTGCTTCCGCCCCGGACAGCTGAGAGTTGTCGGCAACGAGGCCGGGATCGGGGACCGCTGGACGCCACGCGAGCTGCGGACCTCATTCGTCAGCCTGATGAGCCACCGCGGGGTCAGCATCGAGGAGATCGCCCGGCTGGTCGGACACGCCTCCACCCGCACCACCGAGATCGTCTACCGCCGCGAACTGCGGCCGGTGATCACCACCGGCGCCGAGATCATGGACGAGCTCTTCACAGGAACCTAGGCCCTCGCGCCGGTCCGAGAGCCGCTGAGGACCTACACGAGCCAGCCGCCGATCTCTGGTGACCTGACCGGAACCCTCTACCCCGGCCGGCAGGCGATGGTCTTCCAGCCGATCCGGCAGGCCATCGCGCAACCTGACCATTCGTCCGTCACCATCAGTTCAGATCGAATATTTGCTATCAGCCGGCGATCGTGGCTCGACGTGCATTGCGCACAGACAGCCGGTTCTGCTTCCAGTCAGTCGCGATTCGGCTACGGGCATGGCCATTACGTCGCGCGGCCTGGCTCTCTCCCGACTTGGGCCGCATTAGTGCGCAAGATATTCGGCACGATCGACGGCACCGAGAGCGTGCCGTAGGTCAGACCGGGCACCGGTGATCCGCTCCTGGAACGTACCGCTGCCGGCGCGGTGGGTACTGCTTGAGCCCGGTCCGGTCACGGGCCACCTAGGTTTCCAAGCAGGCTGGTCAGCCGGACTCAAAAGGCCAGACATCATCGGGGAACACCCGTGCAAACCAATAAGGCTGGACGTCACGCAGCCGCAACGTGCGCCAGCGGCGTGGATCCTCCGGTTCAGGCACCGCGACCTCCACATCAGGGCCGTAGGCGAAAAGCCGCTCCTGGCAGACGCCACACGGGGCCAGGATCCAGTACCCGCGATCAGCGTCAGCTGCGGTCACGCATACCGACGCCACCACCCGCCGCCCCCGCTTGAACGCTTCACAGATCGCGCCCGTTTCATGACACAGGCTCACAGCGCTGTTCGGCACGCCTGGTGCAGTACTCGTGAGAACCGCGCCGTCGTCGAGACGGAGAGCCGCAGCTCCGGACCAATGCTGCCCCGGGAAACGGGTGCGCGCCAGCTCGATAGCAGCGTCCACCAGCTCCCGATCAACAGCCATGCGCGGAACAGTACTACCCAGCGGAATCGGCGCAGCCATCGCACGCGCCCGGTCGTCACTGCCCGCATACCCCGAGTTGGGCCGCATCAGTGCGCTAGTCAGGTGGCGCGAGTGATCGTTTTGAGGGCTTGACGAAGGTCGGCCGGGAGGGAGTCGGCGGCGGTAATGGTGTGCGGGTCGGCCTGGATCTCGATGGTCCGGTAGCGGCGGGCGGTGCGGACGAACTTCCGGATGGACCAGCCGGCGGCCTCGCGTTTGCGGTGGTAGATCGGCTTGGCCTGCAGGTCGTGCTTGGACATCCGGAACGAGTTTCGTCGCCTGCTCCATCGCCAGCCGGTGAGCGCCACCGTGCTCGTCCTGGCCGGCGCGCTGCTGGCCAGTAGCCTGTTCGTGCGGCCGTCTTCTGGCCGGCGGAGCTTTACCTGGAGGACCGATGACCGGGCTGGGCTGGGCCAGCGCTTATCAGGTCGCCGCGGCGATCCGGCGTCGCGACGTCTCGGCGGCCGAAGTTCTCGTAGATCAGCTCGACCGGATCCGGCGGCACGACGCCCGGCTCCGTTCGGTGGTCACCCTGGACGCGGACGGGGCACGCCGCCGGGCCGCCGAGGCCGACCAGGCGCTGGCCCGGGGCCAGATATGGGGCCCGCTGCACGGGGTCGGGGTCACCGTGGAAGACGTGCACGCCACGGCGGGGATGCGCTCCACATTCGGCGGTTACCGTCCTTTCGCCGAACATGTTCCCGCCGCCGACACCACCGTGGTGGCCAGGCTGAAAGCGGCCGGGGCGATCATCGTGGGCAAGACGAACGGGCCGTGCCTGTGGGGAGAGGACAGCGTCTTCCCGCCGACGCTGAATCCCCGGAATGCCGACCGGACCGCGGGCGGCTCTTCCACCGGGCCTGCGGTGGCTGTCGCGGCCGGCCTGGCCCCGTTTGACATCGCCGGGGACACCAGCGGGTCGATCCAGTGCCCGGCGGCCTTTTGCGGAGTGTTCGGGATGCGCCCGACGGAGCACCGGGTGCCGATGACCGGCATGCTGTTCATCCACCCGATCCGCAAGTACCGCGTGCTGACCACGGCCGGGCCGATCGCCCGCTCAGTGGGCGACCTGCGGCTCGCCCTGAAGGTGATCGGCGGGCCCGACGGCCACGACCCGGAAGTCCCGCCGGTGCCCTGGCGGCCGGCCGGACCAGCGGACCTGAACGGGCTGCGGGTCGCCTACTCGCCTGGCTATCCGCCGCTGGTGGCCGCGGAGCGGAGATCCGCGCCGGGGCCGACCGGCTGGCCACCGAGCTGGACGGGCTGGGCGCGGTCGTCGAGGACCGGCTGCCGGATCCCGCGCTGGCCGGATACGGGCAACTCGTCGAGGACCTCCTCTCCGTGCTTGACTCCGGTTCGGCGCAGGAATACCTGGCCATCCTGGACCGCCGGGACCGGCTCATCGCCGGCTGGGACCGGTTCTTCGCGGGCTGTGATGTGTTCGTTGCCCCGGCCATGCCGATGCGCGCCTGGCGCGCGGACGACGAGCCCGCCGACGACGGCCCGCAGATGCAGGCCTTTCTCGCCCTCGAGCTGTCTCAGGCCAGCGGTTGCCCGATGGTGGTCATCCCGGCCGGGACCGACGGCAACGGGGTTCCGTTCGGCCTCCAGGTGATGGGCCCGCGCTGGGCCGACGAGCGGCTGCTGTCCATCGCCGAGGCGATCGCCGCGGTTACCGGGGGATTCCAGCCGCCGCCGGGCTTCTGACCGAACACCTCGTCCCCGCCCGGCGGCCTGCCCGAACCCGAGTACCTCGTAGGCGTGCGCCAGGGCGTCGTGCAGGTGGCCCATCCGCGCCGCGGTGATCGGCGACGGGCAGCCGCCGGTTCCCCTGTCTGGCGGGCTCGGTGGGCTCAGGCCCAGGTCAAGCTCGCCCTGGCCGACCGCCAGCCACTGGCGCACCGCGGACCTGAGCACCTCGAGCTGAACGTCATTGTGAGCCGACCCGATGTAATCGATATCCCGCGACCCGCGTCGGGAAGAGTGCACGATCTGCACCGCCGTGGCACCTGAGGCAGTCTTGACCGTGCACACATACGGGAACACAGCCCACCCTACGGGCCGACCTGCCAGGGCGCATCGGCCCAGGCCGGCATAGGCTTGGGCCTCATCCCAGGCACCGGCCGCGCAGCCGAGCTCGCCCAGCTGCTGGCCGGGTGATTGCGATCCGCGTAGCAACGGTGAACGCACCGATGCTGACTGCGTCACTGATAACATCAAGTAGATGTTTCGGCATTAGGTTCTCTCACGCCGTTTCATTATTAAATGGCCATATCCCATCTGCGACGGCCTTGGTCATCTCTATTACCGTAGACCCTTCGCCCAGTTCCTCGGTGCTGTACAACCGAGTTGACTTGTCGTAGTGGACTCTTAGCTCGCGTGTACCGCTGAGTGGCCCCAGATCGACGTCGCCGCAATCCTGCAACGTCAGCACCAGCCTCGGTCCGCTCGGCGTGAATCCGTTCAAATCGAGGCGTGTCGACCTGGCAATAAAGATCCTGTTCAGGCCTGGAAGTCCACTCAGCTGCCTGACGCTGCTCAGATTCTCGCACTCGTACAGGCCGACCCGGGTGATCGCCGACTGGCGTTCAATCCCGTCCAGGCTTGTCAGCGACATTGAAGAGTAGATCTCCAGCTTGGTGAGGGCGGGTAGGAACGGGAGCTGGCGGATGTCGCCGTATGGGTAATTCCAGATCGCTAGTGACTCAAGCTGCGGGAAAGCATTCAGTGCGGACAGATCAGGGTTGGTTCCCTGTAGCGTGAGTTCCTTCACCTGAGGAAGCGCTGTCACTGGATCGAGGTCCATTTCGCCGCGCTCACCGGAGTGGATGGTGAGCCTGACGACCGAATGCACAGATGTCAGTGCCCGCAGGAATCTACCGCTGCTGACGTCGAGTTCTCTCGGTCCCGATGCGGCGAGGACGCGCTGGGCATAATCATCAGGGCTGAAGTATTGCCATGCGCGGCTGACCTCGCTGGCGACATCGGGGATGTCATGGCGAAGGCTGACATCGCGGATAAGGTCCATGGCAGCGTCGCCGCCTACGAGGCTCGCTGCGCGGATGGTCTCCGGTGCTCTCCGGGTGTCGCGGGTCCAGTGGGAGGCTAGCAAAGGAATCAGGCGCTCGCCGACAGCGCTCAGCTG
>OCTA010003269.1_pt1 | contig 14400 bp, 12 predicted proteins | sample 1538991 | NCBI WGS metagenome assembly OCTA01 (sample SAMEA3539302, study PRJEB22396) | soil metagenome | biome: tundra; feature: field; material: soil | place: USA | collected 2010-05 | depth 0.15 m
GCGTTCCAGGTTGCCCCCCAGAATCTGCCGCGCCTGCGTGTCGTCGAGGCCGATCTCGTAAATTGCCTTGACCTGCTGTTCGAAAATGGCCGCGTGCCAGCCCCGCGGAAAGAAGCTGGAGTCCGTTCCAAATAGCAGGCGTTCCGTGCCCAGCAGATCGATAGAGCGCTGAAAAACCGTCCGCAGGTCCAGGCCCTCATACGCCATCCACCGATTCGTGCTCGACGTGTCCAGAAACACATTCGGGCAGAGATCGGCGAGCATCAGGGCTTCCCGAAAAAGGCCCGCTCCAAAATGCGGCACAATGAAGCGAATCTTCGGGAAATGGAGCGCCACCGGATGCAGGTCGAGCGGGTTCGAATAGCGCATATCGAACTGACTGGGCAGGTTAAGCTTCTTGCGCACTCCGACGCTGATGGCCCCGCAATGGACGAAAACGGCAAGGCCGCTATCGGAGGCCATTTCGAGCAGCGGAACCAGCCGCGCATCGGTCACCGAGTACGTGTGCAGCGCGGGAAACAGGCACATGCAATGGAGATAGGGAGTCGCGGCGGCGGCCTCAACGCGTTCCTGCGCATCCGGCTGCAGCGGATCGAGCATGAAGAATCCAAAAAAGCGGTCGGGGTGCAGCGCGACGGCGGCGGCGACGCTGGCTTGATCTCCATGGGCGCTGGCGATCAGGCAGGCGCGGCGGACGGTGTGCTTGTCCAACTCTCCAATCCAGGAACGCGCCAGAAACTGCGGGTCGGCGGGCGGAATCTGCCAGTCGAGGAGAAGCGCCAAAGCCTCGGCGTTCGCGGCTTTCTTCTGGCGCGCCAAGCCGCTATAGAAGTTATGGGAGAAAAAGTGGACGTGCGCGTCGCTGACGGGCAGATCGCCCCAAGGGGTTTGAGCCATGCAAAGTCGATGATAGCGTGGCTAGGCCGTCGCCTGGATCTGTTCGCTGACGCTTTCCCATTCCGCCATGGCGCGATCGAGTTCGGCGCGCTGTAACTCCAGCAAAGTGGAAAGCCGCACGGCTTCGTTCGGACTCGCAAAATCCGACAGCGCCAGCTCCGCCGCCTGAATTTCGGCCTCAAGCTGGGCGATGCGGGCTTCCAGCGCTTGCGCCTCGTCCTGCATCTGCTTTAGCCGCATGGGATTGATTCGTTTGGCGGAAGCGGGCGCCGAGGGCATGGCAATCGGCTCGGCGGGAGGCACGCCGATCAGCACGTCTTTGAGCGTGGGGATCTGCTCGTGGCCGCCCTGCTTGCGCCACATGTAATCGGCATAGTTGCCTGGGAAAACACGCACTTCCCCCTCACCCACCTCAAACACGCGGTTGGCAAGGTTTTCAAGAAAATAGCGGTCGTGCGACACAAAAACCGCAGTTCCGGTGAACCCCTGGAGCGCTTCCAGCAGCACATCTTTCGCGCGCATGTCCAGATGGTTCGTGGGTTCGTCGAGCAGCAGGAAATTCGAAGGGTGCAGCAGCATTCGGGCAAGCGCGTAGCGGTTCCTCTCGCCGCCCGACAGCACCGCGATGCGCTTGAAGACGTCGTCCTCGCTGAAGAGGAAACAGCCAAGCAGACTGCGGAGTTCGGTTTCCGTCGAGCGCGGGGCGGCGTCCCTCAAATCGTCGAAAACCCGGGCTTCGGTGTTGAGTTCCTTGTACTGATCCTGGGCGAAGTAATCGGGCTCGACGTTATGTCCCAATCTATAGTCGCCCGCGCTGAGAGTTTCCGCGCCGGCCAGCAGCTTGATGAGAGTGGATTTCCCCGCTCCGTTGACCCCGACAAGCGCGATCCGGTCGCCCCTTTCGATCATGAAGTTCACGCCGCTGAACACCTGCTTCGTTCCATAACTCTTGGCGACGTTTTTGAATTCGGCGACAATGCGGCCGCTCGGCTTGGGCTGCGGGAACGTAAAGTGAATGGTCTTCTCCTCAGGCGGGAGTTCGATCCGCTCTATCCGTTCCAATTCTTTGATCCGGCTTTGCACCTGCTTCGCCTTGGTTGCCTGCGCGCGGAAGCGGTTGATAAACGCCTCAAGCTGCTGAATCTTGTCTTGCTGGTTCTTGTAGGCGGCCTCCAACTGGGCGAGGCGCTCCGCCTTCTGTGCGCGAAACTTCTCGTATCCACCGGTGTAGAAGTGCACCCGCTTATTCCAGATCTCGACAATCTTAGTGACCGTCACATCCAGGAAGTAGCGATCGTGAGAAATCAGAATATAGGCATATTCGTAGTTCTTTAGATAATCTTCCAGCCAGTCGCGCGCTTCCAGATCCAGATGGTTGGTCGGCTCGTCCAGCAGCAGCACATTAGGCTTTTCGAGGAGCAACTTGGCCAGCGCGATGCGCATTTGCCAGCCCCCCGAAAACTCCTCGGTCTGCCGCAGCCAGTCTTCCTTGCGAAAACCCAACCCGGCCAGCACGGCGCCCACTTGCGCTTCGATGGCGTAGCCGTCCCGGTGGCGAAATTCGCTTTCCGCTTTTTCAAACCGTTCCGCCACCTGGCGATACTCGTCTCCCGCCGGATCGTGTTCGCTCATGCGCGCAGTCAGAGACTCCAACTCGATTTCGAGGTCCTTCAATTCGGAGAACACGCTCATGCATTCCGCGAAAACGGACCGCCCGCTCACTTGCAGTCCATCCTGTGGCAGATATCCGAGGCGAATGCCTTTCATCCCGGACATCGAACCGTAATCTAGCGATTCAATTCCGCCAATTACTTTCAGCAGCGTGGATTTTCCCGTGCCATTGCCGCCGACGAGACCGGCGCGCTCCTTGGGAGTGATGAGCCAGTTGAGGTCTTCAAAAAGCAGTTTTTGTCCGAACCGCTTTCCGGCTCCGCTAAGTTGCAACATCTACGGACTATTTTCGCTGAACCGGTTTTCGCTAAACCAGAAAGAAGTTGAAGGCGCCCGAGATATAGTTCTTGAGTTCCGAGCGCGGCACGACAGCGTCCAGGAAGCCGTGCTCCAGCAGGAATTCGCTCCGCTGAAAGCCTTCGGGCAGCTTCTGCCGGATGGTCTGCTCAATCACGCGCGGGCCGGCGAAACCGATCAGCGCGCCCGGTTCGGCGATATTCAGATCCCCCAGCATGGCAAAACTGGCCGTCACGCCGCCGGTTGTCGGATCGGTCAAAACGCTGATGTAGGGCAGCCGCGCTTCATGCAGCAGCATCAGAGCGGCCGAAACTTTTGCCAACTGCATCAAGCTGATTGCGCCTTCCTGCATCCGCGCGCCGCCCGAAGCCGACACTATGACGAGGGGCTGCCGCCCCGCTAGAGAACGCTCAATGGCTCGTGTGATCTTCTCGCCCACCACCGCGCCCATGCTGCCGCCGATGAACTTCAATTCGAGGGCGCAGATCTGAACCGGCCTGCCATTCAGCAACCCACTCGCCGTTATAATCGCATCGGGAAGTTGGGTGGCGGTCTGCATCTCCGCCAGTCGCACGGTATAGGTTTTAGAATCGACAAAATGCAGCGGATCGGAAGACCGCATGGTGGCATCGTACGTCTGGTATTCGCCGCCGTCGAAGAGGTGGGCTAACCTTTCCGCCGCCCCTAACCTGAAATGATTGCCGCACTTTGGGCAGACCCGAAGATTCTCCTCAACGCTTTTACGCCAGATGATCTGGCGGCAGGCCTCGCATTTCTGCCACAGCCCTTCGGTGCGGACGCTTTTTTCGCTGTCCGCTAGCGGCGCGCCTTCTAGAGACGGCTTCTGCCTCGTGAACCAGGCCATGAATCAGCTTTAAAAGTATCACGGCCTTGTGCACGCTTCGAAATGCCAGACGGGACCGGCAACGCGGTCCCATCCGCTTGAAGCAGCGCCCAACAGCCTCTTCAGAGCGAAGTTGGGCGCGCGACTCCAATCCTGCGCTTAACCCCGATCAAGATCAGCAAACCGCCCGCCAGCATGGTAAGGGGCGCGCCTTCTGGTATGTCGGCGGTGTCCTGTAGCGAGGAACTGGCGCCGAAATACAGGTCGTCTACAAATACCTGCGAACTGGCTGTCGTGCTGAGACTGAGCCATGTGATCGGGTGGGAGGCCGAGAATCCGTAGACCCCATTGGACAACGTGAAGTTCTCCCCATCGGAGAGGGTGAGGGTCAACGGAGTGGAAGACGTGCTGTACGCCGCGAGCAGAATAGCGTTCTCGCCTGCCGCGGGAGTGGCAATGTGGATTCCAGCGCCCGATTCGGCAGCGCCCTCCAGGCCCGTGAACCCGTTATAAGAGGATGTGCCGGAGAGGCTGAAGGCGCCGTTGTCCGGTCCGGTAAAAACAAAGGCATTAGCGGGATCGCCCGTCAATGGGGCCAGGCTGATGCCAGCCGCCGTGCTGTAGGAACCGGAGCCAATGGTGTTGAAATTCGCTTCAACAGGGGTACCGGTGACACCTGACTTCCAGGTTGAGAAGCTGGTGTACGTGAGGGTTGTTCCCGTCGCGCCGCCGATGGTGACTAAAAGTCCGACAAAAACCGCAAGAAAAGCGCTTCGCAATCCGCGATACATAAGGAATTGACCTCCCGGGGTCTTTGTTCTCGTTACAGAACACAAGTAGCGGCGGGACGCGAAAACTATGGAGAGGAAATACCTCTGAGATCTTCCTACACGTATGGTAAGAGTGTACTTCTTCAACTACTTAGCCGGTACTGGACGTTTCGGTTGTAAGCAGTACTTCCGGGGCCCGTTTCGGCTATATAACGGACAGCTTGAAAACGGTGGTGCTGCGGTGGGTTTGTCCCGGACTCAGTTCCGTGGACGGAAATGCCGGCTGATTGGGGCTATCCGGAAAATGCTGCGTCTCAAGGCAGAAGCCCGAACGAAATCCGTACGCCACATCGTTCTTGCCCTTCACTGTTCCATCCAGGTGATTCCCGCTATAGAACTGAATGCCGGGCTGAGTGGTTGAGACCTCCAGCACCCGTCCCGAACCAGGGTGCTCGGCGCGCGCCGCCGGAACCAGATCCTCGGCCACCGCACGGTTCAAAACAAAATTATGGTCATAGCCGATGGCCAGCTTCAGCTGATCGTTCTTCTGGTCGATGCGGTCGCCCACGCGGTGCGGAGTCCGGAAGTCGAACGGAGTGCCCGCCACGCTCTGCAACTCGCCAGTCGGAATCAGATGTTCGTTTACGGGTGTAAAGCGGTCCGCATAAATTGTCACGACATGATCCGGCACGTTCGCATTCCCCTGCCCCGAGAGATCGAAATAGGAATGATTTGTTAGATTCAAAACAGTTTTTTTGTCGGTGGTTGCCTGATAGTCGATCCGCAATTCGTCGGCATCCGTGAGAGCGTACAAAACTCGCACGTGGAGAGTGCCCGGGTAGCCCTCTTCGCCATCCCGGCTCACATAGGTTAATTCGAGAGCGGGGTTCTGCTCTGCCATCGCGCCGTGCGCCTCCCAGGCCACTTTGTCAAATCCGACGCCGCCCCCGTGCAGAGAATTTGGAGCGTTGTTGCTCGCCAGATGGTAAGTGTGGCCATCCAACGTGAACTTGGCCTCTGCGATTCGGTTCGCATAGCGACCGACCAGGGCGCCGAAATAGGGGTTCTTTTCGAGATACCCCGCGAGATCGCTAAAACCAAGCACAATATCGTCGAAATGCCCGGCGCGGTCGGGAGCCGTCAGCGTGACTAGCCGGCCGCCGAAGTTGGTTATCGACGCTTCCACACCGTTCGAGTTGCGAAAGGTGTAAAGACTGATCTCTTCTCCCGACGGGAGCACTCCAAAATGGCGTTTCTTCATTTCACTCATGCCAGAGTAGGCTATCAAAATTGCTCGCGAAGAGTGTGGAAAGAAAAATGCAACCAAGAAACGCGGTGTCGCGCTACTATATAGTCACTCGCGGTAACGCGTTAGAGGGGGCATTATGGCGTTATTTCGCTTCTTCCTGAAAACATTGAGGATCGTAGGCAAGATCTTTACGGTAGATCCGGTCTATCCCGTCATCCATTAGCTTGCTCGCGAAACGAGTCGGATAATTACTTAGTTACCGGCTTGTCTCGGCCCCACGGCTCGGTTCGGCGGCCAAATCACCTTCTCACCCTTGCGAAGAGCAAGATTACCGATGTGCCCGGCGCGCGCGGCTGCGACACCCGTTTCAACGGGCGCATTGGGCTCCTTCCTGCTTCGTGCGCAGTCTAAGAAGTTGCGCATATGCGTTATGGTTCCGTCTTCGAAGCCGTGCTCGCTCAGGGTTGGATTTTCCACGTGCGAGCCCTCGCGGTAAACCGCAAAGCCGCTGCGCGTCAGTTTCAACGCCCCGTTGGTCCCGCGAAACTCCAGGCCGCCATCGTCGATCGAAGACACCATGGTGCCCTCATAACCTACTTCAAAACCGGCATACCGGAAAGCTGCCTGTATGGTGTCGGGACAGTCCAAGCTCTCAAAAACGTACTTGTCCCCCAGCGCTTGCGCGACCTGCGGCTGGTCTGTCTTCATGGCCCAATGGACAACGTCGATCCAGTGCGCGAAGAGATCGGTCATGGCGCCGCCGCCGAAGTCCCAAAACCAGCGCCAAAGATGAAATTTCTCCTGGCTAAACGGCTGCTCGGGGGCGGACCCGAGCCAGCGCTTCCAATCGAGCAGCCCAACGTCAACCGGTTTAGGAGGGTGTCCCTGGTAATTCTGAAACCAATACGTTCGCACCTGGGTAACGCGTCCGATGTTGCCGCCCTGGATCAGTTCGACGGCGCTTTGGAAATGAACCCAACTGCGCTGCTGCATGCCACACTGAAGGATCCGGTTTGAGGCCCGGACCGCGCGTGTGAGCGTATCGCCTTCCTCAATGGTGTGCGTTACGGGTTTTTCCAAATAGACGTCCTTGCCCGCTGCGATCGCATCCACGGCCATGCGGACGTGCCAGTGATCCGGCGCGGCGATAATGACCGCATCAACATCCTTCTTGTCCAGTAGTTCACGGTAGTCAACATGCGTACTTGCGGTTTCGTTGGTGCGGGCGCGAAGCTGGTCGCGGCGCGGCTCATAGACGTCGGAAGCGGCAATAAGCCGGCTGTCCCCAACCTGATCCGCGGCGTCAATCAGGGAGCGCATTCGGCCCCCGCATCCGATCGCTCCAATGTGAAGCAGGTCGTTCGCTCCGAGGACCCTGGTCGCGCCTAGAGCAGTCAAGCCGCTCGCCATCATGAAGTGCCGCCGGTTAGTCTGCATTAGGTAAATCGCTTGACTCACAGAAGATTCTATCCGAGAGCCGCCTGGGGGTGCCCGACCCGATTCGCTAAGTCGATCAATTCGCGATAACGGCTCCATAAAAACATTGCATAAGCAAACAGCGCCAAAAGCTTTGCAGGACGGTGCGTCTCGTTCATAATGTGGGTTAGCCGCAAACCGGAACCGTGCCAAAGCACAGTCCCGGGCGGCGTCCTAACGGAGCACTCCTACACGTTCTAGAAGCGTTCCGCGATCAATCGGTCGGAGTTTTTGGCTTAGCCGTAAGTTAGAGGAATTTAATGTCTGTCGAACTGCGCGATCGTCGCAAATGCGAGAATTCATCGGCATGTCCTTAGCGCAAAGGGCGCGGCTGCGTGCCGCCAAACAGGGGAGTAACTCGCTAGCTCTTCGGGCGGTGCGCTTGATGCCGCGACCGTTTTGCGCGTGTTCCTTGGACATACCTTCGAAGAGCGGAATCGGGCGGTGCTTCGTTGCTTATTATCGCGCTGTCATGATACGCGAAGCCGCGTGTCTGAATAGATCGACCAACTGACCCCTTAAAATATATGACAAAATACAAACTCGAATACATTTGGCTTGATGGCAGACAGCCCGTTCCTAACCTGCGCGGCAAGACTCTGATCAAGCAATTTGAGAATCCACCCACCCTTGAAGATCTGCCCAACTGGGGTTTTGACGGCAGTTCCACCATGCAGGCCGAGGGCAAAAGTTCCGACTGCGTGCTAAAACCGGTGGCTCTCTATCCCGATGCAAGCCGCAAGGACGGTTTCATCGTTCTTAGCGAAGTCATGCACCCGGATGGCACTCCGCATTCCAGCAACGCACGCGCCACGATCGAGAACGACCCCGATCTGTGGATCGGTCTTGAGCAGGAATACTTCCTCTTTCAAGATGGGCATCCGCTCGGCTTCCCGAAAGACGGCTACCCGCTTACTCCGCAAGGCCCTTACTACTGCGGTGTTGGCTACAAATACATGGGCAACCTGGCGCGCAAAATCGTCGATGAGCACTTGGAACTCTGTCTTGCCGCCGGCATCAATCACGAGGGCATCAACGCCGAAGTAGCCAAAGGTCAATGGGAATTCCAGATCTTCGCCAAGGGTTCCGCTAAAGCCGCCGATGACACCTGGACCGCTCGCTATTTGATGATGCGCCTCTGCGAGAAATACGAAGTCGATATGGAATTGCATTGCAAGCCCATCAAAGGCGACTGGAATGGATCCGGTATGCACTGCAACTTCTCCACTAAGTACATCCGCGAAGTAGGAGGCAAGGAATACTTTGAGGCTCTTATGAAGGCGTTCTCCGATAAGGTCGCCGAGCATATCGCGGTCTACGGCCCGGATAATCACCTGCGTTTGACTGGTCTGCACGAAACGCAAGCCATCGACAAGTTCAGCTTTGGACTATCCGACCGTGGCGCTTCCGTCCGCATGCCTGTTAACTTCATCAGGAACGATTACAAAGGCTATCTGGAAGATCGGCGCCCGAACTCCGAAGGTGATCCCTACCAGATCGTGTCGCGCATTCTAAAGACGATCAATAGCGTACCGAAGCCCTAAATCAAGCTGAGCCTTACCTTCTTTTCGGGACCTTCTTTTCGGGGGAGGTAAGGCTCAGGATACGCAGGGCACTGCCGAATCTTCCATTTTGGCGCTGCCAAAGTTATAGACCTGTGTCGCGAATTCATCGACTGTACGGTAGTGTTGGACGGTTCTGAAATCGCTCAGGATTTTGGCCGGAGACCCGATCCAAATGACTTGCAAACCGCGCGCGAGCGCAAACCCCACTGTCAACGCCAACTGGAGTGGAATCTCTCCGCTCGTTCCACAAACGACAACCAGCGAATCACAGATCTGAAGTTCTTCCATGCGGCTACGATTCCAATGATCTTGGAACGCCAAAGCAGATGACGTCGCGCCTTCCTCATGCCACGTTGATCCGATCGCGCAACCGGCGGCACGCAACGTCCACTTGACGTTCAGCAGGTCCTGTGTTCGGCCGGGCGCCTCGAGATAGAAGTTATTGCTGGACATGACGAATGCTTCCGCCCTCAATCGAATTCTGGAAACGCTGCCCTTCCGCGACTTGGAGCCGGGGCGCGACGCATGCGGACGGGGACGAGTGCCGCTTCCGCTTCCATTTGTTCGAGAGGTCTGGTAACGTCATGCAGCGCGCCATCCTCACTTGCCGCTTCCAGCCATGCTCTCCGCTGCTCGTCTGCCCAGGAAGCGACTTGGCTGCGGCGGTAGGCGCCGCTTGGCAGACTAAGTCCCGTGTATCTATCCAGGTTTTTCTCCAGGGCGTTTTTCTCCACGGTTTTCTCTCCTCGTTCCAAGTCTCACAGGCGATCAAAGTACACGCCTCACGTTCTTGCAAGTTGGTCGCCAATCGACGGTCGCTCCGCGCGGGCATCCGTTTTGAGGCTGACAACGGGTAATTTTGAATGAGCGTCCGATGCAATTTCTTCTACTCGCTTGGACGCGTCACACTTCGGTCTACGACTCAGCCATCGTGTAAAGGTCTGGAAAAGCTTTTGTAAAAGTCCGCGGGCTGGATGGATTTGATTTGAAAACGTCCGTTACTTTTTGCGCATGGGAATGGGCGTTGTGTTGAGGAGTTTACACCTGCAACAAGCTGTAACCAGCATGTTGCAGGATACGGTTGCCACTTAGAGGGAAGGATTGAGGGTGGAAGGGAAAACAAGTTTAGCTGACGTAAACTTGGAACTTCACAGCTGCGAACACGTTTGTTGAGTTGCTCTTGAGCGGGATTGAGAGGCGGAGATTAAAGCCGCCCCATGGCCCTGAATTTACTACTTCTTCTCGACTATGTTGTTGCCGAACATGAATCCAATTTCGGCAACCGCCCGGGGCTGGTTTTGATTCGCGCCCGTCGAACCAAAGGCGTCTCCCGGCGTGATGCTGTTCGCATGAACCCAAGAAAGATCTCCTCGCACGAAGAAACCTCCATGTTGAAGAGTCGGAGTCATAGTCACGGACGTGCCGCCGCTGCCGGGGCCGTATATCAGGTTTTCGGATTTCTGGGCGGCGCTCCCTGAACTCGTTATGTACTCCCAGCGACCAGCGAGCGAGAAACCGCGGCTGAAGGAACGGCTCGCCAGTATCGCGCCACCGTCGGTCGAAGCTCCCTTCACGACGCCAATTTTCAGGTTGGTCGGCACGTCGGTGTACTGCCAGTAAGGCTGGATGATCCAGGCTCCTTTCGTGTAGGTGTAGATGATGTTGTACATACTGCTGTTGTTTTGCACCGGCGTGGCCAAAGTTTGAAACTTTGTCTGGCCCAAGTTCCCCATCCCCACGAACGCCAGGCTATGTGGTCCGTTGGCATAGGTTAGGGAGCCGCTCAGCCACGAGTAGCGGTTGGAGTAGTAGCCGTCATTCCAACTCAGCGCGGCGGTGAATTTGCCCATGGTCTGATTAATCTGGATTCCGCGGTTAACGGCGTTTTCCTGGTTCCATACGAGACCACGCTGGATGTTCACGTTTTCGAAGGTGAACGTGTACTCGCCGCCGAACAGTGTCGGCAGCGAACCAATTTCGAAGGAGGTGTTTTTGGCCGCCTGCAGTTTCACAAAGGCGACCGGCACCGGGCCGTAGAAGTCGCCCAGCGTTTTATCGGTGGCCAGGAATGGGGTGCCGAGAGCCGGAAGGTTGTAGGCGCCCGCCTGCAAATAGAACTGGAACCACCCGTCGGCCTTCTGAATCCAAACCTGCCCGTTGCTTAGAGCCGCTTGCGTGGGATTGTCGCCCGGTACGTGGTTGCCTTGCCACATGCCATAGCCAGTGAGAAGGCCGTTCACGGCGATCTTGCCGGCAGGCCCGGCATCGAAGATCAGCGGCGGAATGCCTGCAAGTGGACCCGTGATCGAAGGAGTCGGGAGCGCCGCTGGCGCAGCGGCTGGAGTCGCGGCGGGAGCGGCCGTGGTTGGAGCCTGTCCAGCGGGAGCTGGCTGATCCGTCGGCGTTGTTTGCGCGGAAGAACTAGACGCCGGAGCTGCGGCCGGCTGGGCGGTCGAGTTAGTCTGGCCCCAGGCACAAGCGCCGATTAGAAGAGACGTAATAAATAGTGACGTCCGTGACATTGATGGTTAGTTCGTTCCTCTCAGGGATAATTCGGATGGAGGCACACTACGGAGTGCCGGTTACGGACGGGGTAAATTTCGACTAATGTGAAACCTATGGTATGAGTTTCGGAGGAGAAGCGCCAATCAAAAATTTCGATTGTGTTTATCTGAAGTGTGAAAAATCCAGTCTTTGTTTCTTGGCATGGCGCACATAAAACGTCCCAGTGACGCCGAGGGACTCCGATAAGTACGACGTCCAACACTCGAAGTCCGATCCATCGATTCAAATGAAAAAAACCAGCCGCCGAAAGGGCGGGTTAGCCGGGCGGGTGAATGTCCGAAGGGTTCTGTTGGCCGTTGGAGCGATGCTTGCCTGCTTCTATGCGGCGATCTTGATCGCGCTCTTTCTCCTGCGGTGGATCGATCCGCCATTCACGGCTGTACAGGCGGAGCGAAGAGTAGCTTCATGGTTCAGCGGTCAGCCGTATCGGAAGAGTTATCAGCCGGTCTCTCTGCATGAAATTTCACCAAACCTTGTGCATGCCTGCATCGCCGCGGAAGACACCCGCTTTTTTCAACACCATGGATTCGATTGGAAAGAAATGGGAAACGCGGTGGAGGACGGCATGGAAGGCGGACATCCAAGAGGCGCTTCCACCATTACGCAGCAGCTCGTCCGGAACCTGTTTCTAAGCACTGGACGTTCGGTTTTCCGGAAAGCCCTGGAATTTTCCATTGTTCCGCTCGCCGAAATCGTGTTGACAAAAAACCGCATTCTGGAGCTTTACCTGAACGTGATTGAATGGGGGCCGGGCGTCTATGGCGCGGAAGCGTCGGCGTGCCACTATTACCAAGTCCCGGCCGCCCGGCTCAACAGCGAGCAAGGGGCCGACTTGGCGGCTATGCTGCCCGCTCCTTTGCACCGGCGTCCCGGCCAGCCGCGTTGGTATGTGGCGCGGATTCACACGCGCATGCGGCAGATGGGTTGGTAGTGTGGAACTCACATGCTTTTGAAAATCGTTCAGGTGGGCGAGCCGGTTCTTCGCGAACACGCGCGGGAAATAACACCGGACGAAATTCGCGGCCGGGAAATCCAGGAACTCATCGCCTGGATGCGCGAAACCATGTACGAAGCTCCTGGCGTAGGGCTGGCGGCGCCGCAAATAGCCAAGGCAATTCAGCTTGCAGTGATTGAGGACAAGGCCGAGTATATGGAGAAAGCGCTGCCCGAATTATTGAAAGAACGGGAACGCCATCCCGTGCCGTTTCAAGTCATCATCAATCCGAAGATCACGCTGCACGAGGGCGATAGGGCCATATTCCACGAGGGATGTTTAAGCCTGGCGGGCTTTACCGCCGCAGTCCCTCGCGCCCGTCGGGTGACGGTGGAATGCCTGGACCATAACGCCAAAGCCCGCACGATACAAGCGAACGGCTGGTACGCGCGCATCCTGCAGCACGAGATCGATCATCTCTATGGGACGTTGTACGTAGACCGCATGGACACGAAAACCTTCGCAACCGTGGAGAACTTTACCCATCACTCGGGCGGGGTCTTTGGAAAGAAGTGAGGCGCATTATGAAGTTGCTGCAATTAGTTTGCTGTTTGGTTTGCCCGCTTGTTTCGTTCGCGCAGGGCGGTCAGCCCAAGTCCGATCTGACATTCATTGTTTACGGAGACCAGCGGTTCACCGATCCCGCGAATACGACCGCTGCCAACCCTACCACGCGCCGCTGGCTGGTAGAGCAGATCGCAAAGGAACGTCCCGCGGCCGTAATCTTGAACGGAGACGTCCCGCTGGCAGGGAACGTCAAGAGCGACTACGCGGTTTACAAAAGCGAGACCAAGCCTTGGCGCGACGCGAACATTCGGGTCTTCCCCGCCTTGGGTAATCATGAATTTCACGGCGATGAGCGGGAGTGTCTGGAGAACTGGTGGAGCGCGTTTCCAGAGTTGCGCAACCGTCGCTGGTACTCGGCGCAACTGAGCCCGCGTGTTGCCGTTATCGCCCTCGATAGCAACTCATCCCTGCTGCCGGGCAGCGATCAAACCCGCTGGCTGACGCAGCAGATGGACGCGCTTCCTTCCTCAGTCGATTTCCTGCTCCTGACCATGCATCATCCACCCGTTGCCGACATTCAGACGCATATTGAAGTCAATCACAATCCACGGCCGAACGAGATCGCGCTGCGGGACCTTCTGTCCGCGAAGGCTGGGCCGGCACACGCGCGCTTTATCGTGAGCGCCGGCCACATTCACAACTATGAACGGCACTTGAAGGACGACGTGGTTTACCTGGTGGCAGGCGGCGGCGGCGCAAAGCCGTACGAAGTGGAGCGCACTCCCGACGATCTTTATCAAGACCCAGGCTTTCCGAATTTCCATTACGTGAAATTCGTTCTCCAAAACGACCGGTTGCGCGCCACCATGTATCGCCTGAGCGATCCCGCCGCCGCGGCTCCCCGGTTTGAAGCGAAGGATTCGTTCGATGTGGCGGTCAAGCCGGCGCCTTCGAAGTAATATCGAAACTTCCCGGTTCCGATGTCATCCTTTTTGGTATGAGCACTTTGCACGCGCCAAAAACCTCCGCCACGCACGCGGAGGAGAGCGGCGCTCGCCTGTTTTCACCCCTTGCGATTCGGGACGTCACGCTCTCGAATCGAATCGTCATGTCACCCATGTGCCAGTATTCGGCGGAAGATGGCTTCGCGAGCGATTGGCATCTGGTGCATCTCGGCAGCCGTGTTATCGGCGGCGCGGGAACGGTAATCGTCGAGGCTACGGCGGTGGAAGACCGCGGCCGAATTTCGCCGTCCGATCTCGGCATCTGGAAAGACGAGCACATCGAGCCGCTGCTGCGAATCACGCGCTTCTGTAAAGAATACGGCGCCGTCCCCGGCATTCAACTCGCTCACGCCGGACGCAAGGCCAGCACCGAAGCTCCCTGGAACGGCGGCGGCTTCATTCAGGAAGCGGACGGCGGCTGGCAGACGGTCGCCCCGAGCGCCATCCCGTTTGACGACAAAAATCCCGCGCCTACGGAACTGAGTATTGCGGAAATCCAGAGCATGGAGCCTCTTGCAAAATTCTCGGGCATCGTCGCCATTCTGGATAGGCAGCAGCATT
>OCTA010003270.1_pt1 | contig 14395 bp, 10 predicted proteins | sample 1538991 | NCBI WGS metagenome assembly OCTA01 (sample SAMEA3539302, study PRJEB22396) | soil metagenome | biome: tundra; feature: field; material: soil | place: USA | collected 2010-05 | depth 0.15 m
CTGATACATTCTTCATCAATTTCAGAGATATTTTTATTCATGTGCTGTGAGTAAAAACGGACAAAGTATTTAATGAAGAGAGGTATATCTTCCTTCCTCGCCATTAATGAAGGAATCTCTATTTTCATTGTGTTGATACGATAGAACAAATCAGGGCGAAATTTTCCTTTTTCTATTTCCAGGTTCAGGTTTTTATTTGTTGCGGCAATTACTCTTACGTTAACCTGTGTAGGTTTTGTATCGCCAGATTTAATGAATGAGTTAGTTTCGAGCACCCGGAGTATTTTAGACTGAAGCGAAATATCCATTTCTCCGATTTCATCGAGGAATATTGTACCTTCATTAGCTTCTTCAAAGAGTCCTTTTTTATTTTTCACTGCGCCTGTGAAAGCTCCCGCTTTATATCCGAACATTTCACTTTCAAGGAGCTCCTTAGAAATTGCAGAGCAGTTTATCGGAACAAATGAATTTTTACTTCTGCTGCTTTCATAATGTATGGCTTGTGCAAATATTTCCTTACCGACACCTGTTTCTCCAGTGAGTAAAACTGTAACATCAGTCTCCGCTGCTCTTTTAGCAAGATTTATAGCCTCCCTGATTTTTAATGATTGACCGATTATATTATCAAAACTATATTTCTCAGTAACACGTTTTTCAAGATGTTCAATACGTTGACCCATCTTGGCTTTTTCCATAGCGCGTTCGACTGCTATGATAATTTTATTATCCTCATCCCCCTTGGTGATATAATCGAAAGCTCCACGTTTTATGGCTGTAACTCCATCCTGAATTGTTCCGTAAGCAGTAAGGACTATTATTTCAATCAGATGATTGATCTCTTTTATTTTGGGCACAAGATCAATTCCTGAGATTCCAGGGAGCTTTACATCTGTAATAACAACGTGAATTTCTTCCTGGTTTAATATTTTTAATCCTTCCTCACCATCCGGTGCCCCGAATACTTTATATCCCTCCAGCGATAATAAACGGGTAAGAAGGGTTCTCAGTTCTTTTTCATCATCAATAATAAGGACATTACGGTTTATCATAAATAACTTTTAGATGTTAAGAAAATTTAATCAAAAAGGTAATACACATCCAATATGATTTATCTTTTATCCTGGATAAATCTTGTAATCTTTACGACTGCTGATCTTGGGAAAAATCTTACTGAATTCGCCAATAAATAATTTACAATTCCATGTATAGCAACTGACTTGCCTTTTAACATAGCGTTATATCCATATTCTGCAACTTCTTTAGAAGTGGGTAATTTTCTTCCTTTTACCAACCTGCTCTCTTGCAATGAAGCTGCTTCCTGAAATCCACTTTGTGTAGCACCAGGGCATAATGTTGTAACCGTAACCCTACTGTTTTTTACTTCATTATTTATGGCTTCAGAGAAACTTAATACATATGCTTTGGTTGCATAATAAACTGCCATTGTAGGTCCTGATTGAAATGCCGCAGTTGAAGCAACATTCATGATTTTTCCCTCTTGCCGTTTAATCATATCGGAAAGAAATAGTTTAGTAAGCTGTGTTAAGGCAGTTATGTTGAGGTTAATCATCTGGTCTAGTTTTCCCCAATCGCTTTCATTGAAAAAGCCATAATCTCCAAATCCAGCGTTGTTAATAAGATAATCCACAGTGATGTTGTTTTTAATTAGCTCGTCATATACATTTTTGGCAGAATCTTTAAGGGATAGATCTTTTTCTATAATGTAAACGTCTATCTTGTATTTATTTTCCAAATCTTTTTTTATTTGTTCAAGTTTATCTTTGCTGCGAGCAACTAATACTACATTGCCTCCCTGATTAGCATGGATATATGCGAGTTCATACCCTATGCCGCTTGTGGCACCGGTAATTAATGCTGTTTTATTCATTATATATATTTCCTTTATATACGGAATTATTTTGATATCAATTATAATAATATTTTATGTTTTTCTCATAGCATTCAAGTACTATTGATATATTATAAAACAACATTGGCTTTACTTATTGTTTTTGAAAAAATAGCTCATGCAATTCACACAATGCTCCAATGGGAGCACGGAAATACTCGTCTTGTATGCTTGTATTGACCTTTTCGCAGCAGATTTGCATCTGCGAATATTCTCCTAGTATTATGAGTCGCATAAGTCATAGAAATAAAAGGTCTTGGGAATAGATACAAGTAATTGGAGATGTAATACAAAATATTATAGTTTAGATAGGGGAATTTATATTAAGAGCGGGTGATAACTATATGATATATAAAGATATCGCCAATCTATGTTAAAGAAATTTACAGTATTATATAAATTTTTAATCGGGAAGGACTTATGTAAAGTAATGGATTAGCCTAATGAATCCATTTTAGTCCAGAGTTTCTTAGCTGCTACCTTAGATTTTGCATAAATTTCAGCTATATCGAAGGGAAAAGCACGGTTTTCATAAACTATTTTGCCGTTTATGATGACAGTTTCCACATCATGGGATTCAAATCCGAATACCAGATGTCCCTGTAGGTTTTCACTTAATAAGGGAGTGGGAGCATTATAATCGTATATAACGAGATCAGCCGCAAATCCTTTCTCTATTCTACCGAAATTCATATCAAAGTAGCGATTAAGAATAGTATTGCCGTTATCCAGCATTTTAAGGACATCATCCATGGAAATCTTGCCCCTGGCATCGGTATTCTTGAAGAAGGCGAACTTCATTTCATCGAACATATTAGAACCAATGCCGTCGGTACCGAGGGCAGCGTTCTTTACCTGATTCAGTTTGTTCATGTACCCAACGGAATTGTTCATATTGGAACGGGTGTTATGAACAAGGAAGGAGTCGTGATCGTTGATGATATTGATATCATTATCATTAAGATAGACACCATGCACAAGAATGGCCTTGTTATTAAGGAGATTAGCATCCTCCAGGCGTTTCATGATATCCTTGCCGAAATGATGATGGGAATAGGAGACATCGTATTGATCCTCAGCCACATGGAAATGAATACCTTTTTGAGTGCCTTTTAGTTTTTCGGAGATCAGTTTGAGAGTATGGTTATTGAGGGTGAATGGGGCGTGTCCGCCGAATGCTGCCTCAACCAGATGATGGGAAGGATTTTCTTTCTTATCCTTATTGACCAAATTTATAAATTCGACAGATTCATCGACACCTTCCATCATGCCAATTTCACCATTGCGGTCGGTAACTTCGTAAGCAAGTATTCCTCTTAAGCCCACTTGTTCAAAACTTTTTTTCAAGAGATTTAATGAACCTCTTATGAATGAGGGAGAGGCATTATGATCAATAACGGAAGTCGTGCCGGACTTGATCGCTTCGAGGGCACCAGTTAATCCGCTATAGTATAAGGACTCTTCGTTGAGGGCTCTATCCAAGCGCCACCATAAATTCTGAAGCACACTAATGAAATCGCCGGAGGGTTTTATTTTTGCCATAATGCCGCGGGCAAGCATAGAATAAAAGTGGTTGTGAGAACATACAATACCGGGAGAAACCAACTTCCCTTTTAGGTCAATTACCTTATCCGCTTTATAATTGGCGGATATTCCTTTGCCAACATCAGTAATAATATTGTTATCGATAACAATATCGACATCCTGCTGAACAGCAGAAGGATGGAAATTTATCAGAACGGCATTTTTAAGAATTAACATTGACCTGGTTTTCCTTTTGATCTGTAATGTAATAACTATAATTATTTTTAACTGCTATTATCAGTTCGTACAGCATTTCATAATTCGGTGAAGCGGAAAAATCATAAGTAGAGCTCAGTTCGTTGCCATCTTTATCCATTTTAACCACACCGGTATTACCACTGAAGCGGATTTTTATTGTGCTTTCAATCCCGTTTTCAAGGAAAACAAATCCATCGTTTTTGCCTTCATCGAATTCATATTCATTTTCATAAAGAGTTGTTTTTTCTTTATAGGGCGCGCCGTTGAAGGGGCAGAAGGTTTCGCAGTTTCCGCAATCGTTACAGAAAGAATCTAGATGAAGAATTTGGAACTTATCTACGAAGAGACCATTATCGCCGGTATAGATAGCGACATTGGAACGATTAGGGCAAACTTCGACGCATTTATTACATATAAGATCGCAGCCAAGGCAGCGTTCAGCTTCCACACGAAGGTTCTGACGAAGATGCCCGAGGATATCACCTCTGCGATGCCTGATATCCTGATACCTGCCATCTTTTTTAAAGAATGAATTTGCGTCTACTTCCACAACAGCCATCGCTTCCCTTTTGATAATTATTTCAGCAACTTTCTTCCCGTCAGCAATTGATTCAATGATAGTAGAAGGACCTCTTAAGGCATCGCCGCCGATAAATACATTCTTAACATGAGTCTCGTTAGATTCGAGATCTACTTTAGCGGTTTTTTTATCCAAAGGAATCTGGTTTTGTGTCAGATATTCAATATCAACAAGTTCACCGATAGCAGAAACGACAGTATCAATCTGTAGTTCTTCAAATTCGTTTGGAATGGGGAGTACATTTCTACGCCCGTCAGAACCGGCTTCAGCCAACTGCATCTTCTGGCATTTCAGAACGCCATTGGTATAATCGACAGGAAGAATAAGCTCTTTAAAGATAACACCTTCATGCACGGACTCATGAAACTCATCGTGATCGGCAGGCATAAATTCTTTAGTCCTTCTATAGAGGATATAGACTTTTTCGACGCCGGGGGTTCTCAGAGAGGATCTTGCACAGTCCATTGCAGAACTACCTGCCCCAATGACCGCGACAGTTTTGCCAAGAGAAGTAATTTCATGATTGTGGTACTGCACCAAAAATTTAATAGCGTTAATGACTTTAGTCTGATCACCCTGGAGCTGGATAGTGTTCGGGTGTCCCGCACCGATAGCGAGGAATATGTATTTGTATCCTTTTTCCTGTAGTTCCGAGACGGATATTTTTTTCTTTAAATCAAGTTCAAACTTTACGCCGTGGAGTTTAATAAACTCAATATCCTTATCGACAGCGGACTGAGGAAGGCGGAATTCAGGGATAGCGAATCTTGCCACACCGCCAGCCTGATGGCTTTTATCAAAGACAGTAACATCGAATCCAGCTTTAGCGAGGAAGTAACCTGCGGCAAGTCCTGCGGGTCCTGATCCTACCACAGCTGCTTTGATACCATTGATTTTACCAATCGGTTTATATTGATCGAAGTAGTTATCGTATCCATTTTTAGCTGCGATAAGTTTAAGATCACGTATGAGGAGAGGATTTTCATAATCCTGCCGAGTACATTTGAAAGTACACTGATGATCGCAAATATATCCAGTAATAAACGGGAGCGGGTTCTTTGCTACTATTAAAGTAAAAGCTTCGTTATACTTTTCCTCTTCAATAAGTTTTATATACTGCGGGATATCCTGATGGATAGGGCAAACCGTAACGCACGGAGCGGTATAGCAGTCGAAGACGGGAAGCGGTTCTCCCGTTTTCATGGACTTGGTATCCCTTCTTTCTTTTGAATATTCATAATTGGTGAGGGAGTCCTTTGCGATAGCTTTTAATTTATCAACATCAAGTTTGCGGGTACCGGATTTTGTTTTAGATGGCAGCACATTTTGTGCAACACCGCTCAAATCTACTTTCTCTACCATTTGTTTTAATCTTGTATAGCCAGCAGGTTTGAGAAGATCTGTTGCTAAAGTTACAGGATAGATACCGGTAGATAGTATTTCAGCAATATTGAGGATAGTTGCGCCACCTGAAAAAGAAGCGTTGAGGTCGCCATTAAATTCTTCGGCAAGGAGTGAGGCAAGGTTTATAGTTACCGGGAAGAGGGATCTTCCTGACATATACATCTGTTCGCCGGGCATTACCTGTTTTTTATTATTCAATCCCAAAGTGTTGGAAAGCTTAACACCAAAAGCGAGGTTATTTTCTTTGGCAGTTTGCTGCAATCTTTTTAACATAGGGACGGCATCTGCCCATTGGAGATCGTGATCGAAGGAAGCGGGATCAAGATCCAGATAATTAAAGCCCTGGGAGAAGAGGATTTCTTTTACTTTATCGAATCCAACCAGGGTAGGGTTAAGCTTTACATAAGTATTTAATTTTTTTTCGGTAATAAGGTATTTAACTATTGATTCGATTTCCTTTGGAGGGCAGCCATGCATAGTGGATAGAGTGACCGAACAGGAGAGCTTTGGGGATATATTCTTAATTTTATTTATCAGAGCAGGGATATCCTTAAGATCATAGTTTTTCCCTTTGTCATTCAGGAACTGGATAAGGGTTGACTTATAGGATTCGAACAAAGGATTATTGGAACTATCTTTAATATCCTCTATAAACTTATCCATACGGGGAGTTTTAATACCGGCGAGATCGTAGCCGACGCTCATATTAAATATGAATCCCCTATCATCTCCGGAGGACAGACCAAGGATTTCTTTAAGCAGGTGCAGGAGAATCCAGGCTTTAAGATATTCGTCATAGGACTCTTCCAATCTGAGTTCCTGGGACCATTCAATATTGTAACCTTCATCCTCGACATCGATACAGGGGCGACCGATCTCTAACTGATCGAGCTGCTGTACTGTTTTAAGCTCAAAGAATCTTCCACCAGTAATATAGGAACAAATAATATTCTGGGTTAGCTGTGTATGAGGACCTGCAGCGGGTCCGATGGGAGACTCCATATATTCATTAAATATCTTAACCAGATTATCATCTGAATGATGATAAAACTTAGATTTGTGAATACCGAAAATCGATTTCTCGCTTTTATATTCTTCAAATATCCAGTTAATGGTTTTAGAAAAAGAGAGCGGCAGCATGCGATCTGACATAAAGTAATCCTTTAGAAATAAAATGTAAATCGGTAGAAAAGCTAATTATATTCTACATAATAAATAAGACAAATCAAGAGGTACAACATAAAAAAAATAATATTAAAATACCGACATATTCTATAAGAAAACTCGTATATTTTTTCATTATATTTACAGACAATTTTTGAAATTACATTTAATTAGACAGAATTTATAACAATATAGGGATCAGGAATGCAGTTAGCAAAAACAATATATGACCTGGCATATAGGTATCAGGATTATACCGCACAGAATTTATCCAAACTAATCCAGCAGAAATCATTGAGCACCAAAGAAAAGGGTGTTGCTGAAGCATTAAAGGGAATGATGATTGAGGCTGGTTTTGATGAAGCAAGAATTGATGGATTAGGCAATGTGATAGGAAGAATTGGAAACGGGAAGAAAGTAATTGCTCTTGACGGTCATATTGATACTGTTGATTTTGGCAATCTGGACAACTGGCACTTTGATCCTATTTCAGGAGAAGTAAAAGACGGGTTTGTTCGTGGCAGAGGTTCGGTAGACCAGAAAGGAGGTCCCGCTGCATTTATAACTGCAGGGAGAATTCTCAAAGAAATAGGTCTGCAGAATGATGTGACAGTTTATTTTACAGGCACAGTAATGGAAGAAGACTGTGATGGTCTTTGCTGGAAATATATTGTTGAAGAAGATAAGATAAATCCGGACTGTGTTGTAGTGACCGAACCAACAAATTTGAACCTCTACCGTGGGCATAGAGGAAGGATGGAAATAGAGGTAAGTTTTTATGGAGTATCTTCACACGGATCTGCACCTGAACGTGGAAAGAATGCTATTTATATGGCTTCGCGCGCATGTCTTGAAATTGAGAAGCTTAATGAACGATTAGCCAAAGATGAATTTTTAGGGAGAGGGTCTGCCGCTTTATCAGAGTTTATATCGTCGAGTCCTTCATTATGCGCGGTATCTGATTTTGCCAAAATACATATTGACAGAAGGTTAACCTGGAAAGAGGATAAGGAACTTGCACTAAACCAGATCAGAGAAATTGTAAAAGATTATAATGCTAAAGTAGTGCTTCTTGATTATAAGGAGAAAGGATTTACCGGAAAAGAATACGGCATGGAGAAGTATTATCCTACATGGAAACTTGAGGAGAACCATCCTGCGGTAGTTGCCGGAATAGATAGTTATAACAAGTTATTCGGAGCTGATCCGGTAGTGGATAAATGGACATTCTCAACCAATGGTGTTGTTATAAACGGGGTTTATGGAATTCCAGTGATTGGATTCGGTCCTGGCAATGAAGTACTTGCCCATGCCCCAGATGAAAAGGTACCAGTGGAAGACCTAGTTAAAGCATCGGCATTTTACGCAATGTTCTGCCAAACGTTTTAAGGATTGAATCCACGAAGTGTGGTGATGGGAATGAAGGTTATAGTTAGATCATCTAATAACCGACTACATTGGTATGAATTAAAACAAGACAGCAGATTACAGTTAGCAAAATCATTTAAGAATAAAATATATAAAGGAATAAACAATGGTTTCTGATCTATTCAAAAAAAACTTTATAACTGAGGATTCCTGGACAAAGCAGGAACTTGACACAGTATTTGAAGCATCATTCGATCTTAAGAAGAAATTCGCATTAGGGGAACCCCATAGGTTGTTAAGGGATAAAACTCTTTTTATGATCTTCTTTGAGCAGTCGACCAGAACACGCAACTCGATGGAAGCAGGAATGACACAGCTTGGCGGGCATGCTCATGATCTTACTGCGGACAAGATGCAGATTTCACATGGCGAGGCACCAAAGGATACTGCTATTATTCTTTCAAGAATGGGACACGGAATTGCATGTAGAAACTGTTTTTATGGAGTAGGAAATAAATATCTGGAAGAAATGGCGGCAAATGCTACGGTTCCAGTAATGTCATTACAAGATGATATTTATCATCCTTTCCAGGGGCTTGCAGATCTTATGACCATATTTGAACATTTCGATAAGAATCCAAAGGGATTGAAAGTAACAGTATCATGGGCATATGCAGACACACACAGCAAACCTTTATCAGTTCCACAGACACAGATTCTTCTTTTCCCAAGATACGGGATTGATGTTACAGTTGCCCATCCAAAGGAATTCCCATTAAGCAAGAACATTATAGATAAGGCATATAAGAATGCAGAAGAAGGAGGCGGTTCACTTAAGTTTACCAATAATATGGATGAGGCTTTCGAAGGTGCGCATATTGTAATTCCCAAGAACTGGGGCGGTTTCGGAGCATACGCTGTAGATCATTACCTTCAGAATGAAGAGGAATGCAAGAAGGAAATGAAATCCAATCTTAGTAAATACAAGAGCTGGATCTGCAATGATAAGAGAATTAAGCTTGCAGATAAAAGAGTAAAACTTATGCATGCATTACCCGCTGACAGAGGAAATGAAGTAACTAATGAGATACTTGATAACCCCGATATTTCAATTGTATTTGATGAAGCGGAAAACAGACTCCATACTGCAAAGGCAGTTATGGGACTAACAATGTAAGAGATACATAATGCCCAAGACCGGTTTCAAATATAAATGTAAAGACTGCGGCAAGATCTATGAAATAAATAATACTCTTATGTTATGTCCTTATTGCAAGGAAGAGAATCTTGAAGGCAAACCATTAAAGGGAGTGCTTGAAGTAGTTCTCCCGTCTTACTTGAGAAATCTGAAAGTTGAGTATGGTAATTTTGATATTCATGATTATCTGCCTATTGAGAAAGAGTTCTTCCCTTCCATACCGGTTGGAAACACACCTTTGATAAAATCTGAAAACCTAAATAACAAAACCGGTTACCATGAATTGTATATTAAATTCGATGGCACAAATCCAACGGGATCATATAAGGATCGTGCTTCATACCTGGTTTCTGCATTCGCAAAGAAATTCGGATCAGAAGAAATAGTACTTGCATCAACGGGAAATGCGGCATCATCAATGGCAGGCATAGGTGCAGCGGCAGGACAAAAGGTATTTATATTTGTACCATCAACTGCACCGCGAGCAAAACTGATACAGTGCCTGCAATATGGAGCTACATTGATTCCTATCAAGGGAAATTATGATAAGGCATTCGATTTATCATTACAATTCTCTGAGATTACAGGTTACCTGAATAGAAATACTGCTTATAACCCAATGACAATTGAAGGGAAGAAAACATCTTCATTTGAAATTGCGGCACAATTAAAGAAGCATGCAGATTATATTTTTGTGCCTGTAGGGGACGGAGTTGTTCTTAGCGGAGTAATTAAAGGGTTTAATGATTTAAAGTATCTAGGGCTTAACAGTAAGATACCCAAGATAATAGGGGTGCAGTCAGATAAGAGTAAATTCATTTATGAGGCATTCAAGAACGGTAATTTCGATTTAAGTTATAAAGCAACGACAATCGCAGATTCTATTTCTGTGGATGTAGCGCGGAATGGATACAGTGCAGTTTATGATCTTAGAAATGTAAACGGAGATATTATCACTGTCACTGACGAAGAGATATTATCTGCTCAAAGATATATATCAATGAATACTGGAATATTTTGTGAACCTTCTTCAGCAGCTGCAGCGGCCGGCTTCTTAAAGACCAAAGATTACCTTCAACGTGAAAGCACCATAGTACTTGTACTAAGCGGGCATGGATTAAAGGATATTGAATCTGCATCAAAGATTGTAGATTTCCCTGACTTATATGAACCGGATATAAACCAGATAATGAAAAGACTGAAGATATAAATTGAATACAGATAAAAAATATTCAGGCGTTCTGCTGGCCGCGGGTAATTCCTCTAGGATGAGTTCATGGAAACCAGCGGCAATGCTAGAAGATAAGCCTCTTTTATTTTTATCACTAAAAACTATTTCTGATGTATGCAGTGATGTAGTTGTTGTAGGGGGATATAATATTAAGGAACTGACTTCGTTGGTTAACGATAATGCGGACCGTTTCCCTAGGATTATAACCTGTATTGAAAATAAGAATTATAATTCGGGAATGTTCTCATCAGTCAAAGCAGGAATTTCACATACACAACATGATAATGTTTTTATTGCATTAGCAGACATGCCTTTTATTACAACGGAAACATACAAACAACTGATAGATTTTTCTGAAAGCGGATCATCTTCAGATGAAGTTATTTATCCAGCGATAATTCATTACCTGGCATCAAATAAAATTAAAAAGGGACATCCGATATTGATTAAAAAGAGAGTAAAGGAAAGAATTATTGCGGAATCCGGAGAAGTAATATTAAGAGATATCTTAAAAGAATTTAGGGGGAGGGAGTGCCTTGTTACCGATAGCGGGATAGTTTTCGATATCGATACAGAGAACGATTATGAACGAGCAAAAAATTATTATTCATACCTAAAGAACAAATAGGAAACCTAAATGATTAAACTGACAGTAAACGACAAAACAAGAAAGAACAATTTAAAGAGATGCAGAGAAAAAGGGATCATTATTCCAACACTGGAACAGATGAAAAATCCTGATAAGATTCCTACTGATGTAAAAGAAAAATTAAAGGGTGTAGGTTTATGGGATCTAAATCCTGTGAACTTATTCAGGATATCATGGAAGAATGAACCAAAGGAAAAGGGTGGGTTGTTCGGAAATGTAAATTATGTTGAGTTTCCCTCAGCACTTACTGGAGTAAAAGCCAGGATAATAGGAATTGCCGGCAGATGGTTTCCAACCGGAGCACATAAGGTCGGTGCAACATTCGGATGTTTGGTGCCACCTTTAGTTACTGGTAATTTTGATTCAACAACCCAGAAGGCAGTATGGCCATCGACCGGCAACTTCTGCAGAGGAGGGGCATTCAATTCAGCTTTATTAGGATGCGAGTCTATAGCTATCCTTCCCGAAGAAATGAGTAAGGAAAGATTTGAATGGTTAAAATCATTAGCAGGAGAAGTTATTGCCACTCCAGGCTGTGAGAGTAATGTTAAGGAAATATTTGACAAATGCTGGGAACTCCGTAGGACAAGAAACGATATAATGATTTTCAACCAATTTGAAGAGCTTGGTAATTACATCTGGCATTATGAAGTTACCGCCAGCGCAATTGCAGAAGTATTTGAACAATTAAAAACTTCTAATAAGAAATTAAGCATGGCCGGTTATATATCCTCAACAGGTTCTGCGGGAACTATTGCTGCAGGAGATTTTCTTAAAAAGAAATATCCATCATGCAAGATTGCAGGAGCTGAAGCCTTGCAGTGTCCTACCCTATTAATGAATGGTTTCGGCGGACACAGAATTGAGGGAATTGGCGATAAACATGTTCCATGGATTCACAATGTTAAAAATACAGACATGATAATTGATATTGATGATAATGATTGCATAGAAGTCATGCGATTATTCAATGAAGAGGAAGGGAAAAAATACCTTCATAATAACGGACTGGATGATAATTTTATAACATCACTAAGAACTGCAGGCATCTCCGGAATAGCAAATGTGCTTTCAGCTATTAAAATGTCGAAGTATTTTGAATTGAATGAGAACAATGTAATATTTACTATACTAACTGATTCTATGGACCTTTACGGTTCCAGATTGACAGAAGAGAATGAAAAGCAAGGTAAGTATTCACATGATAATGCGGTAAAATCTTTCCATAAATCCATTATGGGGGCCAACACTGCAGATATGCTTGAACTTGATTATTATGCAAAGAAAAGAATTCATAACCTGAAGTACTTCACATGGATAGAGCAGCAAGGCAAAGAACTTTCTGAATTAAATGCACAGTGGTATGATGAAGAATATTGGACCAAGACAGCTGCCCAAGCACCAGAAATTGACAAACTAATAATAGAATTCAATAAGGAATTGAAATGATATGATTGATCTGTTTCGGCAATTATCTGAAAGGATTAAAGAGAATAGACCTTCTATTCTGATTACCATAACCAGGACAAGGGGGGCGACGCCTGGAAAGACAGGGTTTAAAATCCTAATAGGTGAAGAAGGCAGAATAACAGGTACTATAGGGGGCGGGGCTGTTGAGTTTCACGCCATAGATAAGTGTAAAGAACTTATTAAAAGTGATTCCACATATTATAATGAAATTATACAGCTAGTTGATAATGATAAGGGGAAAGGAGAAAAGGTTAATCTTAAAAAGGAAAGCGATACTTCTTTATCCGGAACAACGAAAATAGTTCTTCCTGCATGGTGTGGTGGCGAGGTTGAATTGTTTTATGAAATTTACAGGAATCAAAATATTTTATATGTTTTTGGTGCCGGGCATGTAGGTGAAGCTGTATCTGTTCTTGCAGTGAGACATGGATTTTATGTCGAATTATTTGATAACCGGAAAGATATTCTTGATGAGCTATCTGATAATTCATACTCTAAAAAACATTTGATAGAATACCCCCCTGCCCAGTTTGACTATAAATTAGACCCTAAAGGATATGTTTTGATAGTTACCCAGTCACACAGACATGATCTTCCTATGCTGGATTTTCTACTTAAAAATTATCCAGATTTTAAGTATATAGGGATGATTGGTTCAAAATTAAAAGTCAAAGAATGTGTCCTGTCCCTTAAAGAAAAGTATGGTAAGGATATTGCTTTTGATAATCTTTATGCACCAGTAGGAATTGACATAGGCGGGGATACGCCTCTAGATATTTCTCTTGCGATTATTGCTGAAATATTTGCTGTTATAAATAATAAAAAGGCAACACATTTACGACTTAATTATTCTGAGATTTGAAAATGAGAGTTAAGGTTGAATTGCTCGGGTTACTTCATTTAAAGGGGGTAAAGAATAACAGTTTTGTTGAAGTTAAAGACAATTCCACAATCTCAGATCTTTATAATGAATTAAATATACTTAAGGATCATCAGAAATTTGTCACCCCATTTATAAATGGAACTGAAGTAAGAAAAAGTACAATCATTAATGATGGGGACACTGTTAAAATATTCCTTCCTACCGGCGGAGGATAGTTGAGGAATAGAATTGATCTCTCCCTTTATAATCAGATCACAGCAAGAAATTCTGCTGCTATAAAGGAAAAGATTAAACAGGCTGTTGTTGGAATAGCCGGATGCGGAGGCCTGGGTTCAAATGCTGCAATTGCGCTTGCAAGGATTGGGGTAAATAAATTAGTAATAACTGATTTTGATAAAGTAGAACCCTCCAACCTTAACCGCCAACAATTTTTTATTTCAGATATAGGGAAGAATAAGACAGATGCACTTACATCATATATAAAAAAAGTAAACCCGTTTGTTAAAGTTGAAAAGCATGTCATCAAACTTACATTGAAGAACATTTTTAATGTTTACAAGGATTGCCCGATAATAATTGAAGCTTTTGATAAAGTATCCGAGAAGGTGATGATAGTGGAAGCATTCAGTGATAAAAGATTTAAGAATAAGTTCCTGATTACAGCATCGGGATTAGCAGGGTTCTCATCTTCCAACCTGATAAAAACAAATAAGTTAAGTAAAAATATATTTCTTTGCGGGGATAATAAGAACGAGGG
>OCTA010003271.1_pt1 | contig 14393 bp, 11 predicted proteins | sample 1538991 | NCBI WGS metagenome assembly OCTA01 (sample SAMEA3539302, study PRJEB22396) | soil metagenome | biome: tundra; feature: field; material: soil | place: USA | collected 2010-05 | depth 0.15 m
GGTCCAACTTCAGTCGGCCCTCGATCATCGCCGGGCTGCCCTTGCGAAGGAACTTGGCGACGAGTTCGCCCTGTTTGCCCCAGGCCTCGATGTCGACGAAGGTCGCTTCGTCACGCGTGGCGCCCGAGGCGTCCTTATATTGGCGGTTGACGGCGATCCCGAATTGGCAAATGGCGGTCCCCTTTGGGGTGAACCGCAGCTCCGGATCACGGGTCAGGTGGCCGAGTAGCAAGACTTTGTTTAGATAAGCAGGCATCGTGGTGATAATTGTTCGAAGAAAGATAAGGCGGCGGTCAGACGCCCATGTCTCCTCCCCTCCCCGCTTGCCCCGCTCAAATCAGCGGGCCCGGCAGTGCTCACACGATGAAGCGGGCGTTATGTACCTGAGAGCTCGCCATCAGGGCATCCCGGGCCTTCTCGGGCTTCAGGATAAAGGGGAGAATAATCACTTCGCTGCCTTTGTGCCCGCGGTGATCGACGTCGAGTTCGCGGTAGGTGACGCTCAGGGTGCCGGTTCGAAAGAGGAATTGAATGGGGTTGCGGCTGATATCGACTTCACCGATGACCGCGGCGGGAATCGTGAGCTGAAACTCGATAAAAGGTCCCATGCGCGTCCCGATTCCGAGGAGGCCGGTGTTGATGATCAGGTCTCCGTCCGTGTTCAAGGTGTAGCTCGAGCTTGCATAGCGGATGATGCCGTAGAGCAAAGCCAGGCCCAGCAACACGGCGGACAGGGGCACGGGGAAAGCTTTCAGCCAGTAATAGAATGCGACGACCCCGTGGCGGGCCGGGTCCAAGTAGGCGAGCTGCCACACGTGGAGCCGAAAGGTCGGCCAAGAGCGGAAGAGTTGAACGAAAAGGGCGATCCAGGAAAGCGGGCAATAGAACATAATGCCCGGGATATAGTACAAACTTGGGCCAAAGCATCCAAGGGGGGCCACGGGCCGCCTTAGGGTGTGGGCCTCAGGGATCTCGTTGAATTGATTCATCGTCGTCAGATACGGGTGCATCCATGCCGTCCAGAATAAACACGCGGGCCACTGCGCCATCGCCGGCCCTGCGGCGTTCGCGTTGGAGGCGCTCCTGCTCCATTGCCTCCGTCCTTGCGTGTGATTGCTCGATAATACCCCGCAGATAATCAAGGCCGGCTTCGTATGCGTTCGGGAGCCCGAAGCCGAGCGACAAGGCGACCCTGCTGTTCGGATGCATGCCCTGCATGGCGGCGAAGACTTTCTCAAGGGCGCCCTCCTTGTTCGTCGCCCGGTAGGTGTCGGCCGCTACAAGGTGGAATGCCTGGCCTGCCTTTTGCAGACGGCTCTCGAGCGCCCGCATCTGGCATTCAAAATCGAAATCCACGGATTCCGTGCAGGGCAAGGAGGTCGCCTCCGCCACATGACCCCGCAACGTGCAGACTGCCTCGCTCCATTGCTCGGTCTTCCGGTATCGGGCCAGCACGGTCTCGGCGTCGGCCTGAAGCCTTGCGGCCAGCCAAGGCCGCCCCTTGGCCCTGCGCCGCAGGAGCATTGCTTCCGCCAAGGCGTTGGGATCCGCCATCTTCGTGTCCAACGCGACCCGTTGGGCGTCTGCGCGCAGTTTCTGGACCATAACGGGGACACCGATCGTGTGCCCATGATGCTGCTGGGAACGCTCGATGTGATAGCGGATCCAATGGACGGCGGCGCTGGAGAGCTCGATTTGCACGGCAACCATGCCGGCGCGGTTCCGGTGCCCGGGCGCGAAGCGGTAGATGCCGTCCTGGAGCCCTGTCATGCCCCAGCTAACAAGGTCGTCAAAATGGCCGCCCTGACTGGCTTGGACCCGCCGCGCTTCGGCGCGCACGAGCCCGATATTGGCCAGGATGAGCTGATCAGTGAGGGCGAGGTTCTCCTCGTAGAGCTGCTCCAGTTCGAGCACCGTGGCGCGGTGCGCTTGCGCGGACAGCGGGCATCCGTCTGTTACCGGCAGTCGGGAGATGAATGGTTGAATAGCAAGAGCGACCGCGTACGAAAACGCCGCGAGAAATTGCTGGGTGAAGGCGCGGCGAGCGTCGGGGTATTGCGCCTCGTCGCGCTGGCCGTCGAGCCGGTGGATCATCGAGGCCAGGTGCTCAAGGGCGTCCGGCGTGAGGCGGGGCATGTCCAACTTACCCTTCAGGTCGAGGACTAGGCCTGTTCGCTGCCGAGCCGGAAACTTCAGTGCGGGGTTCAGCAGATACTCCTTTGTGAAGTGCTTGGCATGGTAGCGGGCCTCGGGGAGGCTTAACCCGAGCGCCAAGTCCTGTGCGACGAAGCCATGGATCGGGTACGATAGGTCCGCAAGCAGTCCGGCCATGGTCGTTTGGTTCGCGAAAAACCGCTGCATAGCCTTTGCATTGCTGGCGGCCAGATGCGGTTGTCTGAGACGGGACGGGGAAAATCGAGTATTCATGTGCTTCGGGCTTCAACACGGGCAGTAAGCCGCGTCTTCCAGCCTCATGGGATCGATCAGGGCCGACGGGAATGGAAAAAGAATCAAAAAACACTCAAACAAACGGGCGTTCCCGGGCGTCCCGTTGGCTGACCCCGGCTGCGGTTCATTGGCCCGGACCTGCTATTATTCTATATGCATGAACGAGCGTCAGGAGCTTCTCAGGAGCCCGCAGTCGCCCCGGCGCGGGGAATGGGCTCTGCTAAGCCGAATCCTGCCCCGCGAGGTCTCGCCCGGGGAAGGACTCGGACCGACGGCCGCGGCGGCGCAACTGAAGAAGCTCCTAAAGGAGGCGTGGGAGGCCAGTCCCACGGCGGTCATCTATCAGGTCGCTGGAATAGAGCAGGCCCAACGCGAATCCGTGAAGGAAAAAGGAAAGGAGTTGGCCGGCTACAAGTCCCTGCTGCGAACCGAACTGGAGCTCGGGTCTGCGGGGAAGTGCTTCAAAGGGGAGAAATGCGGCATTTACGAATGGGATCCGTTGACCGACTTCCTGCAGCCCTATCTCTGCCAGGGGATTGAGACCGTAAACGCGTATTGGCAGAAGAATGGGCTCGGTGCCAAGCGGGCCAAGAAGCCGCTGCCGGCCGCCAACAGTCCGGACCGCCCGGAATGGGACATGCTGGGCAAGCTGACGCGATCGGGCAATCTGTTCAAGCCGGGCCTGGCTGAAGGCGAGGCAGCTGCCCGAATGAAGCATTACCTGGAGGAAGCTTGGGCGCAGCGTCCCCGAGAGGTGCTTTGGTGCATGGCGAAGGGCATGCTGAGCCCACGGCAGCGCGAGTACGAAACGGGCGGCCGCCGCGGCAAGTTCCAGGAATACATGCGCTTTCTGGTTGATCGCATGTGGTGCGACGCCGACGACGGCAATCTGACCGCGGGGACGGATCCGACGCGCGGGCATAGCGGCCGGCATATCCACTATTGGGATCCGAAAAGCGGCGGTCTGAAGGCCTATATTTCGGCTTGCGTCGGCTACATCAACGTGGAGTGGGAAAAGGAGCAGAAACGGCTCGGGGCCCAGGAATCGATCGATGTCCGCCGGGAAATCGGAATGGAGCCCGTCCAGGACGCTGACGGAGCGGTCCGTTTCGTTCGCCACGAACGCTTTTCCGAGTCCAGCGAAGAAGACTCTGCCCAGCACGGCGAAGCCCATGAGGGTAGCCAGCCGGATGAGGAGCGCACACCCGAAGGCCTTGCGCAAAGGTCGGCAAATACGCGCGCGGCGGTGCTGACCCTGATTCGCGACCGGGCGGCAGAGGAGGGTGTGCTCGATTCCGAGTTCCGCGGCGAATACGAATTCTTCGGCCGCGTGCTGGGCGAGGAGATCGCTCCTGCCGACGATTCGGAAAGCCGCGCCGCCCAGTTGAAGGATGTGGCCCGCCGGGTCTTGGAGACGGCCTGCCGGGAGATGGATCTCGAGGATCGGGAGTCGTTCGCCGATGCCCTTGATGGGCCGGATAAGGAATCGGCGTGGGATCCAGCCAAACGGTCTTTCTTCGTCTTTTTCCCCGACGTGACCGACTTCCTAATTGAAAAGGCGGGAGCGCCGGAGCTGAATGGGAAGATGAGCCTGGGCCGCGACTTCTTGGCGCGAACCCTGTTGGCCCCGTCGCCAACGGAGCCTGGGGCGGGTTTAAGCCAGCCGGACATCTTTGCGGAGATGCGGACTTCCCGGAAGGCAATCCGCACAACCGAGATGTGGAGCCAGAAAGGCACCCCCTCGGTGTTGCTTTCGCCGTCGCGCCCGGATTACGCCTTTCTTGCGGAGGCGTTGAACGAGCGGACGAGGGACGACCTGACCGAGGGCGATCCGGTGAGCGGAACCTACGATCGGCGGCTGGAAGCCGAATTGCGGCGCATGGCCGTTGAATTCATCGGATCGAAACTGGTCGATGGGGTTCGTCCGATCGAAATCGACGCCAGGCTGAAGCCAATCGTGAAGGAGATGACCGGGAAACGCCTGGCGGGCCCGAGTGGTGCGGATCAGACGAATGCGCGCTTGCTTGCGGCGGCGGCGAACTGGAAGCCGATGACCGACGGCCTATTCGGCGAGATGCTGCTCGATACGCTGGGAACGATTAGCAGGGAGATCCAGCTGAAGGTCGAGGAAAAGGAGGCCGAGCTGGCGAGCTCGTTTCGGCCGGATCCCAATGTCGCTGCCGACCTGGTCGGCAACGCGGAACGGGTGCGGCAGAAACGGGTTGTGGCCGCGACACTCGAGGCAATGGAGGGCCAGTCCAGTCTGTTCGATGAAATGTTCGGCGGCCGCGGTCCGTCCGACGCCGTCCCCGAACCCGCGCTGCAGGAGCCGGCAGTGGCGGCCGTCGCCACTGAGAAGCCCTGCGCCAGCACTGAAATCGCGCCGCCGCCGCTGGAGCCAGCGTCCATCAAAGACCGCGTGGCGGCCTTGGAGGAGCGCTTGGGGGTTGCGCCGGAAGCCCTCAGGGAATTGCCGCTGGAAGACCTTTTCAAGAAGCAGCCCGAGGAGCCGGGCATACAGGGAGAGCCGAATTTATGACAACACCGATTGACAGCGTGGTCGCACTGCCGCGCGCCATTTTCAAACACTTGGACATTCACAAGCATGAGGCGGCCCTTCTGGCGGGCGTGGCCCTCTACGCGGAGACCGAACAGAAAATATCCGCCCGTTTGATCCAGCGTCTGGCGTGGTTCCCGCGAATCCTCGGTCATGCCATCATCCACGATTTTTTGCCGTTCGCCGCCCAGAACGAGGCATTATCCGACCCCTATGTCGCCTTCCGGACGACCATGGAGCACTATGCCAAGCTGGCTCCGCGCCTTGAGGATACGTATCTGGTCGGATCGCCGGCCGCGCTGGCGCTGCTTGTTTCGAGCATCCGCGTCTACAAGAAACGCACCCGCCGGTCGGAAAAGGAATACCTCGACTTGATTGCCGAGAAGGATCCCAACCGGCGCATCTGGCTTGCGGATGAGCCGGCGTGGCCGGAGTTGGTCCGCGGATTCGAAGCGCGGCCAGAGTTCAAATCCACGCCCACCGCGCCGTGGTGCTATTTTCGGCTTTCGCGGCAAGCTTCCGGCGAGCTGCCGCTGGCCCTTGGTGAGGTGCTCGCGACGGATGACGAGTACCTATTCCGCTCTGCGGCGCTGTTCGCGCAGCGCAAGAGGCAGGGTCAGCCGGCCCCAGCCTGGGGCCCGCTGCTTGCGGGGATCCATTCGCCGCGGTGGGCATTCCACGCGCTCAGGGACAATCTGGCTGAAAGCAGCGACGTCGCGGGGCATCTGTTCGAGATTCTCAAGCACGATCTCGCATGGCTGGTTGAGTTGACGGTCCAGCCCATCTGGGACGATCAGGGACGCATGCATTGCCAGGGGACCGCCACGCTTGCCGGGGCGGCCTTCAAGCCCCTGTACCTGGATGCGGTTCGCCAAAACTACGCGAGCCCGCTTATCCAGGACTTCCACTGCTACAGCCAAAAGGCGCTGTTGCCGGAAAAAGTGTCGCAGACGATTGCAGGCTACGACTACTGGAGCCGGCGCTTGGAATCGCTGCCGAACGCAGCAGCCAGTTGACGTTGATGTCCGATCGGCGCATACATCTAGTCCGCGGACTGCCGGGATCCGGACGAACGACGCTGGCCCGCAGGATCGCGCGTTCTAAGGCGGAGGTAATCGCCAGCGAAGACGAACTCCCCTACCCCGTGAGCCCGGTCACACCGATCGGGATGGCCCAGGCGGACGCGCTAAGCGTGGCCGCCGCCGCCAACGCATTATCGAATGGTGTCCCGTTAATCGTGGTCGAGCGCGTTTTCCACCAGGCCTACACCATGCGGCCGTTCGCGCGGCTTGCCAAACGCCACGGCTATGACGTTGAAATCCACGTCCCCGATACGGACTGGGCTCATGATTACGAGGCGTGCCTGCAACATACCCGAAGGGCGGTCGAGCGAACGGATATGGAACGGTTCTGGCGGCACTGGGAACTCGTCGGAACGATTGATGAGCTGTTGGAAAGCCAATCCCCGGGCGAGCGCCTGCTCGAGGCGAAGCGCCTGCTTGCAGAGACTTATTACTTGACGGCGACGGCCCGGGGGCAATCAAAGGTGTACCAGGAAAAACTGGCCTTGATGACCGAAGATTATGAAGCGGAGTTTGCGCACCTGATATACCTCGGGTACTTCGACGGAGCCTACCGTCATCGGGTGAACCAGGAGTTCGCCCATTTGCTCGCAAGAACGCGCATCGAGGCACAGCACGGGCCGGATTCGCCGGCTGCGCTCCGCGTGGTTCAACAGGAAATCCTCAGGCCACTCGAGGCTTCCTGAGGGCGCCCCACCCCGCATGGCACGGCAGTCGGAAAAAGCCCGCTTGGCCCGCCGGCGCAAAGCCGCCCAGCGAGAGCGCGCGCGCGACATAGGATTGGAGACGGTGACCTTTGACGCCCCGGCAATCGTCATGGCCAAGCTCCGGGGCGCGGCCTCGCTCCACCCCAAGCAGACCCTGCAGGCGGTCCTGACCGACGCCCTGACCGAATACGCCAACAACACCTACCAGGGCACCCAGGACCTCGCCACTATCGCGGTCGAATACTGGCCGAAAATCCGTCCCCTCCTCCCCTATCTCCGCGCCCTCGCCAATCCCTCGTCCCCGCCTGTCCGCGTCATGGGCCGCGTTTACACCCATGCCGACGTTGCTCCGCTCCTTCCAATCTATCAGGAAATGGCCCGCCGCGTCCGCAATCTGGGCCATGCCGAGATCCTCCCCTACCTGGATGCCTTGGTCGGCATGAAGCGCTAAGCTCCTGCCAAACAGTCAGCAGATCGCTCTTCGGATTCGTTCATTTTCCAGAATGGTGCGTGACAAGTCACGCCGACTTTCAGGCAGAGGAATTCGCGATTTCTGCCCAAAAACGGTCCTTGTTCGCTTCATTGTTGCGTTCGTGTCCGTGTCCCCGCTGGTGGGCGCGTGCGCGTCCGTGTCCGCTATCCGGTCCCTGCGTGCGTCCCGTATTTGCTCTGCGCTTGCGTCCCTGTCCCGGTCTGCATCCGCATGTGCGATCGGGCGCGTGTCCCTGTCCACATCCGCATCCGGCCTTGCGTCCCCGTCCGCGTCCGTGCTTGAAAAACAGGCGGGTAGGGCGGAATGGGCTTGACGACCCATCCCACAGCGCGTATCGATGCGGACATTGAAACGGACAGAGAAATGCTCATAGAGCTAAGGCCATGACAGTCTTCAATAACCATGGAAACCGGCATTTCCCGAGGGGGAAGGGAAGGGCGTGCCGGGTTTTGGCGGACAAAAAATTCGCATCCGGGATCGTTTCTTCGCTGAGTGAACAATTTCAAGCCGCGCATGTTTCCATTCGCCAGAATGGCTCCCTTACAAGCAACCGGTCCGCCCGAGCACGCTATCCCTTAGCATGCGCCTCGGTTTCCCCGCAGGACGAATGGAGACCGAGTGGGGTGGCGGGCTGGGACCCTAGCCGGTCCAGGCGCGCACCGGCCGCGTGCGAGATACAGCGAACCTACGGGCGGGGTCGTGAAGCCCACGAACATCAAGAGAGATGTTGAAGCCGCAGGGATGCAGACAACAACACGGACAAGGATCTACCCATGACCACGCCATCAAGACCATCGCTGCCCCTGACCCCCGCTGTTCCGCCGAACAAGGGAGTCAAGGGGATGCTCCCGCATCACCGCTATCGATTGATCCGGAGCAAGGCGGAGGAAATCGTGCGCCTGCGCGAGGAGGTAAAATGGTCGAACAATCGCGCGGGTCGGACCCTCGGTTTCCGCTCGGCCGGCGACTACGACCGGGCCTACCTGCTCATCAAGGCGAACGAAGAGCGCCTGGTCCTGCAGGGCGACTGGACCGGGGTGGAGAAGGTCGTTTATGATCGCTTCCCGGATTACGAGTCGGCCGCGAAATTCCGCGAGCTGCTGAAGGAGTTCGACGATCCCAGGGTCCGCCCGGACGGTCGTCTCTTCAATGCACCGCTCGCGCCTGTCCGCCCGCCGCCACGCGCCCCGGCTCCGGTCCCGCCCACGCCGCCCGAGCCGGCCCTATCTGGGCTGGACGAGCCCGCGCCGCCCATCGAGATCCGCCGGCGCTTCGGCAAGCCCACCCAGCGCGACCCGCTGATCGTCGCCCAGGAAGAGCAGACCGCGCACCCGCGCAACTAAGGCCACCATGTCGCGCCTCATCTTCATTCTGCAGGAAAAGGGCGGGGAGTGGAAATCCACCCTGGCCGTTCACCTGGCGCACCACCTCCGGTCGATTGGTCACAGTTTCCTGCTCGCCGACCTCGACTTCGAGGACCGGCTGTTCACGCGCTACGACCCCGGCTGCAAAGCTTACTCGCCGGACGCGACGAAGCTGGCCGCCCGCGACAGCAACGTCCTCGACCTGGTCTACCTGATGCGCCAGGGCTCGAACATCCTGATCGACTGCGGCGGGAATTCCCTGGGGTGCTGGGATGTGCTGTTCCAGATCGAGCCGACCCTCCTGGAGGACCTCGAGCAGAAGGGCACCAAAATCACGCTGATTGTGCCGGTGAGCGACAATTACGACACGCAGCAGTATGTTTCGCGCTACGATGAAATCTTCGGCCCCCGCGCCACCAAGGTGCTGGCGGCGGCGAAGGGCGTGGATGTCCGCAAGCTGGCGAGTTTCCCGGGCTATCGGGAGGACCGGACGTTTGTCATCCCGCGGATGCCGGACTGCCTGGCGCTCATGGTCGACGCCCTAGCGAAGCCGGCGGGCGTGATCAGCGCTATGGACCCGGCCACGCTGCCGTTTCCCGTGGGGTTCGCCCGCGACGCGGACCGGCAATTCTCCGCAGCATTCACCCGCATGATCGAGCACCTTAAACCATGAGCACCAAACCACGTTCCCCCGCCGAACTTCTCACCGCCGCCCAGGATGCCGGCTGGCATCACAATGAGCTCGGCCGGGCCATTCTCGCCGAGCTCGCGGTGCGCCAACGGGCCGCCGCCCGGCCCCGGCAGATCATCTGGGTCCTCTCGATCGCGCTCGCACTCACTGCGGGATGCCTCGTGTTTTCGTATAGCCAGGCTGGGCGGTGGGAGGACAAGGCCGCGGACCGGGACAAGGAGGTCGCCCGGGTTGAGCAGGCCGCGAAGGACCACGTGGCCCAAGCCGACCGGGAGGCCGCGGCCGAGCGGGCGCGCGCGAACAGTGCCGTTAGCCAGCAGGAAGCCATGATCACGTCCCTGCGGAACGAGAATGCCGCGGTCGTGCAGAACCTGACGAACCAGATCACAGCGCTGAGCAAGGAAGTCGAACTGCTGCGGACTCAGAACATCGAGCTAAAGTTCGCCCTGGAGGCCGCGCAGGCCGCGAAAAAACCATAGGGTGGGGGAGATGTAGCCGTGCGGAGCCTCCTCCCTGCTACTCTAAGGAAGGAAGGCCACCACTGGCCTGCCACAATGTCGCCCCTGCGTGAACATCACCCTCGTAACGGAAAAGGGCACGGTTGCCCAAGCCATCGCGGCCGCAATCCTTGAAGGCCAGCCGGTCCGGCGTCATGACCACATTGCAGGCGTAATCGCGGGCGACCAGGTTCGCATTATTTGGCCCGACGGGCACGCGCTCGATTTGGCACCACCGGAGTATTACAAGCCGGTATGGGGCGCTCCCTGGATCGAGGCCGTGCTGCCGATCGTTCCGCCTGGTTATCGCTTCGAGCTCGTTCCCACCAAACCAGCATTTGTGCGGCTTGCGAAGGAGCTGTTGGCCGAATCGGATCTCGTGGTGAACGCGTGCGATCCCGCGCGGGAGGGAGAGCTCATCTTCCACGAGATCGTCGTTTACACACGAGCTATCCGCCCCAAGGTGAAGGTAGAGCGGATGTGGCTCCAATCGACGACCCCGGAGGGCGTGCGCCGGGCGTGGGCCGAGCGCGATGATGGAATGTCGAACAAGTACCTGGATTTGTGCGATGCGGCGACCGCCCGCAGGGAAGCTGACTGGCTTTGGGGAATAAACTTCACGCGCAAGATCAGTTGCGTCTTTGGCCGGCTTTACCCGCCGGCAAACAAAAGCAGCACCTTCCACATCGGCCGCGTCCAGACCCCTGTCCTAAAAATCGTCTTCGATCGGGCTGCAAAGATCGAGGCATTCAAGGCAAAGGAATTTTACCGGATGTTTGGGGAGTTCACCGGATCGGGTGGGCAGTTCCGGACGAAAATTGTCGCGTTTAAGGAGATGCGCCTCGGCCCTCACGATACGTTCTTCAAGTCGTTTGCGGACGTGAGCGAAATGAGGCGCCAGGTCACTGAACAGGAGGAAACCCCATGGGCGGTGATCGATAGGCAAGAGGTGAAGGCCGACCCCCCACCGGCCCCCTTCACCTTGGGTGAACTGCAACAGGCCGCGAACATCATTCGCTACTTGAGATTCACGGCGAAGGAGACGCTCGATTGCGCCCAACGGCTCTATTTCGTCGAAAAGGCCATCACGTACCCGCGAACCAATTCGAGTTTCTTCCCGCGGGGCGACCGGGAACACATTCTAAAGGTCCGGGCCGAACTGTTCTCGAAATGGGCGAAGCCCCTATTCCCCGGCCTCCAGGCCTACGAGCTGCCGCCGGCGACCGACCAATGGTTCGATGACGACAAGGTAACGGATCATCACGCGATCATGCCCACCGGCGTGATTCCGGCCGCGATGGATGAGAAAGGCCACATCAGAGCCGAATATAAACTTTGGCAGCTGATCGCCATGCGCTTCATCCAGGCGTTCCTCCCGGACGCTCAGATTCTCGCGGCCAGTCGCATCCTTCTGCGCCCGGTCCCGGGGGATCCCGAAAAGCAATATCGAGCGACCCTGGAATGCGCCCCGGTTGTGCAAGCGGGCTGGATGGAATTCGAGGAGCAAACCTTCAACACCCGGGGCAGGGGCCTCACGTTGTCGCGTGCGCGCAAGGATGTCCTGTTCCCAGAGTGCAATCCGCCTGAAGCATTCTTGCGGCACACCTTTGTGGAATCCGGCCAGACAACGCGGCCGCTCCATCACGATGACGCCATGCTGCTCGGCGAAATGATCGAGGCGGGCCTGGGCACGGCGGCGACGCGCGCCCAAATCATCGAGGATCTGATGACCAGGGGGTATCTGTATCGCACGCCCGAAGGCCTGATCTGCGTCGGCCCGGCCGGCAACCAGCTGATGGCGATCCTGGCGGCCCACGGCGGGGAACGCCTCACCGATGCGGCCCTGACCGCGTCTTGGGAACAGCTACTGGATCGGATTGGGCGCAGAGTAAAGGAGAAGCCGACGCGCACCGAATTTCTCGACGGAATCAGGAAACAGATCGCGGAAATCTCCGATCAGATCGACGGCAAGCGAATCGCGGCGCCGCTCGTTCTCTGCCCAGCCTCCTTTAAGGAGGTAAAGCTTTCGGAAGACAAAAAGCGCTGGGAGTTCGGCGGCCGGTATGAAAAAACCCAATGTTGGGTCACTATGCGGCGGCGGAAGATGACGGCTGCCGACTATCGGGACATCTTCGTCGCCGGGGCGAAGGGTGGGGGCCCTTTCGCCTTTTTACGGAAAAGCGACGAAGGGGATGCACCGCCTAACCCGCCGGAAAGGGGGTATGAGGCTTGGGTTGTCTACCGACCGAGCCAGGAAGGGAATCGCCAATGGGACATTCGTTTCAAGACCTACGGCAGAAAAACACTCTCGGTTGGGCAAGATGATCATCCGCGGCCGCCGAAGGCTCCGTCAGCGGTGGCACGAGGCGGGGGATTGCGGCCGGCTCTGCCAAACGTGCGTCGGGCTTACGCCGGGCGCCAAGTGCATACCCAGTATCTACTATTATGAGATCCACTTACCCTTTTGGTTTCAAGCTCGGACGAAACCCGGGTAATTCGTCGAGGTGTCCCTTCCAAAGTTCAATAAGGACCGCACGCAAATTGTCCCGCGCCGGCATAAAGGAGGCGTTAAGATCGATCGCGGCTATAAATTCGGCACGCGCGTCCAGGAGCCGTCCGGTCTGCATGAACGCGACCCCTAGGCCGTTGTGGGCGGAGAAGTTGCCTGGGGTCAGGTCAATCGCCTTGCGGTAGGCGCGGATTGCGCCGTCGAGCTTCCCCTGGCGCAAATAACACGAGCCCAGATTCTCAAATCCAACCGAGAGGGTGGGGTCGAGGCGGGTTGCGGCCAAAAGCTGGTCCATCGCCTCGGGAAGGCGCCTATCCTTCAAGAGTTCCGAGCCGAGGTTGTTATGTGCGTAGGCATTGCCTGGGCACTTCGCAACCGTATCGGCCCAAATCGCCTCAGCCGAATGGTAGACCGCGTTGCGGCAAAACGTGGCGATTCCGAGGGCGACGCTGGCCACACCCAGAACCCAAAGCGTTTTGCGGCCGCCCACCCTGAACAAGGCCGGAATGACGAAGCCGGCGATGGCAGCAAGCGGAAGGTACATGCGGTGCTCAGCCATGCTCTGGCGGCTGCCAGGCACCAGGGAGGTTGGGGCCAAGATGAGAAAGAAGCAGACCATCGCGAAGCCGGCGGGATGTCGGCGGGCGGTTAGTGCGACGGTAGCAGCGAGAAGCAGCACGACAACGATGCTTGCGAGCGCCACGGTGACCGGACTGGGGGAAATGACCCCATAATCGAAGGTGAGCCCGGCCGGCCAGGCCGCGAGGCCAAGATAGCGAACGAGCGCGGCTGGCTGCGCCGACACGTAGTGGACGAAAAGGGGAGGGGGGTGGAAGCCCGATGCACTCGCGCGATCGGGCGATCCGGAGATGACACACGCGAGCGCAATCCACGATGCGGCCAGCCACAGATAATAACGGTGCCGGCTTTGTATGGCCGCGCGGAAGGTGCCAATGACGAATGTCCGGTCGTACAAGAGGACGATGATGGGCGCGACCGCCATCACCTCCTTGGTGGCCATGCCGAGGAAACAGCAGAAAACAGACGCGTATAAAAACGGCCTCTGGTCCAGGCGGACGACACCACGGATAAAAAGGTACAAGGTTCCGAGAAAGAAGAACGCCATCAGCGACTCCGCCCGTTGGACGACGTAGGTCACTGCCTCGGTGTTGAGCGGATGAAGAAGCCAGACCAGCGTCGCAGCTAAGGCCGCGAGGGTGGCGCCCGATTTGCCGCCCGCCGGTCTAAGCACAAAGCGGTATGTACGTCGGACAATCCCAAAGAACAGCAATGCGTTGCAAAGATGGATCGCAAGATTGGCGGCGTGGTAGCTCCAGGGTGAGCTCCCCGAAACAGCGAAGTTCAGGGCCACCGAGATGTTGAGCAGTGGTCGGTTCTCGACCGTCGTGGCATGTGGAGGAAATAAGGTGCCCAGCCCAAGGTGCCGGATCGTGGGGTTGGCAATGATGGCCGACAGATCGTCGAACAAGAACGGTACGCGGAACGAGTTGCTGTAGACGGCAAAGCCAGCGGCGAAAATTAAGGCGCCCACCAGAACTCGACGGATCAGAACTCGGCGTCGATAGGGTAGGGGGGGTAGGGGGGTGCTGCGCGCCAGCTTTGGCATCACTTTAATAATAGCAGGCTGGCGGCGTCTCACGGAAACGACCAAGAAATAGGTGCTGAGCGCGCCCACCAAGAACGGCTACCTGGGGCCTCCACGTTGCTTTGACCTCAATCCCGCGGGCCGCAACATGGAGCCGTGCCGGATCAATTCGGATTCCGTTTCCTCGACACAGGATCCTTTGCCGATGGGGATCTCACCTTAACCCTTGGCCGTCGCATTCCACCCGACCCCGCGAAAGGCTGGGTGGCGACCCACGATTTCGAAATGCCGGCAAGCGGAACGGAGAAAGCGGTTGGCACGGTCAGCTTCCGGGCACAAGACCATCCATTGCTTGAGCTGAGGGCCACGTCTGCCTGCACCGCGACTCCCTAATGTCCGTTGATTTGTTCGCGCGATACTTAGCTAACAGCCTCGTCAT
>OCTA010003273.1_pt1 | contig 14390 bp, 24 predicted proteins | sample 1538991 | NCBI WGS metagenome assembly OCTA01 (sample SAMEA3539302, study PRJEB22396) | soil metagenome | biome: tundra; feature: field; material: soil | place: USA | collected 2010-05 | depth 0.15 m
AAAAACCCTCCACCCCTAACTACCACTACAAAATCCTTCCAAAACCAAATGTAATGCAAGCGATCTATCTTGTTGATTCTAAAAGGAAATCTTATTTGAAAAGCCCAGAAAAGCCTTGACATTGTTTTGTCTTCGGCGTATACTGTCACGCACAGCGGCCGGGCGCGGGCGATCGAGGCAAATATAACTTGCATTACATCGGGGCGGAGTGGTAGAATTAGGTATGGAAAAAAGCACTGACTTACAAGCAATGAGAACGCAGATCACGGTAACACAGCGCATCAATGAGCACTCTGGTAACGTTTTTATTCGCGCGGCGAAGACGGTACGGATCGGGCAAGTGCTGCGCATTGTCCCGAGCGACGGCAGTGCCGATAAGTCGTGGCTCAAGATCGACGCGCGCAAAAACAATGGCAGCGCATGGAAAACGTTCGTGGGCCGTACCGGGTCAAAATCGATATAAACACAAATACTACGTAGTCGCATGGTAATGTCCCTGTGGTCTCAGTGTTATCCTCAAAGGCATAACAATTTCATACCACCGTCCGCAGGCTAGACAAGTAACTTTTTTCGACTCATCTGTTTCCAGTTTTTTTCCACAGTCACAATCAAATCGAAACACTTCAAACGTTGTCATACCGTCCTCTTAATCCTTCTCTCAATCCAATCGACTCGTCCATCCAACTTGAAAGTCGGGGCCTGTTTCCGAAACGTCACCGTCTCGCCCTGCGCCACGTTCACAATTTCCTCTGGTGAAATCCTTGCTCCTTTCGTTGCTTTCTTGATACACACTTCCCCATCAAAGCAAGCGTACAATTTTTTTCCAGCCATTGCTATTCGGTTGCCGCTTCCCTCCTCTTTCCAAGCTCCGATTTTATTCTCATCAAATCCGACTCCGGTAATGGAACTTGCAATAATCGAGTCAGTGTCGCAGTAGACAAGGCCAGCACTTTTGGCCAAAGCTCGCATGAGTACTGCGCGGGCCGCTCCAGTGATTGACGCTCCGATTGCGACGTTGTAGTACGATAGCCGTTTAATTGCCTTTTTCCAGATGACATATTCACCCTCATTAAAAATCGCTTGTTCCTCCCACGGTGAAGGAAGCTGCTCTCCGTGAGTAATTTTATGGTCAAAAAAATTATCAGGATTCTGCGCAAACTTTCCGTAGGCACTATTCAGGATGTATTTATAGAACAGTTTGCGTAGTTCGTCTCCATCTCGGGATGCCTTCTTTCGGGCCTCAAAAAAGTGGTCAACAAATTCTCCAAACGAAATCCACTCATCAAACTGGTACGTCTTCAGGACGCGAATCGGTCGATAGTAGCCGGTAGCCTCTGCTGCATTCCACTCGTGGATGGTGGATGCAAACACACCCTTAGTTTTCTCGAAAGTAATTCCCTTGCGTGATCTGATTGGAAAAGCACCATTGGAATATCCTTCCGAAATGATGAAAGCTGTCTTCGGTCCAATTTTTCGATCAACCTCAAACTTAGCTCCAGCAGGGTGCTTGAAATCACGCATGACACTCGGATACATAGAATTGACATCATAGATTTTGTACTCCTGATTGATGATACCAGATTGAAAGCATTGGACACGCCCACCGAAGAAAAATTGTGAACGAAATTTTTCATCGAAATACCGGCCAACAGTTTCGAACGGATGAAATTTTCTAAGCTGATTCATTGAGGCTGAACCGATGGTAAGGAAGTCTCCGAATTCTGAAATGAATCCGGTGACAAGCTCATGTAGATACACACAGTCGCCTCGAAGATAGGAAAGAATTTCCACCTTGTGCGATTCTCGACACTCCGCGCGGAGCTTGTCTATGTCGATGTCATCCTTCTTGTACTGACCTAGCGCGAAAGGTAGTAGGGCGTATGAGTCTCGAAATTCATGCTCTCCCAACTGCGCCTTGACGACTCGACCGTTGATGATCGTCATTTCACCATGAAATGAATCGAACAGATTTTTTCCGGTTGGACTTCGGAGGAAGATATCGAAGCGACCGCCATTGTGCATATAGATGATGGATGGTTCCTTGCGCTTCAGACGCTCGACCATTTTCGGCACACACTCCGGCGACCACACAGAGTCGAAGTCCTTACCATCGTAGAGGCCGCACGCGAACGGGTGAATGGAAACTTTGTGTGCAAAAGGGTCAGTCTCAAAATCCATCGTTATGATTGGCTTCATAGAGTATTATGTAAACAACCGGGACAATCCGAATGGATAAAATTTGAAGTGCATCCAAACTTACAATCAACAAAGTACCCCGGAGCAGCGTCGATTTCCAGCGCTCCATATCCTGCATGCAAATATGACTCGTAAATATCCATCAATTTATGGACACCAGAACACTTACCATTTTCGATTTTAGAACCACACCTTCCACATGGAACACCACCGTCTAAAGTGACGTAGTACCCCGGAGCAGCGTCGATTTTCATTGCCTCTTTTGATTCAAGTTTTTTCAACAATACTAGCGTTTCAACCTCGTGTTTAAGTCGTTCCGTCTCTGCACGGTCCTCAGCTTCACAAAGCGATAAAATCTGACGGCAATACGACTCGATTTGTTTGGTGCTGTGTCCCGAGTCACGATAGATTCGATAGAAATGTCCCGGATTCATTTTTTCTTCCTTTTCGTAGCTTTCCGTGCGCGTGCTAAATTTTTCTTACTCAATTTCTGCGGCTTAGATTTCCACTCTTTGTCGCTCTTGTTCCATCGTACCAGAAACAGGTTCTTGTAAAGCTCCTGTGATTTTTGACGACGGGCTAGTACCTGCTGAATACCACCTGAATCCTTCATGGTTTGCGCGAAAGTGGAAAGCGACGAGTAAGCGTGGTAGCTCTTGATTGTCTGATCGCCAGTTGAAACTTGAAAGGCCCATTTTTCTCCGGGCCGTTTCAGGTGTTCGTAATCGTCTCCGTGAAAATCAAGTTCGTTGAGGACATCGGCGAGAGTCTTTCCGTGGAGACCGATTTCACGGAAGGACATTGGCTTACCGAGCGGGGCCAAGCGAGATTTTGTTTCACGTGAAACATCCGAGTACGGCGTTAGCTTCTTGTGATTTTTGTTGACGATATCACCAAGCGCTCGACCATTGAACTTGAAGTACGGGCGTGCCGAACCAGTCTTTACTTTGGCTGGTAAGACACCCTGTTTTTTAAGCTGTGAAACGTAGTGACGAAATTCTCTGAGGTTAGAACCAGAGAGTTTTTTGGAGGTAGGAAAAGAGCGGATTTTTGAAAGAGAATCTTTTTTCACAAACACACTCTGCTAAGTGTGGGTGGGGTCAAGTAGCAGCTCAACCCCACTCATATCAACTCCGCGAAAACTGACACTGTGGGGTGTCAGTTTTCGGGTAAGCTCTATCATCGGTAGCGCACTTCGGGGCGCGCCGCGAGTGATTGAACTACATCAATCTTAACATAGGATTGACATTCGTGTCAAGGCTCATATACAATAAGGTAGAGTGGTCGGCGGGGCCGACCGTTCACGATCTGCTTTTAATTTATACAAATGAAAGTTGTCGCCCTCACGCTCGGGTCGTTGTGGACAAACACCTTCAATTATTCTCTTGGTCAACAAATTTCAGATAGTGGTTTTCTTCAACAGGTAATTCAAGCTGGAATCAGCACTGGAAGCTTACCCGGATTTTCACATGTAACCGGAGCGACCACTATTGACAACACAGTGATTTGGACGTGTGTTGGCCCATCTATATCTCCGCAATGGATTGTTCCGTCAGATTGGAGCGGTGGAAACACTATCGAAGTTATCGGTGGTGGTGGATGTGGTGGTAACGGATTGATCGGTGTCGCTACCGGTGGTGGTGGTGGTGCGTATTCCCGCGTTAAAAATATCACTATAATTCCCGGAGCAAATATTGACTATCAAATCGGTGCTGGGAGTTTTGCGGCTGGTCAAGACACATGGTTCAATGGAGCTAATTTAGCCACTTCTGTAGTGGGAGCAAAAGGTGGTGGAATTGGTAACGCTGTAACAAACGCAAATTTTTCTACTCCTCTCGCTGGGGGAATTGGTGGTGATGCAGCGAGCTGCGTTGGAACCATTAAATTTTCCGGTGGTTCTGGTGGCACTGCACAAACCGATGTGGGAACGGGTCGTCCTACAGCGAGTGGCGGTGGTGGAGCAGGAGGACCAAAAGGAAGTGGCGCATCAGGTGGCGACGATATTTCACTAACACTTGCGTCGGGCGCTTCCGGTGGCGGTGGAAATGGAGGAGGATTTGCGGCATCAAATGTGAACTCCACACTCGGGAACGGTGGAAATAACACGAATGGAATTGGAGCGGGAATAAGTCCAGCCGGTAACGGAGCTTCGGGTGGTGGTGGAGCGGGTGGTGGGGTTGGAACCTTCACTGGTTGCACAGGTGGAGACGGTACAGATTTAGGTAGTGGATTTGGATCTGGTGGTGGTGGGGGTGGAAGCACTCAAAATGCTGGTGCTGGTGGATTGTATGGTGGTGGTTCTGGTGGTTCCGGTGGAGGAGCTTCAGGCGCGCCGCGTGCCGGAGGAAATGGTATCATACTTATTACATACGGTCTTAATCTTCCTCCAACACAAATCATAATCGACCCAAATTCTGTTCCGTTAATCGGTCTACCTTTTTGTCTCGAAAAATTTTGTATGGTGTATTAGTGGAGTGGCTGGCCAAAGCCAGCCGTTTACGATCTGATTTTTAAGGAGTTTCAGTGGCAATAAATCTCGATCAGCAAGCCTCTTCTTTTCTCTCCGTCAACGGCCAGATGGTACCGCCTGAAGGACCACGCGCTATCCCATTGATACTCGATTTTTCGCTGACAGGTGAATACGACCTGAATCTTCAAAACATTCAGCAGCGGAATTTCATCACGATGATTCAAGCTGCATGGATTGACAACGCGGATAACAAAAACTCGCTGACGTTGACCTTCCCCAACACACAGCAGCGCATGATTTTTCCAGCCGGATTCCAAGGCTACGTTTCTCTGTTATGTCCGAACCCCAGCCAAATGACCTTTGTCTCGACTCAGGTAGACAGTGGGCCAGTTGTTCGCGTGGAATTGCTTAACTATCCGGTAAGCAATACAAACTGGAATACTCAATCCGACACAAGTCAGATTGTATTTTCGGGTCAACAAACTGTGACGACAGGCGCGGTATCGTTACCATACAAGGTTTCTCGCGCGGTCACAATCAAGGCAGCGAACGCCAACACGGTTCCGGTGTACGTTGGAACGGTGGGTGTTACCGATGCGACGGGCTATGAGCTTGATTCCGGTGACATTTTAACGTTGCCGGTTTCCAACACAAATTTGGTGTATGTGGTTTCCAGCATCGCTGCGCAGGTGATAAGTTTTGTAGGAACGAATTAATGTCAGAACAAAACGGTTTTCCAGCGGGTTCCCGTACTACGCTCCAAACCAAGAGCGTAAACAACATCGTCCAATCGCTGTTGAATTTGGTTCAGGGTTCGAACGTAACGCTGACTGACAATGGAGACGGCAGCGTTACTATCGCCGCTTCTGGAGGAGGTAGTGGAACGGTTACCGCTGTCACCGGTACCGCCCCGATCACAAGTTCCGGTGGAGCTACCCCGGCCATTGGAATTGGAGTCGCAAGCTCGTCTGTTTTCGGTGCCGTAAAAGTTGATGGTACAACTATCACCGCCTTGGCTGGAGTAATTTCTGCGGTGGGTGGCGGCGGTGGTGGCTACGCAGGACCAACTACTCAAGCTGTGGTTACCGGTTCGCGTGTGCTCGGAACGGTGTATCAGAACACAAGCGGAAATCCAATGTGGATAAACATCACATTTACCGCGGTTGGAGGGACTGATGGAATTAACGTAGTAACAGATGCGTCGGCAACCCCAACTGTGGTAGTGGCTTCTCTTTATAACTTTTCCATTGCGACAGCTATCACAGTTTCGTTTTTAGTGCTTACCGGAAATTATTATAAGGCAGTTACTTCGATTGGTAGTGCGTTTACAATCAACACTTGGGTGGAATGGACATGAAAGGCTTACAACTTCTTCTCGCATCGATGGGGATTAAAATCAACCCATTGGAAATCGAATCGGCGTGGGAGCACTCGAAAGATGCTCTACCACAACTCGCGCGTGCTTTCGATGAGCTTAACGCTACGCAGAAACGGATAGAAAAAAAAATCGATGAACTTTTAGAGTGGAAAGGTGAAATCGATAAAACCACTAAAGATTTACCACTCACAATCATGAACGGTGGAAACGAGACCTTAAATTGACACCCAATACGCTAGTAGATCAAATCGTGGAGCGATTTATCCAATGACACCCGAACCACTCGCCACCGAAGAAAATCAGGAAGAAATTCTTGAAGCTATCGACGCCAACGCCGATGAAGCTGATGAGCTTCTCGACAGTATCACAGAACTTTCGAAGAAACTTGACATTGGTCAAGTTTCTCTCGCGGAGAAAATCGAATCATGTCGGAACCGATTGGAAGTTTTATTAACGACACAGACAGCGGAAAACCCGCTGCTAACTCAACTGCTGACGCAGGTAGTGGAAATCAGGACCGAACTAACGGCCCTGAAACAATCAATGGATTCGAGAGTGAATCCCCCGATACTGAAAGAATCGGTGGAAGTTTTACCGGTGGAGAACCCCGCCGAACCAAGTCTGGAAAAATCGACGGACGAACCCAACGCTACAAGCGTGGAACCGGAAAAGAAGAAACGAGCGACGTTCATTTAAGCAAGCTGGACATCGCTGAAGTGCTTTTCAGCATTCATTTAATGGGTGCCGAAATTCTCAAAACGCCAGAACTGGAACTCGACAAGGACGAATGCTCTAAGCTCGGAGACGCCATCAAAGAAGTTGGTAAGTATTACAACGTTCTTTTCGATCCCAAAAAGGTTGCGATTTTTCACTTGGCGATTGTCGCTGGAGGTATTTATGGGACACGTTTATTCGCCATCAGAAATCGAGTGGCAACTCAGGTTAAGCCTGCTCCGTCTCCGATCAACCGGCCCGCTGCAACCGCTCCGTCGAATAGACCTATCCCAGTCAACGGAAAAGCACAAGAACCGGGAACAATTCCAGTTGAAGCGATATGGGGAAATCAAGGCGCTGGTCTTGAGTGATGGAGTGCTTGCCGGTGGCAAGCGGTTACGATCTGAATCATGAATCTACCCAACGAATCTAACCGTCTCGTAATCGTTGGCGCTACCGGGAGCGGTAAAACTCAAGCCGCTCTTTGGCATCTGTCCATGCGCGACTTTGATCACAGGCCGTGGATGATATACAATTTCAAGTCAGATAAATCCATCGATCAAATTCCATACGCGAAAAACATTGGCTTGGACGAAATACCGATTCAACCCGGAATTTACGTTGCACATCCTCGGCCTGACGAAATTGACGAAGTTGAAAAGCAAATGTGGAGCGTGTGGGAAAAACAGGGCATCGGAATCTACGTTGATGAAGGCTACATGGTGGGCCGACAGAATCCCGCGTTTGGCGCGCTGTTGACGCAAGGACGTTCACGTGAGATTCCTATCATCACTTTAAGCCAGCGTCCTGCATGGCTACATCCATTCATTCTTTCAGAGGCGGAATTCTATCAGGTGTTTCGTCTCAATCACAAACGAGACAGAAAAAAGGTCGAAGAGTTTATCCCCGCCGATCTCAACGAACGACTGCCCGATTATCATTCGTACTACTATGACGTGGCAGCGAACAAGACAACAGTTCTTAAGCCGGTTCCCGAGATTGAAAAAATCCATGCAACTTTTGAACGGAGGTTAGCACGTGTCAGGAAAACGGTGTAATCCTCCCACTCCCCCCATCACCTGTTTTTGTGAGCGCGAACGATGTCTCACTTGTTATAACCGTAGAAAACAGCGTGAAAGCAGGGCCGCGAGAAAAATCTTGACACTTGCGAAAAAAGAGCGTATAATGTCGGTTACACGCGAGCTTATTAGCTAAGTCGTTGATTCTAAAAGACTTATATGAGGCGTCAAAAGTTCTTTCTGGGGTAGTCGTAGCTGAAAGTTCCGGCACGGCCCTCACAGCTCGATTGTGAATGTAATGCCTAATTCTACCTTCCTGTCAACTATTTAATTTATATTTGTTTGCTACTACAAACGTATACCTTATATAATACGTTTGTGAGCAAAGATCAAACTCAGATCGTAAACGCCCTCCCCCGGAGGGTACTCTAAATGGCAGACGGCGGCGGTTCTTTCATCCTCTCGTGGAATCCGGCGAACTGGATCACGGTAGTCCTTATGGTGGCGATTGGTTTCGCCGTGCTCGGGGCAGGTGCGCGAATCTATCAGCAAAGGAAAGCGGCCACCGGCGGCGCTTAATTCGCTTATGGAATTTCCCATCAATCTTCCTCTCGCTTCTCATCCGATGAATTGGGTCATCATTATTCTCATGGTAATGATCTTCGGAATCGCGGCCCATCTTGTCTTCGATTTTTACGGTATCAATCCCAGCACTCAAAAGTGAACTCAAAACAGTCAGCGTCTTGAAAGGTCACATGGCAACACAGCAAACACAGGCACAAGCAAATCAACAGCTCAATAATACCGCGAGAATGGCCATCCGAAGTTTGGGTGTCCGTCGTCTGCAAAACATTTTCAACTCGACTTACACAACCAACATCCCGGCGCAGGTCACGGTCACTCCACGCAATGTTGGATTGGTCATGGGTTTTTGGGTCAAGGTTGTCACAGTCGTCGCTAACACTTCGGCGGCGACGATGACTCTCTCCGACTTCGGCCCTGCAAATTCGCTGTCGCAAATTCAGCTCAACGATTTGCAAAATAACACACGCATCCAAACCACCGGCTTTCATCTGGCAATGATTAACTCGTGGAAAACCAAGCGTGTGTTTGCGTCGGCATTGACTGGTTTCCGTGGCACTGATACCGGCAACCAAACAACCGGTAACACATTTTTTGGAGAGGATTCACCCATCGGCTACGGGTCTAATTGGACGACGATCTCCGCGCCCGGTTCTCCCATTGCTGCAACAACTGGTACAGGGACGGTAACAATGTGGTACTACGTGCCACTCGCGTATAATCCCGATAACCCGAACAGCCCCGATTTCCGCGGCGCGATTTATGCCAACGTAGTCAACGCGACATGGCAGTTGCTCTTGAACACTCCCGGAACTTACGGGTCAGCGTTGGTAGCTGCTTACGGCACGGACTCTACGCAGTCGATGTTTTTCCAGACAACGAATGTCGCGGTTGCATGCACCACGACTTCGCTCACCATTTCGGTCTATCAGGATTACTACGACCAATTGCCGACCGGCAATTCTGGCGTGCTTCTTCCGATCATCGATCTGGCGACGAATTACGAACTGAAATACACGCCTCAAACGGCGGTTGTCGCTGGACAGGACTTCCCGTATCAGTACGCGAATTTCCGTCAGTTCCTTTCGACACTCGCAATTTACATCAACACAGGCGCTACCGGCGCGCGCGGCGTTGGCGCGGACATCAATTACTGGTCGCTTCAAGCGGCCAATTTCTCGAACATCTGGAAAATCGAACCTAATCTGTCGGCGTTAATGACACGCCAACATATCGGAGTCGATCTTCCTCCCGGTTGTTACATGTTCGATTCGCGTAATCGCCCGATTTCGACAACACAGTACGGAAATATGCAGCTCGTGATGAACCCAATCACGGCGGGCGCTGGAGCGTACCAGCTTATTTGCGTTGAAGATTTGGCGATCACTCAGATGCTGTCAATGGCCGGTTCGCTGGCCGCGTCCTAACAGACTCACAAGAAGGTGGAAAGTGACATAGGTCACTTTCCACCTTCTCTCAAAACGAACATCAAATTTCAAAGGAGAAAATTTATGTGGATCGTCTATGCACCTTGGGGTTACGCGATTTACGGCCCGATGGGTGCAATTTTCGTCGGCTACGTATTCGCGCAATATCTTTTGCAATACGTGAATTAAGGGAGAATTGTGACCGATCAAACGCAGCAGGATGGTCTAATCGGTTCGGTTGTCAATTGGTTCGCGCATCCGTTCAATAGTTCCGGCAACGCACTCACGTGGGTGCTGTTCGTTGGTCTCCTGATTTGTGCTGCGTGGATGTGGAACCACGTCCTCTTACAAATTCAGGGTGAAATCGCCTAAAGGAGAATTATGCAAACGTGGCATTGGGGTTTGATCGTTGCGGTAATCGTGGCCTATCTGGTCGGGGTGAAATTTCCGACACCGGGACAGAAGGTTTTTTCAACCATAGGGATGTAGAACTCCATGTACATGGAGTTCTGTTCGGAGGTTTTATGGACGACAAAGAAAAACCCATAACAGACAAGAAAAACTTTCCGGGACCTGAACCCGAACCGGCATCGGTACCAATCGTTGTGGTGCCCATTGCCGATCTTGCTTATCTGGATGGTCGTATGGACGGCTATCGCAAAGCGATGCTGGACATCATGATTTGGAGCGTGCTCCTTTTGATCGCAAGTGCGATTGTCGCGAAAAGCCGTGGCTTTTCGAGCGTGCTCTAATGTGGTGGATTGTTGCTGAGGCGTACACTTACGCGATGACGTATTACTACGCTATGTATGGTGGCGCGCCATGCGGTTACACTTACACCGGTGGATTTCCCGGATGCTGAAAAAAACGCTTTCCATTTTTTCAATCGGATTATCTTTGTCCGTAATTTCTTCGGCCCAATGCGTTCTCACTTACACCGGTGGTTTTCCCGGTTGCGTATCGGTGCAGGGATTCGGTGGTCCCGGAATGGCTCTCATGGCGATGTACTACTGGCTAGCCAGTTTCGGGAGCATCACGGATATGGCTTATTTTCTCGCGTTTCTTGGGTTTTGACAGGTCAAAAGCAGATCGTAAACGCCTCGCCCCGCGAAGCACTCTATGACCAACACAATCGCCTTTGCCCTGATAATCGGCTTCGTTGTTTACGTTGTCGTTAAGGGGCAGTTGCAGGCGTACATCGGAGTAATAGGTCTCGGATCGAGTCCGATTCAAGGATCTACAACCGGTGGTGGAATTAGTAACACGTTGGGTACGTTGGCGACGGCAGCGAAAGTTTTAGGACAATGAAATGTTTTGGCTTAAACAGCATTGGAAAATCCTAGCCGGTATCGCGGTAGGAATTCCTGTGCTCTATTGGCTGTACACTTACGCTCAAACTCAATCCGCCGCTAACGCCGCAACATCTGCACAGAATGCACAAAACGCGAATCTGCAAAATCAGATAGCGTCACAACAGCAAGCGGTTGCGTTGGCTAATTTGTCTTCGAATTCGGCCGGTGGAGTGGCTGGCACAAGCCAGCCGTTTACGAACCCGTCCACAACCTCGAACCCAACGGTGACCGCTTCGTCCGATACGACCTCAACCGTCGCAATTTCCGCGACCGCTCCTGCTGGTACAATTTCCGGCCCATCGCTTTCCGCGACTTCATGGTATGGCGAGGACCCGGCAGCTTTGGCAGCTGGAATGACAGCCGAACAGTGGGACGTACAACAAGCAAATCAGATCGTACCTACCTCCCCCGGAGGTAACTCTACTACTCCGGTTTCAACTTTATTCGGTACTGGGCCACAACCGGCTGGAGACCCATTTACCGCGCCAAAAACGACTACGCCGATTAGTGGCTCTCCAACTCGCGCACAATTTGCGCCTGTTTCGAGTGGAGAGATTCCACAGCACAATACGACCCTGCCAACACCCAACACGTTTCTTTCATCAGTCGGAGGGAGAACAGCGTAATGCCTTTTGCTCTCCTTATCATCGGTGTGTTCCTCCTTATCTCAGGAGTGCGTTCAACGCAGGACTCGCTCTTTGCGCTCGTGAAAGCTGACTTCAGCGGAACTGACAATTTCATCTACTGGTTTGTTGCTATCCTAATTATTGGAGCTGTCGGCTACGTGCCGAAACTTAAACCGATTTCCACAGCATTTCTGGTGCTGGTAATCGTTGTTTTGTTTCTCAAGAAGGGAAACGCGAGTGGTGTTGGCGGAGGGTTCTTTGCGCAGTTGGCGACTGGACTTGGTTCGACTGCGTCAGCGAGTGCAACAACTCTGACACCTTTACAGCAACAACAAAACGTCACATCCGGTTTACTCGGGCAATTACAGCAAAATCTTGCGCAAAGTATTTCAGTTGACGGAATGGGACTTAACGCGGGGTTGCCACAATGAAATTTGGTGAATCGATCATCACGGTCCTCACTGCCATTGTTGGAGTCGCAATCATTGCTGTGCTGGTCTCGAAAAATGCCAACACTTCCGGTGTGCTTTCCGCCGGTGGGTCGGCGTTTTCAAAAATTTTGGGTGCTGCGGTCTCACCCGTAAGCGGATCTTCATTAGGTTTTTAGGAGAAAATTTTCATGAGTGAACAGCTTGTTAGTTCGGTCACAACGGTTTTGCTGGCTATCGTTGGCGTTGCAATCATTGCGGTTTTGGTCTCGAAAAATGCCAACACTTCCGGCGTCATCGGGGCCGGTGGGTCGGCATTCTCACAAAGTCTTGGGACAGCCCTTTCACCGGTAACGGGTTCGGGTGGACAATTCGGAAGTTTCGGATTTTAATGCAGATTGGCGACTCAATCGTCACGGTGCTTTTGGCTATCTTAGGAGTCGCTATTGTAGCCGTGCTGGTTTCGAACCATGCTAATACTGGTAGCGTAATTGGGGCCGGTGGTGGAGCGTTCGCGCAAATGCTTGGTTGCGCCCTTAGTCCTGTAACCGGTGGTTCGTGCGGAGGGTCGAGTTTGACTCCAAGTGTTTCAAGTTCCATTTCGTTTAATTAGGTTTCCATGTCATTTCCAACACTACGAAAACGAGTCGCAGCGCAAGCCACAATCACTCAGGTTGTTGGCGATGTTAAACCGTTGCCAGCAAAATTTGCGCCCCAGCAAAACGTAGTCACAGGAGGAGTCTCGCGTATTATGCGCGGTTTGTTTGGTCTTCCTAATCCAGCCAGCTTTGGAGCATCCGCCGAAGTCGCTCCCGTAGCTGTGCGCGGATTATTCGAGTATCACGAGGGCGATCAATTTACCGCTGGTTCCCCGAGTTTCGTTTACACTACTCCGTTTGAAGATCCGATGGACACGGTTTGGGGTCACGCTTTTCTGCGCCGTCCGAACACGTTTGTTCCGTATCAGGAACCACAGGTTTATTCGCAAGCGCATATCGTACTTGCTGGAATCGGTGGACTTCAGGCAGGGCAGTTCGTGTTACAAGGTTTAGAGCAGTCAGAATTAGAACAATAAAAAGGATGCTCCATTTTAAAATGCCGGACCCTACATCGGATACAGCTATCGTACTCGCGTACATCGCTTTAGCCGGTACTTTAATAACCGGATTTTTCAACCTTATTCAATCATTTTTTCGACACAAAGAAACTATGGCGCAGCTTGATGAAGTGCGCGAGAATGTCAACGGAAAGATGGATCGACTTTTGAAAAGCGAGGGTGACTCTCGGGAAGCGACGGGAAAACTCAACGGAATTGAGGAGGAAAGAAGCCGTGGGAATTAAGGGATGGATCGAAGAACATCCGTATTTGACGGGTGGAGCTGTGCTTGGAATTATTGTCCTCTACTTCCTGCTGTCTTCCGGTAGCTCGTCGTCTTCGACCGCTGCAACCTCGCAAGGGGTAGGAGGTTCTGGTCTCTCGTCTTCCGACTATGTTTCTCTTCAGGAAGCGCAGCTGCAAACCGGCGCACAGCTTACGGCCCAGCAAAATACCGCGACGGAACAAAGTAATCAGTACAGTGCGGAATTGGCCGCTACTCAGATCAACGCAAACACCACTTCTCAGGCGAACCAGCTTGCAGCTCAAGTCCAGCTTCAAAACATCGTGACATCTGGAACAGTCTCGACAAACGCCAATGAAACAGCGTTGGCAACAGCTAACGCACAGATCGGTGGGCAGATCACTATCGCTGGAATTGGCGCACAGCAAAACGAGTACGACACAAGCTCTGCTGCTAACGTTAGCGAATTCAACACCGGCACTCAAGCCGGTGTTATGGAAAACGAGTATAACAATGCTGTCGCGTCACAGAAAATAGTTTCCGACGCCCAAACCGCACAAGCGGGAATCAACGCTGACACTCAAACCAGTATCGCTCAATACGCGGCCAACGTGAATCTAGCGCAAATTGGCGCTGGTGAATTCACCACACAAACGGCTGGGCAAGTTTCAATGGCTGGAATCAACGCACAAGCTGGTGTCGAAAACAACCAAATCACAACACAGGGTCAGGAATATCAAACTGGAGAAACTACGTCTCTAGCGGCCTTGATTGCGCAGCTTAACGCTTCGACCGCAAAAACTAACGCTGGAGATCGGAAGAGCACACGTCTGAACTCCAGTCACTGACCAATCTCGT
>OCTA010003275.1_pt1 | contig 14388 bp, 8 predicted proteins | sample 1538991 | NCBI WGS metagenome assembly OCTA01 (sample SAMEA3539302, study PRJEB22396) | soil metagenome | biome: tundra; feature: field; material: soil | place: USA | collected 2010-05 | depth 0.15 m
AGTTGCGCTGGAAGTTGGTGGCGTCGTCCTGGGCATCCCACAGACAGAACTCGATGCTGGCGAAGGTTGAGAGGGTCGCTCGCGCCGTCCGCCGATTCGTGACCGTCAATTGCCAGATTTCCAGGTTCTCATCGAGCGGCACAAAGTATCGGGTGTGCGCCTCGATGCATTTAAAGCTGGAGCCGACTACGGTATAGCCCATGCCATGGCGGCACGCGTACTCCTTCAGTTCATGCCGCGTGGGCTGCCAGGACGGAGACCAGAATTCTTGAGATTCGTCGTCGCGCAGATACACGTAGCGCCCGCCGCAATCCAGAGGCACGCTGTTGTACCGGTACCGCGTCAGCCGGCGCAGGCGGGCGTCGCGATAAAACGAGTAGCCTCCGGCGGTGTTCGAAATAATTCCAAAATATGCCTGGCAGCCTAGGTAGTTGATCCATGGCAAGGGGGTATCAGGGCGTGTTATCACATATTCGCGGTTTAGATCGTCGAAATACCCGAACTTCATGGCTAGGGTTCCTTTGAGGCAAATTCGCTGCCGGAAATCGTTTTCTCCTTAATTTCTACTCAAACGTTTTTCCAGAGCATTTTAGTTACTCCAGACGGTGAACAGCGATTATACTTGATCGCGGCGCATTCGCAAAAATGCCCGTGCGGTAAGAATGATACGCACCACCGGTATGGCCGCGTTCATTGCCGGAACTTGCAGAAACGTGAGACGATTCTCGGTTTTGCATGCATCCTTGACGTTGCCGCTGTGGAGGAAATCGTGCGTATGGCAATTTACTGTTTCTTGACTTCCGTGGAACCACGATTCGACTGGGAACTGCCGATGGAAAGCCGCAGGAGCCGGAATAGAAAGGAAATTCGATTTCAGGTTACTGGGGTGAAGCCCGGAGTGCCAGCGATTGCATGTCCGCCTCTCAAGGCGCTTGAAAAGCCAGCCGTCCACGGCCTAAAGGCAGGCGTTACGTTTCCTGCGGGGAGCGGAAAACGAAGCTAAATGTAGGGACTTGGAGATCCGATGCAACTTCATGTTTTGGATACCGTCATCATCGTGGCCTATCTGATGAGCACAGTGCTTATCGGCTACTGGGTTTCGCACCGCGCTTCGCAGAGCATGCAGGCCTACTTCCTCGGCGGCAACAAGATGCCCTGGTACGTTCTGGGCATCTCGAATGCATCGGGCATGTTCGACATCAGCGGCACCATGCTGCTGGTCTACTGGATGTTCATCTACGGCTTGAAGAGCGTGTGGATACCCTGGCTCTGGCCCACCTTCAACCAGATCTTCCTCATGGTCTACCTCTCGGCATGGCTGCGCCGTTCAAAAGTGATGACCGGCGCGGAGTGGATCAAGACACGTTTTGGCACCGGGCGCGGCGCTCAGTTATCGCACCTGATCGTAGTGATCTATGCGTTCGTCAGCATCATCGGCTTCTTTACTTATGGATTCAAGGGCATCGGCAAGTTTGCCGCGACATTTCTTCCCTGGCATCTGTCGCCTAACGAGTATGCGCTGATTCTGATTGCAATCACTGCCATTTATGTGATCAAGGGTGGCATGATCAGCGTCGTGATTACCGAAGTGATGCAATTTATCATCCTGTCAATCGCTTCGTTTGCCGTGGGCATAATTGCCATGCTCAAGGTGGCGCCGAACAGTCTACACAAGATGGTGCCCGTTGGCTGGGACCAGTTATTCTTCGGCTGGCGCCTGGACCTGGATTGGTCCAAATTGCTTCCCTCAGCCGGCGGCAAGATCGCCCAGGACGGCTATGGCCTGTTCGGCCTCTTTGTCATGATGCTGTTTTTCAAGGGGGTGTTGGTCAGCGCAGCCGGCCCCGCGCCAAACTACGACATGCAGCGCGTGCTTGCGGCCAAGAATCCCCGCGAAGCGTCGATGATGAGCGCGTGGGTCAACATCGTGCTCACCTTTCCACGTTATTTTCTTATCGCCGGACTTACGGTGCTCGCTGCCACGTTCTTCAGCGACAACATCCGCGCCATGGGCCCTAACATGGACTTTGAACTTGTGCTGCCCTATGCACTTGGCCGGTTCGTGCCGGTTGGCCTGCTGGGGTTCCTGATCGCCGGCTTGCTGGCGGCATTCATGTCGAACTTTGCCTCCACGGTGAATGCGGCGCCACCGTACTTTGTTAACGACATCTATAAGCGATTCATCAATCCAAATGCCAAACCCAAGACATACGTCCGCCTCAGTTATCTCAGCTCGTTTGCCGTTGTTGTGATCGGGGTCCTATTCGGCTGGAACGTCACGTCGGTTAACTCGGTGGTACTGTGGATCGTCTCCGGCCTGTGGGGCGGCTACACCGCTTCAAACGTTTTGAAGTGGTACTGGTGGCGTTTTAACGGGTACGGCTACTTCTGGGGCATGGTCGCCGGCATTTCATCGGCGCTCCTGATGCCAAAGATTGTTGACAACATCCCGGCCGTGCAGGGCTTCCTTGGCAGTCACCCCGTAAATCCGGACGTGTCAATTATCTTCCCACTTGTACTGGTCATCTCGTTGATAAGCTGCTTCGCCGGCACGCTGTTGACCAGGCCGGAGCCGGACGAGGTGCTCATGGATTTCTATCGCCGCGTTCGGCCGTGGGGCTTCTGGGGGCCAGTCCTCAAGAAGGTACTCGCCGAGGATCCCGGCTTTCAGCGCAATCGCGACTTCCTGCGCGATATGTTCAATGTCGTGGTTGGCATCGCATGGCAAATAAGCCTGGTGGCGCTGCCGCTGTACATCGTCATCCAAGAATACCGGCGCGCTGCTATCGCTCTGGCAATCATTCTTGGAACGTCGGCCATTCTGAAGTTCACCTGGTACGACCACCTGGCCGTTCGCGAGTGCGAGACAGACAAAGCTGCCGCTCACGACAAGTAGTTCAATTCGCCTCTGCCGCATTCCGGCACGCGGATTGAGTCCAACGGGGTAACCACGGCTGCTATAGGTGTGGGGCCGCAACCAGTCAAAATCGCCAAAATCGCGGGATAGTATAAGGTGCGTGGAGTGTTACAAAAGAAGAAGCGTATGGCCAAACGAACAAAACCTGGGGGCGATTCACAGCCTGCCCAACCGCCCAGTCTCCGCACTTTGGGGGAGTATTTGAACCTGTCGCCAGCCACAATCTCGCTGGTGTTGAACAATGCACCAGGTGTGCGATCGATTCCACCGGAGACCAGGAATCGGGTGAAGGCGGCGGCAGCCAAATTCGAGTATCGGCCCAGCTTTTATGCGCGATCGTTGCGCAAGCGTCAGTCCTTCATGGTGGGTGTGCTGGTACCTGAATTGAACGACAGCTATACCACGCAGGTACTCGCCGGCGTCGAGAACCTGCTAATGGAAGAAGGGTACTTTTACTTGACCGCAAGCCATCGCCGCAAGCCGGACCTGATTGAGGAATACTCTCTCATGCTTTTGGACCGGCAGGTCGAAGGCTTCATCGTGATCGACACCCAGCTGACACACAGCATGAAATTGCCGGTGGTGGCAGTGGCCGGGCATCGCAAGATCGAAGGCGTGACAAATGTGGCGCTGGACCAGCGCCGGGCGGCGGAGTTGATGCTCCGGCATTTGTACAAATTGGGGCACCGCAAGCTTGCCTTCATGCATGGCGGCAGCCATAGCTCCGACGCTGACGAACGCTGGAAATTCCTGATGGCTGTGGCCGCGGAACTGCGTGTGGATATGCCACCCGCATTGACCGTGCAGCTGATATCGCGGGAAGCTTCACCGGAGTTGGGGTTAGACCCCACCAGGGAACTGCTTAGCCGCGGCGTCTATTTCACTGCCCTGGTCTGCTATGACGATCTCGCTGCCATAGGCGCCACTCGCGCCATTCGGGAACATGGCTTGCGCGTGCCGGAAGATATCTCGGTGATTGGCTTCGACGACATCGAGAGCGCGTCGTACAACACTCCCAGCCTGACCACCATTCGCCAGCCATTGAAACAAATGGGTGAAGTGGCAGCGCACATCCTGCTGAAACGCATTCGCGGGCTGGAAACGTTTCCGCACGTGACTCCAATTCTTCCGGAGCTGGTGATTCGAGAGTCGACCTGTCCGCCCAAACCAGGACGCACTCGCTGGAAGCAGAGTTAAAGGTGCCAAAGGATGGGAACCACCGAGCCGGTAAAGCTCCAACCTTCGCTCCTGAAGCCTCGATCATCTGCCAACTCTGGTCGGAACGTACGTCAAAGCGGATCGAGGAATGATCTAAGGACCACGGCTATTTGTCGGCTGGAGCCGCCGAAGGGCTCTGTGTCTGCGGAGAATGAGGGCTCATCTTGTTGATCAGAGCGGTATCGGCGGCCTGGGTAATGCTCTTTGCCTTGTCCAGCTCAGCCTTCGCATCTTCCTTGTTTCCCATGACTCGGTAAAGCCGCCCCAGGCGCCAGTGAACATCAACGTCGTCGGGCATGAGCCGCTCCGCAGCCTTCAATTCCCGTAGGGCATCGTCATTGCGACCTGCATCCGCATAGAGGATGCCCAGATCGAGATAAGCCATTTCGAACTGCGGGTCAATCCTGATGGCCTTTTCAAACAGCGGAACGGCGGCCTCCGGTTGGCTCAGCTTGATCTCCGTGTCTCCCAGATGGGCCAGGGCCTGGACGTGATCCGGATTGTTAGCCAGCTCAGCCTGAAACTCCGGCAAAGCCTCTTCGTAACGATGATTGGACCATAGAAGGTAGCCGAGGCCGAAATGAACGTCGAGCATCCTGGGGTCGGCCTTGATGGCGGCGCGGAACTGCTCAATAGCGCCAGAACTGTCTTTCAACTCGTCCAGAGCTTCTCCGGCCAGCATATCGGCCTCGGCCGACTCTGCATTCAGCATCAGTATCTCGTGATAGGTGTCCAGAACGCATTGGTACTGTTTGGACCACAGGCAACTGTGCGCCAAAGCCAGGCGCAAGGCCAGATTCGGGGGATCGTGAGCCGCCGCTTCTCTGAGATAAGGAGCCGCTTGTGCGTACTCCTCCAAGCCGTAGTAGGACATTCCGATAAGAATTGCGAGGCGTTGCCTGTCGGGCGAAGACTGGGGCGCGCTCTTCAGCAACGGGTTGAATTCCTGCAGGGCATCCTTCATCTCCCCAGCCTTGAATAAGGCAAGACCAAGATTCAGACGCAAACCGGGAATTCTGGAATCGAGCGCCAGGGCTTTCCGGTAGAGAGGCACGGCTTCCTTGTAGTGCTCCTGACGCGCTTCCAAAAGGCCAAGGTGAGCATAAGGCTCTGGGTTCGAAGGATGAGCCTTCATGTACAAGCGCCATGCGGCCTCAGCCTCGGAGTTCTCGCCCTGCTGTTCCAGGGCAAGCGCCGTTTGCCGCTGTTGATCCGGCGCCGTTGCCGCCTGCCCCACGCATTGCGCGGCGGCTATCGCCAGTGTCATCGTCAGTGCCAGGCAGATTCTTAGCCGCATTGCGCGTCTCACTCTTACTTCTTATCCATTTTATTTGAAGCCGCGCGTTCTCGCTCGCCCCAAATGAAAAGGGCGCGACAGACAGCGGTCTGCCGCGCCCTGGCTGTGCGTGAGCGTTTAGAACGTGAGTTTGCCGGCGAACTGGAACACGCGCGGGTCAGAGGCACTGGTGACCTGGCCGAAGTTGCCACTAGGAAATGATGTGCTAACCCCGCTCCACTCGGTGTGGTTGAAGGTGTTAAACGACTCGACCCGGATCTCCAGCTTCGCCCGCTCGCTTGGCGTCAAGCCAAACGTCTTGAATAGGCTCAGGTTGGTATTCTCCAATCCGGGAATGTACACGGCATCCTTGCCGGCATTGCCCCAACCATTGGTCGTGCCTCCAGCCCAGGGAGCCACGGGAGCAGACCACACAGCTGTATTGAACCACTCCGCACGCGTCTTGGGCCTGGACACGCTGCCCGTCAGGTTCGGTCGATTGGTTGTCCCGCCGCCGAGCCCGATCGTGTCCGCACCACCCCAGGTGACGGCCTGCGGGATTCCGCTTTCCGCAACGGTCACGCCCGAGATGGTCCAGCCGCCTAATATGTTGCGTTCCGCCGTAGTGCCGGAATGCATGAAGAACGGAAGGTTGTAGATGTAGTTGGCGGTGAAAATGTTGCGCCGGTCATAGGTTCCCGAACCGCGGTCGTACTTAATGTTGTACGGGTTGGACAAGTCCTGCTGCAGATCGTCGCTTTGAATATCGATCTCATGCGACCAAGTATAGCCCAGGTTCAGAGTCAGGCCGTGCTTACTCGCCATGTTGACGGCCGCCTGCAGGGAGTTGTAGTTGAAGTTGGTCGAGTTGTCGTCTTCGTCGATGCCGGCGAAACCAGGGTAGTTTCTGTAGAGGTTGGCGTTGGCGCCCCCGGCGACCGCCTGGCGGTGAGTACTGTTCAGCGGCAGCGTATTGACTTGGCGCTTGACGTCCTGGTCCCAGCCGCCGGTTCCGACGTACTGAACCGCGGCAACCAAGGCAGGCGCAATCTGTTGCTGAATCCCCAGACTGAATTGCGCTGTGCCCGGATTCGGATAGTGATAGGCAAGGGTTCCCATGCTGGCCGGGAAGATGGGCGTTGAGGCAGTCGCGCCGTTGAGAACGCTCGTGCTGGGATTGGTGAAGGACACGCTGTTCGCCGTCGGCTTGTAAGCGAAAGGAGGATTAGTGTCTGTTCCGTAGACGTCGTTGCCCTGCACGCGCTCATAGAAAGTTCCGAAGCCGCCGCGCAGAACCGTTTTGCCGGTGCCAAACAGATCGTAGGCGAAGCCGATACGAGGCTGCCACGTCTTGTAGTCGTTCTGGACGACGCTGCGCGGGAAGCCGCCCACGCCCGCAAGCTCAACGCCGTCGAGATAGTACGGCACCGCAGCTTTGGTCGGGTTGGCGAAGCCTGGGCCGGTGGGATCCATCTGGCCTGTGCTCGCGTTGGGAACCTGCTCGTTGGCGGTGGTGAAGTTCGCGGGCACAAAATTCCCCGCCATGTTTTCTTTGTTGTAGACGTGCGGCAGACCGTCAAAGCGAACCCCCAGGTTCACGGTCAGCCGGTGCGTCAAGCGCCAGTTATCCATTGCGTAGAACGACCAGGTGTTGTTGATCCAGTGGAACATTTGCATGGACTGGAGCTGCGAGAAGCTGTCCGACAAGCCCAGCAGGAAGTTGACATACGAATCGCCGGAAAAGTCTGGGCCGAAGGTGTAGTCGCCCTGCGTATCCGCCTGCTGTTGTTGGTTCTTATCGTTCCGCATGTAGGCAAAGCCGAACTTTAAAGCATGCCGGCCCATGGTCCACGAAACATCGTCGCGAGGCTGGTAATCCAGGAAGGCGTTGGCCCACGGCCAGTAGTTAATCGTCCAGTTGGTGCCAAAAGGCGAGCCCAGATCGACCGACGGCATTCGGCTTTCAAGATTGTTCGCCGCCGGGAAGTACCCGGCCTGCGTCCATCCGGACGGTTGCTTATAAATGCCCGTCGGCTGGATCTTAATGTAGTTGCCGTTCACGTTCAGCGATGTTTCGTTCAGCACGGTCGGCGAGATGGTATACGTCAGCTTGATCACCGTGCCCCAGCTTGGGTTGCCGAACACGTTCCCTGTGGTCGGATAACTGTCGTTGCTCCACATGTCGGGGTAGTAGGTCTGCGACATCTGGTCGTGGATCCAGTGCCCCATCAGGTGCATCTTGCTGGTGAAATCGTGATCGATGCGCACCACGTCCTCGCGCACGTACGTCGGCTGCTTCGGCGACGCGGTGTACTGCGGCGCTCCGTTGGCCGCGGTTACGTTGGACGCCGGAATTGCTCCTGTCGCCATGAACCGGACGGCGTTTTGGTCGATCATATTCGCCGGGATCCCGGTGGACGGGAACGAGTTTCCCGGAACCAGGCCATCGCCCGTTTCCAAGGCGGTTAATGTTGCGTTGCTCGGCAGATTCGGCACGCACGGCGCTGTCTGGCCCGCATTGCAGACGCCGGTGCTCGGCGATTCCGTGAAGCCCGTCGGCACCTTGTATACCAGCGCAGAGTTAGCGGTCGGAATGTCATTGGACGGCACCGCATTCTGGAAACTGGGATTCGATCCCTGAATCAATTTGCGCCATTCCTCGGTCCAGAAGAAGTAGGTTTTGCTCTTTTCCTTCGGATAAATCCCAGGGATAAACAGCGGGCCGCCCACATCGCCGCCGTAGATATTCATCCGCAGCTCTGGAATTTTGTACGGGGGGGGGGACAACTTGGAGAAGTACGGAACGGCATCGAAGTCGTCGTTACGATTGAACTCCCACAAGCCGCCGTGGAAGGAATTGGAGCCGGATTTCAGCACAATCGTCGTCGTGCCTCCCGAACTGATTCCATAATCTGGCGCGTAATTGCTGTTGAGCGTCTGGAATTCGGCGATCGCATCCGGCGAGGGCATCACTCCCAATCTGCCGCCGCTCCCGCGGTCATACACTTCGCCGCCGTCGATCAGAAAGTCGTTGTGGCCCGTACGCATGCCGTTGAAGCTGACGGAAGCGCTACTCCCCTGCGCCGCGATGCCATTGAATGCGGGCAGAGTGTTTGAGACGCCGGTGCCCAGCGTGGTGAGCGAAGTGATACTGCGGCCGTTGGTGGCCAGCTCGGTGATCTGTTGACCCGAAATCAGGTTGCTGACCTCGTTGGTCTCGGTCTGCAGGCTTATAGCGTCCGCCGTGACTGTGACCGTCTGGTTGCTGGCGCCAATCGTAAGTTGCACATCCTCTCGCACCGTCGCAGCCACGTTCATGACGATCCCGGTCTTCTCGTAGACCTTAAAGCCCGCGGCGGACACTTTGAGAGTGTAGATGCCACTGTTCAGATCCGGAAATTGATACAGCCCTGCGCCGTTGGCCGTGGCTGTACGAGTTTCGCTGGTCTGGGTGTTGATGATGCTCACCGTTGCATTGGCCACCACCGCTCCGGTCGGATCGGCGACGGTTCCGGTGAGTACCGCGTTCTCCTGGGCCCACGCTCCTACACAGGCCAGGATCAGGAACAACGGGAACAGAAAGAACCTTCGTTTCGCGTCTCTCATGTGACCTTCCTTTCCAAAATTGGTGCTTGTTGCGTCTTGCGTCACTCCCCCCTGCGTGGCAGGAATGAAGCCGGTTGAAGTGCATCGGAAGATTGGCACGAAGAGGATCAATTGCTTCCCAATGGAACATTCGCAATCTCAACTTCCGCACGCGTTACCATCGCCCAACTGAATCCATTGGCTTAGACCGTCAAGACCTTTAAGACAAACGGTTGTTTGAAACACTTAAGCCACAGCTCCCGAACGCGGAAAAAATTAAAGCACACCAAAAGATGGACTGTCAAGTCATTTCTTAGTTGTAGATAAACGTTTGATTCGGTATGATTGCCGTTGCCTGAGCTACCCCCTCGGCTGCGGCCACGGCACTGTGTTTTGTGCCGGGAAAACGTTTTTCGGGATGCTTTAATTTAAGCAAACGCTTTTCTAAATTGATTTTCTGCGATCAGAAGGTACGGAAAAACTTTATGCGTCCCGCTTCACGTCGTGCTTTTCTTGGGAAGGCGGCAACCTCTTTTGCGGCAATGGTTTGTGCTAAGGGGTTACCGTCCCGTTCCCAGCTGGCTTCTACTGCCGGCTCACCCCGCGCCTGGCTGACGGCCGGCAGCCGGCGATATCAGGAGATTTCCCTCCCCGGCTGGCAGGCGCCAACCGGACCGCCCTCCTCCGCGGGGGCCTCCGCGATAGAGGTCGACCCATCCCGAACCTTCCAGAGCATCCTCGGTTTCGGCGGCGCGTTTACTGATTCATCCTGCTTTCTTTTCAATCAGATGGGGCCCGATGCACGTCATCAGTTGCTCCTGGAGCTCTTCTCGACGGCTGGCCTGAACCTTTCTGTCGCCCGCACCTGCATCGGCTCCAGCGACTATTCCCTCACCGCTTACACCTTTGACGACACGCCGGCGCCGGACCCCGGTCTTACCCACTTCAGCATCGAGCACGACCGCGCATACATTCTGCCTACGCTTCGTGAAGCAGCCTCCATTCAGCCCGACCTCTTCTTCTTCTCCACTCCCTGGAGCCCGCCTGCCTGGATGAAAACCGGCGACTCGCTTCTCGGTGGCTCCATGCGGAAGCAATATTTCGATTCCTACGCGCAATACTTCGTCAAGTTCATCGATGCGTACAGGGCCGCCGGCATCAACATTCGCGCCGTCACCACTCAAAACGAAGTCGACACCGACCAGGAGGGCAGAATGCCGGCTGCTCTCTGGGGCCAGGAGTACGAAGGCGAGTTCATCAAGAGCTTCCTCGGTCCGGCACTCAGCAGCGCATCACTCGACACGAAAATCTGGCTCCTCGATCACAACTTCAATCTCTGGGGCCGCGTCATGGACTTGCTCAGCGATCCCGATGTCTACCGCTTTGTCGATGGCGTCGCATGGCACGCCTACGCCGGCGAGCCCGACGCGATGACCCGCGTCCACGACGCCTTCCCGTCGAAGAGCGCCTACTTCACTGAATACGGCCCCTTCATCACTGATGCCGATTACTTGACAGGCTGGGCAAAGTGGTCCGCGTCCTACGCGCAGATCTTCAGGAACTGGGCCCGCTGTGCTGTCGCCTGGAATCTTTTGCTCAACGAGAAGGGCGGCCCGAACCTCGGTCCGTTCACCTGCGGCGGCGTCGTCACCATCGACTCGAAAACCCAACAGCTCACCCGCAGCGGCCAGTACTGGGCACTCGCACACTACTCGAAGACGGTGCAACGCGGAGCGCGCGTCATCGCAAGCAGCTCATCGCTTCCTGGTGTGGAACACGTAGCCTTCGCCAATCCCGACGGGACGTTCGTTCTGGTCCTCACCAATCAGGGCAAAGACCTCGACATCCAATGCAGAGTCCAGGGCAAGTCTCTCAGCGCCAGCCTGCCTGCTGATTCCATCCTCACGCTGCAGTGGGCCTGATCCGCTTCGCTACGCACGAGCTCACTTTTGTGGGAATTCCGCAACCTTCGGTGTCACCCGCGGCGCGATCGACGTAGGCCCGCCCACATTGTCGATCACATTCTCGATTGCTCCCTTGTCGTCCAGCGCCACCGTAATCATGTGGTGGAATCGCACACCCGGTGTCTCCGGCGCCTCAATCGCCCTGGTCAGCACCACATTCGGGTGACGGAACACGCTATAGATTCCCAGCCCCCACGCCTCGTGCCGGGTCACGCTGTCCGCCACTTTGTACGAAGCCCATCCGTCCACGCCTGCCGCGCTCGTATACCAGCCTCTGCTCCTCGATGAACTTGTTAACGCTCGCGACCGTCGCTTCCTCAATGGACGCCATCGAGCCAGAACGGTCCAGAACCAATGCCAGCCTTGTGAATCCGTCTTTCATAAAACACCCCCTCATTTCCAAATTGCACACTTCCTGCTATCTCGAAGTCGATCTGCTCTGGCCGGTGAGAATCCGGTTGATCACCACGCCGTGCCACCGCTTTCCGGTGCCTGTTGGTACCCTCTCCGCGTTGAGCCGCTCCGCAATTCTGTCAAATGCCAATCCCTCAGCCCGCAGTGCCTTCATGCGCAACATGGCGGCTTGTTCTGACTCGTCTTTCCCAAATGGCTTGCGGCCCTCACAGCGACCTACCGCGACCCGCTTTCTCATGCGAGCGCTCCTGAGTTTCAGCACGATCTGGTTTTTGTCGTACTCCGCCACGGCTCCCATCAGCTGGCGCATCAAGATTCTAGTCGGGTCGCTCTCCATCAAGTCTGGCTCGGCGACCGATAACAGGGCGATCCCGTTCTTGGCCAGGTCAGCGACGGTCAGCTCCTGAATCATCAAGTCGCGTGCCAAGCGGTCCAGCTTCTCGATGATGATGGTCTTCACTCCGTTCCCAAGGAGCGCTGTCATCATCGCTGCCCAAGCTGGTCGGTCCATCGATTCCTTGTTGCCCGCGACTCCCTCTTCACGAAAGACCTGGACAACTTTGAGGTCCCGCTCTGCAGCATAGTTCTTGATCGCCTGCAACTGGCGAGGGAAACCATCGCCCTTTACTTGGCCTTTTCCGCTGACGCGGAGGTATGCAAACGCCTTTTTCATGGCGCCAGGGGGCCGCTGTTTGCAAAGGAAGTCAATACCAATTTTAAAGAATTGGTATCGGCGAAGGTTTTAAAGGGCTTGTACGCCAAACTTGATTTGATAATTTCCGGCAGGCTTCGGACCAGCACTTTGGCGAGCGTCTTTGAAAAACGGCCCCGTCGAACATGGGTTCATGAAAGCACTGTCTCACCGGAAACTGACATAGCGAGCCTCTCTGCAATACCCCGGGGTCCCCTAAATTTAACCTTGGGCACTTCGGGGCCCCCGCCACGACCTTGGGCCACATTCTTTCGCGGCCAATGATTCTTGCCCGAAATGCTTCATTCATTCCTGCCACTCAAGAATCCCCGGTTTTTGAATTTTCGGGTTCTTCCCGTTTATGATCCGGCTGCTGTTCCCGTTTCCGGGGTGGCCGCACTCCACCGATGATCAGAACGCCCCCCAGTTGACCAGTCACGTCCTTGAATCCACGAAGAGTCTCTGCTAGCTCTTCCCGTGTGGGTTTGTTGGTCTTGTCAGATGATTCCGCCATAACCCCTCCTTTGGCGTCCGGCACCTGCGAAACCCCCACCAGTGGGGACAATCGAGTGTTCCCGGACCCAAATCTATGCTATCGCCCAGGCTGCTGACAGCACACGATTCTTGCCACGCGCCGCAGCATGAACTCCCCGTGCATCGACTGGCCTACCCCCAAGCGCCCCGTCGCTCTAGGGCGCAGGCGAAGCAGGTTCCTGCGGCGTCAGTCCGGGGTTATAAGTAACCGCGAAATTGGAATCTCCTAGCCACTTCTTGAAGGAGGGGTTGTCACTGAACTACTTAAACAACTCCGCGTGATCTGCGAGCAATTCCACAATCACCCGCTGTAGAGCGTTGTCGTGTTCAATTCGAGCGTTCTGCCGGTCAGAATTCTTCATTGCATTCTGGTAGGCCTTATCCGCAGACACCTTCGCCGGAATTTCCTCAGCAATGACCTTCCGAATCTTGTCTGCGTCCTTCCTTGTCGGGGTAAGTTCGAGCGTGTCCCAGGTCTAAGAATCGAGGCCCGCGACACGCAATGCTCGAGGTTGGTTGAAAAGTGGGCCACCTGCCAATGGTTTCAAGACGCTGCAACTGCCCGCGCTCTTTCTAGAGCAGAAAGCGCGAGTTCGTCATCTTTAGCGAGTCCCGCAAACGCGACGGCGCACAGAATTGTCAACGCTTCAGCCCAATTCAGAGCTACTCGGATTTGGTCATCGTCGAAATACGACCCAATACCGTCCTTGTTCAGACGTGGGCCGATTTGCTGATAGCCGGTGTGAGTAAGGCTATTTAACGGCTTCCATGCGTCACGTTTGATCGTTGACAGCAATGCGCTGTCGAGTAGTCCCGGCTTTTCAAGGGATGCAATCATGCTGTTTATAACCGGGAAGTCGTCATGGCCGGCCCTGTCAACCTCATTGTCACCGGCGCACTGAGCCAGCCAAATGCCGCGTACATACGCCTCGAATTGCAGCCGGATGAGCGCCAGCGCAGAACCGTAAAGGTCTTCATCGACAAGGACAAGAATAGCCATTCCGTGCTCGATGGAAGCGTGAAGACATGCGCCCGATAGATACGAGCGTTTACAGGGCTCCGCCAGCGTGAGTCCGTCAAGATGTTGTTTAACCCAGAGTATTGACTCTTCGTGTCGCGAGAGCTTATCGCCTTTAGTCACGCTCACGGTCCCGCCTCCAACTCAGCTCATATTATTGGCAAACCACGTATGAGCGACGCTATCCTTTTTGTGCGTTCGCTCGCGAGGAAACGCCCAGTTACAGGCAGGCCGCAGTTTCGTGTGCGCTCCTAACGAGATTAGTCCCTGTCGGCTAGTGTTCACAAAAGCTCTGACTGTCCGATTCGTCGCTGAACCCGAAGTGTAAAAGGCTCTCCATGAACGCGCCCAGAATCTGCTTTTACGCTACCCCGTGGTGACTCAGGTTTGACCTGTGGCGAGTTCCTGGCTCCCGGGATACCTGACCCACGATGCTCGGCGCGGGACCCTACGGGCCGATGAATCTACCTGCCCGTCCCCGTGATGCCATCTAAACCTTGAAACGGAGCGGTCATAGACGTAGGAAAAGCCGAGTCAGAAAGAATGATCGGCAACCTGTCTGCAGGTTCTTGCGAATTCTGCCGCGCATTCCAAGAAATATGCTGCCACCCAATGCAATCTAATCCTGCCACCGGCAGTGCGGGGATATGCACAACCTCATCCACGCCGAAGGCGTGTGTGAATGTTAACGAAAAGGTAATTGACGGGTGGCCGGTGAGAACGAAGCCGCAGGCGCCGCGGCCGCTGCTGCATGGGGCTCCGAGTAGTTCT
>OCTA010003279.1_pt1 | contig 14376 bp, 11 predicted proteins | sample 1538991 | NCBI WGS metagenome assembly OCTA01 (sample SAMEA3539302, study PRJEB22396) | soil metagenome | biome: tundra; feature: field; material: soil | place: USA | collected 2010-05 | depth 0.15 m
CAAATCATCGGGTGGCCGATACGCACGGCGCTAAGTCCGCGAAGCCCGGCCACCCGCAACGCACTCTTATCTCTTTCCATCCACTTCTCTCGGCCATACTGCGCCAAAACGAATCCAAACAAATCAAGTTAATCTTGTTTCGCTCCCCTGCGCTATCATATGCGGTGGATTTGAGGCCGGACGCGCTTGCCGCCCGCGGGACCCGAGGAGACCGATCGCCCATGACTATTGGCTTTACACGGCGGCAATTCGCCCGCGCCGGCGCCGCGGCGGGCTTGGCCGCCGTCCTGCCGCAACGAATGTTCGGCGCGCCCGCCGCCAATCGCACAGCCGTCATTCGCGCCGATGACGAAATCGGCCTGGTGCGCCCGGAGTTTCATTCGCACTTCGCGGAGCATCTGGGCTCCTGCGTGTACGGCGGCATTTGGGTTGGCCCGAAGTCGCCCATCGAAAACGTGGAGGGCTTCCGCAAGGCGGCCGTGGATTACCTCAAGGAACTGGGCGTGCCCGTACTGCGCTGGCCCGGCGGCTGCTACGCGGACGATTATCATTGGCGCGAAGGCATCGGTCCCGCGGCCAAGCGGCCCAAGCGCGTGAACATTTGGTGGGGCAACTATGTCGAAGACAATAGCTTCGGCACGCATGAGTTCATCCGGTTCTGCCGGCTGATCGGCGCCGAACCGTATTTCGCCGCCAACGTCGGATCGGGATCGCCGCGCGAGATGCGCGACTGGATCGAGTATTGCAACTTCCCCTCCGGCAGCGCGCTTGCCGACGAGCGCTCCGCCAACGGCTCGCCCGAGCCATTCCACGTGAAGTATTGGGGCGTGGGCAACGAGGCATGGGGCTGCGGCGGCAATTACCGGCCGGATGGCGCAGGCGCCGAGTTCCGCCGCTACGCCAGTTACGCGCGCGCGTTCGGCGGCACTAAGCCATACCTGATTGGCTGCGGCCCCGGCGGCAACGACGCCAAATGGACGCGCGGATTCATGGACGCGGTGGCCGGCAGCCGCCTGCCCGATGGCTACTCGATTCACTATTACGTAAACGGCGACCACGCTCCTCTCGAATACACGCCGGAGGCCGCCATGAGACAACTGGGAGTCTTCCCGCACGTGGAACAAGCCATCATCGAACAGCGAGCGTTGCTCGATGGCTATGACCATGGCCGCGGCATCGGCCTGTTCCTGGATGAATGGGGCGTCTGGGATCGCATCCCCAAAGCGGACCAGGATCGCAACGGCGCTTTGTGGCAGCAATCCACCATGCGCAGCGCGGTGGCGGCCGGCCTGGGCTTGAACATCTTCAATCGCCAGGCCGACAAGTTGTACATGTGCAACATCGCGCAGATGGTCAACGTGCTGCAATCGGTTCTGCTGACCGATGGGCCCGAGGGCAAGAACTGCGTGCGCACCACCACTTATTACGCCTTCATGCTGTTCAAAGCGCATCGCGGCAAGACCGCCGTGCGGGTGGATCCCGGCGTTTTGACCTACGACGGGCCCAACATTCTAGACTCCGAGGTGCAGCCAGTACCCTCCATCTCCGCTTCGCGAAAAGGCTCCGAGCTGGTCGTAAGCCTGGTGAACCCACGGGCCGACCAAGGTTGGGAAGTAGAGTGTGCACTGCGCGGCGTCAAGGCCAAACAGGGCCGGGCGCAGATCCTGCACGATTCCGATCTCAACGCCTACAACAGCTTCGACCATCCGGACCGCGTGACGATTCAATCGCACGAGGTCGCTGTGGAAGCGGACCGGCTGCGGATCATGCTTCCGGCGATGTCGGTAGCGACGGTGACGCTCGAAGTCGAGTAAGTACTGGTAGGGTATGCTTTAGCTTGCCCGTCCGAAGAGAAGGAGCCGCGCGCAGCGCGCTCCTTCTCTTCGATGCTATCCTGAAGTGGCGCTCCTGGGATGCCGCTTCGCGTGAATCATTTTCGCGCGGCCATTCTTAAGCACGCGGCATACAATGTTTCAGAATCGTTACACTCGGCCCGGACTGTGTCAATCGAGAGTTGTATCAATCGGGAATTGTGATGAATCCATGGAAAGCGTTGATCGCGGCCGCTCTGGTGGTAGTATCGCCAGCCGCGGTGAGCGCTCAACAGACCGGCGACCAGCCAAGCGCCGCGGCAAGCGACGCCAGTCCCGTTGTGCCCGAGCGCTGGAACCTGTATTTCCAGGCGACCGCCATCGGCGACGAGCACGGCACGTTTTACGCGCCGTACACAGGCCCACTGAGCCTTCAGGACTATCCCGAACATGATGTTTCGCTGACGTCGACGCTGTTTTTCACGGCGCTGCTCGCCACAAACACCCAGCTCGTTTTCAATCCGGAGATCGCCGGAGGCAAAGGATTCAGCGGTGTGAGCGGAATCGCCAATCCGCCCAACGGCGAGCTCCCGCGTGTTGCCACCGCGACTCCCAAGCCTTACCTGGCCCGCCTTTTCGTGGCCCACGATTTTGGTTTCGGGAGCGAGCAAGAGCACGTGGAAAGCGACGCCAATCAGCTCGCGGGCGAGCGCCCGGTGACGCGCTACTCCATCTACGCGGGCCGCTTCTCGCTCACTGACTACTTCGATAACAATGAGTACACCCACGATCCGCGCGAGCAGTTCATGGCCTGGGGCGTGATGTACAACGGCGCTTGGGACTATCCGGCCGATACCCGCGGCTACACCTGGGGCCTGGTGCAGGAGCTGCACACGCGGAACTGGGCGTTCCGCTATGCCATCGCGGCTGAGCCTCGGGTGGCCAACGGATCGCAATTCGACCGCCGTCTGTTCCGCGACCACGGTCATACGGGCGAAGCGGAGCGCCGCTACTCGCTGGGCGATCACGCCGGTACGCTGCGCGTAATGGGATTCGCGAACCGCGCCGATGCCGGCACCTACTCGACCGCGCTGCGCCTGGCCGCGCAAACGGGCTCGACGCCTGATGTAATTGCAACGCGCCGCCCGGGAACGCTGAAATACGGATTGGGAGTGAACCTCGAGCAGGAACTCACGCACGACGTGGGCGTCTTCATGCGGCTCGGCTGGAACGACGGCAAGACTGAGAGCTTCGCCTTCACGGCCATCGACCGGCTGGCGACCGGCGGCGTATCCGTCAAAGGCACGCGCTGGAAGCGGAAGAATGATGTAGTGGCCAGCTCGTTCACTGCCAGCGGCATTTCCGGCGTGCACGCGCTCTACCTGTCGCGCGGCGGGCTGGACTTCCTGATCGGCGATGGCCGCCTGAACTACGCTCCCGAGTATGTCTGGGAATCGTACTACAGCGCCCGCGTGTGCCCCGGGCTCTATGCGACTTTCGATCTGCAACACGATACCAACCTGGCCTTCAACCACGACCGCGGCCCGGTCTGGATTCCCTCCATCCGCCTGCACATGGAATTCGGCCTCAAACCTCGCAAGGCCGATTAAACCGAACGAAGGCGAACGGACATTCTTGCATCCTCGTACCTTTTCCGGCATTCTGAGAAGTACTTGACGATGCGATCCGCGTCCGTTGTGCCTCTCCTGGTCCTGGGGAATCTGTACGCCGGCTTGGCATTCGCGCAGGATAACTATGAGATCCAGGTGTACGGAGCGGACCTGGTTCCGCCTGGGCACACCATGGTCGAGCTGCATTCCAACTTCACCTTCGAAGGTTCGAAGACCGTCACCGATGGCGTGCTGCCTGACGAGCACACACTGCACGAAACCATCGAGATCACAGAGGGCATCACTCCGTGGTTTGAAACCGGTTTTTACATCTTCATGAGCTATCGCGCGGATGAAGGCTACCAGTGGGTGGGCGATCATATCCGGCCGCGCTTTCGAATTCCGGAGAGTTGGCACTGGCCGGTGAATGTAAGCCTGTCGAACGAGATCGGCTATCAACGCCGCAGCTTCTCAACCGACACCTGGACGTGGGAAATCCGCCCAATCGTCGATAAGCAGATCGGCGGCTGGTATCTGGCATTCAACCCGACGGCCGATCGTTCCTTCCATGGTTTGGAAGTACACAAGGGCCTGACCTTCGCGCCCAATGTCAAAGTGAGCTACGACATTACGAAGCGGATCGCCGGGGGCGTGGAATATTACGGCTCGACCGGCTCGATTACCGGCTTTGATCCCCTGCGCGACCAGGTGCAGGCAATTATGCCGGCGGTGGATTTGAACCTGGGGCCGAACTGGGAATTCAATTTCGCCGTTGGCGTGGGCATGACCGCCAGCACCGATCACCTGCTGGTCAAGATGATTCTAGGCCGCCGCCTGCAACTGGGGCGGCGATAACGGCCGGCGGTTACCGCGCCCGACCTCCGATGTTGCCTGAAAGGCCCGGCGGGCGTTAGGCTGGAATATATGGCGGAAGCGCTGACGACAGAGTCCATACCAATTGTGACCGGGGCTGACGGCGTCGTCCGCGTGCGCGGAACGCGTATCACACTCGACACGGTGGTGGCAGCCTTTGCCGAGGGTGCGACGGCGGAAGAAATCGCGCAGCAGTATCCTTCCGCTTCATTGGCCGACGTATACCAGGTGATCGGATATTACCTGCGGCATGCGACCGACCTGGAGCCCTATCTCTCGCGGCGACTGGACGATGTGCGTGAGGCCAGACGTACGAATGAATCTCACTGGCCGCCAGAGGGCATCCGGGACCGTTTGCTTGCCCGGCGCCCGATATGAGTTCCCGTTCCCGTTTAATTCATTAGGGGACAGAAGCATGACGGGACCCGAGGTAGCCTTGCGCTGGCTGGCCGACGAGAATTTCAATAACGACATTCTCCGCGCGTTGCTGCGGAGGAGCCTGACGTCGATGTGGTTCGTGCGCAGGACGCCGGCCTGACGGGAGTCGACGATGAAGCGCTTCTTGCCTGGGCTGCGGCACAACAACGGGTTCTGCTTACGCATGACGTCTCCACCATGACCGCGCACGCCTACCGCCGTGTGATGAAGGGTGAGCCGATGCCGGGCGTATTCGAGGTCAGCCGCACCGTCTCGATCCGCGCGGTAGTTGACGACATCGTCCTTTTGACGGAATGCAGCCTTCCCGGCGAATGGGAGGGCCAACTACGATATCTGCCGCTCCGCTGACAACTTCACTACCGTGCCCGCGCGGACTGTCCTGGCGCGCCCCCGGTCAAGCCGTGCGCACTTGCGGTATACGGGTATCGAGCGCAGGCAGTACCGGGAAATCGGTATACGGCGCGGACTGATACCAATAGGCCACCGAGAAGAAGTTGTCGCCGCGGTCGTTGGCATGGCCGTGTTCAATCGTGTGCTTCAAATAGCGCTCGAAGGTGACCGGGTTGTCGCCGTGCCAGCGGTAGCAGCAGTAGCGTCCGCCGGTGCGCTCGGCGTTCGAGATCAGCGGCGCGCCGTACATTTGGTGGCCGAAAGGCTGCGCGCCATCGCGGCCGCCGAAATCCCAGCTTCCCAGAAAGTAGTCCTCGGAGCCGGTGCCGTTGATGAGCGGCTTGGTTTCATCGTCGACGAAAATCATGTCGTCGCCTTCGCCCCACCAGCCGTCGGCGTTTTCGAGCACGCCCAGCGTGACGCCCATCAGGTGGCCGCGGCCGCGCGTTTCGACAAATACATAGTTGGAGCCGCCGAGCGGGTTCAGTTTCGCGGCTTCTCCCGTGACCGGCGTCGACGGCGCCGCCTGCCGGTACTGCGCGTGAAAGTAGAGCGCATCTTCAGGCAGCGACGGCACGGCCATATAGTCGATGTTCGAATAGAACGAGCCTACTCCCTGTTTGCCCTCGTTGGTTACGGTGAGCCGGGCGCCGCGGCGGTAGGGCATGGCGAAATAGCAGTTGAGCGATTTGCCGGGCGAGCAGGCGAGGTAGCGTGATTCGTAAATCCGATAATCGTCGAGGTTCAAACCGAAGAAATCGCCAATCGGTGTTTCCACGCTGGGCTTGACGTTGCCATCCCAATAGGCGCGCAGCACCAGCTCCTTCAGATGATGGTCGCTGCGGGCGGCGATGGTGAACCAGATGTGGCTGATCGCGCCGGCGCCTTCGGCGAGGAAAACCTCCTTGGTACCGCCGGCGGGAATGTCCCAGGAGTCGCGGTTGCCGCCAGTGCGGTCGTAGCTCGATTGTTTGAGCGAGCGGTAATGCTGCGCCCGCGCATAGGCGGGCAGCAGTGGCGCAGCCGCGTTTCCGGCTTGCGCCTGGGCAGAAGGCGATGCCGCGGCGCCGATGCCGGCCGCCGCCAGTGCGCCACGCATGAAATCGCGTCTCGGATTGGTGCTCATAATCTCCTGCCTTTCCGGCCTTACTTGGTTGCGCAAAAGCCGACCAACCGCTCCGGCGAAAGCCGTGAAGAATTCATATCGAGCCACGGATAAACACAGATGAACACTGATAATACTCTTGTTCTCTTATCCGTGTTTATCTGTGTTCATCCGTGGCCACGATTCTTTCACGCCCTTACTTCGCCAGTGCTTTGGCGATGGCTTTTTCCGCCAGCGGCCCCATCACCTCATAACCCGCGGCGTTGGGGTGCAGGCCGTCGTAAGTCAGTTCCTTGCGGAACATGCCTTTGTCATCCACCGTGGCGCTGAAATAATCCAGGTAGACGAAGTTGTTCTTCTCGGCGTAGTTCTGGAGCCAGCGGTTGAGTGCCAGAATCTTTTCGGGTGGCCTCTGCGCCGTCTGCAGTTTGATGTAGTCGCAAACCGGCGTCAGCGACGACAGCACAACCTTGATGTTATTGGCGCGGGCCATATCGACCATCGACAGGAAGTAGTTTTCGGTGGCTTCCATGGTCATCGGGCCGACGTTGCCGGCGATGTCGTTGGTGCCCGCCAGTATGATAACGACTTTGGGCTTGAGCGCGATCACGTCCTGATAGAACCGCAGCAGCATTTGCGGCGTCACCTGACCGCTGATGCCGCGGTTGATGTACGGTTTGCCGGGAAAGAAAACGCCGAGCGAATGTCCGGTGGGATCGGTGCCACGGCCCCAGAAGTCGGTAATGGAATCGCCCATGAATACCACGCGATCCTCGTCCGCCGCCGGCGGAAGCACTTTCGCATCCTCGGCCGCATAGCGCGCCGTGTTGCCATAGTCGTTGACCATTCTCGACAGTTGATCGAGCATGCGCACGCGCGGCGGCGGAACATCCTGCGCCGGAGTCTGCGCTTGCGCGCGCAGCAGGAGCGTCGAAAGCACGAACAGAGTGATTCGCATAGGCCCTATTGTAGGACACTTGGTGGGGCATGCTTTAGCTTGCCAACGCCCGCTTGCGGGCGCAGTTCTTGCTTGTCGATTCCTTACTCTCCGTAACCCGGCATGGGAGCCAGCGCGGGCACAAGGTCGCGCCAGCTCTGGACGTGAATCCGGCGGCCATCGGTGCGAATGCTGACTAGGCCGTCGAGGTCGGTGCGATAGACCACCGCATTGTGATCGAGCAGGCGATCGATCACGTCGGCGTGCGGATGGCCGTAGCTGTTGTCCTGGCCGACCGAGACGATGGCGAAGACCGGCCGTACGGCATCCAGGAACGCCTGTGTGCTGGAAGTGTGGCTGCCGTGGTGGCCCACCTTGAGCACGTCGGCCGGTTGCAGTTCGTTTTCCGACAACATGCGGTATTCGACGGGCCGCTCCGCGTCGCCGCAAAGAAGAAACGAGTGCTTGCCGTAGCGCACGCGCATCACCAGCGAATCGTCATTGGTGGGCTCGCCGGCTGGAACGTAATCGGCGAATGGCGCCAGGATCTCGATCTGCGCGCCTCCCCAGGCGAAGCGCTGCGGCGCCAGCAACGGCATGATTTTGACGCCCAGACGTTGTGCGCGATCGCGCAGGACGCGCCATGCGGCGCTGTCGGGCGTTGCGCCGGTCCACAATTCGCGCGGGTGAAAATCGGAAACCAGCGCCGGCAGGCCGCCGATATGATCGTCGTGCGCGTGCGATAGTGCCACCACATCCACGTCACGGATGTTGCGGTCCCACAGGTACGGCGCCACCACGTCCTCACCCACATCGAGCTGCGATTTGGCCCGGTTGCCGAACGAGGGGATGCCGCCGCCATCGAGGATCATGCGCTTGCCGTCGGGAAAGATCACCAGCAGCCCATCGCCTTGTCCGACGTCGATCACGGCCAGCTCCAGTTCGCCCGGATGAACGTCCGGCGGGAACGGCTGCCACAGCAGCAATGTCAGCAGCGCGGCCACCGCTGCGCCGCTCGCCAGGCGCCACCACCGGCCGCGCGCCACGGCTGCGGCGATCAGCGCGAGGGAAAACGCGATGCCGAGCCACAGCGGCGGCGTGGGAATGCGCCAATCGGGATCGAGCGAAGCGTGCCAGTGCACAATCGCGCGCGATACCGCCAGCAGCACGCCGCCGATCCGAGCCACCCACGCCCAGCCGGTGAACACGGCGACAAAGCCGACCGGAATCGCCAGCCCCATCAACGGAACCACCAGCGCGTTGGCGGTGAGGCCGGACAGGCCGACGCGGTGAAAGTACACGATCATGGGGAGGGCCAGCCCCGCCTGAATGACAGCCGAGACGGCTGTGATTTGATAAAGGAAGAACAGCACCCGCGCGACCACCACCACGCCCCGGCGAGCCGCATCCAATGGGAGTTTGATCGCGCCGTGCAAGGTCTCGGCGAGCAGGCGCATCTCGATGCGGAATTGCGCCACGCGGGGTTCCAGGTTGATGTCGCGGTCGCGATTGGTGAGATCGGCCAGACCGCGCGCGAGCGGACCCGAAGTGGCGCGGATCAGCGGCGTCGAAAACGCGCCCAGAAACGCCACCGCCAGGAAGCTCAACTGGAAACTGGCATCGAACAACTGATCCGGATCGAAGAGCAGAAAACCAAGCGCCACGGCGGCCAGCAGGTTCAAGGGACGCCGCTCGCGAAAGAAATAGCCGGCGGCGATCACCAGCGTCAGAGCCGCGGCCGACCGCACGCACGGCGCGTTGAACCCGGTGACCAGCGCGTAGAGCCACGCCACCGCCGCGGTCAGAGCCCCGGCCAGGCTGGCCGGAACGAAGCACACCCGCAATACGAAAAAGACGAAAGCCGCCACGATGGCCACATGAGTTCCGGAGATGACCAGCGTGTGAAACGTGCCGGTGGAGCGGTAATCGCCAGTCCACACTTTTTGCATTTGAAACTGCTGCCCCAGCAGCACCGCCTGCATCATGGCGGCCTGGTAGGGATCGCGCCCATAGAGCGCGTTGATGCGGGCCATGGCGGCGGCACGCAGATCCATCACGGCTTTTTGAAACGGCGAGCCGCAGCGGCCGGGCAGCACGCGAACCGTGCGGGCGGCGCTCGATGCGGTCCAATAAATGTCGTGGCGCGCCAGGTAGTGCCGGTAGTCGAACGCGCCTGGGTTTTCGTAGTTGCGCGGCGAACGCACGCGCGCGTCGAGCTCGATGTGGCGGCCGTAGGCAAGCGCCGGCAAGGCCTCGTCCGGCTTGGCGTAAAGCGTGACCTGGACGCGCGCATGCCGCTCTAGTTCAAGCAGGAATCGTTCGCGCTCGCCGGAAAGAGCGGGAGGTTCGACCACGCAGCCGCTGAGGATTACGACTTCGCGGCCAGTCGAGTCTAGTTCGGGCGCCGGGCCGGGCCGATGCGCTTCAGCCGTCAGCGCGCCCGCCGCGACCAGGCCCAGCAAGCAGCAGATGCCGGCCAGGACGCGCGCGCGGCGCACGATGGCGACCGTGCCGAGCACCAGAAAGGCGGCGATGACGAGGATCAACTCTGGCGCACGGAACGGCACGAAGCGGGCAGCCAGAATCCCGACCGCAATCGCGGCCACCGGTCCTAGCAGGGGATCTCGCATGGCAAAGCCAGCCGCCGTGGCCGGCCGGGCCGGCCGGATGGATCGAGACGCCGGACTGCAGTGGCCGGGCGGAGAAGGGGGCCTGCGCCCGCCCGCTCCGCCACATGCTTGGCCAGAGGATCGACCTGTCTCGGAAAAACGACGGCTCCAGCGTCGCAAATGGAAGTGATCTCAGGAAGGCGGGATTCTCGGAAATCTTCGGCGCTCTGTCCCGAGTGCGTGGCCACCGCCCGCCGCAGCCTGCCCTCCGCTGGGACTCCGCTGGGTCAAAGCGACACATTGGCTCAGGGAAGGTTATTAATTTCAAAGTAAATCCCTCGGCACTCCAAGTGCCCTGTCGGTGTTATGCGCGCGAGAGTGTTACTCTGTCTTGCGCTATTGAGCGCGACCGGCGCGATGGCTGCGTCGTCCGGTTTCCTGCTGGGGGTGGACTGTGGCGAATGTTTTGTCCCCTACGCCGCGGGGATTGCTACGGACAATTCCGGGGCACTCTACATTCTGTCGGATACCTCGCCGTCGTCAGGCCCAAATTTGGTGACCAAGCTGTCGGCGGATGGAACGACGATCTTGTGGCAGTACCCTCTCGGATTCGTGGTATCGGGAATGGCAGTGGATCCCAACGGCGGCGTATACGTGGTACCCGCGTGGCAGGCCGGCGATACATCCTATTTCGTGGCAAAGTTGGCCGCCGATGGGACCGGCATCGCGTGGAAGACGCCGGTTGGCGGTTTCCTGGTGACGACATTTGGGGCGGCGCTTGCGGCCGACTCACAGGGTCGGGCGTATGTGGCTGGCGTTCACGATGGCGCCAACAATGTGGGCGGTGTAGTCCGGCTGAACGCAGCCGGCACCGCAGTCGATTACTCTGCACAGGTGCCAGGCCTGCCGACATCCATCGCTGTCGATGGGTCGGGCGCGGCGTTCGTTGCGGGTCGCACGGCGCCGGGCGTGTCGGGCGGTTTTCTCGCGCGGATAGCGCCGGACGGTTCCGCCGGATTCTACTCAACCTCATTCCCAGTGGCTTCGGTAGGGCTGGTGGTTGCCGTGGATCCCAGCGGGAACGCCGTGCTCGCGGGCGGCGGAGTTTTGCAGCGCTACGATGCTACGGGCACCGTCACCTTTTCGCAGACCATCCCTGGGGCGAATGGGGCCTATTATCCCGGGCTTGCGTTGGACAGTGCCGGAAACACGTACGTCACGGCGCTCTCGTACTATTTGTACCCGGTCAAGAACAGTCTCACCACCTGCGGATCTAGCTTGCTCAGTGTATTTGCCCCGGATGGTTCCGTCCTGCAAACCACCTACATCCCGGACGCCGCATACGGCGCGCAAATTGCCACGGGCCTGAATTCGACCGTCTTTCTGGTGGCCCTGAACAACACAAGCTTCACCCCCGCGCGGGCCGGTCCGTTCCCGGCGGGCACCCCTGGAATAAACTTCCTGCTGCATCTTACGCCGAACGCCAACGCGCAGACCTTTCCGCTGGCCTGTGTCGGCAATGCGGCGAGCTTCGACCTGGGTCCGGTCGTGCTAGAACTGGCGCTTTTCTCTGTGGGGCCCATAGCGCCGGGCGAGATTGTCACATTGATGGGCACCGGGCTCGGACCCCGGCAGGGGATGCAAAGCCAGGCTACGCTGCAGAGCCCCTTCCCGACCCAGACGGCAAACGTGGAAGTGACGTTCGACGGCACGCCGGCGCCGCTATTGTGGGTGCAGGACGGCCAGATCAACGCTATCGCCCCGTGGTCGCTGACGCCGGGGCAGACCACGCAGATCTGCGCCTCTTACAACAGCGTGATGACCAACTGCCTCAGCTGGGGGGTGGAGCAGACGGCTCCGGCGGTGTTTACGGTGGATGGCGTTCACGCGGCGGCGGTGAATCAGGACGGAACCATCAACTCGGCCAACAACCCCGCGGCGGTGGGCTCTATCGTTTCGGTGTGGGCAACCGGGCTGGGTCCGATCACTCCGTCGCAGGCCGATGGAACGCTGGTGGGGCTACCCCTGCCCAACAATGTGCTGCCAGTTCAAGTCGGGGCGCAGGTGGTGGGATTGAAGATTGACTTCTACACGCCATTCGAGATGGAATACGCGGGTCCCGCGCCGTACCTAGTTGCCGGGGCCAGTCAGATCAACTTCCAGGTCGTGAACTATGCGGGCTCGATTGTTGTGACCATAGGGGCTGGAACCGGCGCTGGGGTGCAAAGCCCAGGCTTCCAGATCTACGTCGCCGGCCAGTAAAGACGCGATCACGCGGCGCTCAGCTTCAGGGCCTTCACGCGGTCGCGCAGTTGCGCGGCTCTTTCGAATTCGAACTTGCGCGCCGCTTCGCGCATGTTCTCTTCCAGATCGGCGATGAACTTGCGCAGTTCCTCGGGCGACAGGTTGTCGACTTCCTGGTCCACCTCAAGGGGCACCGTAACGTAATCGCCTTCCGCCACCGCGACCAGGCTCATATCGATGGGCTTGACGATGGATTGCGGAACGATGTTATTGCGCTCGTTATACTCCACTTGCGTCTGCCGGCGGCGCCCGGTTTCGTCCAGCGCTTTGCGCATGCTGTCGGTCATCACGTCGGCGTAGAGGATGGCGTGACCTTCCACGTGGCGCGCGGCGCGGCCGATGGTCTGGATCAGCGCCCCGGAAGAGCGCAGGAAGCCTTCTTTATCCGCATCCAAAATCGCCACCAGCGAAACCTCGGGCAAGTCCAGGCCCTCGCGCAGCAGGTTGATGCCGATCAGGGCGTCGAACTCGCCGCGGCGCAAGTCGCGTAGGATCCTGATGCGGTCAAGCGTGCTCACCTCGGAGTGCAGATAGCGGCAGCGCACGCCGACCTCGGAATAATATTCGGCGAGGTCTTCGGACATGCGCTTGGTAAGCGTGGTGACCAGCACGCGCTGGTTGTTGTCGGCCCGCTTGCGGATTTCGCCCAGCAGGTCGTCCACTTGCCCCTTCACCGGCCGGATTTCCACGCTCGGGTCGATCAGGCCGGTGGGCCGGATGATCTGTTCCACCACCACGCCCGCCGATTTTGTCAGCTCATACGGGCCGGGCGTGGCGGACACATAGACCAGTTGGTTGACGCGGTGCTCGAATTCCTCGAAAGTGAGCGGACGGTTGTCGAGCGCGCTGGGCAGGCGGAAACCGTGCCCCACCAGCACCTCTTTGCGCGAGCGGTCGCCGTGGTACATGCCGTGAAGCTGCGGCACCGTCTGGTGGCTTTCGTCGAGGAACATGAGCGCATCATGCGGCAGGTAATCGAGCAAAGTCGGCGGGGCCTCGCCCGGCAGGCGGCCGGAGAAGTGGCGCGAATAATTTTCGATGCCGTGGCAGTAGCCGATCTCCTTCATCATCTCCAGGTCGAACATAGTGCGCTGGTAGAGCCGCTGCGCCTCGATGATCTTGCCCTGCTTTTCCAGTTCCGGGCGCCACCAGTCGAGCTCCGCGCGGATGCTTTCCATGGCGCCGAGCCTGGTCTCCTCGCTCATCACGTAATGCGTCTTGGGATAGATGGGGAGGCGCGTGTAAGTCTGTTTGACTTGCCCCAGCAGCGGATCGATCTGTGAGAGGCTTTCCACTTCGTCGCCCCAGAGCTCGATGCGGTAGGCGCAATCGTCGTAGGTGGGGTAGACTTCGATCACGTCGCCGCGCACGCGGAACGTGCCGCGGCGGAAATCCGTGTCATTGCGCTCGTAAAGAATCTCGACCAGCTTGGAGAGGATCTGGTTGCGCGAAATCTTCTGCCCTTTTTCGAGCATCAACAACATGCCGTAGTAGGCTTCGGGCGAGCCCAGGCCATAGATGCAGCTCACGCTGGCGACAATCACGCAGTCGCGGCGCTCGAACAGGCTCTTGGTGGCGGAAAGGCGCAGCTTGTCGAGCTCGTCGTTGACGGTGGCTTCTTTTTCGATGTAGACGTCACTCGACGGAATGTAGGCCTCGGGCTGGTAGTAGTCGTAATAGCTGACGAAGTATTCGACGGCGTTCGAGGGGAAGAAGCTCTTGAATTCGTGATAGAGCTGCGCGGCCAGTGTCTTGTTGTGCGCCAGGATCAGGGCGGGCTTGCCGATGGCCTCAATCACTTTGGCCATGGTGAAGGTCTTGCCCGAGCCGGTTACGCCCAGCAGGACCTGATGCTGTTCGCCTTCGCGCACACCGCGCGTGAGCTCGGCGATGGCGTTCTCCTGATCTCCGCGCGGTTGGTAGTTCACCGCCAGCCGGAATCCCATGTATTCAGATTAGCAACGTCCGAGCAACCGATTCGCTGCTCGTGCCGTGCAGCCGTTCTTCCGGGAAGGTGGGTCCTGAGAAGAAAAGCCGGGACGACTCTCGGCTCAGCAGACTGGACAGTCTGCGCCACAACTGATGTCAAGAGCCTTGGCGCTAACTGCCGTCTCGCCCGCGCCGTAGCGGCATTTTCGAGGCGCCGGCCAAACTGTCACCCAAACTTGACCGGACGGCTGCAATCGGTTATTCTGAGCCATCTACGAACGTCACAATTCCCATAATTTTATCCGGGAGGATGAATGACTCCGAAAGAAGTTCTGGAATTTGCCAAGAAGAACGATGCCAAGCAACTGGA
>OCTA010003281.1_pt1 | contig 14374 bp, 14 predicted proteins | sample 1538991 | NCBI WGS metagenome assembly OCTA01 (sample SAMEA3539302, study PRJEB22396) | soil metagenome | biome: tundra; feature: field; material: soil | place: USA | collected 2010-05 | depth 0.15 m
CGATCTTCGTCGTGGCGGCGCTCGGCCTGCCGGCGGCGCTGTATGCGGGCGTCTACTCCTGGTGCCACATTTTGCAGATGCGATTCGGTGAAGAAAAAATGGCGCTACAGTCCCGACTATGCACTCGATCAGGTCACGTGCGGCTTCGACGGGACATGGGATCGATGAGTTGTCGAGCGATCCTGCGCTGGCAAGTTATCCATCCTGAGCGGAGGCGGGCGCGACCTATTCCTCCGGATTGGGCTGTCCTTTGCCCGTCGCAATCAGGCTGCGCAGACTGTCGTTGACGTAATACCCCCAAGCGCCCGAGCAGCCGCCGTAACATTCGACGGTCGGAACCAGACCGACGTGCGTGAAGCGGAGCTCGGTCTTTTGGCGCTTCCTGGCGATCTCGAAGACGATCTCCGTGCCGTTCCATTCGGTCTTGTCCTTGACGAAGTTGAGCTTGGCGTCCGTGACGTGCCACACGACTCGCTTTCCCGGCACCAGCTCGGTGATCTTCTGGGTGCTGCGGTGAACGTCCTTGTAGCGGTAACTGAACTCGGCGCCGAGCTTGTCGGTGTTGCCGTCGATTTCTCCGGACCACCATTCACGGACGTTGTTGACGGCTGCGAAGACTTCTTCGGGAGACTGGTCGACGATAAAAGAGGTCGTGAAATTGCGAGTGCTCATGATTTTTCCTCCGTTGCGATGCGGGTGTGAAATTCGGTTTCGTTTCATCTTCATGGTCGCTGTCGTTCGAGCTTCTGAAGACAAGACGACGTGGGGGCCGAAATTTCATCGCCCTATTCATCGAAATCTCCCTTGCGCCGGGCGTCTGCGTCGGCGGCAACCTCGGGAGGGCACTCGGCATCTTCTAGAGGGATGTTCGCCGAGGCGAGGGACGAAGACTTCCGGACGCAAGTCGAGCCTCATCGGAGGGCGATCACGCTGCACTGCTATCGGATGCTCGGCTCGCTCCAGGAAGCTGAAGAAGTCGCTCAGGAAAGCCTGCTTCGCGCCTGGCAGCGGCTCGATGAACGGAGGTCGAGCGGCTCGACCCGCGCCTGGCTGTACAAGATCGCCACCAACGGTTGCCTCGACCTCCTGAAGACCCGCCGCCAGCGTGCGCTTCCCCATTTGCTCGCCCCGCCGACGATCTCGGGAGCGGCCTTCGGCCCGCCATTGCACGAGGAGGTTTGGATCGAGCCGGCGCCCGATTCCCTCTTCGACGCGGCCGATGATGTGGAGCCCGGACCCGAACGGCGCGTGGCGATACGCGAGAGCGTCGGCCTGGCCTTCATTACCGCGCTGCAATTCCTGTCGCCCAAGCAACGGGCGGGACTCCTGCTCGTGGACGTCCTCGGCTGGAGCCCCGAGGAGACGGCGAGCCTGCTCGAGACGAGCGTCGCTTCCGTCAACTCGCTCCTGCAGCGGGCGCGCAAGAATGTCGAATCACGGAGCGAGGAGACCGCTTCTGGAGCAAACGACGAGGAGCTCCTGCACCGCTATATCACCACCTGGGAAAGCGGGGATCTCCAGGCCTTCACCACTTTGCTCGCCGAAGAAGCCCGCCTGTCGATGCCGCCCCAGCCGGAGTGGTACGCCGGGCGCGACGCCATCCACCGCTTCCTCGCGCACATCATGGCCGCCCAGCCCCATCGCTACCGGCTAGTTCCGGTGGGGGCGAATGGTCAGGCTGCGGTGGCCGTGTACACGGCGCCGCTTGCGGCAGGGGACTTCCGCGGGGAGGCAATCAACCTCGTGTCGATGCGTTGCGGTCAGGTCACGCAGATGACCCGATTCGCGGCACCGCGGCTCTTCCCGTCGTTCGGCCTTCCCGAGCGCCTTCCCAGGCCTGCCTCAGGCGCTCCACACTAAAGACACTAGCGAAGCCGCTGGCGCCTGTGGCGCCGCGACCTCAAACCGACGATACTCGGAAAAACCGTCGAGAACTATGCCTCGACCTCGCGTCTTCCACTTCGTGACTGACTGCACTGGTGGCTACCCTAGCAGCCGACCTGACGTGGTTCGCAGTCGGAAAGCGGTACGGCAGGTATTCCGAGCCGAGGTCTGGGACGCAATCACCACCGCGCCAGCGGCATCATCTATTTCCCATTCGACGTCGGCGTGACCACCTGGGCCTACGATAAAACGCCTGACAACGTCGTGACCGAGGCCGGCGCGGCGGGCGACCGCAATGGGACCGCCCAACTTGCGCCGCCGAACCGAAGTAGACCGGCGAGCCCACCACGATGATGTCGGCCTTTTGCATGGCCTCGAACACGGGATGGAAATCGTCGTCCCTGGTATTGCAGCGCTTGTCCTTGTTGCGACTGCACACGTTGCACGCACGGCAGCCCTTGATGGTCTTGTCCCGCAGCGAAATCACTTCCTGAGATGGCGACGGCGTGCATGGAACCTCCGGGGCTAGTTGCAGGGCCAATATCCCAAGGCGCATTGCCCACGGACAAGTTTCGCCATGGCCCAAAGAATGACCCAATCTGGGTCATGCCTCGGGTGGCATTTCCGGGCACGCTGAAGACATGATGGCAATGTCTCCCGACTCGACCAGCGCAGTTGGCAGGAAGGCCCTGACCAGTGCGGTGGTTTTGCAAAACGGCCGCGCCTTTGGTCCTTGTGCAGTCGAAAGCTTGGCTGCGGATCAGATCGCGTTCTTTGGTGGTCCTGCCGCTGGTCTCGTGCCAGGTGAGGTCGCGGTAGTCATGGCGTTTGCCGACGGCCGACTGATGAGGCTCGCGGGGAGCTTTCGGCATACCGACGTTGCCTCCGGAAAATCCCGGCACTGGCACGTGGCTTTCCAGCATCCCAGCCCAGACGTCGAGGACAGCTTCCAGCAGATGATCGTCGAGCAATTTGAACGTGCCCGTGTGCCGTTGATTGTTGCCCTCGACGGCGGCCGGCTCGCCCCGACCCGCCTTCGCCGCGACCTTTGTCAACTTGGACGCGACATCCTTTTCTTTGACAATGCCCTGGAAGCGCTCTGGTTCATGGACGATTCACCAGACCGCTTTAGCACCATTGTCGTGGACCTTGGGTTCGTGAAGGCCAATGGCGCCGAGGTGCTATCGTTCTTGCGCGACAAGTGGCCGGAAAAGCGGTGTTTGCTAGCGTGCAACCGGGCCGTGGTCAGCAAAGAAGAGGTCCAGGCATTGCGGCCGGTCGTGCACGGAATCTTGAGCTTGCCGTGGACACAAACAACTCTCGAAACGTCGTTCGGCATCCTTCCCGCCGAATCGTCCGCTGTCCCCCGACGGGTTCTCTTCGTCGACGATGAACCGGCGGTGCTGGAGGCCCTTCAGCATCGGATGCGGAAATACCTAGTCGGATGCGAGGCGGTCTGGGCCACGAGCGGCCAGGTCGCGCTGGCGGAATTTAGGGCGCGTCCTTTCGACGTTGTCGTCACCGATCTGCGCATGCCCGGCATGGATGGGGCGACTCTCCTCCGCCAAGTCAAGCAATCGGCGCCAGGAACACGTAGGATCGTCCTGTCTGGTTACGACCTCACGGATCCGGCCGGAGTCGCGGACTGCGTCCTGCACAAGCCCTGCCCAACGGAGATGCTGCGCGATGCCGTTTGGGGGGCGCCGTGATGGCCCCACCGCTACGGCAAGGTGTTTCCACGACGACCGCGGCTTCTTGCGAGAATCTCGGTCTGCGAGTGTATGTCGAGCTTCTCGAAGATCGACTTCAGGTGATTTCTTACCGTATGCCGGCTGATGAACAGAGCCTCGGCGATCTGCGAGATGCGCAAGCCGTCGACGATGAGGTCGAAGACGTCGTGCTCGCGGGCCGAGAGGGTGGCGAGCAATCCAGGATCGAAGCCGCCGGTGCGCGCAAGATCCGGTCGGTTGCCCGGTGAGGCGCTTTTCGATGTGGACTCTTTCGCGGAAAGAGCCAGGCCCTCTAGGCGCGCGAAATCCAGTAGGCGCGCGGTCATCCTGGCGTGCAGGGCCATGCGATGAGCCTCTACGATGGCTGCGCGGAATTCTTCTGGCCGGCATGGCTTCTGGAGAAAGCGACATACCTTGGCCTCGTTAATGGAACGAACAGCCGACTCGACAGTAGCGTGCCCGGTGAGAAGCACTCGACCGGTGTCAGGAAACTCGCGCGATACGATGGACAGGAACTCGCTGCCGCGCATTCCGGGCATGCACTCGTCGGATACCACCACGTCGACTTTGCATCGGCGCAAAATACTCAGCGCTTCGTCGCCCGAGTGCGCCTGTAAGACCACAAGGTCTAAGCCATGCAAGAGAGCGCACAGCCCTCGTATCACCTGCTTTTCGTCGTCAACGAGCAGAACCGTCGTGCCAGACGGCCACGATTGTGCCGCGCCCTCTGAGCTTCGAGCCATGTCCATGTTGTATTCGGTAGAAGCCGCGAAGGGATGAAGCTCGCCAAAGCGTGAGACCCGCGCGCACGCCTTCGCAGCCGGTATCCGCCGGCGCGTCCTCGACGCACGCTCCCCCTGCGCGGGGACGGCAAAACAAACCATGGAACCAAAACCGGAGTCCGAGCGTCCCAATAAAGCGTGGCAAGATACGCATTCTGGCGCGGACAGCGCGAACGGTTGGCAAGCGAGGCGGCACGATCGCCGCAGTCCACGGCCAAGGACGGTTCGCGAGTTTCACTTCTGGCGACGGACGCACTGGCGCACGCCGACGCCCTATTCAATCTAGCCTGCTATCTCACAGCCAACGCCAGCGAGGCCGAGGATCTAGTCCAGGAAACCTATGCGCGCGCCTTGTCCGCCGGCGCCTTGTTCCGGGGCGGCAGTGTCAAGGCATGGCTATTTCAAATCCTGCGCAATGCCCATATCGACCTCTATCGTAAAGCCAAAGTACACGCTCTCGCCACAGAGCTGGAAGTTTGGAAAGGCGGCGCTGAAAGCGGAGGTGGACCATCCGAAATCACGACGAATCAAATGCGCGCATTGGTGGCAAGCGACGTAGAGAAGGCTCTCCGATCGCTTACGACAGATGCTCGAACTACCGTCCTTATGGATGTCGAAGGACTGCGCGAGGGTGAGATCGCGCAGGTGCTTGGGTGCGCACCGGGAACCGTGAAATCGCGGCTGGCGCGGGCACGGGGGCTGTTGCGACTGAAACTGAAGGACTACGCGAGGTAGGTCATGGATTGCACGGTCGTCCGCGAACAACTCGCTCGATTCGGAGGCTCTACTGATTTCGCCTTGGAGCCGGTAACCCTGCGGCACATCCGCACCTGCCCGGCGTGCTTGGCTCATCAGTCGGTCGAGATGGAAACCGACGACCTTCTTTCAGCGAAGTTGCCGCGCTTTCACGCTCCGCCTCGGTTGAAAGAACGACTGCGGGCCATGACTTCCGACAAGCTCGCCGCGCAAGAGTCTTATTGCCGAGCCCAGTATTCGCGTTTTCGGAGATGGGCCATTCCGATGGCCGTAGCCGCGCTTTCGGCTGCGGCCGTGTGGGGCGTGCTCCGTGTTCAAAACCGCGGCAACGACAACGCCCTGGTCGCGGAGGCAGTCAACGATCATTTGCGCATCATTTCGAGCTCACATCCAGTGGAAATCGAGAGCGGCGGGATCCACCAAGTCAAACCATGGTTCACCGGACGTCTCGATTTTGCACCCCGTATATCGTTCTCAGGCGACGACGAGTTCCCCCTGCAGGGCGGAAGCGTGGGCTACTTGCTCGACCGCAAAGCCGCGGTCTTCGTCTTCAAATGCCGGCTGCACACCATTACCTTGTTGGTCTTTCCCAGCGCTCGATTGACGTGGCCAACCTCCCGACCAGTTCGCCTTGGTACCGAAGCCGGGGCCGGAACTCGGGCCGGCGGCGTCGATGCGATCGAGCAGGAGTGGCGCGGCTTCAATGTCCTGGCATGGAAGCGTGCCGATCTCGGATTCGTCCTGGTGTCTGACATCAACCGCGCCGACCTCATCAAACTTGCCACCCGCATCGCTGAACCCTGAAATTCCACGGAACCAACCGACGCTCTCGTTCGTTCCAATGTTGGAGGTTCCACATGGCATTCCAACATAGTCGACGAGATATTCTCAAACTGATGGGCGTAGGCGGTGTCGTCTTCGCCTCCGGACTGGCAGGCGCGACCGGGCTCGACAAGCGCGGAGGCCGCGACAAGGCCGGGCGAAACTTTTTCTTCCTGCAGCTCTCCGATACGCACTGGGGCTTTCAGGGGCCGCCCAACCCGCGGGCGGATACCATCTTGAAGGAAGCCGTCGAGACCATCAACAGCGTGGATTTGCAACCGGACTTTGTGGTGTTCACGGGCGATCTCACCCAGACCACTGAGGATCGCGAACTGCGCCGCAAGCGCATGGCCGAGTTTCGAAAGATCGTTTCAGAGCTGAGGATCAAGGATCTACGCTTCATGCCTGGAGAACACGACGCCGCTCAGGACGCCGGCGAAGCGTTCAAGGAGAACTTCGGGGCCACGCACTACGTTTTCGATCACAAGGGAGTTCACTTCGTCACGCTGGACAACGTGTCGGATCCGAAGGGCGTCGTCGGGGATGCGCAACGGGATTGGCTGGCGGCGGACTTGAAGAAGCTCGGACATGACGCCCCCATCGTGGTGCTCACACACCGTCCGCTTTTCGATCTGTTCCCGGCCTGGGATTGGGCGACGTCGGACGGAGCGAAGGTGATCGACATTCTCCTGCCTTATCGCAACGTCACGGTCTTTTACGGACACATCCATCAAGAGCACCATCATCAGACCGAACACATCCAGCATCACGCGGCCAAGTCGCTCGTCTTTCCCTTGCCTGCGCCAGGTTCGGTCCCCAAGCGCGCGCCGCTTGCTTGGAATGCGAACAAGCCTTTCGATGGACTTGGCTATCGCCGCATTGAAGTCGGCGCGGCAAGCGACAAGTACCAAATCCTCGAACGACCGGTGACCAAGGGGTGACTATGCTTGCCCGTAGGATCGGAACGGGAATGGTGGCGTTGTGCTTGTTCGCCTGCGCAACGAATCTGCCCCAGGCGCGTAAGCCTGAAAAGGCTGCCCCCGCAGCACCTGCGACGAGTACCGAGCCCGCCGCGCCGGTGATTAGGATCACGGCCCGCAAGTGGAGCTTCACACCCGATGAAATCCGTCTTGTCGTCGGCCAGCCCGTCATCTTGGAGCTCGCGTCTCTCGACGTCACCCATGGCTTTAATGCCCCAGATCTGGGTGTTCGCGTCGACGTCGAGCGCGGTAAATCAATTCAGATTCCGGTGCGACCCGAGCACGCAGGAACCTTCACTTTTCACTGCGACGTCTTTTGCGGAGACGGGCACGAGGAAATGTCGGGTCGAATCGTAGTCACGCCCGCTCGCTGAAGCGCATGTCATGTCTCGATGGAAGGTGTCTTGATCCTGAGACTTGAATCGCGCCTCAGTGGTCCCGCGGTTGGGGTTCACTCCATTAGAACGGGAGGCAGAGGCTGGCCACAGCCGAAGAGCACCTGGACAACGTCGGACGACTCGGAGAGCACCTGGTCACAGAAGCTACCGTGCAACGAAACGATCTGTGAGCTCGCGCCGAAACTCCATCCGTTGCTTGCGTCTTGGGGAACCATGTTCTTGTCGAGGTAGACCGCGACTTGATTGGGGTCAGGCGGTGTTGCGGCGAGAGCAAACGTGCAAGCAGCCCCTTTGCTGATCGAGACCAATGCCTCGGTGAGAGCATCGGCTGACTGGGCTGGATAGTGCTTGCCGGTGCCTCCGTTTTGAGCGAAAGCGTCCAAGTTCGCCGCGCTCGTACCCGTCCCAATGCCGATAACGTAGACCAGGAATCCCGCGTCGGTAGCTGCGGTGATGGCATCCATGGTCCCCATCACGTCATCCTCGTAGACGGAGGGCGGAGAACCGCCACAATTGGGTTTGCCATCGGTGGCGAGCAAGAGCATCTTGCTGTTGGTATCGGTTTGGGTCTTGAGATAGGCGGTAGCCGCGGTAATGGCGGCCTCGGTCGGAGTTTCGCCCGCAGGCGTGGTGGCGGCCATCTCGGCTTGAATGGCGGCGGTCGCGTTGGCGGCGACGGGGACCTCTACGCCGCTGGCTACCTGGCACGAGCCCGCGCCAGGCGAGGAGAAGAGCTTCAGCCCCCAATTCAGGAATGGCGTGGAAGACAGGGTGCTGGCGAGCGCTGTTACCAAGCTGGCCCAACGTGTTGTGCAATTTGAAGTGTTGGCACAAACAACACTCGGATTGCTCGACGGATCGCAGGAGCACTCCTCGCTGATGCTGTAGTTCATCGATCCCGAGCGATCAAGCACGAGAAGCACGTCGGCTGGTTCGCGAGTGGCCGCAGAAACCACGACCCCGCCGCAGCTGGCGTCAGCGATTGCTGGGCCGCCGTCTCGGCGCCGGCCCATGGGCGAGGCGCTGTCCATCGGAGCCAGGTTCGCGGCGTCGTCCAAGGGGGGAATTCGTCCGCAGCCCGTGGCCTGTGCGCCCAAGAGCGCGAGCAGGAAGACCGGACCAAGCCCGCTGCGCTTGCCTACCTTGCGCGTCCACCCGATGGCATCGCGCCGATGTTGGTTCTGCATGGTGGCCTTCCTCATGACTCAATCTGTCCCTCGAGGTCAATGCGCCTTACCGAAAATCATTCTTTCCACGAGGCGCGGCGTTCGTCAGGTGCGACCCAAGCGATCGCGTTCATCGCGGTCGGGCGAGATTGTTTCCACGTCGAGTACCGCTTTTCCTCGTTCCTAGAAACCTCTGGAACGACCTTCTGGAGGACGGAGCGGAGGCCAAGGCTGTGAGAGCGGGTCTGGAATTTCTTTTCGATCGATGCCAAAGTGGTTCATGGCTAGTCGCGTTCTGATGTTCGTTGCTGCGACCGTTTGTAGTTTGTGCTGCTCGTCCGGGACCCACAACGGTTCGAGGGGAAATATGAACGAGCCGGCCAAGGTGATCACAACCAGTTCTCAAGAAGGGTCCGGCTATTCGACGGACATCCTTAAGATCGATGGCAAGAAGGCAAGCGGCAGCAGTTTCGTGCTACTTCCTGGCTGGCACAGCGTGGAGGTGGCGTGCACGCATACAGGTGCAGAAATACGGACTGGCGTGGTGGTTGGAGCACTGGCCCTCGGGCTTGTCGGCGGCGTGGTTGGAGCGATTGTGGATAGACCTGAAGCCACCCGCTCCCCCCCCACTGCTAGCATGTTTCATCGCACGGCCTGGCCGCACCTATGAGGTGCGCGCCTTTGCCGAAAGCGGCGTGTGGCAGACCGAAGTCTTCGACCAAGAAAGCACCTACGTTGTGAAGTCGCCCTGCAAGCCATCCCCCAAGGGCTCAGCCGGTCGGTGATCATGGCCCAAGTAGAACCGATCCATACCTCTCCTCAAGGAGGAGACCTCATGCACCACCCCGCCGGACATGCGTTTGCACGCTTGCGTTCGGAGGCGTAGGCTGGCGGCTTGAACGTCGGCGGGAGAGCGTAACTTCTTCGCGAAAAACGAAGGAGCTTTCGATGCCCTGGAGGCGACTTGTGACTAATGGCTAGGCGCCTTCGGGGGCGATCTCATGGTAGCGTAAGATGCGCGAATTTCGGAGGTCGCGTGCAGGCGGGCAATACTTGGGAGCGGTCTTTGAGAAAGGACGCAGACATGGTCCCTACACCGGAAGAACATACGAGAGAAGAAGGCGCTACCCCGTCAAGTGCGCAGGCACTTCCCGGACCTCGCAGAAGGGGCACTCTAAAACTCCACATTGCAATCGTTTGTTTGTTGGCAATACCCGCTTTGTGGGGCGTGCGGGAGGGAATTGCTGCGTATCAAAGGTGGCGTAGACTGCCAAATCCTAGCACGCCAAGTGGCGCGCCCATGGTCTTGGATGCGAAACTTGCGCGGATCATAGCCGAAGAGGCAAAGCCGGTGAGTGAAAGCCCGGCTTTTCGCCGTCTGCTGCTCCGGAAGGGTGAAGAGCTTAAGGCGCGTGGCGAGAAGCTGACTTTTGAGAAGGGAGTTGAGGTTGGCAAGATGTTGGGTACTGTGCTTGCGCTACGAGGGATTCCGCGCTTACCTGACGCGGATATGAGGTTGCTGCACTCGCTAAAGTTCGCGATGTCTCTGCGATCGGAACGCGCTTGTCCCTGCGTGAGCAATCCTCTTTCCTGTGATCCATTGGACCTTGTGGACGGGTATTCGCAATTCAGCGAGGAGGAACTCCACACGTGGGGTCGCCTTTTTGCGAAGGCCTCGCTGCTGGAACTTGAAGCAACGGAGCCCCTGCCATCGACCAAGTCGGCAATGGAGCAGGGACTACAGGCAATCCTACCCCTCCTTGCTCCCGCGGATCAGAAGAGGCTGGCCGCTGCTTTCAACTCGCGTTCGACCGTAAGCAAACCCGAGTCGTGTTTCGCGATTCGTACAATGTATGGTCGTGCCGAAACTCTGCCACCTGCCATTGGCATACCGTTTATGCGGGGATTGGCGTCGTGGGCGCTCCCTCCGCCACTTTGATGGCAAAGTCCTCGCGAGCGTTCGGGCGTACGCGACGGAGGGGTCGGCGTTCCCACGGGATCCGTCTGAGCGCTTCCCGGAGTCAAGCAGGCAGCACGACATCGTTGGTCGCAGCTCTGCTTCTGTTGTTTCCCCTATCGCTCGTGCCTGCTGCGTTCATGGCGCCAAGACCATTTGGCACTGCCCAAATCGTGTCGTCAACGCACCTGATACAAATCTTGAGAGGCGCCACTACAGCGCCTGCTCGCTGTGCTCCGTTCCGTCGAAGCGGAGCTGGCGGGGTTTGCCTTCGACGATGGTCTGTAGGCAAATCGGGCGATGCCACACGCGGTGGAGCGACGCCATGGTGGCGCGACTGTGGTCGAGGTGCAGATCTACGCCCTCGTGGCGGTGGCGCAGTAGCAGCTCGCCGCGGTTGTCGTAGTTGCTGTCCTCGACCAGGATGAACGGCTCGCCGAAATTGGTCAGCTGGTAGAGCAGCTTGCTTTTGACCTTCTTGAATTCGCGAGCGTCGATTTCGTAGTTGCCCGAGCTGGCATTGCGCGCGAACGAAAAGAACTGGTTTTCGTAACAGAAATCCTCGGTGAAGAATTCGTCGATGAAGGTCAGGTCGTTGTACAGCTTGCGCACCTCGAAGATCTTCTGCCGGCCGAGGCCCAGGCTCTTGTCCCACATGCGGCGCGTGTCGTAGTCGTCGCACTCGTTCCATTCCTTGCCGAAGCGACCCTTGTCCCAGCGCTCTTCCACGTAGCGAAGCAGGCTGATACCGACCTTATAGGGATTGAACTGACCGGGCGCCGTCGCGAGCACGCCCGCATTGTGATCGGCGTAGTCGACAATCTCGGAGGCGTCGAGGATCTTCTCCGTCATCAGCTTGCTGTGCCAGTAGGCGGCCCAACCTTCGTTCAGGATCTTGGTCTGGCGCTGGGGCGCGAAGTAGTAGGCCTCGTCGCGCACGATATCCAGCACGTCGCGCTCCCAGGATTCCAGCGGCGCATTTTGCAGCAGGAACAGCAGTACGTCGCGCTCGGGCTCGGGCGGGTTGCGCTTGGGCTTCTCGCGCTCTTCTTGCAACTTGCGCCTGCGCTCGTCGATGTACTCGGGCGGGTTGATGAACTTCTCCATGTAGGACTTGGCGCGTAGGCGCGGCACTTCGACCGGTGGCGGCTCTTTCTCCTCGGGCTGCGCGGTCCCGTGGCGCACGATGAAGGGCGACATCGGGTCGATGAGATTGTCGAGCGACAGGCACACGTCGATGAAGCCTTCCACCTTGTCGAGCCCGTAGCGCTCGATGTGCCGGCGGATCCGCGTGGCGTGATTCGCCATATTGTCCAACATTTGGCGGTTGGTTTTCGAGTAGTAGTAGTTGTTCTTGAAAAAATCGACGTGGCCGAGTACGTGGGCCATGACCATTTTCTGGTCGACCATCGAATTGCCTTCGAGCAGATAGGCGTAGGCCGGGTTGTTGTTGATCACCATTTCGTAGATCTGCGACAGGCCATAAATGTGGCTCTTGCTCAGGTGATCGAATTCCATGCCGAAGCGCCAGTGCGGATAGCGGACCGGGAACCCGCCGAAGGCCGCCACTTCTTGCATGCGCTTGTAGTCGAGAACCTCGAAACTGGTTTCCCAGAAATCGAGGCCATAACCGCGCGCGTGCTCTTCAATCGCGCGCTGGATCGAAAGCAGCGATTCGGGCAATTGCGATTTCCGGTGCGGCACTATTTGCCCTTTCCCAGAAAGGCGCGGATGGAATCCGCGATGTCATCCTTGTTTTCGATCTCGGTCGTGACCACGTTCGGGTCTTCAGGGAAAGCCGAGCGCAGGTCACCGACGAACTGTCCCGATCCATAGGGGCTCTCAACCTGGCCGTAGCAGAACAGGTTGACCTTGGGCAGGATGTCCTTCTTGAGAATTTCCATGCACGTGGTGGTGTCGTCGGCGGACCAGTTGTCGCCGTCGGAAAATTGAAACGGGTAGATGTTCCATTCCGAGGGCGGAAATTCGTCGTCGATCATCTTCGCGCACAACTTGTACGCGCTCGAAATCATGGTGCCGCCGGATTCACGCGTGCGGAAGAAAGTGTCGCGATCCACGGCGCGCGCGGCGGCGTCGTGAATGATGAAGCGCGATTCCAGTCCCTCGTACTGCGAGCGCAGCCAGGTGTCGATCCAGAACGAGGCGATGCGCACGATTTCCTTCTGCTCGTCGCCCATGGAGCCGGACACGTCCATGATGAAGATCATGACCGCATTCGATTGCGGCATGGGCGTGGTTCGCCACGAGCGGTAGCGCTTGTCCTCGCGCGCGGGCACCACCACCGGTTTGTGCGGATCGTAGTTGCCCATCATGATCTGGCGCCGCAGCGCCTGGCGAAACGTGCGCTTGAAATGGCGCAGCGACTCGGGGCCGACGCGGCGGATGCCGACGTAGCGATCTTTTTGCGTGATCAGGCGCTCCTTGCCCTTCGGCAGGATGCGCGGCAGCTCCAATTCTTCGCCCAAGATCTCGGCCAACTCTTGGATCGACAGCTCCACTTCCAGAATATGGTTGCCGGCTTCCGAGCCGGCCTTGCCCTTGCCCTCCTCGCCGGGCTCGGCCGGACCCAGACTGTCGCCGACCTTGCCCGGCCCCTGCGCCACGCCGCCTTGTCCCTGATCGCCGAAGCGAAAACGCGGCATCTCGATCTGGGGCACGGGAATTGAAATCACGTCCTTGCCCTTGCGGCCAAGCCATTCCCCATTGGAAATGTACTTGCGCAGGTTCTGTTTGATCTTGCCGCGTACGATGTCCCGGAAGCGGTTGTGGGATGGGTCGATACGCAGGGCCATGGTGTCTCGGTGGCTACTCCTTGGCGTCGCCGCGCGCGAAGATCGACGCCACGAAGTTGAGCACGTCGGTGGCGCAGATTTCGCAGTAGCCGTGGTTGCGAATGAGCCGGTTCTTGACCACGTCGATCTTTTCCTGCGTGTCCTTGTCGATGACCTGGGACACCAGGCTGGTCAGCTTGATGGAATCCTTCTGATCCTCGAAGAGCTTCAATTCGAGCGCCTTTTGCAGGCGCTCGTTGGTGCGGAAATCGAAGTGGCGGCCCTCGATGGCCAGGGCGCCGATGTAGTTCATGATCTCACGGCGGAACTCGTCCTTGCGCGATTCCGGGATGTCGATCTTTTCTTCGATGGAACGCATGAGCCGTTCGTCGGGCTCTTCGTAGTGGCCGGTGTAGCGGTTCTTGACCTTCTCGCGCTGGGTGTAGGCCTTGATGTTGTCGATGTAGTTCGCGCACAGCTTGGCGATGGCTTCCTCGTCTGCGCTGATGGCGCGCTGGACCTCGTTCTTGACGATGTCCTCGTATTCCTGTTTCACCAGGCCAAGCAAGGTCGTGTACGACTTGCGCTCTTCCTCGCTGGTGATGAGCGAATGGTGGCGCAGGCCGGATTCCAGTTCGTTCATGACCATGAACGGATTCACGCAACCTTCGCCGCGATCGCTGACCAGGGCATTCGAGATCTTGTCCTGGATGTAGCGGGGCGAAATGCCGTCCATGCCCTCGTGCTGCGCTTCCTTGCGCAGCTCCTTGATGTTGTCCTGGGTGAAGCCGGGCAGGGTCTTGCCGTCGTAGAGCTTCATCTTTTGCACGAGTGACAGCTGGTGCTTCTTGGGATCTTCCAGGCGCGTGAGCACGGCCCACATGGCCGCCGTCTCGAGCGTGTGCGGGGCGATGTGCTTGCCGCGGATCTTTTGCGCGTTGTAGTCCTTCTCGTAGATCTTGCGCTCTTCGGAAACGCGCGTGATGTACGGGATATCGATCTTTACGGTGCGGTCGCGCAGAGCTTCCATGAATTCGTTCGACAGCAGCTTTTTGTATTCGGCCTCGTTGGTGTGGCCCAGGATGACCTCGTCGATGTCGGTCTGGG
>OCTA010003282.1_pt1 | contig 14374 bp, 10 predicted proteins | sample 1538991 | NCBI WGS metagenome assembly OCTA01 (sample SAMEA3539302, study PRJEB22396) | soil metagenome | biome: tundra; feature: field; material: soil | place: USA | collected 2010-05 | depth 0.15 m
CCGGCAAGTAGGTCTCGCCCCGCCGATAAACGATATCGAGCCGCTCGTTGCTATGTGTGTGAAAGAACCGAAGGCGGTATTCGCGGGGGGAGCGGGTCTCGGATCTTAGCGTTTGCCCCAGTGGGGCGACAAGTAATAAAACAATGGGCCACAAAATGGTGCTGCGGGTTCCCGATGTCATTGATGCCTTATCGTAGCATCTATCGTGGAACCCGCGGATCCACTCAACCTTGAACGAGTTCGGAGGCGAGCGCCGGATAGTCGGTGTATCCTTTTTCGGCGCCACCGTAAAACGTCGATTGATCCGGGGCATTGAGCGGCGCGTTGGAGCGGAATCGCTCGGGAAGATCGGAGTTGGCCAGGAACAATTTGCCGAATGCCACCGCATCCGCGGTGCCAGCAGACAGCGCGCGCGTTGCAGTATCGCGGGTGAACCCGCCATTCGCAATCAGCACCCCTATGAATTCCCGCCGGAGAGCAGCCAGAGGGTACCGCTCCGTGCCGTACGTCGTCTTCCGTGGTCGCAATGAGGTGGACATAGGCAAGTTGGAAGGGATTCAACTCGCGCAGAACCCCCGGAGATTCGTAACGTGAAATGGAGCAACCCGAATGAATGAGCAACAGCTGAGAGACACTGCGAGGGCCCTTGTCGCGGACGACAAAGGCCTGTTGGCAATGGATGAAAGCAACCCAACCTGCAACAAGCGCTTCGCAAAGCTGGGAATTCCCCAGACCGCCGAGGCCCGGCGTACTTATCGCGAGACGATCGTGACGACGACTGGCTTGGCCGAGAGCATCAGCGGCGCCATCCTGTACGACGAAACCATCCGCCAGCGGAAGAATGATGGCACTCCCTTTGCCAGGGCCGTCAGCGATGCGGGCATCATTCCCGGCATCAAAGTCGACCTCGGCGCGAAGGATTTGGCGGGTCATCCCGGGGAGAAAATCACGGAAGGCCTGGACGGTTTGCGCGAACGCTTGGCCGAATATTTTCAAATGGGCGCGCGCTTCGCCAAGTGGCGTGCGGTACTCACCTTGGGCGATGGTATTCCCACCCGGGCGTCGATCGAGGCCAACGCTCAGGCTTTGGCTCGCTATGCCGCGTTGTGCCAGGAAGCCGGATTGGTCCCCGTCGTCGAACCCGAAGTGCTGATGGACGGCGCCCACACATTGCAGCGCTGCAGCCAGGTAACGGAGGAAGTCCTGCGAACGGTCTTCAGCCAACTCTACACGCAGGGCGTGATGCTGGACGGCCTGATCCTGAAGCCCAATATGGTGTTGCCGGGAACCACCTGCCTCAGGCAGGATTCCGTGGATGAGGTGGCCGACGCTACCGTGAGGTGTCTCTTGCGAGCAGTCCCAGCGGCCGTTCCGGGAATTGCATTCCTGTCCGGCGGTCAATCCGCGGAACTCGCTTCGCACGCTTGAATTCCATGAATGTTCGATTTGAATCGCATCTGCCCTGGGCGCTTGCTTTTTCGTTTGCCCGCGCCATCCAACAACCGGCGTTGGAGATTTGGCAAGGCAAAGACGCCCACGTATCGGCGGCACAGAAGGTATTGAACCATCGAGCGCAGTGCAACCGTGCTGCTCGCAGGGGCGAATATAGCCCGGGGCTGGAAATGCCTGCGCAAGTTACTCGACCGGCGGCATAGCCAATACCGAAGGACGTCCACTATGAAAACCAGTGATGATCGCCTCAAGACTCAGCAAGCGGAGAACTCAAAGGATCCGCGGCCGAGCCGGCTAACCGAGAAGGAACCGAACGAGCCGGCAGGAACGAAAACAAGTGCATTTCGTAGACTCCTCAACGCCCTCTGGGGACCCATCCGTGGGTGATCGGAGTTCGGAAGGTGAACCTTGAAGAAAGCCCGACCAACGCAAGCAAACCCACGATAGCGCGCAAGTGGAATAATGTTAACAGACGTGACCATCCCAGACAGGCCTGGAACGAGGGCGACGGCCGCGAAGCCGGCAAGCGGCCATCCCCCCGACATCGCCACTACCTCGGTTCCCGCCACGCTCGCTGCGCTCCATGTCAACCCCGATAGCGGGCTCACGCGCGCAGAGGTGGATGTCCGCCGGAAGCAGCACGGCTACAACGAAGTAGCCATAGAGAAAGGACACCCGGTCCTCACATTCCTTCGGAAGTTCTGGGGAATCTCGGCATGGATGCTCGAACTGATCATGCTGCTGTCAGCCGTGCTCGGAAAATATTCGGATCTTGCAGTGGTCAGCGCACTGCTGGTGATCAACGCCGTATTGAGCTCTGTACAAGAGCGCCGCGCCGCTGGAGTGGTGGAGGCACTGCGGAAACGCTTGCAGGTCGGCGCGCGCGTCCGGCGCGATTCGAGTTGGCATGTCGTTCCCGCCCGAGAGCTCGTCCCGGGTGACATTGTTCGCGTACGGCCCGGCGACATCATCCCAGCCGACTTGAAGCTCCTCACGGGGGCGTTAACCGTGGACCAGTCGGCTCTCACCGGCGAATCGAAGGACGCGGATAAGAAACCCGGTGAGGTGCTCTCGTCCGGTTCCATCGTCCGCCGGGGCGAGGCCAACGGTGTGGTGATGTTGACAGGCGCGAACACCTACTTTGGACGCACCACCGAACTGGTACAGCAGGCGCGGCCGAAGCTTCACATCGAAGCAGTGGTCAGCAAGCTCGTCCGCTGGCTCTTCGTCATCGTCGGCGCGCTCCTGGGCGTAGTGGTCACGCTGTCGGTGATCCGCGGCGCGCCGCTGCTCGAGATGGCGCCCCTTATGCTCGTGCTGCTGATGAGCGCGGTGCCAGTCGCCCTTCCTGTCATGTTCACGGTCAGCATGGCAGTCGGGTCACGGGAACTGGCCAAGCGCGGCGTGCTGGTCACCCGCCTAAGCGCCGCGGAGGATGCTGCGACGATGGACGTGCTCTGCGTGGACAAGACCGGCACGATCACCATGAACCAGTTGGCCGTCACCGGCGTGATTCCGCTTGAGCACGCGACCGAAGCTGACGTGCTCTTCGCCGGCGCACTCGCGTCTCAGGAAGCCAACCAGGATCCGATTGACCTTGCGTTCCTGGCGGCGGCAAAGGGTCGGCATGTCTTCGACCATCTTCCCAACGTCACGCCAATCTCTTTCGCACCATTCGATGCGAAAACTCGGCGGACGGAAGCCGTGGTCGAACAGAACGGGCAGCGGCTGCGCGTAATGAAAGGCGCCGTGCGCACCATCGCCGAGTCTTGTGGACTCCAGGCCCCGGCCATTGAGGAGCTGGAGGCGCGCGTCAATGAGTCGGCCACGAAAGGCTATCGGACGCTGGCAGTCGCACGCGGCCCTGAGACGGGCGCACCGGCGCTAATCGGATTGGTGTCATTGTATGATCCGCCGCGACCGGACGCCAAAGAACTCATCGCCGCACTCCAGGACCGTGGCGTCGCGGTGAAAATGCTCACCGGTGACGCATTGCCGGTCGCGAGTGAAATCGCGCGCGGCGTTGGTTTGCACGACATCAAGCGGATGGCGGATCTGAAGGCCGAAATCGCGCAGACCGGAAGCAACGAGAAGCTAGATCTTTTCGCCGGCGCCGACGGCTTCGCGGAGGTATTTCCCGAAGACAAATATATCGTGGTTCAGCATCTGCAGGCCGCGGGACATGTGACCGGGATGACCGGCGACGGGGTTAACGATGCTCCCGCACTCCGTCAGGCGGAGGTTGGCATCGCCGTCAGCACCGCGACCGACGTGGCCAAGGGCGCTGCGAGCGTCGTTTTAACCGAACCGGGGCTGACCAATATCGTGGAGCTGGTTGAGCAGGGGCGGACGATCTACCAGCGCATCCTGACGTGGATCATCAACAAAATCAGCCGGACGATCTTGAAAGCGGCCTTCGTGGCCGTCGCGTACGTGGTGACCGGCAAGTTCGCCGTCTCCGCCCTGGCTATGCTGCTGCTGACTTTCATGACGGACTTCGCCAAGATCTCGCTTGCGACCGACAATGTCCGGCCATCCAGGAAACCCGAAACGTGGAACATCGGAGGCTTCATCATCGTGTCCGTGGCACTTGGTGTCGCCATGGTTGCTGAAACGCTCTTCTTCTTGTGGATCGGATGGTCGAATTTCGGGCTGGCGACCAGCGATACCACCCTTTACACCTTTAGTTTTCTTATGCTGCTGTACTTTGCCGTATTCTCTGTCGTGTCCGCGCGCGAGCGCAGCTGGTTCTGGGCGACTTTGCCCAGTAAGACGTTCCTGGCAGCCGTCGCTGCGGATGTTATCGCTGGCACCGTACTGACGTTGGTGGGTCTCCCAGGATTCACGCCTCTACCCTGGTGGCAGACCCTCGCCTTATTTGTCTATGCCATGGTCTCGTGCCTGATTCTGAATGACGCATTGAAGGTCGCGATGATTAAGTGGCGTGTTCCTGATACCGAGGTCGGGAAACGGGTCGATTTGGCTCCGCAGATCGCTAAACGCGCCTATGAACTCTACGCGCAGGGAGGCCGCCAGGACGGGCGAGCAATTCAGGACTGGGAGCAGGCGGAGCGGGAGATTCGGAAAGACGACGGCCACAAATGAAGGCATACGAACGACGAAAGAGTGCCGGAGGGTCTTGAGCCCAATTCGAACTCTGGGATGCGCCCTGAAACGCGTGCTGAAACGCAAGAGGACACGGCCAGATGCCCAAGCATCGGAGGCGTCGTCCAGTCCGACCACTGCGTTTAGAATGCTGTCCGTTTCGAGATGGAGGTGTCGTGCCAACAGCAATGTGAAATATGCTGTTGGTAAATTGGCTCCGGTGGCAGACTGTCGTCGACTTTATCGTCCTGAGCGTAGCCTTTTACCCGGTACTGCTCTGGGCCAAGCAGACGCGCGCCCTTCATCTGGCGTTGTTGATTGTTGGTCTCCACGCCGCCGCCCTATGGGCTGGGCACTTCGATTTGACCATCACGAGTTGGGTGTTCGAAGGGGCTTGTCTCGCGGTAATCGGCCTGCTCGTACTGCTGTTCCAAGCTGAGTTGCAGCATTCGCTCCTGCGACTGGACAGTATCGCCCACCTCAGGTTTCACGTGCCTGCGGTTTCCATCCGCACATACGATGCGATCGTTGCCGCCATGTTCGAGATGGCCCATAGCAACATTGGGGCACTGATCGTGCTTACGCGCAAGGATCCGATTGGCAACCTGGTTTCGAACGGCATCAGAATCGATGCGGAAGTTTCGAAGGGGCTCATCGAAGCGATTTTTCGCAAGGATTCTCCCATCCATGATGGAGCTGTGCTGATCGAAGGCGAGCGGATCGCCTATGCGCGTCTGGTTCTGCCGTTGAGCGGACGGGAAGATGTGCCGACCGAATTCGGGACACGGCATCGCGCAGCGTTGGGATTGGCCGAGGGCTCGGATGCTCTGGTATTGGTGGCTTCGGAAGAGCGGGGACGGGTGGTGGTGATCGATGGACGAGACATCCATCCGATGCCAGATGAAGCCGCGCTACGGCAAGCACTGTATAGCCTTCATCCGGAGCGGCCCGCTTCAGTATCGAGCAGAGTGCGTAGCCTACTGTTCTCCAATGTCCGGTATCGCCTTTCAGCTGTCGCGCTGGCGAGTCTCATTTGGGGTGTTTCGTTCTTAGGAGGAGGGACGACGGTCAACACCGTCATCGCCCCGGTGGAATTTGCAAATGTGCCTGCGGGCCTATATATTTCCAATCAACCCCTGAACACTGTCAGCGTCCAGCTCCGCGGGAATTCCTGGCGCTATCTGGTTGTCGACACAAGAAACTGGTGGCCACGCAAACGGGTCCTGATCGCAACGGATTGGATTGACCGCATCAGTTGGGAACAGTCGAAAGTCTTCCTCGACCTTACGCGCGATAAGATTCGTGAGGCGCCGGAATACACGAAGGACTCACTGATCACTCGCGAATACGAAGAGAACGTGCACCTGCACTACAACCGCGCAGGGTATTGGTTCACGGCTGTTCCGGCGTAGGCGTGCCTCCCCGGATTCCGGGCAGGCTGATCCGACCCCCCGCTGGGTCTGGGTGAAGATGTTACTGCGAACAAAACGCAAATTTGCCTCGACCCCTATCTGCGTGCAAACGTCGATCGACGACACCCTCAAGAGTCCTCCTTGCCTTTTGAGAGAAACCTCATGACAGTGGGTTGCGCCATAGCAGCAGCACGGGTCCACGGGTAACAATCAGCGGGCCGATACAACTCAAGACCGCTTGCTTCCCGAAATCGACGGTCTGGAAGTGTTTGCCATCGCGAGTGATCCTCGGATCTCAAGGGGCGCACAATCAGCAATAACGAGGCTGAGCTTTGGGGATATTGGCGGAGTTTGCCGCCTGAACCTAGGTCAGCGGGCATTGCGAGCGCAGCACCCGGAATCCGCCGCCGGGGCAACTTCCCAGAACCCGACTTCACCGGCCAATCTGTTTGGCTTTAGGTCGCTTACGCTGAAAGCTGCGGACCAAGCAGATTGGCCGGTATTTAAGTACTTCTGGCCCGCTGCGGGTGGAAACGGGATTTCGCGACAGCGAATCGGAATTCTGAAACACAACGACATTCTGCAATGCGGCGAATCGCGTTTTGTCCGGCCGTTGGCCAGTTTTCCTGGAAAATTCGCACCGGCTCCATGCGATCCGCAATCGATTCTCGTACTCGCGGAAAGCAGGGGCCGGGTGACCAAAAGATTCTCGTCAAACCTGATATTCTGGTCCAGAGCTTTATGGTTCCCGGTCTTTCTACTCCCACGTTCCTATTGCTGGTTGCTCTTCCCTTGCGGGCGCAATGCACCGTGGAGATCGCCACCGTCGTCGATCTGAAGGGAAATTGGACGGATCAAGCCAGGAAAAACATCTTAACCAGAAAACAGATGGTCTGTGCCGAGAGCCAGGTGCAGCGCGCTAACGACGCCCATGCTTCACCCACCGATTTCTTGAAGCTTGCCAGCCGCGGCGACTCCCGCCAAATCACCCTCTTCGAGTGTAAAGCCCTGCTCGGCTGCGAACGGCCCCTCGATTTGAGCGCCCTCATCGGCGAGGAACGCCGTCGGCTAAGAGGCTCCAATCTGCTGGAGTCCTTCGTCTCCTGGCGCAACTCGCACGACCGTATGGTTACCACGATGTCGCGCCTCGTGCCGCCTGCCGGTGTCCCTGTCTTAAGAACTTCAGTCGTTCAGGCCGGCGAGTCCATCCGCGCGGCCGACGTTTTCATCGGGGACGCCCCTCCGCGCGAGTACTCAATGGATTTGTGCGACGCGTCCACCGATGAGGTCTGCGGCAAAACGCTGCCGTTGCCAAAGAAGGTTGTCTGGCGGCCCGGAGCTGGCGGCGATCTTCCATTTGGTCCGTTGCCCGAGGGAGTGCATATTCTGTACCGCTTGCAGGACGACGATCCCGAGATCCGCACCAAAGATCGCGTCCTGCTCGTGGCCGTTCACCCGTCTCACGCCGGCCTGATCCCGGAAGCCCGGGACAAGATTGCTATCGCGGCGCGTTCCGTTTCGCCGGACGATCCGGATCGCTCCACCGCTTTCGAGGATTACGTGCGATTCATCGCTGCACGCCTGATGGACCGCTGAAGCACCATGGCAAGAAGCACCTCAGGTTCCCGCCTTCTCTACCGCCGTCCTGGACCGTTTCTAAAGCACCCCAAGGAGCTCTTCCGTTTTGTCCTGGAAGTAGTCGCCCTGATTCTTGTGAGTGGCTGGCTTGGGCACAATTTCCTGCTCGAGCCGCCGGCCAAGTGGTACCACGATTTTCAACTGCGCCGACGAACCAAAATACAGGAGCGGATAACGCGCATCGTGCGCATCGATTCCAAAGACCACGAAGACCTCTTCGGCGGCAACTCGCCCCTTTCGGGTCCTCGCCTCGTGCAGGCCGCCTGCGCGCTCGTCAGCCGGGGCGCCGCCGTGGTTGTCGTCGACTTGGACACTTCGAGCGCCCACGCCTTTCCCGCCGGATTTCGCCTGCCGCAGAGCCCTGTTCCCATCGTCTGGGCGGTGGAAGCGACTTGGGATGGCGATGATCGGAAAGCCGGTGCGCGGAAGTCCGAACCGGTTCTCGGCGGCCGCCTCGCCGCACAGCCGCCATATGGAATTGCCGACATGCCCACCGATTTCGACGGTGTCACTCGTTTCTGGCGGCGCTTCGATAACATCGGCGGCTATCCGCGCCCGACGCTTGGGTGGGCCGCAATTCAACAGTACTGTCGCGCCGCCCGCAATGAATGCCCGAAAGAGGAAGGGCACAGCCATGATCGCCCAGTGCCCTTCACCATGGACGTGCAGTTTCAGGACATTCGTTTGTCGGAATTCCTGGCCGGTCCTCCCGCTGGATTCCCCGCATCCTGCCCGTCTCTTTCTCCGGACCCTCGCCTGAAGGATCGAATTGTCCTGTTGGGCGGCACCTACTCTCGCACGGATTTGCACGAAACGCCCTGGGGGCCTCGTTACGGTGTGGAGCTGATGGCGATGGCCATCGAACAGGTGTTCGACCCCGTTCCCATGCACGAGGTAGCTGAATACTTTCTGATCGGCCTGGAGATTGTCCTCGGATTTTTGGTCGCCGCGATTCACCACTGGATCCGGCCGGTTTCGGCCACTGTCTTTACCCTGATCCTGCTGCCCTTGGGCGTGATCGTTTCCGCGGAACTGATGTTTCTGCTGGGGGACGTCGAAGTGGGCGTTGTGCCTTTCATCGTCGCAATGTTGATTCACCAACTCGTCGGATCCGCCGAACGCGCCGAGCACATCGCCCGGCGGGCTGAGCACGCACAGACGCTTGGAGGTGTCGATTGAGGCTGATCGCACTTTTCCTGGCCTCATGCTTTCTGCTTTGCGCGCAACCAGAGAAGGCTGAGCTCGAAAGGCTGAAACGGCAGGCTGATGACCTTTTTGCCAATTCCCGTCCCGCGGAGGCTGCCGCCGCCGCCGCCAAAGCTCTTGCGCTGGCCGAAAGAACTTACCCGCCGGACCACCCGGAAATTGCGGCGTGCCTGACGATCCTCGCATTTTTTTCCGACCAGACACAATACGCGAAGGTCGAGTCGCTGTTTCTTCGCGCGCTCTCCATTCGTGAAAAAACCCTCGGCCCCAAGCATCCCGATACCGCCGAATCGCTGCAGAACCTCGCGTTCTTCTATGCCCATCGGGGCCAGTACGCCAGGGCGGAGCCGTTGTATCTTCGCGCGCTCTCGATTCGCGAAACAGTCCTCGGCCCTTATCACGCGGACACCGCCGAATCGCTCTACGATCTCGCGGACCTCTACGACAGCCAGGGAAAATACTCCCAGGCGGAGCCGCTGTTCGTCCGCGCTCTCAACATCCGCGAAAGGCTGCTGCCCAACGATCCCGACACAGCGCTCACGCTCAACGCGCTCGCCAGTATCTACAGAACGCAAGGCCAGTACGCTAGGGCCGAGCCGCTGTTCAAACGAGCGCTTTCGATCAACGAGAAAGCGTTCGGTCCCATGAGTACAGACGTAGCGCTCATCGTCTCCAATCTCGGACTTCTCTACGAGTTCGAGAACCAATACGCCCTGGCGGAGCCGTTCTACCGGCGCGCGTTGACGATTTATGAGACGGCTCTCGGTCCCGACGAAGACGATACAGCCGCGGCCGTGAAGAGCCTCGCGGAAGTCTATAGGAAACTGGAACAGTATGCGAAAGCCGAGCCGCTCTACCGCCGCTTGCTTGTCATCCAGGATAAAACTCTCGGCCCCGGCGGTTTGGATACGAACGCCACCGTCCTTGCTCTCGCGCTGGTCGAATTGCACCTGAATCGATACGCCCAGGCCGAACCTCTGTGTGTCCGCGCTCTCGCGTTCGCTGAAAAAAGATACGGCCCCGCCGATCCCCAAATCACAACCTCCTTGACTGGCCTCGCGGACGTTTACCAGAACCTCGGGCAGTACGCCAAAGCCGAGCCGCTCTACGCCCGTGCCCTCTCCATCCGACAGGCGGCCCTCGGACCGGACCACCCCGATACAGCCGAGTCTGTCAGAAATCTTGCTCTGATCTATGACAAATTAGGGCAATACTCCAAAGCCGAGCCGCTGTTCGCCCGCGTGCTCGCCTTGGATGAAAAGCGGCTCGGCGCCAACAATCCCGAAATCGTCCAATCGCTTAACGCTCTCGCCGCCACATACGTCAAGCTGAGCCAATATTCAAAAGCCGCTGCGCTGTACAGCCGGGCACTCGACATTCGCGAGAAGGCGATCGGTCCCAATGCTCCGGCCACCGCTGAGTCGTTGAACATTTTGGCGCGCGTCTACGAAGAACTGGGGCAATTCGACAAAGTCGAGCCCATGCACATTCGCGCCCTCGCCATCCGCGAAAAAGCGCTGGGAGCCAATCATCCCGACGTTGCCCAGTCCCTCAATAATCTTGCCGGTTTCTATGTGAAGGAGGGACTATACGCCAAGGCTGAGCTGCTGTATATCCGCGCGCTCTCGATCGTTAAGAATGCTTTTGGTCTGGAGGACCTCGTTACCGCCATTTATCTCAGTAACGTTGCGCATTATTACGAAACACAAGGCGCCTATGCCTCGGCCGAGCCCCTCTACCTTCGCGCGCTGGCCATTCGCCGGAAAGTCCTGGGGCCGGACCACCTCACCACCGTGGAGTCCCTCCTCAACCTGGGTGCCCTTTTTACCGAAGAAGCGCTATACGACAAGGCTGAGCCTCTTCTCAGGGACGCGCTGGCCATTGCGGAGAAAACGCTCGGCCCGGATCATCCCCATACAGCTTCGTTCCTGAACAATCTCGCATCTCTTCGCGACCGCCAGGGTCGGTATGCTGAGGCTGAACCACTGTACACCCGCGCGCTGGACATCAACGAAAAGGTGTTCGGTCCCAACCACCCCGAGACAGCCCTGTCCCTGAACAATCTCGCGGGTGTTTACAAAGATAAGGGAGAGTACGCGAAGGCTGAACCACTGTACACCCGTGCGCTGGACATCAACGAAAAGGTGTTCGGTCCCGCCCACCCCGACACAGCCCTGTCCCTGAACAATCTCGCGGGTCTTTATGAAGCGGAGGGAGAGTACACAAAAGCCGAGCCCCTCTACACCCGCGCTCTCGCCATTCGCGAGAAGGCGCTCGGTCCCCAGCATCCCGAGACAGCCGAGTCGCTCCTCAACCTTGCCAATCACTTTATTCAACAATACCAATGGGCCAGGAGCGTGCCGCTGTTGTCCCGGGCCATCGCCATAAACGAAAAAACGCTCGGTCCCGACCATCCGGCCACGGCCAGATCTCTCAACAGCCTCGCCGGCACCTATACCCATCTGGAAGACTACGCCAAGGCCGAGCCCATGTTTTCCCGAGTACTCGCCATCAATGAAAAAGCGCTCGGTCCAAATAACCGCGATACCGCGGCCGCGCTGAATAATCTGGCGGACCTTTACGATAGGATGGGGCAATTCGCCAAGGCCGAACCTCTGTACGGCCGCGCTCTCGCCATAAACGAAAAAGCGCTGGGTCCCGACCATCCGACCACCGCTTTGTCGCTCAACAATCTCGCGGGGGCCTACCAGCATCAAGGGCAATATGCCAAGGCGGAGCCGCTCTATGTCCGCGCGGCCGCGATTAACGAAAAAACGCTCGGCCCCAAGCATCCTGGAACCGCTCTCGTAGTCGACAACCTCGGGCTCCTGCTGATCGCCGAAGGCCGCCTCGCCGAGGCGCGCGACGTGTTGGCCGCCAACTGGCCCTATCGAATCCTCTGGCTCGATACCGCCCTCATGTCCGGCCGCGAGAGCTTCCGCCGGGATTGGGTCACAGTTTTTCAGCGGCAATTGTCCATACTGGTAGCCCTGCAATCCGGCTCCTCGTCTCTCCGGGCCCTTGGCCTCGAGGGCGTGCTCAAAACCAAGAATCGGATATCGGAGGAACTGGGCGCGGCACTGACCTCTCTAAGCGCCCGCGACGACGCCTCCCGCCGTCAACTGGAGTCCCTGCGCGATATCTGGAAACAGCAACAGCGCCTGGAGTTGACGAGCCCGAACGATTCGCGCGGTCGAAGAACGCTCCAGGAACAGGAAGACAGTCTCATCTCGGAAATGAGCACGCGCAGCATCGCATTCCGGGAGTTACTGCGGACGCCTTCGCTGCAGGAGATCCGGAGCCGTCTGGCCGGAGCCGCGTTGGTCGAACTGATTCAGTTCAACGCGATAAACCCGCAAGTGCGAAACAGGGATCCCTTTGGCCCGGCTCATTACGGCGCGTACCTGCTGCGCCGGGAAGGCGATATCGTTTGGGTGGATCTGGGGCCGGCGGACGCGATCGACAAACTGGTTCGCCGCTATCGTTCGGCGGTCAGCGTGCAGGAAAACCAGGCGGTCGCCGTTAAAGCGGCCCAGGATCTCAGCCGGCTCGTGTTCGAGCCGGTGCGCCAGGCTGTGCCGGATGTACGCGAGTTCTATATCGCACCGGATGGCTTGCTGCATCTCACCTCATTTGCAGCTTTCCCTGACGCCAGCGGTCAACCGCTGCTGAAGAGTCTCAGATTGCATATGCTGTCGACGGGACGCGACCTGGCGTTCGCCGGGACCGAGGCTGCGCCGCAGAGTCCTCTGATCGCCGGGATCGAGAAGTTCGGCGCGCGCGAGCCGGGCCGTCACGTATTCCCCGATCTTCCAGGTGCGCGGCGCGAGGCTGATCTAGTGGCGGGAATCGTTCCCGGCGGAAAGCGGATCGACGCGGATCTCCTGACCCGCAGCTTCCTGCTGGAACGCCTGAACGGTCCTCGCATTCTTCACCTTGCAACTCACGGATTTTATTTTCCGAACGCGAATGGCAGCCGGGCCGACCCGTTAACTTTAGCCGGTATCGCTCTCGCCAAAGCCAATGAGTCGGACGACGGCGTTCTCACGGCCAAGGATGCCGCCATGATGCGTTTGCGCGGAACACAACTGGTCGTGCTTTCCGCCTGCGAAACCGGCGTCGGCGAGGCAACGTTTGCCGATGGTGTAGTAGGGTTGCAGCGCTCTTTGAAACTCGCCGGCGCACGAAGTGAGATTCTCACGCTATGGCCAGTGAGTGACGAGAAGACCCTCGACTTGATGGTTCGTTTCTATCGCAACCTCTTCGAGAAGAAACTGAATAAATCCGAAGCTCTTCGGCAGGCACAGCTCAGCATGGCGGACGAAGGGATTGACACATTCGAGTGGGCTCCCTTTGTCCTGTACGGCGATCCCGGACCTTTGCTGTAGTGATCTCGCTGATCGCCGTATTACTCGCATGAAACGCCCCTCGCGAAACGCACTTGGCTGATTTCTTGCCGTTCCTCCTGAAGTGCCCGGAACCCGCACTTCCCGGAAACGCTAGCACTCTATCGGAAGCGCCCCGACCCAAAAGCCAAGGGCGTAGTCGCCACTGGCGCTTTCGATAGAGGCGTTTGAAGGAATGGCCGCTGGGTCTTAGAGCTATGGGATTTGAATTGTAGCTACCTGGAAACAAGGCACTTCCAGGCAACCCGGAAATTGCAAGCTTGGCGTAGAAGCTGATCGGCGCAATCGACCGTTGGCACGAATGTATCACACGCGAAGTGTCCGTGGCCGACGCCGCAGGCGAGGCCACTTTGTTCAAACGGATCTGGGAAGTGTCGGCTCCGACCGAATGGCTACTCGTACAGAGATGGTGTCTTCACTGCTGGAACTGGCGGTACGAATTCTCCATTGGGGATGGCAGTGTTCCCTACGAGAAGCACGGTGCCCAGGGTATCCTTCGCGGAACCCTCGTGACCGGAGCACGCTGCGATATGAACAGGACGCTGGTTTTCAATATGTTAGCGACAATCGACAAATTAACGGAGCACAAACGGAGCACTGGGTGAATGGGTTCGTGCAAGTTATTGAAAACATGGAGCGGGAGACCGGATTCGAACCGGCGACGTCCAGCTTGGGAAAATGGACCTCAATTGTAAATAAGCGACTTAGGCGTTGAAGGCGAGGTTTTCTGGTCAAGTAAGTCCTTTACGTTCAATGCCGGGTTTCTGGATGGCACCTTATCGAGATAATCAAGGTAACGACCGAGCTACTTCCGTTTTGCAGGTTTTCCGCATCCGTCGCGCGTGAGAAACCAGCTCTCGGTTGGCCAGCTTCATGCCAGCGATGCACACCGGGTCAACTCCAGCGGCCCCACATTGGGAACCGTTCGGGTGCGCGTCCAAATAGCAACTGCGGAAGGACTCAAAATCGCCGGCGTTGTTGTGAATCAACGCCATTGTCGCCACCACCGCAGTCGCGGTGATCATTCCATCGATCATGTTGAAGCCGACTGCGACAGCCCGGGGCGCATTGGGGAGCCGACTCTCAATTCCAGGCCTCCTGTGTCCAAATCGCGGCGGCGTTCTTCTCCTGTGTTGCCATCACGCCAGCTTCCGA
>OCTA010003283.1_pt1 | contig 14370 bp, 13 predicted proteins | sample 1538991 | NCBI WGS metagenome assembly OCTA01 (sample SAMEA3539302, study PRJEB22396) | soil metagenome | biome: tundra; feature: field; material: soil | place: USA | collected 2010-05 | depth 0.15 m
TGGTCGGCCAGATCGCGCGCCGGCAGTCCATCACCAATCCCGAGAACACGGTCTTTTCGTCCAAGCGCTTCATCGGCCGTCGTTTCGAAGAAGCCGCCGAAGACATCAAGCGCATGCCCTTCAAGAGCGTGCGCGGCGCCCATGGCGAAGTGGATTTTGAAATTCGCGGCAAGCAAGTGACGCCGCCCGAGGTTGCGGCCAAGGTGCTTGGCAAGCTGAAGAAAGCGGCCGAGGATCACCTGGGCGAAAAGGTCACCGAGGCGGTCATCACGGTGCCTGCGTACTTCAACGATTCGCAGCGCCAGGCCACCAAGGACGCCGGCCGTATCGCGGGCCTCGACGTCAAGCGCATCGTCAACGAGCCGACCGCGGCCGCGCTGGCCTACGGTCTCGACAAGAAGAAGGACGAGATCATCGCCGTGTACGACTTCGGCGGCGGGACTTTTGATATTTCGATCTTGGAAGTCGGCGAAAACGTGGTCGAGGTTGTGTCCACCAACGGCGACACACACCTGGGCGGCGACGACATCGATCAGCGGGTCATGGACTGGCTCATCGCCGAGTTCCGCAAGGATCAGGGCATCGATGTCTCGAAGGACAAGATGGTTCTGCAGCGTCTGCGCGAGGCAGCCGAGAAGGCCAAGATCGAGCTCTCGCAGGTGCTGGAGACGGAGATCAACCTGCCCTTCCTGACGGCGGATGCTTCCGGCCCCAAGCACCTTCAGATCAAGCTATCGCGCGCCAAGCTCGAACAGATGATCGACGATCTCATCCAGCGCACCATCGAGCCGACCAAGAAGGCGCTGGCCGACGCCAACAAGAAGCCGTCGGAGATCGCCGAGGTCGTGCTGGTGGGCGGTTCGACGCGTATCCCGAAGGTGCAGCAGATGGTGAAGGAGTTCTTCGGCAAGGAGCCGCACAAGGGCGTGAATCCCGACGAGGTCGTCGCGCTCGGCGCGGCCGTGCAGGCGGGTGTGCTCTCGGGCGAGGTCAAGGACATGCTCCTTCTCGACGTGACGCCGCTGTCGCTCGGCATTGAAACCCTGGGTGGCGTGATGACCACGCTTATTCCGCGCAACACGACGATTCCCACCAAGAAGTCCGAGGTGTTCTCGACCGCGGCCGACAATCAGACCTCGGTCGAGGTCAAGGTGTTCCAGGGCGAGCGGCCCATGGCGAACGACAACCGCCTGCTTGGCAAGTTCGGTCTGGAAGGCATCCTGCCGTCGCCGCGTGGCATTCCGCAGATCGAAGTCACCTTCGACATCGACGCCAACGGCATCGTGAACGTGTCGGCCAAGGACAAGGCCACGAGCAAGGCCCAGCAGATCACCATCACGGCCTCGTCTGGACTTTCCGATGCCGAAGTGGCCCGCATGACCAAAGAAGCGCAGGAGCACGAGGTCGAGGACAAGAAGCGGCGCGAAGCCATCGAGGCGCGCAACCGGCTCGAGAGCATGCAATTCAGCGTGCAGAAGCACTTCGACGAGAACAAGGACAAGATCCCGACGGGCGAGCGCGGCGCACTTGAGGAAGCCCTCAAGGAGGCACGCACGACGCTGGACGCGAACAAGGAAGCCACGGACGCCGAGGTGTTCAAGACCGCCTTCGAGCGCCTGGAAAAGGCATCGCACAAGATGGCCGAGGCCCTGTACAAGGCCGCCGGTGGCTCGGGCGGCGCGCAGGCGAACGCAAGTGGCGAGCAGCCGCCTGCTAGCGACGGCGCGGGCAAGAAGGACGACGTCATCGACGCCGAGTACACCGAGACCCCGAAGAACTAGCTGGCGATTCGCGAATCGCAGGGGGTAGGGGCAATTCATGAATTGCCCCTATTTCTGCTAGAAAGGGTCCATGCTGCAGACCCTCGCGCACATTCCATCGAAGCCGCTTTTCGTTTTGGCCCTGATCCTGGCCGCTGCCTCGGCGCTGTGGAATGCGCGCGCTCGGCGGCGCGAGCCCAAGACGCCGCGCACCTCGACGCCGTTCTATCTTCTGGTGGGCGCGTGGCTCTTGCTCGGGCTGCGCGGTGGCTCGTGGATTCCGTCGGGCGGCATGTTCGCGCACGAATGGAAGTCTGTGCCCATCTTTTCCTACGGCGTGATGCTGGGTAGCTCCATGGTCGTCGGCTGGTTCCTGGCGCTTCGCCTGGCCAAGCAAGACGGCATCCCAAGCGAGCAAGCGGGCGCGATCTACATGTGGACCGCGGTGTGGGCCATCGTGGGTGCGCGCGTACTCTACGTCGTCACCGAGTGGCAGGAGTTTTCCAATCCCCTCGATATCTTCCTGCTGAACAAGGGCGGCCTAGTCGCCTACGGGGGATTCATCGGAGGTACCCTGGCCAGTTGGTACGGCTGCCACAAGCGCAAGATCAGCCTGCTTCGCTGGGCCGATGTCTCGGCGCCGTCGGTGGTGCTCGGCACCGCCATCACGCGGGTGGGTTGCCTGCTCTACGGCTGCGATTACGGTCGGCGCACCGACTTGCCCTGGGGTATCCGCTTTCCGCCCGAGGCGCCCGCGTGGCAGGATCACGTCGCGCACTTCGGCCTCGACAAGTCGTCGCTGCACTCGTTTCCCGTGCACCCGACGCAGATCTACGAGACCCTCGCCGGCCTCTCCATCTTCGCGCTGCTCATGATCCTGCGCCGTGTGCGCAAGTTTTCGGGCTTGGTGTTCGTGGTGTGGGTGGCGGGCTACGGGGTTCTGCGTTCGATCATTGAAATCTATCGCGGCGATTCCGACCGCGGCACCGTGGGGCCGCTGTCCACGTCCCAGTTCATCGGTCTGGTTTCGCTGATTGCCGCTGGTTCTTTGCTGTACTTCCTGATTAGGAAATACAAGGCGGATCCCTCCGCGCTGCGTCTGTGGGAGCAGCCGTTGCCCGTTGCCGCGGAATCCGGCCCGGCGCGGTCCAGCCGGCGCAAGCGCAAGCATAGATGATTCGGGCACGAGACGCCGGGCGCCGATCTGGTGTATAAAGCCGCTGCCAATTGATTTGCGGGGGAGAAAATGAGTCTCAAGCGTAGCCACGCCAGCACACGAACCAGTTCCGGTGCCGGCTCCGATTCAGGGACCAAGCTCGGGCGACAGGAGTTCTTCGACGAGCTCAAGAAGCACGCCCAAACTGGACAGATGTTCACGCCCGTCGACATTTCCATGGCCATTGGCGCCAGCGAAGCCGCGGTTTCGCGTGCCTTGCTCGGCCTGGCTGCCGAGGGGTACCTGGAAAAGGTCGAGACGGGCAAGTACCGCTCGACGCCCTTCCAGGAGGTGCCGCAGGCGGAATTCATCAAGGCGCTCGCGCGTGCCTCGAAGACCGATTCCACGCGCCAGCGCGATCTTTCGGAGATCGGGCGCCTCAAGCAGAACAACGATGTGATGCGGGCCAAGCTGCTCGGCGCCTTGGCCGAGCGCGACCATTACCTTGCGGCGCTCAAGCAGCACGGCATCGATCCAGGCCCGCTCCCCGCCGCCGCTGCGCCGGCGACCGTTGTAGAGTCGCCGGCAGCTACACCCTCCGCCAGCGGCGAGAGTAGCGCCGCTCCAGGGGATGCATCGACGGTCGAGCAGACTTCCGGCTGATCTGACAGTTGACTTGGGCTGCGGTTTGCCATGCGGCTGCGCTTTTCGATACGCGCGAAGCCGGGAGAGGCACTCACGGGCGCCGCCGGCCTGGGCGCACCCGCGATCGAGCGTGCGGTCGAGGTTCCCTTCGCCGGCGGCGAAGCTGTCATCGGCCGCGGCCAAGGCGCGACCATCGCCTTGCCATTTCCAGCTATCTCGCTCCAGCACGCCCGTGTTTTTCGCGAGGGCGGCGGGTATCGCATCGAGGATCTGGGCAGTGCCAACGGCACGCTGCTTGGCCAGCGGCGCCTAGTGCCGCACGTTGCCGAGGCCATCGCGCTCGGGGATGTTGTTTGCCTTGCGGGGATTGAACTGCGCTTCGATGGCGAACTGTCCGAGGATCGGCCGAGCCCGGCCCAAGAGGGCACTGCGACCCTCGCGCGCAGGTTGGTCCACGACATCTTCGAAGCCTGTCCGCCCGCCGAGTGCGCGCGGCTTGTGGCCGTGGCGGGCCCCGCGCTCGGCCGCGAACTGGCGCTGAGCGCGTGCGGCCGGGTTTTCAAGCTCGGCCGCGGCGAGCAGTGCGACCTAGCCATTCCAGACGGCGATATTTCGCGCGAGCACGCCGCCTTCGAACGCGGGGCCAATGGCATCGTGGTTCGCGATCTGGGTTCCAAGAACGGCGTCGAGGTGGGTGGACAGCGGGTTGCCGGCACTCGCATCCTGCGCGACGGGGAAATCGTGTGCCTGGGGGAAACTCGGCTGCGCGTCGTCGATCCGGAAGAGCGCTACCTGAGCCAGGTGGAGAAGGGCGATGTCAGGCCGCGCACAACCCTTGATTCGTTCGTGGATCCTCGGTCGGGAGGTGCCCATCGCACGGGGCAGGACGCGGCTCTTCCCGCGCCAGTTCCCCTTGCCGCATCGCCCTCGGCGGCGATGAAACAGCAAGCAGAAATCGCACCCAGCCGCAGCCGTCTTCCCCTTGTTGCCAACGCGATTGCCATCACGGCGCTCTTCCTCGCGCTCGGAGTTGTGCTAGCACTTGCATTCGCGGCCTAGGTGGCGTTCAACGGCTGCTCCCAAATTCATGGAAGTTCGTGTTCCGCTGATTTTTCGCCCAGTCTATCAACCCCTGGTGTGGGGAGGGCGGCGTATGGAGACGCTTGGCCGGACTTTGCCCGACGGGCCCATCGGCGAGGCATGGGAGCTGGCCGATCATCCGCGCGGCATGAGCGTGGTTGGCGAAGGGTGCTTGGCCGGCCTGACCCTTCGTGAACTTGTGGACCGCGCGGGTGCGGCGCTCGTGGGCGCGGGTTTTCGCGGCGGCGAGTTTCCCTTGATGGTGAAGCTGATCGATGCTCGCCTTCGCCTCAGCGTCCAAGTTCATCCCGATGAAGCCTTGGCGCGCGCGCTCGGGGTCGGGCAACACGGCAAGAGCGAGTGTTGGGTGTTTCTCGCGGACGGTGGCGAGATCTGCCAAGGCACGCGGCCCGGCATCGGTCGCGCCGAGTTCGAACGGGCGCTGGTCGAGCACCGCGTGCCCGAGGCACTCAATCGCTTCGAGGCGCGCAAAGGCGACGTGTTTTTCCTGCCCGCGCGCACGGTGCATGCACTCGGGGAAGGCTGTTTACTCTACGAGGTCCAGCAGACCTCCGACGTCACCTTCCGCGTTTACGACTGGGATCGCCTGGGGCTCGACGGAAAACCGCGCCCCTTGCACGTGGCCGAGTCGATGGCGACCATCGATTTCGAGCGCACGGGTTTTGGTCCGCAGGTGACGGCGCCGTGGCGGCCCATGCAGGGCGCGGTGGCCGGGGGCGAGGAGCGCGGGCTGGTGGACTGTCCGCATTTCACCCTGCGCGAACAACGCGTGCGCGGTGCCGTGGTGCAAACGCTGGAGAGCACTTGTGCGGTGGTGACATGTTTGACCGGTCAGGGGACGCTGTCGACTCCAGCTGGGCAAGTGGCTTTGCTGCCCATGCAGACCGTGCTCGTGCCTGCGGACGCGGGCTCGTGGCGCGTGGACGTGCCCAGCAGCAGCGCCGACCTCCTGGTCGCCACGCCCAAGTTCTGATCAAGATCTTCTTTTATCGCTTTTTGCGCGCCTTTTTGCGGGCGTTGCGCGCGTCCTTGCGTTTGCGCTTTTCCTTGGCGCGGTCGACGTTGCGGGTGGGCGCCTGGAAGTGGCCGCGCTCGCGCGACTGCATATTCATCATGGAAGCGAGCTGGTCCATGTCCATGCCGCCAAGCATTTTTCTGGCCTGGTTGAGCTGGCCGAGTTGCTTGAAGCCCGGAATCTTGCCGAGCAGGCCCGACGACGCCCCCAGCTGCATCATCATCTGGCGCATCATCGCGAAGCGATTGAGCAGGTCCGCGACCTCGGATTCCTTGCGCCCACAGCCACGGGCAATACGCGCCAGCCGGCTATGGTCGAAAAATGCGCTGCGCTTTTTCTTGCGCTTGCCGCTCTCGACGATTTCTTCCCAGCTTGAGATGACGAAGAGTTCGGGCTGGCGCCGTTCGGCATCGGTCATGGACGAGATGATGGAGCCAATGCGCACCAGCTCGTTGTCATCAACCTGGATGTTGGCGTCGGCGATGCCCGGGATTTTCTCGACCATCTCGGACAGTGGCCCCATCTTCTTCAAAACCGAGATCTGCTCGAGAAAGTCGTTCATATCGAACTTCCCCTTGAGCATGCGCAGGGCGTCCTGCTCGGCTTTTTCTTCGTCGACGACCTCTTCGAACTGCTGGACCAGGCCGACCACGTCGCCGCGCCCGAGAATGCGGCTGGCCATGCCTTCGGGCCGGAACTCCTCCAATCGGTCGAGCGACTCGCCCATGCCGACAAACTTCACCGGCTTGCCGGTCACGGCTTTCACCGACAGCGCCGCGCCGCCGCGGGCGTCACCGTCGAGCTTGGTCAGAATCACGCCGTCGTAGTTGAGCCAATCGTTGAAGGTCTTGGCCGTGGTCACGGCGTCCTGGCCGATCATGGCGTCGATGACGAAGAAGATGTTGGCCGGATTGGTGCGGCGCTTGATCTCCTTCAGCTCGTTCATCAACAGCTCGTCGATGGCGAGGCGGCCGGCGGTGTCGAAGATGACGGTGTCGCGTCCCGATTCAGCGGCGAAGCGATGGGCCTTCTCGCAGATGAGCGGCGGGCTGCCGCCGGGCTCGGCGAACACGGGCATGTTCAGCGTCTGGCCCAGGATCTGAAGCTGTTCGATGGCGGCCGGGCGGTAGACGTCGGCGGCGACTAGGAGCGGCCGTTTTCCGCGCTTTTCCAGATAGCGCGCCAGTTTGCCGACCGTGGTGGTCTTGCCGCTGCCTTGCAGGCCGACCAACATGATTCCGGTCGGGCCTTTCTTGGCGAAGCGGATGTCCGAATCCACGGCGCCCATGAGCTGCACCAGTTCGTCGTGGCAGAGCTTGACGAAGTGGTCCTCGGGAGTGACCCGGCGAACCTTTTCTTTGCTGGTGGCGCGCACCTTGACGATGACGCCGACCGCTTTTTCCTTCACCTGCTTGCAGAACGACTGCACGACCTCGAACCCGACGTCTGCTTCGAGGAGCGCGGTACGCACTTCGGCCAGCGCTTCGTCTACGGTCTTGTCGTCGAGTTCAGCCAGGCCCTGGAACTTTTGCTTGGCAGATCTGAAACCCTTGGTAAGTGTCTCGAACATCGGGCGCGCAATCTACCACAGGCTTGCCCTGTTCCATCCGGCGCGTTCGCGGGAATGGAAAAGTTCGTTACGATCCCTGCTTCTTGTTCTGCCACCACGCGATCCAGCGCTGGCGCGCTTCTTCGCGGTCGCGCTCGGGCAGATCGTAGTGGTAGCCGAAGTATTCGCCGGAGATCTCGTAGAGTTCGGTGGAGGCGAGCAGGCGCAGTTCGGGATTGCGGTGGGCGAGGGCTTCGAGCAGCCATTCCACCCGGGAAAGGCCACCCATCTTGGCCCACCAGTCCAGCCAGCGTTTGGATCTTGCGCCGGCATCGTCGCAGCAGAGGGCCACCAGTGCGTCGTGAGCGGCCGATGCAATTTCGGGATTCGCGGCTTCCAGCATTTCTGCGATGGCTGGCACCGCGTTCTTGTCGCGCAATTCGGCCAGGGCGCGCAGGGCACCCGCGACGACGGTGGCATCGCCCTTTTCGGCCTTCTTCTCCAGGGCATGGCGGAAAGCGATCACGCGCGGGTCGTGAACGCGGCGAGATAGCCGCCGCAAGGCTGTCCGTCGGGCATTGGCGTCGCCGAGGCGCGCGGCGGCCAGTAAGGTTCCGACCGGATCGACCCCGGGCATGACGGGTGTCGGAGTTCGCATGTCCCGTGCGCTGTCGCCGGCGGCGGCGCGCGCTTGCGCGGTGCCGACCAGCTTCGCAAACAGCGACAGGTAGCGAGGCGCCATAGGGGCGCCGTAGAGCGCGTGGACATGGGCGCGAAAGCGCACCTCGGACACCAGCGCCGGCTCGATAAGCAGCGAGCGCTGCCCGGCCCAGGCCACCAGGGCATCGTGATCGTGTTCTGGCCGGACCAGCACGTCGAGAACATCGCCTTGCTTCGCCCGTGGCGCGGCCCCCAGCTTCTGTGCTGTTGCGCCGTCCATCCAGGCGCTTGTCGCCCGGTTTGGCACCGCCGACAGCGTGCTCGGGGAAGCCAACGGGACGCCGATGATCTCGGCAAGGTGGCTGGTCAGGGTCTCTTCGTCCGTGGCGCGCAATTCGAGGAGCGCGGTATCGAGGCCGCCACCGTAAAGCTTCTTGCGTTGCTCCGCCTCGGAGGCGGCATCGCGCGTGATCACTCCGCGGCGAACGAGGGCCTGGGCGATTTCGGACAGGGGCATGGCGGCTGACTCCGGCTCATCGCCATCATCGTTCGTCGAGGATGACGTAGGTGCCCGACAGGTGGTCGTGCAGGGCGCGGCGTTCGCGATCGAAAATGCACCACAAGAAGCCCAGGCCAGCCAATGCCAACGAGAGCACCATGGTCAGAAAACGTATGCTGGCGACGAGAGGGCCTGGCGCCTCGCCGCGCGAGGAAATCACGCGTAGGCCGAGCAGCCGCTTGCCCAGGGTCTGGCCGAGCACGCCGCCGAGGTAGATCTGGTAGAGCGCGGAAAGGCCAAAGAGAAGTCCGAAGGCGCCGGCGGCCATGGGATTGCGATCGAGGAGACCAGCCATCACGAAGTCAGGGCCAAACTCTTTTGCCGTCGGCAAGTGAACGCCGAGCGCGAGCGCGGCTGCAATGGTGACCGCGATCGAAACTGAAAGGATCAGCACAAGGTCGACGAGGGCAGCCGCCAATCGCCGGGGGAATCCAGCGGCTCGCACGCGCACCACCTGCGTTTCTCGGCTGTGGACCTTGGCGCCGTCCGACAGTGCACGCACGGGTGCTCGCGAGGATTCGATGCCTGTCTGCTCGGCGACGGCCGCGTAGCTGGTCACGCGACCATTCTGCGAAGCCTGGCCCCTGGCCGCAAGTTTATTGCTATGTCGATTGTAATGGAAACCCTGGGAGGGTTTCCAAACCTTCCCGCGATGGTTCGCGCCGAGCAAAGCTCGGCGGCTCCCCACGCGTGTCAGTCCAGTCCGCCAGCTGCGGCCTGAGCCAACGCGACGGCCACCATGGCGGCGGTCTCCGCGCGCAGGATGCGCGGGCCGATGGAAACCGCCTCGAAACCGGCCTCGCTCGCGGCGCTCACCTCGGCATGGGAGAATCCGCCCTCGGGTCCGACCAGGAGCACCACCTCGGTCGGGCCAGCGGCGAGTGCGGCGCGGAAGGCGCGCGTGCGTTCGCCCTCCCACAGCACGAAGCGTGCGCCTTCCTTGCCCGCGAATGGGGCCAGGGCAGGGGCAAGCGCGAGGCAATCGGCGATGTCGGGAACGTCGGCGCGGCCGCACTGCCGGGCCGCTTCTTCGGCGATGGTTTGCCAGCGCTGCCGGCGGGAACTGGGCGGCTTCACCATGCCGTACTCCGACAGCACGGGCACGATGCGCGCCACGCCCAGCTCGGTGGTTTTCTGCACAATGAAATCCATGCGCTCGCCTCGCGGCAGCGATTGCAGCAAGGTGATGGCGCATGCAGGTGCGGGAACCTGGAAGCGCTCGCCGAGGGCGATTTCGACCGACGATTTGCCCACGGATTCGATGCGCGCCTCGATGACCGTGCCGGCGCCGTCGAAGATCTGGATCGCCGCCCCCGGTACAAGCCGCAGCACCTTGATCAGGTGGCGGTGCGCGGCTTCGTCGATCGTCGCGCGCGAGCCGTGCAGTTTCTCCGCGGAAACATAGAGCCGCACCATGTTCGCTCCTAAATTGGCGAAGCTGCCTTGTGCAGAAGGAGGCCGGTCCACTCGCCTTCGTCTTGTCGTGTGCGAAGGACGAACCCGGCGGCCGTGTAGGCAGCCAGCACATCGTCCGCTTGATCGCACAAGACGCCAGAGAGAATCGCGCTGCCCTGGGGCGCAAGTTTGGCCGCCATCGCCACGGCCAAATCGCACAGCACATCGGCCTGGATGTTGGCCAGGATGATGTCGAAGGCGGCTTCGGCCTTTTCCAGCGTGCCGGTCACGATGGTGACGCCTTTCACGTGGTTGCGCTCGAAGTTCTCCAGGCTGCACTCGGTGGCCTCGGGATCGTTGTCGATGGCCAGGCCGGCCGCCGCGGGCCAGAGTCGAGCCGTCGCGATGGATAGGATCCCGGAGCCGCACCCGAGGTCGAGAAAGCGTGCGATCTGCGGGGTCACGTCGCGCACGTTTTCGGCCAAGGCGACGGCCAGCCGCGTGGACGGATGGGCACCGGTGCCGAAGGCTCGCCCGGGATCCAGATCGATGACGAACTCGCCGGCCGGGGCTGATCCCGGATCCCAGCTTGGCCGAACCGTGAAGCGGCGGCCGACGCGCGTGGCACGAAAGAACTGCTTCCACACGTCTCGCCACTCGCTCTCGTCGGCCTGGCGCTCGCGGACGGCGACGGGATCGACGGGCAGGCCGGACTCGCGCGCGGTGGCCAGTGCCTCGTGCGCGCTGGCGAGCACGAATTCGCGATCTTCGGGCCTGCACAGAGCGATCACCGCCGTCCGGCCAGGCGCCGTGGAAAGCAGCGTGCCCGCATCCCGAACCTCCACGCCTCCTACCAAGGGACCGACCTCGGCCGCCAAGATGTCGGCAGCCTCGGCTTGCGTCTCGAACTGGATTTCGATCCAGACGGTCAGCGGATCACGCGCCTCTTGGCCTCACGCCTACGCCGCTTGCGCGCCTCGCGGATCTTGCGCTTGCGCTTCACCGAAGGCTTCTCGTGGTATCGGCGGCGCTTGATCTCCTGCAGGATGCCCTCCTTTGACATCTTCTGCTTCAGGATCTTCATCGCTTTTTCGATGGAATCCCGAACTTCTACTTCGAGGGGGCGTCCGAGCAGTGTCTCCAAGCAATCCTCCAGGTGGGACAGGTCAAATTCGTGAGGGGTGAGTATTAACCATTCCAGATGCTCGCGGTCAAGGTTCGTCTAGCAGCCACGACGCGTTACCTGAAAACATTACCGTATTGTAGATTACGAAAAAAAATATTTACCTTTTGGCTTTTGCATCGTATCTCAATAGACAAGCAGGTTGTGAGAGAGCCTCGCGAACAGTGTTCTGTAGGACAGTTCGGAAGGAGAAGCGCCAATGATGGGGGCAAAGGTATTTACGGCCACGAAGGCCAAGGATCGCGATGAGCTCGGAGAGGTTCTGACACGGTGGATTCGTGACAACCCGAAGGCAAGGATTACCGACAAGGTCGTGACCCAGAGTTCGGATCGTGAATTTCACTGTCTCAGCATCACGATCTTTTACGAGATGCAGCCTTAGCGCATCGGCGACTTGAGGATGGGCGGCAGCGCCGCGACGGCGGTGGTGTCTGCCGCGCAGGCGCGCCGCTGATTTCCTGCCGCGGTCGTCATAGACCGATTTTGCCGTCGTAGGTGCGGGCGCAGGCGCGTCCGTGCCATACTCGCGTCGATGCGATTCGGTTTCTTAGTCAGGGAAGGCAACCCCGAGGCAGCGAGCCTCGCCGCCGGATTCGCGACGATGCTACAGGCGCGAGGCGCGGAGGTGGTGTTCGTCTCGGACTACGGCCAGGGTGCGCCCTCGGGCTACCCGTCGAGGCCAGGCGCGGACATCGGGGCGTGCATTGACGTCATGGTTGCGCTCGGCGGTGACGGAACCTTTCTTTTCGGCGCCAAGCTGGTGGCCGACCACGATGTGCCGCTGCTTGGCCTCAACCTCGGCAGCCTCGGCTTCCTCACTCCTTACGCCGTGAGCGAGGCCAGCGCCGCGCTCGCTGACGCCGCCCAGGGGCGGCTGCCGGTCGAGGAGCGCATGCGTCTCCTGGTTACCTTGCGCTCGAAGGACAAACCCGCGGAAAGCCAGAGCGCGCTCAACGAAGCCGTCATCAACCAGCGCGAGGTCGCGCGCCTGATGGATCTTCTGGCCTCGACCAACGGCGACACCATCACTACATACAAGGCCGACGGACTCATTCTGTGCACGCCAACCGGATCGACCGCCTACAACCTTTCGGCGGGCGGTCCTATCCTGAGCCCGGATCTAGAAGCCATCATGCTCACGCCCATTTGCCCCCACACGTTGTCGAACCGCCCGCTGGTCGTGCGCGCGGACACGGGCGTCACCGTGACCAATGTTTCGCGCTACCAGGGCGTGCTCACCGTCGACGGGCACTGGAGCCGCGAGATGGCGCCCGGGGACGTGGTCGAAGTGCGTATGATGGAAAAGCGACTGCGCGTGTTTCGGCCTGGCCATTCCTTTTTCAAGATCCTGCGCCAGAAGCTTTCCTGGGGAGAGCGCAAGGCCTAAGGCAACTTCCACCCCGGTCTTGCCGAAACAAAACCTATGCTGACGCTGCTACGAGTTTCCGGGTTTGCGCTCATTGACGAGGTCGAGCTTTCGCTCGGACCAGGTCTCACGGTCATCACCGGGGAAACTGGCGCGGGCAAGAGCATCCTGGTCGAAGCCCTGGGACTTTTGCGCGGCGGCCGGGCGCGGGCGGATCTGATCCGCACCGGCGCCGACGAGGCACGCGTGGAAGCGGTGTTCGATCTCGTGGCCGATTCGGAGCTGGCGCGGTCGCTGGCCACCGACGGTCGGGAAGTGGGCGACGGTCTGGTCGTCCGCCGTGCCGTCGCGCGAACTGGACGTGGCCGCATTCATCTTGGCGGCGGGCTGGCCACGGTGGCGGATCTGGCGGCCACGGTGGGCCGGCTTTGCGACATCACCTCGCAGCACGATCAACAACTGCTCATGGATCCGGAGAGCCAGCTGGCGATTCTCGACGCCTTTGCCGGCAATTCGGCCGTGCTGGCCGAGGCCAAGCTGGCCTTTGCGGCGCTGTCGGACACGCGCGCCGCCCTGGCCGCCTTCGATGCCGATGCGAAATCGCGCAGCGAGCGCGAGGATCTCCTGCGTTTCCAGCTGGGCGAGCTGGAGCATGCCGATCTGAAGCCAGGTGAAGACGATGCCTTGCGCGTCGAGCGCGAACGCTGCAAGGGTGCGGAAAAGTTTCTCTCGGCATGCACGCGGGGCGAAGACGCGCTCTACTCGGGCGAGGATGCGGCGGCCGGACGCATTGTCGCGGTGGCGCGCGAGATCGCAGCGCTGTCCGCGCTCGATCCGGCGCTCGCACCCGTGGTCGAAAGCTTGCAAGCCGCGCAGGCCCAGGTCGAGGATGCGGCGTCCTCGTTGTCCCGCTACGCCAGCAAGCTCCGTTTCGAGCCCGAGCGGCTGGGCGAGATCGAGGAGCGGCTATTTCTCATCGGCCGGCTCTTGCGCAAACACGGTGGCTCGGTCGAATCGGCCATCAGTCGCCGCGAGGAAATGGCGCGTGAGCTTTCCGAGCTGGGGTCGTTCGAGGAAGGCCTCACCGCCCGGCGCGCATCCGTGGCCGAGGCCGAGAAGCGCATGGACGAGCTGGCGGGCCAGCTGGGCGACAAAAGGCGCAAGTCCGCGCGGACCCTCGGCAAGCGCATCGACGAAACCCTGCGCGACCTGGGACTATCCGGTGCGCGCATGCCCATTGCGGTCGAGGATCGCGGGACGCTCGGGGCGAGCGGGCGCGATCGCGTGCGCTTTCTCTTTGCGCCCAATCCGGGCGAGGAGCCGCGCCCGCTCGACCGCATCGCTTCGGGCGGCGAACTTTCGCGCGTGATGCTCGCCGTGACCCAGGCCCTGGCTCGGGAGGGGCAGGCCACGACCTATATCTTCGACGAGGTCGACGCTGGCGTTGGCGGCGCCACGGCCGAGGTTATCGGCCGCAAGCTGCGCGCCATCGCCCAGCACAAGCAAGTTCTAGTTGTGACCCACCTGCCGCAGATCGCGGCCCTGGCCGACCACCACGTCAAGGTGACCAAGGAGGCGACCAAGACGCGAACCACGGTTCGTATCGCACTGCTCGCCGACCAGGAGCGCAAGGATGAAATCGCGCGGATGTTGGGCGGCGCCACGGTGACCGCGCAGGCGGCAGCCCACGCCGAGGATATGCTGCGACGTTCAAAGGGGCTGTAGCGAGGAAATCTCACGCTGAAGCAACAGCGTACTTGCCGGCCCAAAGCACGCGGAATCTAACGCTGGGATTTGGATGCGTGCGATCTTTCACATGCATCCCGTCACCGCCACTTCGGAAAATCGGTGCGCCTTTGTTGATTGACAGTGATCCGCCGCACTTGTTAGACGTGCCAATTGTCCGCACTCGCCGAAGCGGTTACGGTCGGCGAAACCCTAGTTCTAGGTAGGCTCATGAGAACAAGTCGCCTGTTCGCCG
>OCTA010003284.1_pt1 | contig 14370 bp, 10 predicted proteins | sample 1538991 | NCBI WGS metagenome assembly OCTA01 (sample SAMEA3539302, study PRJEB22396) | soil metagenome | biome: tundra; feature: field; material: soil | place: USA | collected 2010-05 | depth 0.15 m
TGTCCAGCGCAAGCCGAAAGATGTCCGCGTCTGGCTTGCGGATGTGGACGAAGCACGAGGAAATGAAGAAATCGACCAACCTGTTCAGCTTGAACTTGCGAATCCGATGTGAATTCAATTCCCGCGCTTCGTTGCTGACCACGGCGATCTTCAGCCCATGCCGGATTTTGAGCTGGGCGACCAACTCGATCATCTCGGGGTGGGGTTTCGATTGCGCGAACATGAAGCGTCGAAACTGGGCCCGGGTGAACGGTCGCTTTCGGTAAAAGACCACGCGATCCAGATACTCCTGCAGCGTGAGCTTTCCCTCCTCGTAGGTGTCGAAGGTCAGATGATGGCGATCCTCCATCTCGGCCCACTCCAGCTTGAAGTGCAACGCCGCCCGCTTGCGGGCCTGATGAGCCCATCCGTCGGTGAGCAGGACACCGCCGATATCCAGAAACAACGTCGTGACCGGGACCGCTTTTTTCATTTGGTCTTCGTCAACGCCGTCTGCTGGCTTCCCCGGTTGGTTGCCCGAACCAGAAGTATGGCGCAGGATTGGGGGCCCAGGTGGCAACTCTTTGGATCCTTCCAAAGCGGCTCCTCGCCCGCGACAAAGAGATCTTGCGGCGCTTCGCGAAAGGTGTCCACGGCCAGATGCAATCGAGCGCCCGACGATATAGGGGGTAAGCCGAAATCGACCGCATCGGCGCCGGCATTGAACATCAGGTACAACGCGTTGTCCCCGCCTTCGTGGATAAGGCAGGCAAACGCTTTTTCATTCGGGTCGGCCCAGTTGGGCAATCCCCCTTTCGAGCCAAACCACTGGATCTCGTCGTCCGTGTAGAATTGCTCCTTGCTCAGAATCGGATGCGCCCGACGAAAGGCGATCATGCCCTGAGTGAAGCGGAAGATATCCTTGTGTCGGTCCAGGCAGCGCCAGTCATGCCAGCTGGTTTCGTTGTCCTGGCAGTAGGCGTTGTTGTTGCCGCCCTGGGTGCGGCCAAATTCGTCCCCGCCAAGCAGCATCGGCACGCCGCGCGAGATCAGCAGGGTCAGAAGGAAGTTCTTGATCTGGCGTTTCCGCAGGGTCTCGATCCCGGCATCCGTCGTCTCGCCTTCCGCGCCGCAGTTCTGGCTGAGGTTGGCGTCGGTTCCGTCGTGGTTGTTTTCTCCGTTTGCTTCATTGTGCTTGCGGCCATAACTCACGAGATCGTTCAGGGTGAACCCATCGTGGCAGGTGACGAAATTGATGCTGCCATCGGGGCCTTTGCCGGACTTGGCGTAGATGTCGGCACTGCCGCAGATGCGGCTGGCAAACAGACCGAGGATTCCCTCGTCGCCGCGCCAGAAGCGCCGGACATCATCCCGATACCGGCCGTTCCACTCCGCCCAGCGCCGCTCTGAAAAACCACCCACCTGGTACGCACCTGCGGCGTCCCACGCCTCTGCGATGACTCTCACGTCTCTCAAGATCGGGTCCTCGGCGATTCGTTCGAGAAGCGGTGCATTGGCCAGCAGCCTGCCGGTGCCGTCCCGGTCGAGGATCGACGCCATGTCAAACCGGAACCCATCGATGTGCATCTCAGCCCTCCAATATCGGAGTGCGGCCAGAATCTGCTCCCTCACCTCCGGATTGTTGGCGTTGATCGTGTTGCCGGTGCCCGTGTAGTCCTTGTAATGGCGTTTGTCGTCCGCCAGGGTGTAGAAGATGGCATTATCCATCCCGCGGAAGCAGAGGGTCGGCCCCAGTTCGTTTCCCTCAGCCGTGTGATTGAACACGACGTCCAAGATCACCTCGATCCCGGCATGGTGAAAAGAGCGGACCATTTCCTTGAACTCCGTCTTCTGTTGGCCCAAACCTCCCGCACTGCTATAGGAAGCCTTGGGTGCGCAGAAAACCACAGGGTCGTATCCCCAGTAATTCTTGAGCGCTTGATTGGTCTGAGGATTCCTGCGCGTGACAGAAGTCTCATTGAACTCCTGAACGGGCATCAGTTCGACAGCGGTCACTCCCAGGGTTTTGAGATAGGGAATCTTTTCCATCAGCCCTCGGTAGGTTCCCGGATGGTCCACGCCCGACTTGGGATGAATCGTAAAACCGCGAACATGCATTTCGTAAATGACCGTCTTCGACCACGGATGCCGCGGCAGCTCGTCCCCATCCCAGTCGAAGGGCTCATTGACAAAGACGCATTTCGGCATCGACCCGGAATTGTCCACCTTCGAGAGAGCCAGGTCTTGCTCCGGCGAAGATGGGTCGTATCCACGCGCCGATGCAAAATCCCAAGGAGGCAGCCTCGAAATCGCGGTAGCGAAGGGGTCGAGAAGAAGCCGGTGGAAATTGAAACGATGGCCGTCCTTGGGTTGATACGGGCCGTCCACACGATAGGCATACAGCTGGCCATGCCGAATTCCCTTAATCCAGGCGTGCCACACGTCACCCGTGCGGTTGCGCGCTGGATCCAGGTCGATTGTCCGGGCGGGCACCGCGTCTTCGGGACGGGCGAATAACTCTAGCCGAACTCGGCTGGCGTAACGGCTGAAGATGGCGAAATTAACCCCTCCTCCGCTTTCCTGCGTGCCCAAAGGCAGGGGAGAGCCCGCCCGAATGTCAGTTCGCGCGGAGGCCTTGGAGACGGGCGCGTGTAACTCGCGCCGCGGCGTTTTCATCAGCGTTGCCATAGGATTCGATCGGACTCCAGGGGAACGGCCACCCCGGTGCGTTGAGGAATGACTCGCGCCGTGTAGTCGCTCGCTAGACGCGCCGTGGATACCGTTGCGTGATAGACGCAGCGGCGGGAGGCGTCGGCTGGAGGTCGCGCGCACTTCATTTCCTCCCTTGCGGGATCTCCGCCGTTGATTCCGTCCGCATAAAGCTCAACTCGCACCGAATCCGGGTCGAGACCGTTCAGAAGAATTTCGGCTTCAAACACGTGGTGATCCGCGTTGGTTTCAACCCGCAAGTTCCCGAAGTGCAACGAGCTCCAGTTTCGATCCACTGCATTCTGCCAATCGACCACTTGCCTGCCCATCGCGCCTTTGTTCGCCGCGCGCTCACGGTAGGCGGTCGCAGCCGGAAGGTAGTGTTGTTCGGTGTATTCGCACACCGCGCGGCTGGAGGCAAACCTGGGCGTCAACCGCGCCATGCTTTCCCGGATTCGCGCCACCCAGGCGATCGGTATGCCCTTTTCGTTGCGCGCATAAAATTCCGGTATCACCTCCTGCTCGAGCCGCTCGTACAACGCTTCGGCCTCGGCGGCATCCCAGGCGGGATCGTTGCCGTGCTCCTTTCCGTCGCCTAGCGCCCAGCCAACCTCCGGCATGTAGGCTTCGGCCCACCAGCCGTCCAACTCGGAGAGGTTGATGCCGCCGTTGACGAGTACTTTCATGCCGCTCGTCCCGCTGGCTTCCCACGGCCGACGGGGCGTGTTTACCCAGACGTCCACCCCCTGCACCAAGCGTTCGGCCAAAAGCATGTCGTAATCGGCCAGAAAGACCACCGGCGGAGTCGCATCGCTGCGACGGATAAAGCGCATCCACTCCTGAATCAGCGCCTGCCCGGCTTGGTCGGCCGGATGGGCCTTGCCCGCGAGGATGAGCTGCACCGGACGCTGGGAATTCTTGAGGATGCGGATCAGCCGGTCGGGATCGTGCAGCAGGAGGTTGGGCCTTTTGTAGGTCGCAAAGCGGCGCGCAAAACCGAGGGTCAACACCCCGGGATCCAGCCGGGCTTGGGTCCGGGCGATCGCCTCTGGTCCCGCTCCCGCGACGGCCATCTGCCGGCCGACTCTTTCGCGGGCATATTCCACCAGGGATTTTCGACTGGCGGTGCGCAACTCCCAGAGCTTTTCATCGGGTACGCGGCGGAGATCGGCCTCCAGGGTCGTCGAGGTCCCCAGCCAGCGTCCCTTCCCACAGGCCTCCGTCCAAAGGTTGTCGGCCGCCGCCGAATCCCAAGTCGGCATGTGCACGCCGTTGGTCACGTGGCCGATGGGCACTTCGCCCTCCGGCCACCGGGGAAAGAGCGGCGCAAAGATGTGGCGACTTACCCGACCATGCAATCGGCTGACTCCGTTGATCGCCCCGCTCCCGCGCATCGCCAGGTAGGCCATGTTGAAAGGCTCGTTCGCGTCATCGGGATTCTGGCGTCCCAACGCCAGCAAATCGCGCAGGGAAATACCGAGATCCTCCTGTGCGTACCGGCCGAGATATTGCTCCATCAGGGCGGAGGAAAAGAGGTCGAATCCCGCGGCGACGGCCGTGTGGGTGGTAAAGAGATTGCCGCCGCGCGTGGCCGCCAGGGCGACGGCGAAAGGCTGCCCGGTCTCGGCCATGAAGCCCCGGGCACGCTCCAACAGGGCGAAGGCCGCATGCCCTTCGTTGAGATGGCAGACGTCCGGTTTGATCCCGAGCGCGGTGAGCAATTGCCAACCGCCGATCCCGAGCACCATCTCCTGCTTCAAACGCAATTCCGGGCCGCCGCCATACAGCTCGCTGGTGATTCCCCGACGCATGGGAACGTTGGCCGCGTCATTCGTGTCGAGCAGGTAGAGCTTTGCGCGGCCGACTTTGACCTCCCAGGCTCGCACCCAGACGGAGTACCCGGGCAGCGCGATCTCCAGACGCAGCAACTCGCCGTTCGGCTGACGCATCGGCGTGACAGGCAATTGTCCTGGATCGTTGTAGGGATAGAGCGCTTGTTGCGCTCCGTTTCGGTCGATCACCTGGCGGAAATAGCCTTGCTGGTAGAGCAGCCCCACGCCGATCACCGGTACTCCGAGATTGCTGGCGGCTTTGAGCTGGTCGCCGGCCACGTTGCCGAGGCCGCCCGAATAAATCGGCAGAGCCTCGCTCAACATGAATTCCATGCAAAAATAGGCGACGCAGGTGAGGGGAGCCTGGGGATATTTTTGCTGGAACCAGCGGGGCGCCGTTTCCGCCCGCCGCTTTTCCTGCACCAGACGGTCGAGCAATCGGCAAAAGTCCGGATTGGCCAGGGCGCTCGCGAGCTTTTCGCGCGAAACCGTCTGGAGCACCACGCTGGGGTGATACGTGAGCGCCCAGAGTGCGGGATCGAGCCGCCGCCACAGCTCATCCATGCTGTGATTCCACGTCCAACGCAGGTCCATGGCCAGTTCGGTCAGGGCGTCAAGGCCTTGCGGCGGAGTGGGAGGAGAGGGACTGTTGGGTATGGGTGTGCTCATGAGCTTAAATATGTCCGCGAAAGAAGCTCAGCCGGGATCGTTTTCATTGCGCCACGCGGCGGCCGCTTCGCTTTCCGTCTGTTGATGGGGGAGAGGATGGCGCCGCCGGGCCCGCTTTCGGCCCCGCTGCCGTCGCCAACGTTGCGCTGACGATGGTCTGGGCCTCCTCCAGGATCCGGCGCAACTGGGAGTCCCCGCGAAAACTCTCGGCGTAAATCTTGTAGATGTCCTCCGTCCCGGACGGACGCGCCGCGAACCACCCGCTTTCCGTCACGGCCTTCAACCCGCCGATCGGCGCATCGTTGCCCGGGGCGCGGGTGATGATGCTCTGGATCTTTTCGCCCGCCAACTCGGTGAGCTTGATCCGCCCGGGAGAAAGCTTCGCCAGCACCGCCTTTTCCGCCGGCGTGGCGGGCGCTTCCACGCGATCGTAACACGGCTCGCCGAATTCGTGAGTGAGCGCCCTGTATATCTCGCCCGGATCGCTGCCTGTCCGTGCCGTGATCTCCGCAGCGAGCAAGCAGGGGATGAATCCGTCCTTGTCCGTCGTCCAAACGCTGCCGTCCAGACGGACGAAGGAGGCCCCCGCGCTCTCCTCTCCGCCAAAACCCAGCGAACCGTCGAGCAGGCCGTCAACAAACCATTTGAAGCCGACCGGCACCTCGTGGAGCTTCCGGCCGAGCTTTGCTGTAACGCGATCGATCATTGCGCTGCTGACCACGGTCTTTCCCACCGCGGCCGCCTTGCGCCACTTCGGTCTGTTTTGGAACAGATAGTGGATCGCGGCGCAGAGGTAATGATTTGGCGGGAGAAGCCCAACGCTCTTGGTGACGATCCCATGGCGGTCGTAATCGGTGTCGCAGGCGAACGAGAGATCAAAACGGTCCTTCATTCCGATCAGTCGCTTCATTGCATAAGGCGACGATGGATCCATGCGGATCTGGCCGTCCCAATCGACCGTCATGAAACGGAAGGTGGGATCGACCGTCTCGTCGACGACGGTCAAGCTTAGCTTATGGCGCTCCGCTATCTGCGCCCAATAATGGACGCCGGCGCCACCGAGCGGATCGACGCCGAGACTGAGCTTCGCGCCGCGAACGACGTCCAGGTCGATTACGTTGCCGAGGTCGTTGATGTAGCCGTTGACATAATCGTGCCGATGCGTGGTCGAAACGCGCAAAGCCTTCTCATAGGGGATTCGTTTCACTCCTTTGAGGCGGGCTTCGAGCAGTGCATTTGCCTTTGCCTGGATCCAATCGGTGACAACGTTGTCGGCCGGGCCGCCATTCGGCGGGTTGTATTTGAAGCCGCCGTCATGCGGCGGATTGTGCGAGGGCGTAATGACGATCCCGTCGGCCAGCCCGGCTTTTCGCCCGCGATTGTACGTCAGAATCGCATGGGAAATCACCGGGGTCGGCGTGTATTCGTTCCCTTCGGCGATCATCACCTCCACTCCGTTCGCCGCGAGCACCTCGAGCGCGGTGGCATAGGCCGGGATCGACAGCGCGTGGGTGTCGATGCCCACAAACAGCGGGCCGCCGATATTCCGCCGCGCACGATACAGGCAGATCGCCTGGGTGATCGCCAAGATATGCCGTTCGTTAAAAGCCCGATTGAACGACGAGCCGCGATGCCCAGAGGTGCCAAACGCCACGCGCTGCGCCGGTACCTTGGGATCGGGCACCTCGGCATAGTAGGCGGTGATGAGCCGCGGCACATCGACCAGTATTCCGAGGGGCGCCGGCTTTCCAGCCAGGGGACTGATTTTCACGGCGTTGCCTTCATCGGCTGGCCTTCGAGCGCGGCCACTTTTGCCAGACGGCGGCGATGGCGTTCGGCGCCGCTGAAGCGCGCTGCGAGAAAAGCCTGAATTAGCTCCCACGCAGCCGCGTGGCCGACGACCAAGCCGCCGAGGCAGATCATGTTTAGGTCATCGTCTTCGACGCCTTGGTGCGCGGAAAACGTTTCATGAATCAAGCACGCGCGCACACCCGCCACCTTGTTGGCGGCGACCGAAGCGCCCACGCCGCTGCCGCAAATGGCGATGCCGCGATCTACCGTCCCGGCGGAAACTGCGCGGGCCAATGGGACAACAAAATCCGGATAGTCATCGTCCGGCTGCGGCCGGGGGTCTCCGAAATCGATCACGTAACGTCCGCTCTCGCGCAGCATCCCGACCAGATGCTGCTTCAAGGCAAAGCCACCGTGGTCGGCGGCGATTCCGATCTGCAGCGGCTTCGTCAGCTCCGGTGGGCTGGAATTGATCATCGGTCCGGTTCTCCGTTTAGAGCGCCGGATTTTCGATTGGCGCCCGAAGCGGCGCGACCGCGGGGGCCTTCTTGACTTCGGCGACCTGCGCTGCGGCGGTGCGTTCCTGCAATCCCATGGTCAGCGCCGTCACTCCGGCGAGCCCGCCAAGTTGCATCGTTTCCACGGCCGTACTGGGAACGATCACGATCGTGGCATTCTCCTTCAAGCCCTCATACAGCATGTTCATGGCCCGCAGATGGAAGGCGATGGGATTGTGCTCATAGCTCTTCGCAGCTTCGGCAAACTTCTCCGCTACCTGTCGCTCCGAATCTCCCAGGATCACCCGGGCCTGACGCTCTCTTTCCGCTTGGGCCTGCATCGACATCGCGTCCTCCAAGGCCGAGGGGATCAAGACGTCCTTCACCTCCACGGAGATGACATTGATGCCCCACGGCTCGGTGCGCTCATCAATGATCTTTTGCAGCACGCTGCTGATCTTGTCCCTGCCTTCCAGCATGTCCGAAAGCATCGTCTTGCCGATCACGTCGCGCAGGGCTGTCTGGGAGGCCCAACTGATGGCGCTTTGATAGTCCGCCACATCCAGGGACGCCTTCTTTGGATCGACCACCTTCCAAAACAGCACGGCGTCCACATCCACAGGCACCGTATCCTTGGTAAGGGTTTTTTCCGCCTTGAATCCGGTCGTGATGACGCGGATGTCGATCCAGTAGGGAATCGCATCGATGACCGGAATAATGAAGAACAGTCCCGGCCCCTTGAGGGCGTGGAAGTGACCCAGACGCAAGATCACCGCCCTGTCCCACTGGTTGGCAACCTTGGTTGCGGAAGCAACAATGATGGCGAGAACAAAGGCTCCGATCACAATTCCGAAGGCCTCTGCGCTAGCCCCGACTCTTTGTCTGGTGTATGCCAATGCGGCGCCTGCGCCCAAAACGACGATAAATAGCAATGTTGCGAACGCTTTGTTCTGTCTCATTTCAATTCTCTCCTTTGTTTTGCTCCCGCATACGAGCAGTTGCTTATTCGCGGTGTAGTTGTTGTTGGGGCATTATGATGGTTTCTTTCAATTCGGCATCGCCCGAGTGCCGGTCGATCATGCGCTGCGACTGCTGGCGCGTGATGGGGCTTACCACCACCACCACGATGCTTTGTGCGTAATTTTGACCTGGTTCACCACTTTGTATGCGCCTCCGTCATAGGCGTCTCTGTTGGCTTCATTCCAGCCGATCCGGGTTCCGACGGTGCCGGTCAAAGTGGCCGCCCCTCCGTTAACGGTGATATTGATATCACTGCTGTCCACAAACGGACTCCAGAAGAACTCGTCCTTGATGTCCTTTTTGATCTGTTCGTCGCTCAGAAATAGCGGCGGCTCATACATTCCGGAATCGTAGCCAAGCCACTGGCTGCCATAAGGCCAGCCGTAGTAGGAGTAATAGGGCCAGTCCCCGTAGGAATAGTAGGAGTAGGGCGAATAAGAGTAGGGCGAATAATCGTTGTAGTAGTAGGTTGAAAACTCCGGTTCAGCCTTCAGGCTGTTGCGCACCGACAACACTCCCTTTATCCGCGAGGCAACATCCTGCGCTTCGGCTTTTTCAAAGCTTGAATCGACCGTCCCGGAGAGGTGCGCAACGCGTTTGGTGACAGCCACGGTTATTGTGTCGCCGTTCACCAGCGGATCCCAGGCCAAGGCCGCCTTCAATTGTTGCTCCATCTGCGCATCGGTGGATTGCTCCTTCGCTCTCACCTTCAGCAGGTTGTTAACCTGCCAGACGCCAACTATGTTTTTCGCATCCTGTTCAGCGGAGATTTTTGCCTTCAAATTCCCCACGTTGCCGCCGAGAATAACCCCGCCGTTTTCGACGATCACATCGGGGGAGAAGGCCGATACGCGTGGGTCAAGATGAAGGGAAGCCTGAACGGCCTGCTTGATTTCGCTGTCAGACCTTTCGGCAATCTCGTGCTCTTTGTGTGGGCCGTTGCTTACCCGCGGCTCAATCTTTACGCCACTGTCGTCCACAGACGTCACGCCGTTTACCCAAGCGTCGTCGTCGGCCCTCGATTTGCTGATCGCGCTTCCAATCGTTCCGGTGAGCGTCACTTTGCCGTCTTTCACCGTCGGTTTGATAAGTTCTCCGTTGATCCAGATGTCCCATTGGAGACGATCCTTGACGTTGTCGGCTATTTGCGTGTCCGTGGGTTTCGCTAGATAATTGATCGTGACATTATTGTGGACCTCCTTGACTCCCTTGATTCCCTCGGCAATCCGTGCGGCAAGCTGTTTTTCCCCATAGGAACCGACGCTGCCGGTCAACGTGGCGACCGCATTCTGAACGAAAGCAGCCACCTGATAGGATTCAGTTGCGGGATCCTGCTTCAGCGCCGCCGCGATGTCCTTGTTGACGTCCTCGTCGGAGCGGGACACCGGAGTCACGGTGGTCTGGTCAATCACCCCGCGCACACCACGGATGCTTTCTGCGATCCTAACCGCCCGCTCTTTCGCGAGGAGGTTGTCCAGCGAACCGGAAAGCGTCACGATCCCCTGACTGGTGCTGACATCCACATCATCCGGGGCCACTCCTTTTTCTTGTTTTAATCCTTTTTCAACGACGGATGTGATGCCGCTGTCGGTAATTTGCTTTTCCTTCGTCTCCGCCTTCAGGCGTGGAAGCATCAGAGTTTGCATCCCAACCGCAACCAAGAGGATGGCAGACCATCTGCCAATCTCCGCGCGGCGACTCCATTCCTTCAATTTCAGTGTTTTCATATACCGTTTCTTTCTGGTTTCACAGTGCTACTGCGATTGGCTTACTATAACGTCCTTAAGATTCTTGGGTTCATTGCGATTCGTTTGCAGAGATGCTGCCTTTTCCCATGCGGCCCCCAGCAACTCGCCTCTGTAATGTCTTGAATGGCGTCCCGATTAGTGACTGCGCCCGCAACCGTCGCGGGAGCGATTCGGTTCGTAGCTGGCGCATTCATTGATGGTGTTCCAATATCTCCGGCTTGGTGCGGCTCAGGATCTCCTTGGCGCTGGTGATTTCATCCGCAGAGCCATGGGCAAGTAGGAGAAACTTGTCGGTCTTGAGCGCCGTTTCATACTTCAGTATGCTGTCCTTCGGGATGCCCAAGCCAAACAAGCCCGCCCCCAGCGCGCTCAGGCACCGACCACGACCGCGCTTTCCAGCGCCCCGACAAGCCAACCGACGAGCGGCCCGGCAATGAGCAACGGCCCGATGCCCGGAATGAAGAAGAACGCGGAGCCGAACAAGCATCCCCATATCCAGCCCCAAAAGGCTCCTATTTTTCCCCAGTGTCTCATCCGGTCACCGACGTTATAGTAGCCGACCACATGCTGCTCCGTGTGATAGTCCCGGCCAACAATCGATAGTTTCTTCATGTCGAAACCGGATTGCTGCAGTTCCTTGACGGCGGCTTCGGCTGCCGTGTGCGAAGGGTAGATTGCTACGATGGAATTGTTTTTGTTCATGCTTCCTCCCGTGCTGTTGGTTTCATAATGCGAAGATGATCCAGGGATTGGGGTAGTTCACGGTTGGGCGGGTTAGATCCATTTGGGGTCAGCGGACTTCCCGCACCGCGTTCTTTCCGCCGCACGAATTCGACTCGTACAGCGCACATTCCGGGTCGTCGCGCCATTCGCCGTCGACGATGTACCGGTAGTGGTATCGTCCGGGCGAGAGCGTAATCGTCACCTGCCAGGGGCCGCCGGGCTGTTTCTTCATCGGAATCGGCCGGTCCTGCCATTGGGTGAAATCCCCGGCGAGCAGCACGTTCACCGCAGTAGGCGCGGCGATCGAGAATATCTGATGCTTGTTGGCTTCATGGTTGGTTCCCTTTGTTTTGGCCGCCGCAAAGACGTGCGCGACCTCCTTGAGCAGCTGCGAAGCGTCCAATGGTTTCTCCAGGAAGGCCGTCGCCCCGTGCTGGAGGAATTCTGCCTTCGTGTTGGGACCAGCGTACGCCGTAATGACCATGACCGGCAGCTCGGGGAATACAGCCTTCACGGCGAGCAGGATGGTCCTGCCGTTGACGAGCGGCATGCAGAGATCGGTGATGACGAGGTCAAACCGTTTTGCCCGGTCGCGTAATTGCTCGATAGCTTCGTCCCCAGATTGCGCCCGGGTCACGAGGCATCCCGCTTGCCGCAGGACCTTTTCGAGCGCCCGGAGCATGGCGGCATCGTCGTCAACCACGAGGATGGACTTCTCGCGAAGAATTTTTGTTGGCACTGCCTTGGACAGTGCAGGTGTGATGCCAAGGAGGCCAGCGGAGCGATGAGCGATTGGTGGTGAGGCACTTGTGACGATCGCGTTGTGCCGCAGCGATCCGGGGGCCTGCGGTTCTGCCAAAGTGGCAGTCTCCGGGCTGCCAGTTTGGCTGCTGCCGGCTACGGTTTTAGGTCGGCGAAATGCCGGTACATCGTCCGCGGCGGAATCCCGAGGAGCCGCGCGGCCTTGAGTTTGTTGCCGCCGCACTGCTCCACCGTGGCCTGGACCAGGCGCTTGGTGGCTTCGTCCAAGGTGGTGCCGATGGGCAACGAAAGGTGTGGGCCTTTCGGCAGAGCGCGCTCGGCGGCTCCGGCCGTCGCCGGCGCAAAAGTGAAGCTGGTGATGGCGTCACCCGGGGCCAGGGCCACCGCTCGTTGAATGACGTGTTCCAGCTCCCGGACGTTGCCCGGCCAGGAATGGGCGAGCAATTGCTCCAAGGCGCGCGGGCCGATGGTGCGAATGGGCTTGCTCATCGCCGCAGCCGACCGGCTCAGAAAATGTCCGGCAAGCAGTGGAATGTCTTCGCGCCGGGCGCTCAGCGCCGGCAGCGAAATCTGGAGCGTGTTGATCCGGTAATATAGATCCGAGCGGAATTTCCCCTCCGCCAGGGCCTGCGGGATGTCGGCATGCGTGGCGGCAAGCAGACGTACATCAGCCTGGAGTTCCTTGGTGCCGCCCAAACGTTGGAATCGTCCATCCTGCAGCACGCGCAGCAGCTTCGCCTGCAAGGACGGACTCATCTCGGCGATCTCGTCCAGCAACAGGGTCCCCCCGTCGGCCAGCTCGAACTTGCCGGGCTTGGCGGCGGCGGCATCGGTGAAGGCGCCGCGTTCGTGGCCGAACAATTCACTCTCCAGCAGGGTTTCGGGAATCGCGGCGCAGCTGATCTTGATCAGCGGGCCGTCGCTTCGTCCGCTCAGGCTGTGGAGCGCATCGGCGACCAGCTCCTTGCCGGTGCCGCTTTCGCCCTGGATGAGTACATTGACGTCGGTCGGCGCGGCTTGGCGGATGAGAACCTTGACCGCCTGCATCGCCGGACTGTCGCCCATCAGCGCCTCGAGACCGCGTCCCTGGTCCAGCTCCCGGCGTAACCGCTTGTTTTCGCGGCTGAGTCGCCGCCGTTCGAGCGCCTTGCCGACCACCTTTAACAGCCCGGTGCTGTCGACGGGTTTCTCGATGAAGTCGTAGGCCCCGAGCCGCATCGCTTCGACCGCCTTCTCCACGCTGCCGTGCCCGGTGATCATCACCACCTCGGTGTCGGGCCGGAGCCGGCGTGCCTGTTGCAGGAGCGCGATGCCATCGAGATCCGGCAGGCGAAGGTCGCAGATCGCCAGCGCCACAGGATGCTCCTGCAATGTCTCCAGCGCCTCCCGCCCGGAACACGCGCTTACCACCCGGTAACCAGCGCCGGCCAGCACCTTGCCGGCGGCGCGGCGCAGCCGCTCGTCGTCATCCACCAGCAATATCGTCGGTTCGATGGGCATGTCAGAATCCCTCCGTGAGCGGCAGGAAGATCGTAAAGGTGCTGCCCCGGCCCTCGACACTGTCGCAATCAACGTGACCGCCATGATCGAGGGCGACCTGCTGGACAAGCGTCAACCCCAGACCGGTGCCTTGCCTCTTGGTCGTCATGAAGGGCCGGAACACCACTGCGATCTTCTCCCGGTTTATGCCGATGCCCGTATCGGTGACACATATGAGTGCATACTTGTTCTCGCGCCGGGTGCTGACGAAGAGTTCACCGCCGTCGGGCATCGCTTCCAGGCTGTTCTGAATCAAGTTCAGGACCGCCTCCCAGATCTGGTCCACGTCGACATGGACGGCGCCTAGCGCCGGATCGAACTCGGTGCGCAGTTTCACGCGGGCCTGCTCGAATGAGGCGAGCATGAAAGCCAGCCTTCGCTCGAGCAAGGCATTCACCGCCAGCGGCTGCCGCTGTGGTGCTCTCGGCCGGGCGAGCTGCAGGTAATCGTCGATCACATGCTTGATCCGATGAATCTCGCTGCGAATCTCCTCTACGAGCAGGCTCCCCTCTTCCGCGGAATGCCGGCTGTCTTTCGCAAGCGCCGCGATTTCCTTGCCGACCAAGTCGAGATTCAACGTGATCGAACCGAGCGGGTTGCGGACCTCGTGGGCCACCTTGGCGGCCATGGTGCCGACGGTGGCAAGACGCTCGGCTTGGAGCTTTGCATGCTCAGCCCGCGTGCGGTCGGCTATTTCCTGCTGCAGCGCCGCCGTTCGCCGCTGCACCTCTTCTTCGAGGTGGTCGTGCGCCGTCCGAAACGCCGCCAGCAGGAAAACCACGCCGATGAACAGAACCAGCAGCATCAGCGCGTTCCAATACATGATGGGTCGATTGGGGTAAGAATTGCCCACGGCAATGTCCGCAACCAGCCAGATGCCCGCGCTGATCGCCGCGAGCAGCAAGCCCGCGCGGCGTCCCGCCGCCCAGCACGCCCAGCAGATCGCGACCAGATAAAAGGGCGCCAAGCTAAACTTGTGTCTCGTGACATAATCCGACACGCCGATCAACGCCGCCAAGAGCAATGCCATTGTCACAATCCCCCGTTTCGGCGGCGACAAGGCGTAATCCATCGGCTTGCTCATCAGAATCGACTATGGGT
>OCTA010003285.1_pt1 | contig 14369 bp, 17 predicted proteins | sample 1538991 | NCBI WGS metagenome assembly OCTA01 (sample SAMEA3539302, study PRJEB22396) | soil metagenome | biome: tundra; feature: field; material: soil | place: USA | collected 2010-05 | depth 0.15 m
GCCCGATCCCCACCAACATGGCAATCAACACAGCAAATGCCATGCCCAATCTCAGTCCTATGTGTTTACTTTTCAGCGCGAACTCCTAGTGAGTGTTCTCCCTACCCGCCGGGTCAAGGCATGGAAAGAAAACTTGTTAAATCTCTCAAGACCGGCCTTGAGATCCACCGCGATGGCTGCGCAGCGAAGTGTTCAAATCGTGCCTGTGCGTCACCGCTGAACAGCAGACCGTCGAGTCGAACTTGCTCTTTTCATGAGGCCGCCTCTGATCGGATGGCACGCCGTAGGCCAATCTCGATCATGAGACCCAACTCTCTGACTGCACTCCACTTGGCGGTAGTTGGTTCATCCGTGCAGAACCGAGATGCCGTATGAATTCTGGACCAATGTCTGCCACATCGACACGTGGCATAGGGCGGGCATTAGAACGAGGTGTCTATCCTCGGTAAACCATGACGAAGGAGCGACATGCTTACTGACCAATTGCTGGAAATACCGTGTGAAATCCAGACATCAGCGGCCGACTATTTAGTTCATAGCGGGGCAACCCAGAATGCCGGGCCAGTCCGGCCCGATTATCATGGCGCAACATCCTCAGCTCCTTGCCTGGAAATACGCAAGCCTACCTAGCTGAAGCATCCAGTCTACACGCGAGCACTAAAGTACCTGTCGCGTACTTGTCAGAAGGCCTCCGGATTGCGACATAAAACTGCGAACACAAAGAACTCCTATGGAAACATCGACAACCACGAAGCCGAAACTTCGCATTTGCTCTCGTCGAAAGCGATTCCTTGCGGTTAGTAGGTTTCCGCGCCCTCTTGGAATCAGAATCGGACTCAGAACTGATTTCTGCCTCACTCCCGGAAATCGCGATTCCGACAAACATTCCCATGGTGCTACTAGGAGATCGTCCCGGTCAGAACGCTGCCCGCGCTTCGTCTGGGCATCTAAGGTGTCTGACGGCGCTCGTGTGAACATCCATTTTCGCGAGCGGCAGGAAGGCCAACGATTCGGAGCTAACCCATGACGGCAAAGCTTCTTCTCGTCGAGGACAGAAGATACATGAGGATGGCAAGCAGGCACATCCTGTCCGAAGCCGGTTTCAGTGTCGTGGAGGCTAGCGACGGAGAAGAGGCTCTACGGCTGATTTGGGAGAGCCAACCCGACCTCATCATTCTGGAAATGCTGTTGCCCAAGTTGGGAGGCGAACACGTGCTGCAAGCTCTCCGGCAAGACCCGGCGACAACCCGCATTCCGGTGATCGTGGTTAGCAGTCTCCCCCAGAGTAACGCTGACAAACTGAAGGAAGCAGGCGCGATGGCGTATATCGAGAAATCGAAACTCGACCTTACCAGGAGCGGTGAAAACTTAGTCCGGCTGGTAAACGCCGCGCTTCTCAAGGCAAAGGCCGATGACGCGGACAGCTTTGAAGGACCGTAACATCGAAGACGAGCCTCTACAGGACGTTGCTCGCTACCAGCAGAAGTTGTAGGAGAATAGTTCGACGGCATGAATCCGCAATCATTCCAACAAGTGGGTCGGAACAGCCCGGAGGCGATCCCGATAGAGATGCGTCGGATAGAAGGTCGTGAATGGTGGCTGTGGGGGTTCGCTGTTGCGGTAACAGTGGCGTTGACCTTGGGGGTGGTGTCGTTCACCTTTCCTTGGTTTAATCGGGACACGGATGTTTCTTACTGGTTTGACCTCCGGGAATGGGTACGCGGGCTGGCAGCTCTGGTATTACTCTTCGACTTATACGTGATCTATCAGCACCTGCAACTCCAGCGTATTCGACACCAGTTGGCTGAGCGAGATCAGCTTTTCCAACTCATCAGTGAAAATGCTGCTGATATGATCGCGCTCGTCGATAGCGATGGTCACCGTCTTTACAATAGTCCCGCTTATCAAAAGGTCCTGGGATATTCTCCCGAAGACCTAAGAGGCACTTCGTCCATCGAGCAAGTTCATCCCGACGATCGACCACGGGTATTGAAAGCAGCAGAAAAGGCATGCCTGAGCGGCCAGGGAGAGCGAGTGGAATACCGGATGCGCCACAAAGACGGGTCCTGGCGTACTTTGGAGTCGACCGCATGCGCCATCCGGAACGCGAGAGGCCAGACCGAAAAACTGGTAATCGTGAACCGCGACATCACTGAGCGGAAGCGAGCCGAGGAGATGCTGGTACACAATGCGTTCTATGACGGGCTCACTAACCTGCCCAACCGCGCCCTGTTTCTGGACCGTTTGCAACACGCGTTAACCCTCTCTAAGAGACACTCGAACTACAAATTCGCGGTATTGCTCATTGATGTAGACGAATTCAAAATCATCAATGACAGTCTGGGACATACGGCGGGGGATGAGCTGCTGATTCAAATCGGGCAACGATTGAGGGACCGGGTGCGGCGAGCCGACACGGTCTCGCGTCTGCGCATGAGCGGCGTACCCGACAAGCCTGCCAATGACGATACGTTGGCCAGACTCGGTGGTGATGAATTCTCGACCCTTTTGGACGACATCCGAGACCCCATTGAAGCCGTACGCGTTGCAGAACGAGTGCAAGCGGAACTGGCGACTCCCTTTGTCGTAAACCGTGAGCAAATCGTAATTTCGGCGAGCATCGGGATCGCTTCCAGCATCAGCCCTCACACCCAAGCGGAGGATCTGCTGCGCGACGCGGAGCTCGCCATGTACCGTGCCAAGCGAATGGGAAAGGCCCGTTGTGAAGTGTCTGATCCCGCTATGCATGCCAGCGCGGTGAAGCGGTTGCGGCTGGAGACCGACCTGCGCAAGGCCTTCGACCAGGGAGAATTCCGCGTTTACTACCAGCCCATTGTGTGTTTGCAGACCGGCACGATCACGGGCTTCGAGGCCCTGACGCGGTGGCAACGTTCGGGGGGCATACTTTCACCGATTGAGTTCATCGCGGTCGCTGAGGAGATTGGACTCATAGTCCCCATGAATCGGCAACTGTTGCTCGAAGCCTGCCAACATCTCCGATCCTGGCAGTCTGAATTTCCTTCAAACGCGCCCCTGACCATGAGCGTGAACATCACCTCCAGAGAATTCGGCCAGCCCGATCTAGCCAGCGAGATCCGCAAATTGCTTGAGCAGACCGGCGTTGATCCAGGCTGCTTGCAACTCGAAATCATAGAAACGATCGCGATGGGCGATGCGGAAAAATCTGGTCACGTGCTTTCGCAATTGAAGGCACTTGGCGCTCGCTTGAGCATCGATGATTTTGGCACTGGGCACTCGTCACTCAGCCGCTTACGCCGGATTCCAGTCGACACCTTGAAAATCGACCGTACTTTTATTTCGCACATGGACACCGACCCGGAAAGCCGCGAGATCGTGCGGATCATCATTATGCTTGCCCATAATCTCGGTTTGAAGGTCGTCGCCGAAGGTACTGAAACGGAAGAGCAAGTCAACCTGCTCAAGCAGCTCAATTGCGAGATGGCACAGGGATACTTTTACGCGCGACCCGCTGACGGCCAGGCTATGGCCAAATTATTGACAAGTAACCAAAGCGCTCGCGCCGCGTCCGCCGCTCGTTAGAAGCAGGCGGTTATTTTTTTAGAAACTCCACGAACGCCGTAACGCGCAGCAGACGCTAGCTCTCGCTGCTGCGATAGAGGGAAATCAACCGTTGGAGTGCACTTTAACACGGGACCTAAGCCTTTTTTGGATTTCGTAACAAGCTATCGACACTCACTCAGGCCCTCGGTCCTTTTAGTAAACTCTCAAGCACGTGGAATCCAACATTGTTCCATTGTTCTTTGGGGGTGATCTTATGGGCCGTGATTTCCGCTTTGCGCAACGAGCCGTTTTCTGCATCGGAGGCTTACCATGGTTGGGTCTCTCCATGCTCGCCGTGCTGACCTTGTCTTCAGTTTTACTGGGTCAGACTTCCCAGGGTTCCCAGGCAGTCGTCCATCTGCCCACCGACTGGAGCCACCACTACCTTCTCTTCTCTAAACCTACGACTGCGGAACAGCTCAGACGCGTGCAGCAGGACCCTCGCTATTGGCAGCAACTCTCTCGCCGTTCGCAGGCGACGCCGCCGGAGGCGGAGCTTGATGGTGCCCTTACTCCCGAGTTGCCTGGCTCAAACACCTCCCTCCCGCCCAAGAATCACAAGATGATGCGGGACTGGTTGGTGGACATGGGCACGGGCGCGACTGTGGGCGCTGGCCAGTATCCTGGGAAATTCGGGTTCGATGTGACCACCTATAGCTGCGCCAACGACTTTGTGTTCTTCAATACCAGCTTGGCCGGTTCGTCCACGCAGGCTAGCATTGTCGCCTATAACAATCTGTATCACGGTTGCGGGGGAACGGTCCCCTCCGTGTACTGGGCGTATAACACGGGCGGCACAATCAGCACTTCGGTGACACTTTCCGCCGACGGCTCGCAACTGGCTTTCGTGCAAGCGCAGGGTGGCGTTGCGACGCTCGTGTTGCTGAAATGGGCAGCTTCCACCACCGAATCCGCCACAGCGCCGATGAGTCTCTCCACCACCGCCGTTGGCAGCTACCGAGGCTGCACTGCCCCGTGCATGACGACTTTCACCTTCCAGGCTACGCCAACAACAGATCCCACTCCGACCGATACGTATTCCGCCCCCTTTTATGACTTTACGCCCGGGTCCGATACGCTTTACGTCGGTGACGACGCCGGGTACCTCCACCAGTTCACGGGGGTGTTCTTTGGCGGAACGCCCGCGGAAACTACAGCCACGTGGCCCATACAGGTGGGCGAGGCAAAGTTGAGCAGCCCGGTTTACGATCCGACGACCGGGAACGTCTTCGTGACACTTTCCTACACCGGAACCGGTAACGGCGGAAAGCTGTCAGCTGTGTGCGCAGCCACCACGTGCGCCGGGGTCAGCAACGGCCATAATTCCGTGACGATTGGGACGGTGACGTCGTCTGGCCCTCTGGGTCCGGACACTACCGGCGTGTGTTCAAATGGATCTTCGGGAAGTGGGATTGCTCTGCGTCTGGATGGTCCGATTGTCGATCCCGTCGTTGGCGGGGGCTCGACTACGGGAGTTCCGCTTTTCGCGGGCACCTTCGACAATGTCTACTTCACATCGTCCGGCAGCAGCCCAAGCGGCAACCTGCATGTCTGCGGAAACACATCGGGTGAGCCGACGCTCTACCAAGTTGGGATCGCATCCAATACCATGGCCACAAGCGGCAATACCGTACTGGCCTCCCTTTCTACCCGCAGTGCTACCTGCTCTCCTGTGACGGAAGCGAGGGGACGATCATTCTTCCAGTGAAGAGCCGCGTCCTGCGGCAATCGGAGAAGAAGCCTGACGAGAATGTCGTCTCGTAGAGGGGATATCGGGAAGGGTGCTCCACTGAGTCGCAAGGGGAAATCCACCGTGGGGGTGCCCAATGAACGCACCGAACGTGGTCAAACTGCTGGCCATTGACGACAATCCAGAGAATCTCGCGCTGATTGCTGCTTCGCTCGAACGCGAAAGCCTGGAAATACTAACTGAGAATGACCCTGAGGTCGGCTTCGAAACATTCCTGCGGCTTCGACCGAGGATAGTCTTGCTTGACCTGGTCGGGCCAAAGGTTAGTGGAATGGAATTGCTGGAAAGAATAGTCGCTGTTGATCCGGGCGTGGATGTCATCTTGATGACAGCCCACTATTCCACCGAATTGGCGGTCGAGGCAATTCAGAGGGGTGCCTGTGATTACTTGAATAAGCCTCTCGACATGGAGAAGCTCCGCAGCCGCATCGCAAGTCTTGTGCTGGAAACAGAGAGACGTCAGATGACTCTACGCCTCGACCAGAAGCTGGTAGATGCCTTCCAATTCGAAGGAATGATCGGACGGAGTCCGTTAATGATGGAGGTCTTTGCGAACATTCGGCGAATTGCGCCTCACTTCAGAACGGTGCTGGTGACTGGTGCGACGGGAACAGGAAAGGAATTGGCGGCTCTTGCGCTCCACTGTCTTAGTCCGGCAACACGGGGAAAATTCGTGGTCTGTAATTGCTCGACGCTGGTAGAGACCCTTGTAGAAAGCGAATTGTTCGGCTACGTCCGGGGCGCTTTTACCGGCGCGATACAGGACAAGCCTGGACTATTCGAACATGCCGATGGTGGAACCATCCTTCTGGACGAGATTGGGGAACTGTCGCCCGCGGCACAAGCGAAACTACTGCGAGTACTACAAAACCGTCAGGTGCAGCGAGTCGGGTCACTCGTCTCCCGAAACATCGACGTTCGAGTAGTCGCCGCCACACACCGCAATCTGAAAGCTATGGTCCGCGAAGGCCAATTCCGCGAAGACTTGTACTACCGGCTGGGAGTGGCCGAAATTACGTTGCCGGCGCTAGCCAACCGACGGGAAGACCTGCCGCTTCTGGAGAGGTATTTTATCGAGAAATTTGCGGCTGAGTACAAAAAACCGATTAGGGGTATCGTCCGCAGGGCGCAGACTCGCCTGGCAACATACCCGTGGCCCGGAAACATCCGGGAGCTCGAAAATGTAATCGGCAATGCCTGCATGATGGTGGATGGAACTCTAATTGACATCGATGATCTTCCGGAGAGGTTTCGCGGTCCCCTGACCGCGGAGGCGTTGATGGGCAAGAAATATTTCTCGCTTGAGGAGGTACAGAGGCATCACGTGATACAGGTGCTGGAGGGAGTCGGGGGTAACAAGGTGCGAGCTGCAGAAATCCTGGGTATCAGCCGCGCAACTATTTACCAACTTCTGTCCAAGATGAAACTTCAAGAACGAACAGGCGAGAGCGCGTAAGAAGAATTGAACTGCTACGGCGGAAAGGAAAAATGTACTTCTATCAAACCGCGAGCCTACCCGATTGACGAATTGACGCCACGGGTTTACCGCAGAACAACTGCAACAGGCGTGGAACTCTAGTTCAGCCTATGGGCAGGCGTGCGGAGCAAAAACCAGTCGCTAGAAAGACGAGACTATTTCCACTGTCGCGCCACTGCTGTCCGTGCAAACTCTGCGGGCGGCAAGTAGTGCAACGAACTGTGTGGACGTTGTTCGTTGTAATCCTGCCGCCAAGTTTCGATCTTTCGTCGTGCGTCACTGAGACTGGTGAACCAGTTCGCGTTCAAGCATTCATCGCGCAGGCGACTACAGCGAATGCTGATCAAATGTCGATAGACTGGGGAATCGTCTACAACCAGCACTCTGTTTTCATCCGCGCTCATGAAACGGTACCTAAACGGGGCTTGAGCTAAGCTACAAAGGAGAATCGTTCTTCAAAACTTTATTCTGTGTCCAACCCTAAACTTTTTGTAATCAGTCCACGACACGTTGCCGTAGAGCAAGTCCTTCCGTCCCCGTACCTTGGCGGTGATTCTCTCCCTAACCGGCAATAAAACAGGCGACTTCAGCCCCTCCAACCTGATCCAGTCATAGTAGATAGCGGTCTGGAATAACTCGGTTAGGCAGCCGTCAGGCGGCCGCATTTCGGTAAATACGGACACTACATTGAAGTCCTTGTCCGTGAGGACCTGCTTAAAGCAGGCGACCGAACCTTTCCAGTCTGGGTGCCAGCCGCTGAAAAGCGGAATTCCTTGCGGATACTCCTCGAAATAGCAGCGATCATCTTCGGCAGCCGCCTTGGAAGTGAACAGATAACTGTCGTCGGCGGAGCCCTGGAACACCCAAGGATTATCTGCAATTTCCCCCGAGGTGTCGGTCCAGTCGGATTGCACCCAGACGCCGTGCTTCTGAATGGGAAAAGATTCTGTTGGCTCACCAAGTTTGTCATCATGCCCAATTTTCCGAAAACTCTGCTCTCCGCCAACGATCGACAACTCATGGCATAGAGGCTTCTCGGTCCCTTGCGCTAGGCACTGCTTGGTAATGAAGTTGACCGCGAGTCTGGAAGCGGCCAGCGATGTAGCCCGCAACTTGTCAACTGCGCTGGGCACGGCGGTAGGAGCTGCCGATAACTCTGGCACTACCGGCGTGGTATCTTCTGGTAAGTCGTCTTCTTCATACGCCGCCGGACGCCTCTCTTCTGGTCTTGGATCTTCTCTTGGTACATCATTGAAGATCGCGGATCCAAGAGCCGGGTCCAACCTTACCAACGCGGTTGCAATCGTCCTAACCGGAAGAGCGATGGACGCTGTCAAGTCGCCGCCTCTGAGTTTGGCTGCCCCGGTAAGTACAATCATGCCTAGCAGGTTTCCCCGCTCGTCCAACACAGCACTGCCGCTGGCTCCGGGATTCAAATACACATCCACAACCAAGTTCTCGCTCAGTCGAGCTTTTCCCATTACTAAAGGCACGTTCGAGCCAATGATCCGCGCCTCCGTCGTCTCAAACTTGTGATTGCGGTAGCCAGCAACTTCAACTTTCTGGCCCACGTGAAAATTGTATGAAAATGCAACGCCTGATTTATGAGGGACCGGCTTCTTCGTATAGACGAATGAAACATCATGCGCTACGTTGTAAAACAAGGTTGTTGTTTTTTTTGCGACAGGCACGTCGGTCCTGTTCGTGTCGGTTTCACTGGCGAGCGACAATACCTTTTCTGTGTGACCGCCCGCGACTCCCAAGTTGGTCTTACCAGCCAACATTTGGATGTGGTAGGGTGTTGCAACAACGGAACAGTTCCGGCTAATACAAATGCCGCTGCCTTGCACTTGTTTAACTCGAAGCGGAAACGAGAAGTGAAGGCTTGAATGCTGAACGCTAACCAGGTGATCTCGCACGTTGGCAGCGGCACATACACTAGTTAGAAGAAGCTCCGCTAACAATACCTTGGACAGACTTGTCAAGTGTGACACCCCGTTTCACTCTGTCAAAGCGCGGCTAGTTAGCAGGAAGGCTCATATCCACGGCGTTGGGTCTGCCGGCGAATAGCCCATACCGTTGACATTGTGGAAATCCCCCGCGTATTTATGGGCCGCGCACCTGAAATTAGCTTGCCCTCAACGGCATGGAACGATGCCCCACGTAGTATCCGCTTAGCCCTATGCGGGTTCATTCGTTTCCCCTGGCCCCCGCCTTCCTTGTCGGCGATTCGGCTTCGCCACGACCGGACAGCTACAATCCTTGCTGCGCTCTTTCGATCTCCTCTCTCACAATCTGGGATGCGGCGGCTTTATAGCGAATAGTGGTTAGCAGCGCTCCGAGCGCAGCGCCCAGTACGATTAGCCCCAAGACCAGCAGACCAGGCATTCGGAGTCCCTCCTCAAAATCACTTGATCGTTTATGTGACTGAAAACCTTGGTGAATTGTTCGGCAACCTGAACCTGATTTGTTCCCCTCCCAGGACAAACACTCCAAGGGCGAACCTTGAGAGAGTTGAGGGTGCAAACCTTCTTGGTGTTCGCTCTCTGAAAATAGAGTGGGTGGGGCCGACCTTCATGGCAGTAGTTTCCCGGTAAAGAAAAGAACCTGAAGCGCCCGCGCTTGTTGAGGTATATGTCGGGCCGAAACGCCCTTTAACTTGCGCGCAGTTCGAGGTGAACCTGTTGGCCGGCTTCCCCGACGGCGGCAAACACACCATCTTCGTTTCTCCTGTAAGCCGCAGTCTGCCAGACTTCGCCTCCCTATCCACTACTAATTCGATCTTGTTACAAAATCGCAACAAGAAAACACATTGCGTCCGCCATGCTGTTCTCGGTCTCGTGGTGGTTTGTCCGTTCAGACGGCACTTCCGTTATGCGTAAACAGCTTCCGCGCCTTTTGTGCTGGAATTGGAGTTGTGAAGAACCGCACGAGACCTTAGACGTGCCCGGTGTGGGCGAAGGATTGGAGCCGGGGAGGACGAGAACTCGTGGCTGGAGGGGTTGGTGGGGAGCCGATGTTGGACAAAGCTGCGCCCCACGATATGCTCACAGAGCCGTGTTCGTGGCGCCGCCGGGAGTGAGCGCGACCGTTCGCCAATCGCGCTAGACCCTATTTCGGAGGGGTAGTCGCGCCGGAGGTGGAAGCCAATTGATCCAGATCGTTCTTCAGCACGCTGATTTCGACCCGGCCACCCCTGGTGCGCTTCACCACGGTTCCTTGGCCCCCGGCCAGAGGCGCGTTGCCCATGCCCACCACGTAGACGCGATAGACCGGGATCTCATGCTTGAGCACCAAGTAGCGCACGACCGAGTCCGCCATCTTCCGTGAGGCAGCAATGGCGGCTTGACCGTGACCCGAGGAGTAGCCCTGCACTTCGATGACGTAGCCGCGCCCACCCTTCAGCGGTGCGGCTATCTCGTCGAGTGCCTCCTGAGCGTCCTCGCTCAACACATTCTGTCCGGGGCGGAAGCGGATTTCCGTTTGGTGGGTGGCCTTGTACAGATCAATGTCGCTGACCACGCCTTCGACCGTGGTCAGGCGCGTATTGGTTTTGGCCGCGGTCTTCTGGGCTTTCTCGGCCCTGTTGCGGGCATCGACGGCACGCTGGTCGGCTTCATTCACCTTGTTTGAGGCCAGCTGAATCCCTTGCTGGACGCGGCCTTCCCTTTCCTTGATCGTCTTTGCCTGGGACGCCGTTATCTCATCGAGTTCGTTGACCCGATCATGGATGGGCTGAAGATGTCGGCGTACGTATCCTTTGCTGGCAAATGGATGCAAGACCAGACACGCCACACCGGGTTCGTCGCCGTCCCAAAAGTCCCCATGGCTAGCCCGCAAGGGCTCTTTGCCGGTGGCGGTCCCGGCCTCTGCAGCGGGAGCAGTCTGACCGGAGGATGCCGTCGACTGCGCGCTTGTTGAATTGTTTTGCTGGGCGGATCCTGGAAGTGCAATTACTGTGGACAGGAGCAGCGTTACAAACATGCGGTTTTTCATTTCGGTTTCCTCCGGGTGAGCACCGGCCACTGTCTGCGGCTGGTTTGTCGGTGATTGCCTTGGAAACATACTCGTTCTAGAGATAGGGGATGCCCGCGCTCGTGTCGAGGAACCATTCCCCTTGAATCGTCTGCAAGCGCCTCCGCACGTTCTGCGCTGTGGCTTCGGCATCCCGTGCTGTGTTCGGTGCGGGTGTCCAAGGTCTTGATGATCTCGAACTGCACCTTTAATTGCGGCTGGGCGGGATCAGTCTCGCGGATCTGTAAGCTTGGCCGCCGGGAGCGCCAATGACAATCTTGCAGTTCGCGCAACCATTGCAGATTGCCTGGAATGGTTGACATTCTTGCTCCTCAGAACCGGAACAGCAGACCCAGCGAGCTTGAAGCATCATGGGTATATCCGCCATGCGGACTCGTCTTGATCCAACCAACAAAGGACTGAACGTCGAAGAAAACATGCCTGTCAGTTTCCATCGGACTCGGTACGGTAAAGTGCGCCGTAAAGCCTTGCTCCGTATCGAACCCATGAAGCGGTAACCCGTAGGTCACGGTTAAGCGCACTGAGCCTTCGCCATCGCAATTCGGGCAGGTTGCGTGCATCCAATCATGTCCGCCGCCTACACCAATGCCCCAGCCAATCTTTGAATAGTTCGTAGTTCGCAGACTGGCATAGGAGCCATCCGCGCCGAATAGCCAACCGCCAGACGGGCGCCCAAAGAACGATCCGCCAACGCTACGGATGTTTCCGTGAGCGTTATTGTCTGTTCCGTCGTTGGCTTTGCGTGCGGCGTCATAGCTTCCCGAGACATGCCAAGATAGGTAGGTATCTTCCATGCCCATCCCGGCAGTCATGGACCCGCTAACTTTCTGGAAGCCGCCGCCATTCAAATTCAGGCGCGGTTCGAGTTCCAGGCGAGGCCGAACGTCTTGCGACCAGGCAAAACTCGCAGCCGAAAGAAACCAAGCCAGCAAAACTTTCACAAATAAGCCTTCCGATAGCTCGCCAGATGCCGTCTACTTTCGACGGAAAGCCATCTCGCGTAGCGAGTGAGACTGAATTGTGGGTATTGACACGGGAACAGCTATTTCAAGCGGCCTGAGTGCTTCCGGGATAACCGACCGACAAAGCATCCGGGGCTGACCCAGTAGAGGTTTACCGAACTTCCCAGACTGTCGAGCGCGGCCTCTGTGTTTGTGCTCGTTTCATCGACCACGATCAGGGTTCCGATTCCCAAGGCGTAAGGTTTCAGAAGGTCCGCGCCTAACACCACAGCCAGCCCGCTCACAATCGGATTCCCGCTTACTGGGTCCGAGATATCCATCGTCCAGACGTTTGAGCGGTCATTCCAGCGCAAGTCGAACTGATAGACTGCGCTCCCAAGTTGCGTGGTGAAGCTCTGCGGACGATCGGTGCTGGGTGGGAGTTCTAAGCCTGAGGCGGACACCCTGCTGGCTCTGAACATCGTGGTTGTGGCGGTCTGCGGAGGTATGTCGAAATGGGGTGGCGACCTTTCTGTTGGCGCCTCACGCGCGTCACTTATTATCCAGATACTCGCATATGTAGGGTGCCAACCCTGGCTTGGTCGCGGCAGAGGGGCCAGGCCAGCGACGGGAGGGAAGTCGTCGACAAGGACTAAGGCCCCCCACTGCCGCGGCGCCGCACCACTTTTTCGCCAGAGAGGTTGGGGAGCAAGGCTCCCGAAATCTCATGCTGAATCACAGCCCGCTGGAAGACCGAACCGCGTCGATTCCGTCTACCACTTCGACTATCTCGGAGGGATCTCTAGGGTTGGGGTTGAATTATGTTGAATTATAATGAGGCTGTATCCAAACACGACACCCGCATTGGAGACTTCGAAGCTCAGCTGTGACCTTCTCGAGGCAATGCAAGACATTGTTGTTTATTCGTTGGCCGCAAGCGTGACGATGGCGTTCTTAGACGAGTTCCACCAAAGCTTTGTTCCCTCGCGGACTCCAACAGTGCGCGATGTCGCACTCGATACAACCGGAGCCCTGTTCTCGATTGTTCTGATTCGGATATGGGTGGCGACCCGCATGGCCGCCGTGCTGAAAGAGCACGCGAAATAATTCCCGCCAAACGCAACGGATACTCGGACCAGACGCACCCAGGCCCCGGTCCGGTAAAAAGAAGTTTCCCGGAGTACAAATGGTCAATCTTGGGAAGGGATTTCGCGGCGATCAGGTTTTGTCTTGCAGGTCCTTCTGTGGGGTTTTGGTCCTGGCTTTGGCGCAACGTGCCTTTCCCGCCTGAGATGAGGCTTTAACCCTGGCCTGCTGCTTGGCAATCAGGCGCTGAATAAATTTGGGTTCTTACGTTCCTGCGGGTCGGAACGTCCGCGTACAGCAGCATGGGAGATTATTTTGCAGGTTGTCTCTTGCCCCGAACCTTCGTGTCCCTGTTCTGCCGTTGCTCCCAAACCGCTGTGATAGTCGCTTCCAAGTAGTTCGTAACGGAGCGCTTTTCTCTGGCAGCCTCTTCGATTAGCCGCCTCTTAAATTCCGCCGACACTCGCAAATTCAGCGTTTCTGTTTTGGGCATCCCGAACTCACCACTCGTGAAATTGTAAGGCCAAAGGCGATGCGAGGCGAATAGATTTGCCATGTAGCGCTGTATACGTTACAATAGCGTCACAAACGCGTTACACTAAAAGAGGCGGAAAACATGAACAGAAAAACTAATTTGTATTCGCGAAATTTACGGCTGGCGAGATCAACGTTCAGTGTCGGAAAACAACAGATTCTTCTCAAACGCCTAGAGCATTTATCTGCGATGCATTTCGACATCGGGTCAGGAGATCTCGCGCTGCTCAACAACCACTGGTATGTGACCCACACAGGCTTGTTGCGTATGGCGAAGAGAAGGAGGTGCTGTGGCATCCATGTTGAAGCCGTCGATTCGCTGTGTGATTCGGGGGCGAATCGGTTCGTTCTCAAAGCAACGGTTTTCCCTTCCAAGGGCTCCTCCGGTTTTGTCGGCTATGGCGACGCCGATCCGTCCAATGTCTCCGCCCTCGTCCGAGGGGCCGAAATGCGCGTGGCCGAGACCCGAGCGGTCAATCGCGCTCTGCGGAAGGCCTACGGCATTGGCATCTGCTCGGTCGAGGAAATCGGAACGTTTCCGAATCCGACTGAAAAGCTTCCTCCCCAAGAGGCAAATAGCAACGGGAATGGCAGCGGCCCCAAAGTGCGGGACCGTCTCTGCCAAATCATTCGCCAGCATAAGCTCGATCCCGAACTGGTAAAGGCTTACGCCGTCGACTTCTGCGGCACGAAAACGCTCAGAGAGGCCACCCGCGAACAGGTTGAGAACTTCGTCCAGCAACTGGCCGACTGGGCCGCCAAAGACCGCAATGCGCTGCTCTGCCAGCTCAACAGTTATCTCGGTGGAAAGGAAGGTGCAGCGTGAGGCGCTATTTCGAGTCGCTCCGCCCGGCAAATGTATCGGCGCTTCATTCGGTTCCGGACGGTCTTTTCTTGGTTCGGGTGGACCGGGCGCAATATCGCTGGCACAAGCAGAAGCCTTATTACGAGATCCGCTTCGCTG
>OCTA010003288.1_pt1 | contig 14366 bp, 13 predicted proteins | sample 1538991 | NCBI WGS metagenome assembly OCTA01 (sample SAMEA3539302, study PRJEB22396) | soil metagenome | biome: tundra; feature: field; material: soil | place: USA | collected 2010-05 | depth 0.15 m
CCGCGGTGTTGAGTCCGCGAATACTGCCGCCCTCCTTCATGATGGCTCCGGCGCCGAGGAACCCAACGCCCGAGATAGTGTAGGCAATTATGTTTGTGGTGTTGGGGCCGCCGATAGTCGAGCCAAGATCGACGAAGGCCGCGGCGCCGAAGCACACTAGCGTGTTGGTCCTCATGCCGGCGGCGCGCTGCCGCCACTGACGTTCCGCGCCGATAACGGAGCCGAGGACAAGAGCCAGAACGAGGCGCGGGTAGGTCGGCTGCGACATGAGCGTGACGATATTCGTCCACCAATGCAGCCAGGGATTCGCCATGCCTTCCCATGGTAAAGGGCGGTTATCCTTGAACTGCATGGAGCCGCTGCGGGAATATACATCGAGGCAAGAGAGATGGCGTGCGGCGGAAGGGCTGCTGCAACGGCAGTTCGTTCGCATTGGCAACTGGCGCCTGGCAATCGCCGTAGTCGCGGCTGCGGTGGGGTGGCTGGCGTTTGGGGCGGATAGCGCGCCGGGCTGGCTGCTGGCGATTCCCGCGGCCGCGTTTCTGGGATTGGTGGTCTGGCACCAGCGAGTCATTCGCAAACGCGATCTGGCGGCGCGCGCGGTGAGCTTCTACGATCGCGGCCTGGATCGTTTGCAGGACCGCTGGAGCGGCACCGGCGCAACGGGCGAGGAGTTCCGCGGAAGGGACCACGTCTACGCGGATGACCTGGACGTTTTCGGGAATGGGTCGTTGTTCGAACTTCTGTCGCGCGCCCGAACTACGGCGGGTGAGAAGACACTGGCCGACTGGCTGCTTGGGCCGGCGGATCGAGGGGAAGCACTGGCGCGGCAGCTAGCCGTCGAGGAACTGGCCCGGCAATTGGACTTGCGCGAGGAGATTGCGCTGCTGGGTGAGGATGTGCGCGCCAACGTGCATCCGGACATTGTCGAGCAGTGGGCGCTGGGCGCTCCGGCCGGGTTCTCGCGCCGCGTGCGGCAGCTGGCGCTGGGATTGTCGCTGGCGAGCCTGGGAACGCTTGCCTTATTTTTCGGCCAGGTGCTGCCCCTGTTTCCGTTTCTGGTGATCCTTGGCTGCAACTTCGGATTCATGTTCGCGGTTCGTCAGCGGGTGGCGCATGTGGTGGAACCGTTGCCGACACCGGCGCAGGATCTGGGGATTTTCGCCTTGCTCCTGGCGCGGCTGGAAGCGGCAAGTTTCGGAACAGGGAAACTGAATGAGATACGCGCGGATCTCGCCGCGGAAGGGCGGTCGGCGTCGGCTAGAATACGGCGCTTACGGCGGTGGACGGAACTGCTGGATTCGAGCGACCATTTGATTGTCCGGGTGATCCGACCGGTTGTTCTGTGGCGCGAGCAATGCGCTTTCGCGGTGGAGCAGTGGCGAACGGAGAATGGCGCGCACGTTGTCCGCTGGCTCGCCGCGGTGGGTGAGTTTGAGGCGCTGTCCTCGCTCGCCGCGCTGCGCTTCGAGCGCCCGGCCTGGGTGTTCCCCACCCTGCTGACCACGGCGGACGGCGAGTTTACGGCGCGCGGTTTGCAGCATCCCTTGATACCGCCAGCGAGGTGCGTCGCGAACGATGTGGCGCTAGGCGGCGAGTTGCGGCTGCTGATTATTTCGGGATCGAATATGTCGGGCAAAAGCACTTTGCTGCGGGCCATTGGGCTGAACACGATTCTGGCTTGGGCGGGCGCGCCGGTCGCGGCGTTGGAGTGCGGCGTTTCGGCGCTGCAAGTGGGCGCATCGCTGCGGGTGACCGATTCGCTGCAGGATAACCGCTCGCGTTTCTACGCGGAGATTACCAGATTGCGGCACGTGGTGGACCTTACGAAAGGCAGCCTGCGGGTGCTCTTTCTGTTAGATGAACTGTTGAGCGGAACCAATTCGCATGACCGGAGAATTGGGGCGGCGGCCGTTGTGCGTGGACTGGTGGAGGCCGGGGCCATCGGGTTGATTACAACGCATGACCTGGCGCTGGCGAATATCGAGCAAGACCTGGGGAGGCGGGCGGCGAACGCCCACTTCGAAGACGCAATCATAGACGGCAAGATGGAGTTCGATTACCGGCTGCGGCCCGGCGTTGTGACGCGGAGCAACGCCCTTGAACTGATGCGCGCGGTCGGACTTGAGGTCTAGTTCCTGGACCGCGTTGCGCCCAAGAGCTTACTCGATCACTCGAAACGTATACATCTTGCCGATGGAAGCGCTGTTCGCGGCCCCAAAAGCTCCAGGGGGCAAGAACCCATATTCGCCGGCCCCCAAACTAGGTAAGACTACCTTGTAAATGCGGTTGGCCAACTTCGTGCCCTCGAACGGCACCACGTCGCGGACGGCTCCTCCCGAAACGTGCATCACTCCGCCCGTGACAGTTCGGAATTCTCGAGCGTCCGCATGATCGCGCAGATGCAGCAATTGATATTCCGTGATTGCCACGCCCTCCGGAGCGTAGATGACGACTTCGACCGGAGATGCCAGCGAGTTCCGGCTGTTTGTGCCCTGAATGTGGCCGTTCACATCGCCTTTGATCATTCCAGCCGACGCGATGTTCTTCACCACGCCGCCTGTTTTCCAATTCACCACTTCAGGCAGCATTTCTTGCCATTTTCCGGCCTTCTTGTAATAGACGCCAATCTCCAGGTCTTCGGGTAAATCAAGACCTGCGATAGCAACAGCCGGACCGTTAGCTTTGCCCGAAGCTGGCGCACTGGCCGCCGGCGCCGAACCCTTGGTGATCATGGCGCCCAGTTCCTTCTCGGTGACACCTTGACCTTTCATTTTGACTACATCGTCCGCAGTCAGCGTGTACTTGCCGGGCTGGTTCTTAATCATGCTGACGATCAGATCCTCGCTTAAGCCAGCCTTCACCATCTTCACTATTGATTCGTCATTGAGCATATCTTGGGCGTATGCCGCAATGCCGCACACAAACAGCACGGGTAAGAACAACTTCATCTGAGCACCTTTCTTAAGGAACACGCGCAGAAATTCGCGGGATCGAGCGCACCGCCCGAAGAGGGCAGCCATGCAAGCCAAAATCCTTAGTGTCAATCAGGCTGGCACACTGCCTGTATCTGTCAGCGCGGATCGTCGGTTGAAATCGGGGACCTCCCTTTTCGGAAAGCCTTTTCTTTTTGGCTGTAAAGATCAGCTCCGGCGGCGTCTCGCCAACCCAATCCAGAAAAATGACAAGCCCGCGGCAAGAGACAGCAGAGTTGAAGGTTCGGGAGTAGGACTTGGGCCCGTGGCCTCCGTAATAAACGACTCGCCATTCGCCGTGGTGAGCCCCTGCCCGGCATAGCTGGCATCTAACACGCCAGCCCCTGTCGTCGGGTCGATCGTGTATACGTTCGTGCCAGCCACACCGTACAGCGTCACGTTGTCGGGAGTCGCCAGTCCGAAGACATTGGCCACTCCTATATTTCCCACCACCGTTCCTTTCCCGGTGTGGATGGGTCTACTGTCACAAGCTGATTGCCGACGTCGCTGAGGTACAGAGTTCCGCCGACAAAAGCAAGATCCCCCGCCGAGCCGAAGCCGATCTGGCCTACCGTGGTCGCTTGTCCCGTGGTTGTATTGAGTGTCAGAAAGTTCCCCGCGACATCCGCGGAGTAAAGGGCGCCATTCGACCCGAATACCAAGGCGTTCGCGTCGGTTACACCGAGCGATCCGATTCGCGTGGCGGCTCCCGTCAAGGTGTCCAACTGTAAAGATTACTAAAATCGATTCCATACAAGTTGCCGCTCGGGTCAAAGGCAATATCGGTCAAAACATGTCCCGCATTCCCGACCAGGGACACCGCCCCGGTGGCTATGTCCACCTTGCCAATTTCTCCGTTGGCATCATCGACCCAAAGCTGTACGCCCCTGCCGAGAGACGCGAAAGACAAGCCCAATACCGCAGCCTGCCAAATTAGGTTGTTCATTTCCCCTTTTTCCTTCCATTAGTTCTAAAATGAAGTCACCAATTTTTCATCCAAAATAACACTATCACGACCTGCGATTTTAATTCACTTAGCTGAACGACTATTGGTTGAAGCTGGCAAGTTGAGCCGCGACTAGAAAGTCGAGGGGCACGGCGGAAGCAGTCTGAAGCGCCCGCGCTGGGAACCGATTCAATGTTCGGTCGGCGCGGTCCTTCTGAAGCCCGGTCGGCTTTGCCCACTTTTGGTTCCCGATGCAGGCCATGGCGGTTTGCCCGTTGACCGGTCCCGCCGGCGCGCAAAATGCCTCGGCGACAGATGTCGAGACCGGAACCTGGATACTACAGGGACCCGAACACGCTGACCTCCCCCAAAAGCCGTCTCCCCTTTTTTTATTCCCGATGAAAGAACGGGCTTCTGTGTTATTGTCGAAAATACTTAGAGGTACTCGTTTTTAAAGAGCGAGTGAAAAGGGAAGCGGGTGAGAAGCCCGCGCGGTCCCGCCACTGTATGCAGCGAGCGGCCGGCGAAAAGCCACTGTTTCCGAAAGGGGATGGGAAGGCAGCTGGCGTAGCGACGACCTGCGAGCCAGGAGACCTGCCTTTGAGTTGTAGCGCCACGTTTCGGGTTAGAGCGGATGGTGCAGGAAGACGAAGCAGGCTGCTGGTTCCCACCTTTCTGTAATTCCTTTCGTCCAAGTCCGGGGCGTACGCGCAGGTAGAAATCGGGGCGCGGAAACCTCTTTTATGCTTACTCTTATTGTTGGCGGCGCCCGAAGCGGAAAGAGCCGTTTTGGGCAGCAGTTATGTTCCCGGCAGTCACACGTTGCCTACGTTGCGACCGCCCTCATCGATACAGATTCGGAAATGCGGGCGCGTGTCGAGCGTCACCGCGCAGACCGGCCGCCCGGGTGGCGAACCATTGAAGAGCCGCTGCTGCTGGCAGAAGCCGTGGCGCGCGAAGCGGTTGATTCGGATTACATTCTGGTGGACTGCTTAACCCTTTGGCTGAGCAATTTCCTTTGGACTCACCGAGCTGTGGAAACGACGGAACTCGAGCGACTGGCCTTAGAGGAGGTCGAGGCGGCGGCTGCGGCTGGGCGGGAGAAGAATCTCGTTTTTGTCGCGAATGAGGTGGGTTGGGGCATCGTGCCTGAAACGCCGGTGGGTCGGCTGTTCCGGGACCTGCAAGGTTTGGTGAATCAGCGGGCGGCGGCACTGGCGGATGAAGTTTTTCTGACCGTCGCGGGAATTCCTTTGCGTATTAAACCGCAAGCGCCGGCGCTCGTGACCGGCGGCGTGGTCGCGGAACGGGAGACCGTCCATGCTTAATCGAACCATCTTTAATCGAACTATGCTTAATCGAGGCGGTCTGCTCGTGCTGCTGGCTTCATGCGTCGTCTGGGCGCAAAACGGGGGCGGGATTAGCGGCACGGTGCGCGATCCGCAGCAGGCGGTTGTGCCGGGCGCGCATGTGGTGCTTGAAGCGCGCGACAATACTTCGCGCGTGGAAGTTGTGACCGATGGAGCCGGGCAATACCGGTTCGACAACATTGCCGGCGGCGATTATCTACTGCAGGCGAGCGCGACGGGGTTCGGCAAAAGCGAGATTCGGGCAGTTGAACCTAAGCCCGGACAGCGGATCACGGCGGATTTCGCCATGCGGATTGCGGCGATTTCGACCAACGTCGTGGTGACGGCGTCGAGCACCGCGCAAACCACCGACGAGATAGCAAAGTCTATTTCAGTGCTGGACGGGCAAACGCTGGACCGGCGGGACGACACGTCTTTGTCGGAGGCTCTTCGCGTCGTTCCGGGGCTCAGGATACAGCGGTTGGGCGGTCCGGTGTCGGACTCCTCGATTCGCACGCGCGGACTGCCGGCGGAGGACACCGCCGTTCTCGTGGACGGGTTTCGCTTTCGCGATGCGAGCACCACGCAGGGTGACGCGTCGAGCCTGATTGAAGACATGGTTAACACCGACGTTGACCGGGTGGAAGTGCTGCGCGGCGCCGGTTCGTCTCTGTATGGAAGCAATGCAACGGGCGGCGTGGTCAACATCGTCACCAACGAGGGCGGCGGACGGACGCGGGGTTCGATATTGCTGGAAGGCGGCTCGCTCGGCACGTTTCGCGGTCGCGCGGAAGTGGCCGGCGGCGCGCAAGACAACCGGCTTCAATATACGCTGGGCTTCACGCACGTCGATGTCGTGAACGGGATTGACGGAGCGTATCCGGCGCGCATCGCCAGTTTGCAGGGGCGCGTGGCATACAACCTGTCGCCGAGAACGCGCGTCTACGGGCGCATCTTTGCCGCTGACACGTTTTCCGAACTGCCGGTCGCTCCACAGTCGATCGGCACACTGCCGGATTCGAACGTGATCAATGCCGTGCCGCTCTCTTCCGCGCAGTTGCGGAGCTACGAAAACGGGACGCAGCCGCCGGATCTGAATGCGGGCCTGGCGAATTTTATTCCTTCGGCAAACGATGGAGATTCGACGCGGGCGAGCAGGTTCTTTTCGGGCGTGCTCGGCATCAGTATGCATCCCGCGGAGTCGGTTGGAATCACCGTGGACTACCAGGGACTGCGCACCTGGCGGCGCTTTGGCGACGGACCGGGCGGCCCCGGTTTCCAGCCGGCGGGAAGCGATCTTTCGTTCTACGATGGCGAGATCAACACCCTGCAGGCGCGCGTCGATTGGCAACTTGGGCGGCATCAATCCATTGATGCGGGGTACGAATTCGAGAGCGAAAACTTCAGCAGCCATTTTCTGCTGCCCGACCCAACGCAGAATTCGCAGACTAGCGTAACCCAACGGAGCGGCAGTGCGTTTGTGCAGGACCAAGTGCATCTGTTTGATGGACGGCTGCAACTGGCTGGCTCGTACCGGCTTCAGCCGTTCGCGCTGGAGAACCCCGATTTCACGCCGGCGGCAAGCGCCCCCTATTCCGGGATCCATTTTTCCGCGCCTCCGACCGCGCAAACCGGCGACGGTTCGGTGGCCTGGTTCTTCAGGAAATCGGGCACCAAGATTCGCAGCCATGTGGGACGAGGTTATCGCGCCCCCTCACTCTACGAGCGGTTTGGCGTCTACTATAGTCCATTCGGGTACTCTGCCTTTGGCGATCCACGCTTGAAGCCGGAGCGATTCGTCTCAGTGGACGGCGGCGTCGATCAAAGCTTCTGGAATGCTCGGGCGCGGCTTTCGGCGACGTACTTCTACACGCAGTTGCAATCGGTGATCGCGTTCGACACGCAAGGCATCATTACGCCGGCGGTGGATCCGTTCGGACGTTACGGCGGCTACTTCAGCACCAACGGAGGTTTGGCGCGCGGCGTGGAGTTGAACGGCTCGGTCACCGCCACAAAATCCACGACGGTGAATTGGGCCTATACATACACGGATGCGCGGGAGCGGACTCCGTTGTCACCGGGCGTATGGCGCACGTACCGCATTCCGGAGAATATGTTTTCGACGATGGTGACGCAACGGCTGTCGGCGCGCGCGACGGCTATTTTCACGGTGCTGGCGAGCGGCAGTTATCTTACGCCAATCTTCGATTCGATCAGCTTTCAAAACCGCGCCTATCAATTTCCGGGTATGAAGCAGGGGCAGCTTAGCTTTAATTACAGGCTGCCGCTGGGCGAGTTCACGGCAGTGCGCTTCTTTGCCCGCGCCGACAATTTGTGGAATCAGCGGTACTACGAGAGCGGCTATCGCACACCCGGCGTAACGGGGTTGGGAGGCATGCAATTCGAGTTCTAATTGTCATCGTCCTTATGGCCGCGGGTTTCACCGCTGCCCCCGCGCCCAGGCCCGGCCGCATCATCTCTACTTCGCCCAACGTCACGGAAATTCTCTACGGAGTGGGAGCGTTCGATCGCGTCATTGCGGTCTCGGACTTCTGCACTTACCCGCCGGCTGTGAAATCGTTGCCGCGCATCGGAGGATGGGACAAACCAAGTCTCGAAAAACTGGTGACGCTGCGGCCCGACCTGGTTATCTTCACGGAGGTGCAAGCGCCGTTTCTGCAGGATCAACTGAGCCAATTGAATATCAACACTCTGGTGGTGCCCGGACGCAACTTGGGCGATGTGTTTAGCGCCATCACCGAGATTGGACACGCGACGGGTGATGAACGGGAAGCGGCTCGGTTGAACGGCTCGGTTAAGGCCACGCTCGATCGGGTGCGCGAGCGGGCGCGGCGCTTGCCGCAGGTGCGCACGATGTGCGTGGTGGACCGGACTCCGGGCACGCTGCGCGATCTTTATGTCGTCGCCAAGGGAAGTTACCTGGCCGACTTGATCGAACTGGCGGGCGGCGCGGTGATCGGCCCGGAGTCGAAGGAGGGTTACGAACGGATCAGCAAGGAAGCGGTGGTGCGGCTGAACCCGGAGGCGATCTTCGACTTCTTCCACGCTCCCAAGGGGGCGTTTGCGGAAGACGAAGTTGCGACTTGGCAAGAGTTGGCGGAACTGGATGCGGTAAAGAAGCGGCGCGTCTATCCGATCCACGACGAGTTTGTGGTGCATTCTTCCCAGATGGTTGCGAAGACGGCAATCTTGTTTGCGCGGCTGCTGCATCCGAACGTGCCGGCTAGCGAGTGGGGGAATCCATGAAGGCCGCGGTTGTCGAACTCCGGGAGGCGCGCTTCCATTACCCGCTAGGGCCGGAAGTGATTCGCGGCGTATCGCTCAAAGTAGAGGCGGGCACGATGACGGCGGTGGTCGGTTCTAACGGCTGCGGCAAATCCACGCTTATTAGGCTGATGGCGGGGGTGTTGACGCCGGCCGCGGGCGAGGTGCGGCTGAACGGAATGCCGCTGCGCCGATTGCCGCGGCGTGAACTGGCGAAACGGATTGGATACGTGCCGCAGAACTTCACGATGGCGTTTCCATTTACCGCGTTAGAGGTGGTGCTTTCGGGGCGCACCCCGTACACTCCGCGCTTCCAGTTTGAAAATGCGGCGGACCGCGAAAAGGCGATGCAGGCGCTTGATACAGTGAGCGCGCGGCACCTTGCGTTGCGTCCCGTTACGGAGCTTTCGGGCGGCGAGAGGCAGATTGTTTCGCTCGCGCGGGCACTGGCACAGGAGCCGGCCTGCCTGCTGCTTGACGAACCCTCGGCTTCGCTCGATTTGAAGCATCGCGCGGCGCTGGTCCGGACGCTGGCGGAACTGCGCGACAAGCACGGCATGTCGGCGCTGGTGGTAACGCACGATCTGAACCTGATCGATCCGGTCTTCGACCGCGTTATTGGCCTGCGATGCGGCGAGGTGATGGCGGACGGGACACCCGGCGAGGTGCTCGGCTGCAGAGTGCTCGAACAGATTTACGACGATCCACTGATTCGCACTTGTCAGGTAGAGGGGCGAACGCTGGTGTGGTCGGACTAGGCATGAGTCTGCGATTCTGGCGAGCCATGGGGATACTCTTCGTTCTGCTTCTGGTGAGTTTGGCGGTGGGCTTGTGGGCAGGCAACCAGCCCATTACGTGGAGCGCCTTGCAAACGGATTCTATGACCCAGGTTCTCTTCTTTAGGCTGCGGCTGCCGCGCGTGATCATGGCGGCTTTGGTTGGTTCGTCGCTGGCCATTGCGGGGGCGGCGCTACAGGCGTTGTTTCGCAATCCGCTTGCCGATCCGTTTACGCTGGGAGTCTCGGGCGGTGGAGCGGTCGGGGCGAGCGTTGCCATTGCAATGGGCTGGGGCGCGCGCGTTTCAGGCATTCCGATGGTATTCATTGCGGCATTCGTCGGCGCGCTCTTGGCGGTGGTGGTGGTTCATCAGATTGCGCGGAGCGGCGCGGCCATGCCTCCGGGAGCGCTGCTGCTTTCGGGAGTTGTACTGAATTTAATTGCCGCAGCGGCAGTGTTGACGATCCAGTATGTGGCCGATCCGTCGCGCGCGCTGCAGATCTTGCGCTGGATGGTGGGCAGCCTGGATATCGTCGGTTTCGACACCATCTGGCGAATGCTGATTTTTCTGATTCCCGGCTGGATCGGCTTGCTGGCCTACTCGCGCGATCTGCATCTGCTGGCGATTGATGAAGAGACTGCGAAATCGATGGGAGTTCCGGTGCGCCGCTGCGAATTGGCGGTGCACATTTTATGTTCGCTGGTGGTTGCGGTGACGGTGGCGGTGGGCGGCACCATCGGCTTCGTGGGACTGATTGTCCCTCATGCGGTGCGGCTTTTGTTTGGTGAAGATTTGCGTATCGTGCTGCCCGGTTCGCTGTTATTGGGCGCGGCGTTTCTAGTGGGCGCGGATACAGTGGCGCGCACCGCTTTGACTGCGACCGAACTGCCGGTGGGAGCCGTCACCGCGCTGCTGGGTGGGCCGGTATTCCTTTGGTTGTTGAAGAAGCGGCAGCGCTATGCGGCGATGTGAAGTTGGGCGGTCGGATGTTAGGGTATCTCATGGTGATGACTTGCGATTTTACCGAGGCGGAGCGGGCGGCCGTTTATCGTGCCATTTTCGAACGGCGCGATGTGCGGTCGCAATTCATTCCCGATCCAATTCCGGACGATGTCCTGAACAGGATTCTGCTGGCGGCGCATCATGCTCCATCCGTTGGATTCATGCAGCCTTGGGATTTCATCCTCATTCGCGACCGGGAAGTGCGGAGCCTGATCCGAGACGATTTCCAGGAAGCCAACCGGCGCGCTGCGGAAACCTATCAGGGCCAGCAGCGCACGGCTTATGAGCAATTGAAACTCGAAGGCATTCTCGACTCGCCGCTAAACATCTGCGTGACTTGCGATCGTGCGCGAACGCTTGGCTCGGGGCTGGGGCGGCATTCGGCTCCTGAAACCGATCTGTATTCGACAGTCTGCGCGGTGCAGAATCTTTGGCTCGCGGCGCGCGCGGAAGGTGTCGGCGTGGGCTGGGTGAGTATCCTTGACGCGCACCGATTGGGCGAAATTCTTGGCGTGCCGCCGCGGGTTACGCCCATCGCGTACCTATGCGTTGGCTACGTGAGCCAGTTCATGGAAGCGCCGGACCTTGAGAAGAAGGGCTGGTGCAGACGGGAGTCGCTGGCGGGGTTATTGCATTACGATGGCTGGCAAGGCCGCCGCTAGTGGCGCGGGCGCTGATGGTGTTGGGCACGGCGTCGCACGTGGGGAAGTCGATGATCACGGCGGGACTGTGCCGCATTCTATCTGACGACGGCTGGCACGTGGCGCCGTTTAAGGCCCAGAACATGTCGCTAAACTCGGCGGCGACTCCGGATGGACGCGAGATCGGCCGGGCCCAGGCGCTGCAAGCGGAAGCATGTCGGATTGCGCCGCGCGCGGAGATGAACCCCGTGCTGATCAAGCCGTCGTCCGATACCGGGTCGCAGATTGTTCTGCTGGGCAAAGTGTGGGGACAAGTAACGGCATCCGATTACCATCTGAAGCGCGTTGAGGAGCTTTTCCCCACGGTGCTCGAAAGCTATCGGAAGCTGGCCGATGAATACGGGGTCATTGTTCTTGAAGGCGCGGGATCGCCGGCGGAAATCAATTTGCGCGACCACGACATAGTGAATATGCGCATGGCGAAAGCGGCGCGGGCGGCATGTCTGCTAGTGGGCGACATCGACCGGGGTGGAGTGTTTGCGTCGTTGTTGGGCACGCTGCAATTGCTGGAAGCGGATGAGCGGGCCTTGATCCGGGGGTTTGCGATCAACAAGTTCCGCGGGGATGAATCGCTGCTGCGGCCTGGCGTCGAAATGATGGAGCAGCGGCTGGGGATTCCGTGCGTGGGCGTGATCCCCATGTTGCGGGACATTGGACTGGACGAAGAAGACGGCGTTGCCATGGAAGAACGGCGGACAGTTGGCAGAGTTTGGGACGACGGCGGGGCGCCCGACGGTCCTGTGCGGCCGCTGCGCATTGGCGTGATTGCGCTGCCGCACATGTCGAACTTCACGGATTTCGACGCGCTTGCGGCGGAGCCTGCCGTTGCCCTGGCCTGGCTGGAGCGGGCCGCGGACGCGCGCCGCGCCGACTTGCTGATTGTTCCCGGCAGCAAGCAGACGATGGACGATCTCGATTGGCTTGCCCGCGCGGGCTTTGTTGCGGCGATTCACGAGCAGCGGGCGCGAGGCGGCGGAGTGATCGGCATTTGCGGCGGCTTTCAAATGCTAGGCGATCACATTGACGACCCTTCCGGCATCGAGAACGGCGGCGCGCGGCGGGCAGTTGACGGCCTTGGTTTGCTGGGAGTGCGAACAGTTCTGAACAGAGAGAAGACGACGCGGCTCATTACCGGATTGGTGTGCGGAGATGGCTTGCGGGAGAAGCGGTTTCGCGGCTATGAGATTCACGTGGGCGAGACGTTCTATTCGGCGGGGTGCAAGCCTTTCTCGCTAACGCCTTCTGGACCGGATGGCGCAATCACCGACGACGGCAAAGTGTTCGGCACTTATGTTCACGGCATTTTCGATGACGATAGGTTTCGGCACAATCTGATCGATGCGGTTCGTTTGTCATGCGGACTTCGTCCCGCGGCACAGAAGGAATTTCACACGGCCCGGCGCGAGGAGAGAATCGACCGGTGGGCCGATCACCTTCGGCGGTCGTTGAAAGTGGACCTGATCCTGAGCTGGCTTTAGGCAAGATTAGATTTATGAAGAGCCTCAAAGATACTCACTGCAAGATCCGACGGGTGGACCCCGCCTGGCTGAGACTGGCGGCGGCGCGGCAACTCGAATTAACAAAGCCGCCGGGCAGTCTGGGGCGGCTGGAAGAAACTGCAAACCGCTGCGCGGCGATTTTCGGGAGTTTGTCATTCCGTCTGGACAAGGCTCGGATCGTTTTGTTTGCAGGCGACCATGGGGTTTGCGCGGAAGGCGTGAGCCCGTATCCGCAGGCCGTGACCGCGCAGATGGTGCTCAATTTCCTGCGCGGCGGGGCGGCCATCAACTGCTTCGCGCGGACTTGCGGAATCGATTTGATGGTTGTGAATATGGGCGTAGCCGAGGCGCTGCCCAAGGTCCCCGAGTTGATTGACCGGCCGGTAGGGATGGGCACGAAGAATTTCTGTCTAGGGCCGGCCATGACGATTCCCGAAGTGACGGAAGCCTTGGAAACTGGGATCGAGATGGCCGGGCGGGCGGTTGACGATGGATGCCAATTGCTAGGGTTTGGCGAGATGGGGATTGGCAACACGACTTCGGCGAGCGCGCTAACGGCGGCGATGACCGGGTTGAGCGCGGAGATGGTAGTGGGCCGGGGAGCGGGCGCGGACGACGATTGTGTGAAGCGAAAAGTTTCGGCAATTGAGCGCGCGCTCAGTTTGCACCAGGCACAGCTTGCGCAGCCGATGGAAATGCTCGCCTGCCTGGGCGGATTTGAGATCGCTGCCATGTGCGGCTTTTGTCTGGGCGCCGCCGCCCTGCGCAGGCCGGTGGTTACGGACGGATTCATAGCGACGACGGCAGCCGCTGCGGCGGTGCGCATAGAGCCGGGGGTGAAGGATTATCTGTTTGCCGCCCATGCTTCCGTGGAACCCGGCCATGCGCCGCTGCTCGCTTTGATCGTGCAAAGGCCACTGCTGGAACTGGGAATGCGGCTCGGGGAGGGAACGGGCGCGGCGCTCGCGATGAAAATAATTCAAAGCGCCGCTGCGGCGTTCGAGGACATGGCCACGTTCAGCGCAGCCGGGGTGTCCGATGCCCTCCAGCCTGTCGTTCCGGCATGAAGCCGTTCTTAGCGGCGGTGGCCTTTCTCACTCGCATCCCGGTTCCTTCCCGGGCGGTTATCGGACCGGGAGACGTGGGACGGGCGGCCAAGTGGTTTCCTCTAGTCGGTCTTTTCCTGGGAGCTGCAGCGGTGGGGATGCTCTGCGCGCTGACGCCGCTGTTTCCCGTCGATGTAGCGGCGGTTCTGGCGGTCTTAGCGGAAGCGCTTTTGACCGGGGCGCTGCACATGGATGGGCTCGCGGATATGGCCGATGGATTTGGGGGCGGCCGCGATCGTGAACACACGCTTGCGATCATGCGCGATCATGCCGTCGGAAGCTACGGGGCAGTAGCAGTCGTTCTGCTGATCGCGCTAAAGGTGACGGCTATCGGCGCGCTAGTTGCGCGTCCGCACTGGTGGGTCTATCTGTTGCTTGCCCCCATGCTTGGGAGGTGGGCAACGCTGCCCTTGATGCGATTCGTTCCTTATGCGCGTGGAAGCAGTTCGATCATCGACAACATGCATACGGCGGAGCTGGTGTGGGGAAGCGCTGCCGCCGCTGTTGCGTGCGTGGCGGTGGGGCGGCTACCGGGCGTCATCTGTTGGGCGGCGGTGCTGCTGGCGACCCTCGCGTTCGGACGTTATTGCAAGCGGAAGATTGGCGGCATCACCGGGGATACGCTGGGCGCGAACGTGCAGATCTGCGAGTGTATAGTACTGCTGGCCGGTCTTGTTCTTTCGGGATCGGGCCTGCAGCCCTGGGCAGCTAGATTTCCTGAACTT
>OCTA010003289.1_pt1 | contig 14365 bp, 15 predicted proteins | sample 1538991 | NCBI WGS metagenome assembly OCTA01 (sample SAMEA3539302, study PRJEB22396) | soil metagenome | biome: tundra; feature: field; material: soil | place: USA | collected 2010-05 | depth 0.15 m
TTGGTCAGTGACTGGAGTTCAGACGTGTGCTCTTCCGATCTGTCGAGCAGCCGATCCGGGCCAGCGAGGACCTGCAGCGGCTGCGGGCCCTGGACCCCGGTGACGTCCCGTTCATCACCGCCGCCGTCCGGGCACTGGTGGCCGAGCTCGGCGCCAAGCCGCTGATCGGCTTCGCGGGCGGCCCGTTCACGCTGGCGTCCTACCTGGTCGACGGCGGCCCGTCGAAGAGCTTCGACAGGACCAAGTCGCTGATGTACGGCGACCCGCCGCTGTGGCACGCCCTGCTCGCCAGGCTGGCCGACATAACTATCTCGTTCCTGCAGGTCCAGGTCGCCGCCGGGGCCGCAGCGGTACAGCTGTTCGACTCCTGGGCCGGCGTGGTCAGCCCCGCGGACTACCGGCGGTCGGTGCTGCCGCACACCACTCGCATCTTTGACGCGCTGGCTGCCTCAGGCGTGCCGCGGATCCATTTCGGCGTCGGCACCGGGGAACTGCTCGGGCTGATGGGCGAGGCGGGCGCGGACGTGGTCGGGGTGGACTGGCGGGTGCCGCTGGATGAGGCGGTGCGGCGGGTCGAGCCTGGCAAGGCGCTGCAAGGCAACCTCGATCCCGCCATCCTGCTCGCCCCGTGGGAGGTGATCGAGCAGCGCGCCAGGGAGGTGCTCGAGGCCGGCCGGACCGCCGAAGGTCATGTGTTCAACCTGGGTCACGGCGTGCTGCCGGAGACCGATCCTGGCGTGCTGACACGGCTGACTGACCTGGTGCACTCCGCATCGGCCCGCGCCCCGCGCTAGCGGCCGGGAGCCCGGGAGACGATCTTCGGACTAGCCGGCGGCGGTCGGCCGGGATCTGCGCCGCAGCATGCGCCGCCGCACGAGGTAACCGATGCCGCCCGCGACCGTGACGATGACGGCGAACGGGAGGACCGTGCCGATCGCGGTGAGCAGCCAGGCGGTAGCCTGCCGTAGCCCGCGCCAGCCGGCGGACAGCCCGGTGCCGAACCCGCGCCCTTTCTTTTTCATAACGGATATTCGATGGTGACTCACCAGGAGCAGCGAAACGGTCGCATACGTCGTCGCGTGTGCCAGTGCCCGCTGCTGGGCCTGCAGTGCCTCCAGATCCGACTCTTGCGAGTTGATCTGGTCCTGAACCGCGAGCAGGTCGCTGACCGAGCCGGCCCTCTTCAGCAGCGCACGCAACTGCGTGATCGCCGCCTGCGCGGATGTGACGCGGCTGGTCACGTCGGCGACCTGCTGGGTCACGTCCTGCGCCTGCTGGCTCAGCGACGTCGGGGTACCAAGCTCGGTGCGGAGCCTGCCGAGGGTGGCCGGGTAGGCGGCGGCAGGAATCTTCAGCTGCAGGGTGGCGGCTGAGACGAGCCGCTGTCCAGGCTGGCTGGACTCCTGCTCGCCGGCCGTGTAGCCGCCGGCGCCGGCGACAATGCCGGCGCCGCGCTGCGCCGCGCTGGGCACGTCGTCGGCCTGCACGGTGAGGCTGGCGGTGTAGATGATGCTCTGCGCCGGGATCAGGCTCCCAGTCTGGGATGCCGCCTGCCCGTTGCCCGACGCTGCCGGGCTCGGGGCAGGCGCCAGGCCCGCCGCGGCGGCAGGCGCACCGGCCGCTGCGCGCACCGGGCCGTTCGCGTCGATGCCGCTCGGGCTGCTGGCGGCGCCGCCGTTCGAGCAGCCGGCCAGCAGCAGAGTGCCGCCCACCGACATCGCTGCGGCGCAGGCGAGGATTGTGCCGCGCAGCCTGCCTCGGTGAGCGCGCGCGTTCGTTGTCTCGGTCATGCGAGTCAGATGCGGGCCGGCCTGAGGCTGGTTCCGCAGCGCCGGTAACAATCTGAGCACGCCCGCAGCCGGGTGATGGAGGATGGCCACGTGACTGATCCGAAGATCGAGCTGCACGTGCACTTGCGCGGCCTCGGGTCCGGCTCGTGACGTCAGCGGACAACGCCTTCACCTCCAGGGCGGGCACCTGGATGCAGATGATCGGGCGGTTGCGCGACGTGGTGCGCCAGGAAGTCCTCCGGTCACAGCTGGCCGGCCTCAGCCAGCTCAGCGGCGGCCCCGCCAGGGTCCTCGATGTCGGCTGCGGGCAGGGCACCCAGGCGGTGTACCTCGCCAGGGCCGGACACGATGTCACCGGCCTCGACTCATCGGATGAGCTGCTGGCACGCTGTGCGGACTCGCTGGCCGGCGAGCCGCCGGAGGTCGCCGCGCGGGTCCGCCTCGTCCGTGGCCCTGGCGAGCGCGCTCCCGACCTGGTGAGCGGCACCTTCGGCCTGGTCTTGTGCCACGGCGTACTGATGTACCTGAGCGATCCGGTGCCGGTGCTCACCGCCCTGTCCCAGGTGGCCGCCGCTGACGGCGCCATCTCCCTGCTGGTGCGCAACGGCCTGGCCCTCGCGATGCGCGACGGGCTGCGCGGCGACTGGCAGGCGGCGCTGCGCGCCTTTGACAGCAAGGACTACACCAACCGGCTCGGCCTGGCCGCCCGGGCGCACGCTCCCGCCGACGTGGACCTGGCGCTCGCGCCGCTCGGCTGGGCACGGACGGACTGGTTCGGGGTCCGGGTCTTCACCGACCATCTCGATCTGCCAGCTCCGCAGCCTGGCGAGCTGGCCGCGCTGCTCGCCGCCGAGCGGGCGGCGGGCCGGCGGGACCCGTACCGGAGCGTGGCGGCCCTCCTGCATCTGGTCTACGGCAGAGTAGGGGTATGAGCACTCCTGCCGGGCAGCCAGTGATCGCGATCGTCGGCGGCGGTATCTCCGGGCTGGCCGCGGCATACTTCCTGCGGGACAGTGGCGCGTCAGTGATCGTGCTGGAGGGCTCGCCGCGCCTGGGCGGCAAGCTCGCGGTATCGCAGGTCGCCGGCGTCGCCGTCGATGAGGGCGCTGAGGCCCTGCTGGCCAGGCGCCCGGAAGGCACCGGCCTGGTCAGCGCGGCCGGTCTCGCGGGCCAGCTGGTCCAGCCGGGGACGACGGCGGCCGGCATCTGGTCGCGCGGTGAGCTGCACCCGCTGCCCCGGCGGCAGTTCTTCGGCGTCCCCGCCGACCTGGACGAGCTTGGCCGGTCGCAGATCCTGTCCGCCGCCGGGCTGGCCAGGGCGCGAGGCGACCTGGACCTTCCGGCCACCGCGAGGACCGGGGACGTCAGCGTGGCGAGCTACCTATCAGCCAGATTCGGCACGGAACTTGTCGACCGGCTGGTGGATCCGCTGCTCGGCGGGGTCTACGCGGGCCGGTCGCAGGAGCTGTCCTTCGAGGCGACGCTACCGGGGCTGGCGCGGGCCGCTCGGCAGCACCGCACGCTGTCCGGCGCGGTTAGCTCGCTGCTGCCCTCGCCGGCCCCGGCCAGCGAGGCGGGTGCCGCCGGGGCGCCGGGTGCGGTCAGGGCCGCGCCGGTCTTCACTACGCTCGCCGGGGGCCTCGGAACACTCCCGCCGGCCGTTGCCGCCCGGTCCGGCGCCCTGGTGCGGACCGGGGCGATGACCCGCGGGCTGGCCCGAACGGCTAGCGGGTGGCGCCTGACCATCGGCTCGGCCCGGTCTCCTGAGCACCTCGACGCTGACGCCGTGATCCTGGCGCTGCCCGGGCGCCCCGCCAGCAGGCTGCTGGCGGCGGACAGCCCCGATGCGGCAGCCGCGCTTGACGAGATCGGCTACGCGAGCATGGCGGTCGTCACGCTGGCCTATCCGCAGACGGCATTCCCGCGCCCGCCCGAAGGCAGCGGCTACCTGGTCCCTGCCGTCGATGGCCGGGCAGTCAAGGCGGTGACCTTCAGCACGGTCAAGTGGCCGCATCTGCAGGCCGCAGGCCGGCCGGTGGTCATTGTCAGGTGCTCGGTCGGCAGGGTGGGGGAGGAAGCGCTGCTGCAGCGCGACGACGCGGAACTCACCGCGATCGCCGGCGGCGACCTGGCGGCAGCCACCGGGGTGCGCGGCGATCCGGTCGACACCAGGCTGACCCGATGGGGCGGCGGCCTGCCGCAGTACACCGTTGGCCACCTGGAGCGGATCGCGCGGATCAGGGCAGGCGTCGGCGCGCAGCCCGGGCTCGCGGTGTGCGGCGCGGCCTACGACGGGATCGGGATCCCGGCCTGCATCGCGTCGGCCCGCCTGGCCGCCGGCCAGATACGGGCCTACCTTGAATCCAGGCAGGCACAGGCCATCCGGGCCGGCGGCAGCCGGTGACCGGGACCGGGATTGAGATCGAGCGGGCCGGCGACGTCTGGATCCTGCGGATGCGCAGCGGCGAGAACAGGTTCACCGCCGAGTCGGTCGCCGCGCTCGACGAGGCGCTCGACGAGGCCGATTCGGGCCAGGGACCGTCCGCCCTCGTTACCACGGGGGACGGCAAGTTCTACTCCAACGGGCTCGATCTCGACTGGCTGGCGGGGGCCGGACGGGCGGCGGGCGGGTTCCTGGACAGCGTGCACCGGCTGCTGGGCCGCGTTATGGCCTTTCCCGCAGTCACTGTCGCGGCGGTCAACGGTCATGCCTTCGCGGCCGGCGCGATGCTCGCCGTCGCCCATGACTTCGTGATCATGCGCGAGGACCGGGGTTACTGGTGCCTGCCGGAGGCCGACCTCGGACTGCCGCTGACCCCGCAGATGTTCGCCGTCATCGCGGCCAAGCTGCCGTGCCGCACCGCGCAGGAGGCCATCGTCACCGGCCGCAGGTATGGCGCGCGGGAGGCACAGGCCGCGGGCATCGTGCACCGGACCGCCAGCGAGCCTGACGTGCTGGCGGCCGCGGTCGGCACGGCCCGTGAGCTGGCCGGCAAGGACCGCCGCGCGCTCGCCGAGCACAAGCGCCTGCTGTATGGCGAGGCGATCCGGGTCTGCGGCGCGCGCCAGCCGGGTGGACAATGGCGGCATGGCTGGTGACGAGACCGGGCAGCGGCCCAAGGCACGAGACCTGAACGAGCTGATCCGCTACACGATGTGGTCAGTCTTCCGGGTGACCGATCCGGCGGCGCTGGACGGTGCTCCGGAGGCCCTCGGCGCTGCGGGTGCGGCCCCGGCGGGCGGTGGCGGGACCGGGCGCGCGGGCCTGGCCGCTGAGGTGACGCAACTGTGCGAGCAGGCGGCTGAGAAAGGCGTCGTCACCCGCGGCTGTTACGACGTCCAGGGGCTTCGCGCTGACGCGGACTACATGTTCTGGTGGATCGCGCCGTCCTCCGACGACCTGCAGGAGATGTACGCGCGGTTCCGCAGGACGGGGCTGGGCCGGGCCAGCGAGCCGGTGTGGTCGGTGATGGCGCTGCATCGCCCGGCCGAGTTCAACAAGAGCCACGTCCCGGCCTTCCTGGCCGGCGAGGAGCCGCGGGGCTACGTCTGCGTCTACCCGTTCGTCCGGTCGTATGAGTGGTATCTGCTCGACGACGCGGAGCGGCGGGCGATGCTCGCTGAGCACGGGATGATGGCGCGCGAGTACCCGGACGTCCGGGCTAACACCGTGTCCTGTTTCGCGCTGAACGACTACGAGTGGATGCTCGCCTTCGAGGCCGACGAGCTGCACCGGATCATCGACCTCATGCGCCACCTGCGAGGCGCCCGGGCCAGGCTGCACACCCGGGTGGAGATCCCGTTCTATACCGGCAGGCGCAAGCCGGTCAGCGAGCTGCTCGCAGCGCTGCCGTGAAGCTGCTGTTCGCCAGGGAGCAGATCGGTGCGGGGCTGGCCTGGGCGGACCTTGCACCGGCGCTGCCCGGCTGGGAGATCGCTGCTTGTGCGCCCGGCCGGGTCGCTGACTTCCTGGACGGGGCTGACGTGGTGTGCCCGCTCGGCGCCCCGATCGGCAGGGGCGTCATCGAGGCGGGCACGTTCGGCCTGATCCATCAGTTCGGCGTCGGGCTCGATGGCGTGGATGTCGCCGCGGCGACGGAGCTTGGCGTCTGGGTCGCGCGGGTCCCGGGCGATGCCGGCGGCAATGCCGACAGCGTGGCCGAGCTCGCCGTCCTGCACCTGCTTGCCCTCACCAGGCGGCTTGACGAGACGCGGGCCGCGCTGCTGGAGCGGCGGTGGGCGGACCGGCCGGCCGGGCGCTCGCTGCTCGGTGCGACGATCGCGGTGGTCGGCCTCGGCGCGATCGGGACGGCGGTGGCACGCCGGCTGGCCCCGTTCGGCCCGCGGCTGCTCGGTGTCCGGGCCAGGCCGGAGCTGGGCGGGCCGCCGGAAGTCGCCGAGGTGACCGGGACCGCCGGGCTGCACGGCGTGCTGCGCCGGGCCGACGCGGTGGTGTGCTGCGCCATGCTCGACCACGCCAGCACCGGGCTGTTTGGCGCGGCGGAGTTCGCCGCCATGAAGCCGGGCGCGCTGTTCGTCAATGTCGCGCGCGGCGGCCTGGTCGAGGAGGACGCCCTGCTCGCCGCGCTGGACAGCGGCCAGGTCGGGGGCGCGGGACTTGACGTGTACCAGCATGAGCCTGCCGATCCGGACGCCCCGCTGGTCAGGCATCCGCGGGTGATCGCTACCCCGCATGCCGGCTGGCTCACCTCGATGATGTTCCGCGAGACCGGCGCGGTGTTCGCGGCGAGCCTGCAGCGCTGGGCGGCCGGCGGCCAGCCGTGCTGGCGACTGAACGCGCCTGAGATCCGCCGTTGGCCGCCAGGCCGGGGCTGACGCCGCTGATCCAGGCGCCCAGCCGGCGCGGCGCCACCGGCAAGGGCCAGGAGCACCCTGGCCTTCCGGCAGGGTTCCAGTTCCGATCCAGTGCCCCTGGAGTGCGGCCAAGCAAGCCGGGGCAGGCTTGGGGGCATGGACCGGCCACGCGTGGCGACGCTCTCGGCCATCCGCGCATGCCTGCGACGTTCATGCCCGCTTCTCGGTCAACGGGCATCCGGTGCACATGCGTCGGATCCGGTGCCAACTCATCGCGCGCCGGTACTAGACTCGCCCGCGTGGCAAGCGCCCCCGATTGCGGGTGGCCGCGACCACATTCGGCACGAACGACGTGCGCCACTGGCAGAGTTGGCGCGGGCCACATCAGCTAGGGAGCCAATGAACCGTGAGTGGCAAGGATCTGGTTCACCCTCGCATTGGCATCCTGGTGGTTGCCTACAACGCGGAGTCAACCCTGCGCGCGACGCTCGACCGTGTTCCCGTTGACTTCCGGGAGCGGATCACCGAGGTGATCGTGCTCGACGACGCGAGCCACGACGACACCTTCGCCCACGGAATAGCCTGGGCCGAGCGGGCGGACACGCCGAGCACGCTCGTAGTACGGCACACCAAGAACCTCGGCTACGGCGGCAATCAGAAGGCGGCCTACAAGCTGGCCCTGGAGCGCGGGCTCGACATCGTGGTCCTGCTGCACGGAGATGGCCAGTACGCGCCGGAGCTGCTGCCGGAGATGGTGGCCCCCTTGGCCCGCGGCGAATGCGATGCCGTGATGGGATCCCGCATGATGGGGAAAGGGGCCGCTCGCCGGGGCGGGATGCCGCTGTACAAGCTGATCGGAAACCGGATCCTCACCCGGACCGAGAATGCGCTGCTTGGTACTCAGCTGACGGAGTTCCATTCCGGATACCGCGCCTACAGCACCAGCGCGCTGCGGGATATTCCGTTCGACCACAACACCGATGATTTCGACTTCGACACGCAGATCATCGTTCAGCTGCTCGATGCTGGAAAGCGGATCCTGGAAATTCCGATTCCCACGTACTACGGCGATGAGATCTGCTACGTCAACGGTATGCGGTACGCGAAGGACGTGGTCAAGGATGTCCTCGAATACCGTCTGGTCGCCATGGGATTCGGGACCGCGGAATGGGTGCCCAAGCCGAAGGACTACGCGTTCAAGGACGGTGACGGGTCCTCGCATGCGGTGATCCTGGAAATGCTGGCGTGCCTGCCGAAGTGCCGCATCCTCGACCTCGGCTGTTCGGGCGGGCTTTTGGCGGCCCACGCCCGGGCTGCCGGTCACCAGGTGACCGGCGTGGACTACCTGGAGATCCCGGGCGTGCGGGAACGCACCGACCACTTCGTCAAGGCCAGCCTCGACGAGGGCATCCCGGATGAGGTGGGTGACGGCTTCGACGTCATCGTCGCCGCGGACGTCATCGAGCACCTGTCGCGGCCAGGCGAGGTGCTTAGCGATATGTGCAGAGTGCTGCGGCCGGGCGGCCAGGTGCTGCTCTCGGTCCCGAACTTCGCGCACTGGTACCCGCGGATGCGAGTCGCCATGGGCCTGTTCGGCTACGACCGCCGGGGGATCCTGGACGAGACCCACCTGCGCTTCTTTACCAGGGCCACCCTGCGCCGGCTGGTCCGCGCCAGCGGATTCGATATCCTGGAGGAGCAGGCCACCGGCCTGCCGCTGGGAGCCATTTCCGAAGCGGACGGGCGGAAGCTGAGGATCGCGCGCAGTGGGGACAGGGCGCTGGTCCGGCTGCGGCCGACGCTGTTCGGGTACCAGTACGTTATGCGGCTGACCCCGCACGCGCAGGGAACGGTGCATGTCGAAGCTATCTGACGCGGGTGGCCCGCTTGGCCCGGGCTCGCACCCGGCCATGGCGTCGGCGGGCCAGCCCGCGCAGTCGTCGGAACATCACGAGACGGGGCGCCGGAGCCATGAAGACACTTCACAGAGGCATCGCTTGACCATAGGAAGCATGGCACTGCTGCTGTTCGCCGTGGGCACCGCGGCTGTCGGGCAGGTCATGCTCAAACACGGCATGCAGGTCGCAACAGCCCGTGCGGCGCATTCCGGCGGCTCGCTGGTAGCCAGCGCGGCGACTTCGCCGTGGGTGCTGCTCGGGCTGGTGGTCTTCGGCGTCTCGGCGATAGCCTGGCTGGCGGCGCTGTCCCGGGTGCCGCTGAGCGTCGCCTATCCATTCAACGCCCTCGGCTATCTCGGAATCCTGACCGCGAGCGTCCTCGTCCTGCACGAACGCGCGAACGTACTGACCTGGGCGGGGTCGCTCCTGGTCGTGTCCGGGCTGATCATTGTCGTCCTGGCCCGGCCCTAGGAGACCGTAGCCGGGTGCGGACGCCCCTGGCGGAAATCGGCCGCTGATCCCGCAGTTTCAGCGAGCGGCGGCGAGCGCTGTCTCCACCTCAGCGCGGTGATCATCAGCGTGCCGGACGGCGATCTGCGCCAGCCGCCGGACCCGGCCGCCTCCGGCTTCCAGGTCTGCCGGGGCGAGTCCGGCGACCAGCTGGATGAGGGCATCTCCGCTGCGGCCCAGGTGCCTGGCGGTGTCGGCCTGGCTGACATGGGCGGCCGCTGCGGCATGCTCAGCGTTGTAGGCGTCGACGATATCGGTGCTGATCGCCGCCCGCTGGCCGGCGAGGATCTCGCGCATCCAGGCCGCGAGGTACTCGTAGGAGTGCGCCACGTGGTCCACGATCACTGCGACCGGCCTCGGGTCGCCGGCCAGTTGCGCGGCCCGCCAGTCGATCGTGCTGCAGCGGCCGGTGAAGCCGATCAGGCGCTGCCGCGCGGCAGCGATCGCAGCGGCGAATTCGGCCGGGATCTGCGGCGCAGTCGCGGGCGGCTCAGTCAAGGGCGGTCTGGTCTGGCGCGGTTCGGTCACGCGCTGAGCCTAACCGCCGCCCGCCCGGCCGGGCAGGCGGCAAGGCCGGGAGTGTCAGCCATATCCGGGCTGGCGGCCGCTGGCCTCCGCCGTCCGGCCAGCCACGCCCAGGCGTCCAGCGGGGGAGGCCCGGCGCTGAGTACCGGTGCGGTGCGGGGTTGTTCAGACTCCATTCAGCTGTCCTTCCGCGGCCGGCCTGCGCAGCGTTGCCGCGATGGCAGCAAGCCCTTCTAGTCTCCGGGTGCGCGCCATCGCGCCATCGCGCCATCGGTAGTGCCCGTTCAGGATCCGATGGCGCCGCGGCAATTGAACAACCGCAAAGGAGCCTCGGAATGCACGCACCGCGTCGGGTGTACGCGATCGCCGCCACGCTGGCGATGGTCACCCTCAGCGCCGTAGGGGCAGGAACGGTTGCGGCCGCCCAAAGCGGCCAGCCTGTCCATGGGGGGCAGCACGCCAGTACGGCCACCCCTATCAAGCATCTCGTCGTGATCTTCGACGAGAACGTGTCGTTTGACCACTACTTCGGGACCTACCCGTTCGCTGCCAACCTGCCCGGCGAGCGGCCGTTCCACGCCAAGCCCGGCACGCCGCTGGTGAACGGCCTCTACACCGGCCTGGCCGCGGGCCAGCCGTCCGGGCCGCTGCTTACCAGCAACCCGAACAAGTCCAACCCGCTGCGGCTCGGCCCGTCGGACCCGATGACCTGCGACCAGGATCACAACTACACCGCCGAGCAGGACGCCGCCGATCACGGTGCTGAAGACGCCTACCCGCAGAACACCGGCTACAGCGAGACGCTCGCGCAGTGCCTTGCGGGGGAGTACTACAAGGGTGCCCCCGAGTCGGTGCCGGCGGGCGCCGGATCCAACTACGCGGTGATGGACTACTACGACGGCAACACGGTCACCGGGCTGTGGAATTACGCGCAGCACTTCGCCATGAACGACAACGCATTCGAAACCACCTACGGCCCCTCCACCCCTGGCGCGCTCAACGTGACAGCGGCGCAGACCTATGGCGCGCTCTGCGGGCCGTCGTCAGCGACCATCAACGACGCGCCCTGCACGGCCCCGCCCGGCTACAACACGACCAGCGTCGCAAGCTCGGACATCACGACAAGCGCGAGCGGCCCGACATCGGTCGCCGGCCAGCCGGCCGCCGGGCCCGGCACTGCCTTCGGTGACGCCGACCCGACCTTCGACATCTGCTCCTACCTGCCAAGCTCGGACGGCGGTGACGGGCGCGCCCCAGCGAGCACCCTGGCCATGGGCGGCAACAACATCGGCGAGGAACTCACCACCGCCCATCTCACCTGGGGCTGGTTCGAGGGCGGCTTCGACAAGGGCTACCTTCCCGGCCAGGGCACCCAGCCGACTACGGCGCAGATCTGCGCGGAGCAGCACCAGAACGTGGGCGGCAGTTCCGTGACCGACTACATCCCGCACCACGAGCCGTTCGAGTACTACGCCTCGACCGCCAACCCGATGCACCTGCCGCCCACCTCGGTGGCCGCGATCGGCCGCAGCGACCAGGCGAATCACCAGTACGACAGCGCCGGCTTCTGGGCCGCAGCGGACGCGGGCAACCTGCCTGCCGTGTCTTACCTGAAGGCGCCCGCCTACCAGGACGGTCACGCCGGCTACTCGGATCCGCTTGATGAGCAGGCCTGGCTGGCTACCACGATCAATCACCTGGAGTCCCTGCGGACCTGGGGGTCGACGGCAGTCGTCGTCACCTATGACGACTCGGACGGCTGGTATGACAGCATCCTCGGGCCGATCGCGACCCAGTCCCAGACCTCACTCGATTCACTTACCGGGACCGGTGCCTGCGGATCGGACGCCAGCCAGGTGCCGGTCAACTCAGCGAAGCAGCCCGAGCAGGGCCGGTGCGGCGCCGGGCCGCGGCTACCGTTCCTGGTCATCTCGCCGTGGGCGAAGTCAAACTACGTCGACAGCTCCTTCATCGACCAGAGCTCGGTGGTGAAGTTCATCGAGTACAACTGGCGGCTGCCTGCGCTGGGCAACGGCGCGGTGGACACTGCGGCCGGCTCGATCGCTGGAATGCTCAACTTCCATGGTCGCCGGAACCCGCCGTTGTTCCTTGACCCCGCGACGGGCCAGCCGGCCCGCCGGCACTGACCGGGGCCCGGTCAGCTGATCCGGTGCCGGGGACGCAGGGTCGGGTCCCCGGCACCGGCCGTTACGGCCAGCCCTGGGCGCTGGGATTCGGCAGGCGATAGGGCTAAGGGAAGACAAGCCACCGGGCAACTGCGGCAAGATAGGTCGGATGACCAGTGATGATCTCCTCCGGGAAGCCGTCGCTGAGCTGTACGCCGCTGACCCGGACAAGTTCATTGAGCGCCGCGGCGCTCTGGTGGCCCAGGCACGGGAGGGTGGCCAGCCAACGGCGGCGAAGCGGCTCGCCGGGCTGCGGAAGCCAACCCGGTCGGCCTGGGTTGTCAACCAGCTGGTCCGGGCCGAGCCCGGCGTGACCGCGCAGCTGACCGAGCTCGGTGACGAGCTTCGCGCCGCGCAGAGATCCCTGGACGGCGCCACGATCAGGGAGCTGTCGCTGCGGCGGCGCCAGCTGGTCGACGCGCTCACCCGGCAGGCGTTCAGGGTGGCCGGCCAGCGGTCCCCGTCCGCCGCGCTCCGCGAGGAGGTGCGCGCCACTCTCGGTGCGGCGCTGGCTGACCCGCAGGTCGCTGAGCACCTGGGCCAGGGAACCCTGGAGCGCGCGGCCCGGGCCGATGGCTTCGGGCAGGCGGGTCCGCCGGTGCTGACACTCCTCACCTCATCGGGCGGCCGCGGTACTCCCGCCGGGACCCAGGCCCGGACCACAGCGGCAGCGGCGCCCCGGGCGGGGACCACAGCCCTCGCGGCAGCGCGGGCGAAGGCGGAACGGGACCGCCACAGCCAGGCCATCGCTGCAGCTGAGCAGGCGGTTGCGGAAGCCGATCAGGCGGCAGCTGCGGCAGCCATGGAGCAGCGCCAGCAGGAGAGCGCCGTCCGGTCGCTCGAAGAGCAGCTCGCTGCTGCCCGCGGTCGGCTGGCTGATGCCCGGCTCAGGGCGCGCCAGGCAAGAACCGGGCAGCGCCAGGCGCGCCAGGCCCTCGACCGGCTGCAGAAAGGCCGTGCTGGCTAGTCACTGCCCGGCGGCCGGCGGCCCGGTGCCGGCGGCAGGTTCCAGCGTGAGCGAGACCGAGTTGATGCACCAGCGCTGGCCGGTCGGGACCTGGTAGCCCTCGCCTTCGAACACGTGACCCAGGTGCGAATCGCAGTTCGCGCACCGGACCTCGATCCTGACGCCGCCGAGCGACCGGTCCTGCAGGAGGATTACCGCGTCACCGTCCGACGGCTGGTAGAAGCTCGGCCAGCCGCAATGCGATTCGAACTTGGCGTGCGACCTGAACAACTCGGCCCCGCACGCCCGGCACCGGTAGACACCTTCGGTCTTCGTGTCGGTGTACTCGCCGGTGAACGGCGCCTCGGTGCCTGCCTGCCTGAGCACGCGGTACTCCTGCGGGGTGAGTCGCTGCCGCCATTCCTCGTCTGTCAGCTGCGCCTTGTCCATGCTGGTGAGACTACCCGGCCCGGCCCCTGTTCCTTTAGCCTGTAGCGCGGCTGGTGATCACGGAGGTGCGGATGCAGTGGCTTAACGAGCCGACGAGCTGGCAACGGACCGGTGGCGTGTTGCAGGTCGATGCCGACCCTGGCACCGACTTCTGGCGGGTCACCAGTTACGGGTACGTCCGGGACAGCGGCCACCTGTATGGCGAGGTCATCCCAGGCGACCTTGACATCGACGTCATGATCCGCGGCCGCCTCCGCGGCCAGTACGATCAGGCCGGGCTGATGCTCAGGGCCGACGAGCGGGTCTGGCTCAAGACGGGCGTCGAGTTCTTCGGCGGCAAGCCCAGGCTGAGCACCGTGCTCACGGTGGGCTACTCAAGCTGGATGATGGCCGACCTGCCCGAGGACGCGGCGGAGGTTGCCCTGAGCGTCACCCGCCGCGCCGAGACTGTCCAGATCCGCTACGCCACGCCAGGCCGGGTGCCCGAACTCTGCGCGATGGTCTACCTGCCGCCGGACCGGGAGATGCTGGCCGGCGTGATGTGCGCGGCGCCGGAGAGCGAAGGGTTCACGGTGGCCTTTCACGATCTGCGGGTGGTCCGGCACGACTAGCCGGGCACGCGCCGGTCACAGCAGCACCTCGTGCTGCGGCGGAGTCCGGTCAGCGGGACGCAGCTCCACCTCGCCGACCCGGCCCGCAGCCCGCAGGTCCGGCAGCACCGCCGCGAGGGCGTCAAGCTCGGCGGCCGGGGCGGTCACGACGAGCTTGCGCACGGCAGCCCGCATCGGCAGCCGCGCCCCGGATTTCGCCTTCCTGATCGATGCGATCGCGGCGGACGCAGCCTCGAGTACCCGGTCATCCGCCGGTGCCGCCGCGGCCCGCAGGGCGGCCGGGTCCGGCCAGGGCGCCCGGTGGATAGAGCCGTCCTGCCACCATGACCAGACTTCCTCGGTGACGAACGGCAGGAACGGCGCGAACAGCCGCAGCACCGCCGACAGCGCCAGCCGGAGCGCCAGCGCGGCCGACCTGGCCGCGGCGGGACCCTGTTCGCCGTACGCGCGGGGCTTGACGAGCTCGACGAAGTCGTCACAGAAGAACCAGAAGAACTGCTCGGCGGCCGCCAGCGCGAGAGCGTGATCGAATCCCTCGAACGCGGCCGTGCAGTTGTCGATGACGGCCGCGAGCCGGGCCAGCATTGCAGATCGGAAGAGCACACGTCTGAACTCCAGTCACTGACCAATCTCG
>OCTA010003290.1_pt1 | contig 14356 bp, 11 predicted proteins | sample 1538991 | NCBI WGS metagenome assembly OCTA01 (sample SAMEA3539302, study PRJEB22396) | soil metagenome | biome: tundra; feature: field; material: soil | place: USA | collected 2010-05 | depth 0.15 m
GCGCGGAACGCCGCAGCATGGTGGGCACCGGCGACCGCAGCGAGAAGATCCGCACGTACAACTTCCCGCAGAACCGCGTCACCGACCACCGCATCGGCCTCACCTTGCACCAATTGGACATAGTGATGGAAGGCCGGCTGGACGCCATCCTCGACGCGCTGACCACTTACTACCAGGCCGAGAAGCTGAAGGAGCAAGGCGACCCGGGCGCGGCTGCGGCGTAATCCGCATGACCGTCCAGACCGCGTTGCTGCAGGGTACTAAGCTTCTGGATGACGCTACTGTCGGCGTGGCGCGGCTCACCGCCGAAGTGCTGCTGGCGCACGCTCTCGGCCGCGACCGTGCATACCTGTTCGGCCATCCCGAGCACGAACTCTCCGAGATCGAATGGCTGCACTATGGCCGCTACCTGCATGAGCGCATGCAGGGCAAGCCGACCCAGTACATCACCGGCCGCCAGGAGTTCTACGGGCGCGAATTCCGCGTGATGGCGGACGTGCTGATCCCGCGGCCGGAAACCGAACACGTGGTGGAGACCGCATTGCGGCTCGTCCCGCGCGCGGGGCACATTCTGGACGTGGGTTGCGGCTCCGGCTGCCTGGCCGTCACGCTGCGTCTGGAAACCGGCGCCACAGTGTGGGCTAGCGATATTTCGCTGGCCGCTATCCGCGTGGCCGCCGGGAACGCGCAGCGCCTAGACGCGCCAGTCTCGTTCGTCGAGTGCGACCTGATGTCCGCTTTCGCGGATGGGTCGATGGACCTGATCGTTTCCAACCCGCCCTACGTCCCGCTGGGCGATAAGGCCGGCCTGCAACGCGAAGTGCGCGACTGGGAACCGCACGAAGCGCTATTCGCCGGACCCACCGGCCTGGAAATCTATGAGCGGCTGGTGCGCGATGCCGAACGCGTCCTCGGTCCTGGCGGCTGGCTGATCATGGAACTAGGATTCAACACGAGCGGACGGGTGGCCGCGATGTTCTCCGGGCGCTGGCAGAGCCTGCAAACCGTGCCCGACCTGGCGGGCATCCCGCGCGTCGTCGCCGCCCAGTGGCGCACGCTTTAGCGTGCAGCGGCGAACTTCAGTTCGCCGTTTCCAGCGTCACCTGCGCCGTCTGGCCGGGGCCAATCTCGACTTCGGTGGCGTTCGACCGCGCGCGCCAAAGCTTCAAGATGGGATCCGCGGTTCCATCCGTCTCCAGATCGCATGCCAGCACCAGGTACTTGCCCGGCGGCAACGGCGTCACGACTCCGCTCCAACCTTTCTCCACCTCCGCGTGGCGCAGCACGTCGTGGAGCGCGGCGGCCGAACCGGCTTCCTGGGGCATGACGTAGAGATTCACGTGCGAAACCGGATTGCCGTCGCGATCAGTGACGCGGGCCGTCAGCGATCCGCCGTCGCATGCCAAGGCGATGTGCAGGCGCCCTTCCGCCGTCTGCGTCAATCGCAGCGGCTGGTGCAGGACACTGACGCCGGCTAAGGTGGCCTCTTCGATGTAGCAACCATCCGGGAGTCCGCTCAGGTCGAGCGTGTAGTTGTCGACCGGTATACCCTCGAACGTGAACGGACCCGGCACCCGGACGCGATCGCCATAGATGGCGCCGCTAAATAACTGATAGGACGATTCCGCCTCATCCGCGTGCCGATCGCTCGAGAACTTCATCAATCCGATCCGGATACGCGCTTCCGCTGCCTTCCCGCCGGGCGGCGATTCCCAGACCGCTTCGCCGGAGAGCGTCAACGCGGAAATCGGCGAGAGCTGCACCTCCTGCGCGTCCCGGTCCGTGATGACGACCTGTGTGAAGGCGGACCAGCGTTGGCTGCGGGACCCTTCCTTGTTAGCCGCGGCGAGACGGTACTCACCTGGATGGAAACCGCAAGCGCGGAACTTACCCTCGGACAAGGCTGTGGTCACGGGCGTGAGCGACGATCTGAAGATCAGCGGCAGTTGCTCGGTTATGGTCAACTCGGACGCTTGCGCTCCGCCGGACGTCCGCACCTCTCCGTCGATACAATACGAGGGCGCGGACGTCATCTGAATATCTACGCCGCGGCGATCCTCGGCTGACCCGAGCGTCACGGCTGGCCCTCCCTCAATGTCAGGGGAACCAGGATAGAAGGTGGGCATCGGGAGCCGCGGGCGTTTTTCGGGGTCGGCTGGCATCGGCTCCGCCGAATCGATCAGCTTGACCGGTTTTTTCACCAGGATCAGATAGCCGCGTTCGGCGGGAACCGGCGCCAAGCGGTATTCACCATTGTGATCAGTCTGTGCGGTCAGGTTGGGGCGGTACGCCGTCTGCCCGAACTCGAACGTCGCCTCGAGGAGAACCACCGCGGCGCCGGCCACGGGCTGGCGATCCTCATCGAAGACTCTTCCGGATATGGATCCACCAGCTTTGATGTAGATCTCCAATCCGGTGAGTTCCTGGCCAGGATTGAGCAGCACATAGACGCCACCCGAAGCGGCGCGGGTCTTATCGTACACGGAGACCCAATGCCGGCCGGGTTCCAGTTTCTGAAATGCGAACTGGCCTTGCGGACCGGTCGTATCGCTGGGCTGGCCTACCCACACGCGCACGCCCGCGAGCGGGACGTGGGTGGTAGCTTCTTTGACCACACCGGTCAACGAGCAGGTCGCCGGTTCGGAGGGTGGCGTTTGCGCCATGGCCGCCAGCGCCACCAGCGCCACGACGGATGCGAGGAGGTACTTCATGGGCGTCTCACAGCCAGGCGGCCTGAGAGGCCGCCGCAGGCCGAGGGCCTGCCCCACTGCACTACAGGACTGGCTCGAGTTCTTCTTCTTGGACCAGCGTGGCGTCTTCCAATGTTTCTTCCTCGGCGAGCCCTTCCGCCAGCAACTCTGTGACGTCCGGCTCCGAGGGCGTTGGAACTTCGACCGGCGCCGGTTTGGCCACCGTCTTACGCGCCTTCGGTTTCGCCTTGCGCGGCGCGCGCGTGCGCGTGCGGGTGGCGTGCGGTTCGGTTTCGGGCACGCCCGCCGCCTCGCGCAACTCCTTGAAGGAAGCTTCCAGAAACTCCACCATGCGCCCTCCATCGGGCGCAGCCAGCGCGTCCGTGGTCAGCGCGAAATAGAGTTTTTGATCGTAGCTTTCGATGGCCACACTGATGCCCACGTCCATGCCGGTGGGCACGTGCGGATAACACGCCACCATGCGCTGGCCGCAAGCGTACAGCGGGAGTTGCGGTCCAGGCACATTCGTGCAGACCATGTGGAACAGGGGGATGGGAGTATTGAGCCAGCCCAAATTGCCCGCCAGGAACGCCTGCACGGGCGGCGGCAGGAGGCCCAGCCAGGCAAGGCTCAAGCGCAACAATTCCGGCGTGCGGGCGCCCTTCATGGCCTGGGTCAGCTCGTGAATGTGCTTGAGGCGCGCGATGGGATCGCGTATGCCCAGCGGCAGGGACACCAGCATCAAGGAAATCAGATTGCCAAAAGCGCCGATCGACTCTTCCTGCGGGCGCACGTTCACCGGCACCATGGGCCGGAAGAACCGGTTCTTGACGGTTTGCCCGTGCAGCTTGGTGTATTTGGCGACGGCGCCGGCGACTACCGTCAGCACCACATCGTTCACCGTGCAGCCGCAGGCCGTGCGAATGGCGCGCGCTTCGGCGAAGGGGAACTCGGTCCAGAACACGCGCCGCTCGCCGGAGCAGGGCCGGTTGAAGGGCAAGTGCTCCAGCGGCGACAGCAGTTCGGGCATCATGTCCACCACGCGTTCGAGCCCCACCGCAGCGGAATTGTCGGTCCGCAGCAGGGAGCCGTAGCCCCGCAGTGCGTCGCGGACATCGGACAACCGTTTGGGGAGCTGCGCCAGACTGTCCGTGAAGGCGTCCACGAAAAGGGAGGCGGCGTCGGGGGGCTTGGGCGGCCGGTAGGGCTTGCGTCTCGGCAGCCGGTGCTCCTCCGGCGACGGGTCCATGATCACGTTCAGCAGCCCGATCCCGGCCACGCCATCCACGATGCAATGGTGCACCTTGCAAATCATCGCCGAGCGTCCGCCCGCGAGTCCATCGACTACGTACGTTTCCCAGAGCGGCTTGTTGCGGTCCAGCAAGGGCGTGAAGATACGGCCGGTCAACTCGCGCAACTGCTCGTCGGTGCCCGGCGGATCGAGCTTCACGTGAAAGATGTGGCGCCGGATGTCGAAGGCCGGATCGTACTGCCAGGTGGGGTATCCGATATTCAGGAAGGGGAACATCACCTTTTCGCGGTAGCGGGGGATCAAATCCAGCTTGGATTCGATGGTGGCGACGAAGTGTTCGAAGGGGATGGCGCCTTCGAAGATGCACACGCCGCCGATGTGCAGGGGCATCTCCTTGCACTCGAAGTTGAGAAACGCCGCATCCAGCGCGCCGAAGCGCGTGGGGAGTTTAGGCTGCGCCATGAAACTGCCTCCTTCGGGAAACCCGTATATTAAGATTATATTGTCTAGTAATCCACGGAGCGATGCAAGGGGTAAGCCCACGACGATCGATAATGATCTCACGATGATGCAATGACGATTCCCAAGGTCTTGCTGAAGAGGTTGTATACCGAAGGCAGCCTCAAGAACACCGATGCGGGCGCGCAGTTTGCGCTCAAGAACCGCCTGAGCGACGTGGAGGTGGTGGGGCTGGGCACTGTCGCAATCGACGGCCGGCCAGCGGCCATCAGGCACCCGCTGCCGTTTCCGCTCGGTTCCACGGTTACGGTCGAGACCGATGGGGTGGAACTTCCGCGGGGCAGGCACGAAATAGAAATCGCCTTCGAGACGCGGCCTTTTGGAACAGTGAAATTCAAAGTGCAGGACGCCATTGGCGGGGAACATGACTGCGGTTCGATCCGCACCTGGCCAAAGGCAACTGCGGGAATTTCACTGGCGCGGCGCAGGTGCCGGTGGGCTTCGCCGGCCCACTGCGGATCGATGGCGAACACGCGCAAGGCGATTTTTTGATCCCGCTGGCGACATCGGAAGGCACGCTGGTGGCCTCCTACAATCGCGGCGTGAAGGCGCTAAATGCGTGCGGCGGCGTCAAGGTGACGGTGGTGGACGATGCCATGCAGCGCGCGCCCGTCTTTGTGTTTCAGGATGCGCGGGCCGGCCGCGATTTCGCGCACTGGGTGGAGGGCAGCTTGGAACCCATTCGCCGGGAGGCGGAGGCGACGTCATCGGTGGCCAGGCTGCTATCGATCGAGCCGTATCTGGCCAACAAGTTCGTGCACCTGAGGTTCAAATGAATCTCTTTCTCTCGCACAGCACCAAGGACAAAGATTTCATCGAGAAGCTGGCGGCGGCACTGCGGGCGACTGGCATCGATCCGTGGTGGTGTGAGGTCGATATCGAGCACGGCGATGACTTCGTGGCGAAGATCGACGAGGGTCTTAAGGAGAGCGATCTGGTAGTGCTGGTTTTGTCGCCGGATGCGGCAAAGTCGGCCTGGACGCGCAAGGAGTGGACGGCGGCGCTCGCAAGGGAGGTCGAGGAATCGCGGATACGCCTGGGTGTGATGCTCCTGCGGGATTGCGATGTCCCGGAGTTGTTGCGCACGAAGCACCGGTTCGACGGGCGTACGGACCCCGAGCGCGCGATTCGCGACGTGGTGGCGTGGGCAGTGCGCCTACGGGACCGGCGGAAGCTGGCCGAGAGCAAAGCGCCGCGCTTCTTCCTGGGCTATGAGCCGAAAGACTTCGTCGGGCGCGAGCGCTACCTGGAGCGTCTGCAAGCGGCGCTAGTGGAGCAGCCCGGCGTGTTCCTGCTGCACGGCGAGCCGGGGTCCGGCAAGTCCACGCTGGCGCTGAAGTTCGCCTGGAAAGCGCAGGCGGCATTTGACGCGGTGGTCTTCCAGACCTGCGGGCACCGGACGGCGGAAGAGATCGCGGTGGAACTGGCAGGGCGATTGAAGCTGGAGGACGTGCGGGCAAAGCCGCCGGAGGTGCAGTTGGAGGCCGCGCAGAACTGGCTGCGGGAGCGGCTCTCGCTGCTGGTGCTGGATGACGTCTGGAACGACGATGCCGCGAAGCTACTACCGGGGCCGCCGGTATCGGTGCTGGTCACCTCGCGCAGGCGCAACTGGCCATGGATCGAGACGAGCAGCCGCGAACTGGTGGAGAGCTTTTCGGCGGAAGAAGCGGAGGCCTGCTTTCGGATGTATCTGGGCGAGACCGCCGTGACGCGTTACCGGACAGCGCTGATGGCCTTCGCGGAACGCATGGAGCGATTGCCGCTGGCGATCACCGTGGCCGCCGCAATGCTGCGCGACAGCGCGGACCCGGTGGAGGAAGCGGCAGTCAGTCTGCGGCTGGCCGACTTGCGGAGCGTGGCAGATCTACTGCAGAAGGCGATCGATGCGCAGCCGGAGCGGGAGCGTGGGTTGTTGCAGGCTGCCGCGGTGTGCGCGCCGGATGGTTTCTGGCTACCGCTCGCTGGGCAGATCGCGGGTCTCGATGACGCGGATTTGCGCGCCGCACGGGACCGGCTGGTGAATTCGTCGCTGCTGCGCGTGCTGGATCGCGACCGGCGCCGTTTTCAATTGCACGCGCTGCTACGGGAGCAGTTGCGAGAGGGCGCTCCGCTGGGGGATTTGGGGGAACGCCATGCTGCGGCGCTGGAGAAGATTTTCAAGGAGTGGGAGACGCGCTGGTTGGACTGCCGGGAGTGCCTGGATGAGGTAATCCCGGCGATGGACCACCTTTGGCAAAGTGGCGCATCTGGGAGAACGGGTCGGCTCAGTAACCAGGCGCCTCAGGTGGGGCAGAGGATCGGCGAGTTGGAAGCGGCGTTGCGCATCATCGTGAAGGGGGAACACTTCTGGGCCGTCCGGGATGATCGGGAAGCGAAGGATTGGTTGCAGGCGGGTTACGGTAACCAGGCTTTGATCCTAAAGGCATGGGGGCGGCTAGAAGAGGCCATGGCGCTGCACAAGAAAAAGGAAGCGCTGTGTCTGGAACTGGGCAACAAGGACAGTCTCCAGATTAGTTACGGTAATCAAGCTGTTATCCTGCACGCCTTGGGGCGCCTGGAAGAGGCAATGGCGCTGCTCAAGAAGCAGGAAGCGCTGTGCCTGGAACTGGGCAACAAGAATAGTCTCCAAGGTAACTACGGCAACCAGGCCTTGATCCTCAAAGACTGGGGCCGACTCGGAGAGGCCATGACGCTGCTCCAGAAGAGTGAGGCGCTGTGCCTGGAGGTCGGCAACAAGAACTACCTCCAGATCGGTTACGGCAACCAAGGGGTGATATTGAGGTGCTGGGGGCGGCTTGGGGAGGCCATGGCGCTGCACAAGAAGGAGGAAGCGCTGTGCCTGGAACTGGGCAACAAGGACAGCTTGCAGCGCAGCTGGGGGAATCAGGCCTTGATCCTCAAGGCTTGGGGACGCCTGGAAGACGCCATGGTGCTGCACCAGAACCAGGAGGCGGTGTGCCTGGAACTGGGCCTGCGGAACTCGCTCGGCTATTGCTACGCCAACTGGGGCCTACTGGCGCGCGTGCAAGGCGATCGGGCCACCGCACGCGCGAAGCTGTGGGCGGCACTCGACATTTTCACCGAACTGAAGATGCCGCGGGAGCGCGATGAGGTCGCCGCCTATCTGGCGCAGGCGGTGGAGGCGTAATCAGCACCAATCGTCCCCGCCAGTTATCGGTCACGCAATTCAATCCTTCCTAATTGACTGAAAGCAAAAGCCAACCACGGTTGATGTCTCCAATCGCCGGAGAACCTCGTGCTACTGTAATGTTGGGCAAAGAAAATACCCAGCCCGCCCCGCAATGGCTCCCCGCTTGTCGCAAGACGTCCTGTCGGGAATCTTTTGGCGCTTGCCTCGGAGATCCATTGCCGATGGCGTTTGCAGTGATCGTAGGTTTTGAGAAGCACTTCGAACCTATGGGCCATCCTCAGTGAGGCTCTGTCGCCCGCGCTATTTGAAAACCGCATATATCGAGCCGCACGAGTTCCCAATCCGGATCTACGGCAAGCGCCAACTCAGCCGGATCGCTGGACCGCCGAGGCGGTCCGGTCATGAGCGTAACGATAAGCTCCCTCTTGCCGCCGTCGGAGCCAGCCCGCTCGAATTGCTGCCCTGTGGCGCCTCGAGCCCATTTTCAAAGTGATCGCGTCCGGCCATGCTCACACCATCAACCAAAACTCGGACTAAACTCTGTAATCCATAGCAAAAAATGAAGATAATACGCAAGTTTTGCAAATTGGTTTTGTTCGGCACATTTTGGCGGGTAATTTCCTCGCTGCACAATGCTGCACAATTCCGCACAATTTCGAACAATCCATCGCAGCGGCGCTCGCGCCCGGTCGGCGCCCGTGCATTTCCAGGAGTGTCCCGTCACGGTATCATAAAACTTTGGCCCGCACGCCCCGCAAGGAACCCCCATGACTAACGAGCAACTCGACCAGCTTACGATCGACACCATTCGCACCCTCTCCATCGACGCGGTGCAGCAAGCCAATTCCGGACATCCCGGTGCCCCTATGGCGCTGGCGCCGGTGGCCTACACGGTGTGGCAGCATTTCCTGCGCTTCGATCCCGAAGATCCCATTTGGCCCAATCGCGACCGCTTCGTGCTCTCCAACGGCCACGCCTCCATGCTGCTTTATTCGCTGCTGCATCTGTGCGGCGTGAAGGCCGTCAACCCGCAATACGAAACGCTGGGCGAGCTGGCCGTCAAGCTGGAAGACATCCAGCGCTTCCGGCAGCTCGACAGCCGCTGTCCCGGGCACCCCGAGTACCGCTGGACCTCGGGCGTCGAGACCACCACCGGTCCGCTGGGCCAGGGCGTCGGCAATAGCGTGGGCATGGCGATGGCGCGCTGGTGGATGGCGCAGCATTTCAATCGCCCCGGTTTCGATATGTTCGATTACAACGTCTACGTCATATGCGGCGATGGCGACATGATGGAGGGCATCACCGGGGAAGCCGCGTCGCTGGCCGGCCACCACCGCCTCTCCAATCTCTGCTGGATTTACGACAACAACAAGATCACCATCGAAGGCCATACCGCACTGGCGTTCAGCGAGGATGTGGCCACCCGCTTCATCGGTTATGGCTGGAATGTCACGCGGGTCGGCGACGCCAACGATCTGGACATGCTGGAACGCGCGCTGCAGGTTTTCAAGAGCACCACCGACCGGCCCACCCTGATCATCGTGGACAGCCACATCGCCTACGGAGCGCCGCACAAACAGGACACCAGCGGAGCGCATGGCGAGCCGCTGGGCGAAGAAGAGGTGCGCCTCGCCAAGCGGGCTTACGGCTGGCCCGAGGACGCCAAATTCCTGATCCCCGAAGGCGTGCGCGAACACTTCCGGGCGGGGATGGGCGACCGCGGCCAGCAGTTGCGCGACGCCTGGATGGCCCGCTTCGAGGAATACAAGACCGAACATGCGGACCTGGCCGATCAACTCTATCGCATGCTGCACCGTCAGCTTCCGGAAGGCTGGGACAAGGACCTGCCCACGTTCCCGGCCGATGCCAAAGGCCTGGCCACGCGCGACTCGTCCGGCAGGGTGCTGAACAAGATTGCCTGGAACATTCCGTGGCTGATCGGCGGCGCTGCGGATCTGTTCCCTTCCACCAAGACGCGCCTCACTTTCGAGGGCGCCGGCGACTTCGAATTCGACGATCGCGGCGGACGCAATATGCACTTCGGAATCCGTGAGCACGCCATGGGCGCCATCGTGAACGGCTTGTCGCTTACGAAGATCCGGGCTTACGGTTCCACGTTCCTCATCTTCAGCGATTACATGAAGCCGCCCATCCGGCTCGCGGCCATCATGGATCTGCCGGTGATCCACATCTTCACACACGACTCGATCGGCGTCGGCGAAGACGGGCCCACGCACCAGCCCATCGAGCAGCTTGCCGCACTGCGCGCAGTGCCGGGTTTGATTACCCTGCGGCCCGCGGACGCCAACGAAGTGGTGGAGTGCTGGCGATTCACGATGAAGGAGCGCCATCAACCGGTGGCGCTCATCCTCACGCGGCAGGCGCTGCCCACGCTCGATCGCACGAAATACGCGGCGGCATCGGGCGTGGAGAAAGGCGCTTACATACTGGCCGACGCGCCGGACGGCAAGCCGGACGTCCTGCTGCTGGCGACCGGCAGCGAGGTGTATCTGTGCGTCGAGGCCTATGAGCAGCTCGCGGCGGAAGGCGTGAAAGCGCGGGTGGTGAGTATGCCGAGCTGGGAGCTGTTCGAGCGGCAACCGCCGGCGTATCGCGAGTCTGTCCTGCCGCCGTCTGTAACGGCGCGCGTTTCCGTGGAGCAGGCGTCCATGCTGGGATGGGACCGTTACGTGGGTCCGCACGGGCGCATGATCGGCATGCACACCTTCGGCGCGTCCGCGCCCTTGAAAGAGGTGCAGAAGAAGTTTGGATTCCTGCCGGCCACCGTGGTAGCCGCCGCCCGCGAAGTGCTGGCCCAAAAGTAGGACAGGCCTCCTGGCCTGTCCCTATCCCAACACGCTCGTCCCGCCACCGTTCGAGCTGCCCGGCGTGCTTTGCGTCCGATAAGCTCCCAGCACTTCCTGCAACATATTGGTCATCAGTGTATTGGCGGCCGTGCCGCTGCTCGTGCCATCCGCTGGTTGCAGCAGCGCGCCTGCTATCGAATTGTTGAAAAAGGATTGAAAATCGCCCTGTTTCAGCAGTGCCTGCACTTCCGCCGTCGGGCTGACCGCCGCGCTCGCGCCTGCCGCGCTGGCCGAAGACGACGGCATCAGGCTCTGATAAATGCTCGCATTCAAATAACTCAGGGGACTTATGGAACTGGCCATAATGCGCCTCCTGTTTTGCCTTATCGGCCAATTGGGCCGCGGCTTGCGTCAGTGCGCCGAGTACTGTTCCTGGGGCGAGTTCAACTTAACCTCGATGGTCTTCTCGGTCTCATTCACCTCAAACGTCTGGCCGAAGGTCTGATACCCCGATGCGATCACCTGGATGAGAATGGTGCCCTGCGGGATCTCCGGCACTTTCGCGATGCCCTCCTGATTCGTGCGCATCTCCCAGCTTGTGCGGATGGCTTTGCCGAGCAGGATGATGGAATGGCCCTTCACGAACTTGACCACCACGTCCGCGTGGTCGATGGGCTTGCCGCCCAGCGTCGAGACCTGCACATTGATCTTGGTCAACCCCGAGGTCAGCTTCACCTCGATGGTCTTCTGGGCTTCATGCACTTCGAACGTCTGGCTGAAGGTTTGGTAACCCGAGGCTGCCACCTCCACGAGAATAGTGCCCTGCGGGATCTCGTTGGGCGCCTTCACGAGGCCCTCCTCATGCGTGCGCAGCTTCCACATGGTGCGGGTTTTCTCGCCCTTCACCAGCTTGACCTCCACGTCGGCGTGCTCGATGGGCTTGCCGTCCATCGTCGAGACTTGCACATTGATCAGGGTCGCCGGCGATTTGGCCCCGGCCGCGAACGCGCATACCAGCACCGCCGTCACAAGCGCAAAACGGGAACGCATTCTTAAATTATGACATGCATCTTCAAGCGATATCCGGCAGCAGGAAGCGCGCCGGCCGGCCGCTCGAGCGCGCCACTCCCTCGGCGGCCAGGTATCCGCTGCGGACCGCGCCTTCCATGGTGGCGGGCCAGCCGGAGCGCGTCCAATCGCCGGCCAGAAACAGATCCGGACGGCTGGTTTCCGCCGGCGGCCGCAGCGCTTCGGTCCCCGGCGCGGCCGAAAAAGTCGCGCGCAATTCCTTAATCACGTGCGCCTTTTCCAGGCGGGCCTCGCGCGCGCGGGGGAAGAATTCGCCCAGTTCGCGCACCGCCAACGCCACGATGTCCGCGCGGCTCCCGGCCGCCAACTCGCGCGATGCGCTCACCACAAGCTGCACATAGCGGCCTTCGGACTTGTTGAACATCCATTGCATGGTGCGGTCGAGCAGCGTGGCGTGCGGCAGGTCCGTCACCGGGCGATCGAACCACAAGTGAATGCCCGTGATCGGGGAATGCTCGAAAGCGGGCGCGGCCAGCCCTAGCGCCGGCAAACGCTCGAAGGGCAGCGCGCAGATATAGTAATCGGCCGCGTGACGCTCGCCGCCGGCGGTGATGCCTTGCGCATCGATGCGCTCCACGGGCGCGCGCAGCCGCAGCGAGACATCGCCGGCCGCCTGCCAGAGTTCTGCGCGGTAGAGTTCGCCCAGCGGAATGGTGGGCACCCCCATCTCGTATCCTTCGGCGCGCGCCAGGAAGCCCAGCCAGAAAACCTGAAACCCGTGGCGCGCGGCCATGCGGTCGACATCCTCGTTGATGGCGCTGACCAGAACCTGCCGCCAGAAGCGCTCGATGGCGCGTGGTGTCTGCCGCTTTTCCCGCAACCAGTCGAGCATGGTGATGCGATCCAGATCGTCGCGCCGGGTGCGCTCGCGCCGCAGCGCCAGTAGCCCGCGCGCCACGGCTATCTTGTCGCGGGGCTCAAGGAAGTGCAGGCGCAGGAACGATCCGGTGAAATGCAGCGGGGCGGGCAGCGCGCCGCGGCGCAGGGTGGAGATGCGCCCGCCGGGCTCAATGAAGTAAAACTCGCGATAGAAGCGGATGCAATCCCGCACGCCCAGCCGCGCGTAGAAATCCAGCAAATTGACGCAACAGCGCAACAGCACGTGCTGGCAGTTGTCGATCAGGACGGAGGCTTCGCCGGACTGCGCCAGCGGAAACGAAGTCGCGCGGCCGCCCAGAAACGGGCGCGCTTCGAACACCTGGACCCGGAACCCGGCGCCCCCGAGCGCCGCCGCCGCCGAGAGGCCGGCCAATCCACCGCCTATTACGATTGCGCTGGGCATTTCAGGACACGCGCTTGTGGGGCGGGCAATCCTGCCCCACATACAGCGACAGTAGACCGTCAATCATGCCTCTTTGCTACGATTGTTGCATTTTCAAGAGCGGGTTGGTGCCGCAAGTGTCTGGTTTTGGGACGGCCTGTTGCACGGGCGGGCAGGCGCGAATAGCCACAGGTCCGTTTTCGATTGAGAGCATGGGGTTTAGCCCCGCCCGGCGATTGGCACGCTAACTGTTCTATCGGGATACCGTCATACCTAATAGAGGCACGCAATGCTCCGGCCCGAATTGAGCGCTCCCAGAACGTTAATCGCAGACGACCAGCCCGACGTGCTGGAAGCGCTGCACCTTCTCCTGAAACGGGAAGGCTACCAGATCGAAGCGGTGAATTCGCCCAAAGCGGTTCTGGAGCGGCTGCACAACCGCGAGTACGACGTGCTTCTGATGGACCTGAACTACGCCCTCGACACCACTTCCGGCCAAGAGGGTCTGGACCTGCTGGCGAGCGTGCAGAAACTCGACCACACGCTGCCCGTAATTGTGATGACGGCTTGGGGCAGCATCAAGCTGGCGGTGGAAGCCATGCGGCGCGGCGCGGCGGATTTCGTCGAAAAGCCCTGGGACAATTCGAAGCTGCTGTCGACCCTGCGCACGCAGATCGAATCGCGCAACGAACGGCGCAGCGGCGCGGCCCGCGAATCGGGCGAAATCGAGGAAGCCAGCGCCACGCAGCGGGGGTTGCTGCCGCGCTCGATTCCGGATTTTCCGGGATACGGCATCTCGGCCGCCTGGCGTCCGGCCGGAGCCGTGAGCGGCGATTATCTGGATGTGCTGCGGCTGGACGCGAACCACCTGGCGCTGTGCGTGGCCGATGTGATCGGCAAGGGGGTACCCGCTGCGCTGCTGATGTCCAACGTGCAGGCGGCGGTGCACGCGCTGGCCGGCGAGATGCTACCCACTGGCGAGCTTTGCGCGCGCCTCAACCGGATCGTCGCGGCCAACGTGGGCAGCGGCAAGTTCATTACATTCTTCTATGGCGTGCTCGACAGCGCGCGCCGGCGGTTCAGCTATACCAATGCCGGCCACTGCGAGCCCATCCTGGTGCGGCGGTCGGGCGAGTGCGCGCGCGTCAATCATAGCGGCGTGGTGCTCGGCGTTTTCCCGGATTGGGAGTATCGGGAGGAGCATGTCGACCTGGAGCCGGGCGACCGCCTGGTGCTGTTCAGCGATGGCATCACCGAGATCTCCAACGCGGATAACGAAGAGTTCGGCGAGGACCGGCTGATGGAAGTGCTGCGCGCCAATCGCGCGCTGGATGCGGAAGCCGTGCAGAAACGCGTGATGGCGGCTATCGCCGAATTCAGCGGCGGCAACTTCCAGGACGACGCCTCGCTGATCGTGACCGCCGTAGAGTAAGTGGGACAGTCCTCCGGCGAGGCCTCCCGGCCTAGCCTCCTTTGGGTTACCAATCCGTCGTTAGTGCCGCGCACAGGTATTTAGGCTCCGGAAAGAGGAAAGCATTTTCTCATCCAAGAATGAGCCTGGGGAATTTGTATCGGATATACGGGTCT
>OCTA010003292.1_pt1 | contig 14351 bp, 9 predicted proteins | sample 1538991 | NCBI WGS metagenome assembly OCTA01 (sample SAMEA3539302, study PRJEB22396) | soil metagenome | biome: tundra; feature: field; material: soil | place: USA | collected 2010-05 | depth 0.15 m
CCGGCTCCGCCTGTCGTGCCTGACACTCCGCACGCGCCCGCACCACCGCTGACACCGCACGCGCCTGTCGTGCCGGTCGTTCCCGAGACTCCGCAGGCTCCAACGGTGCCAGAGACGCCGCATGCGCCGGTTGCTCCCGCAGCGCCAGAGACGCCACACGCGCCGGGAGCCCCCGACACACCACAAGCCCCTGTCGTGCCGCTGCCCGTGGCTGTCTCATCGAGCCAGAGCATGTTGTGGTTGCTGGGGGGGATGCCCGTGTCATTGATGACGAGATCGCTGGGGCCGACAGGACCGGGGTTGGCCGCTCCGTATGCAATCAACGACTCCAGGTTGACCGCGTCATGGTTGTTGACCGGGTCGGGGACGTTGACCACGGGGTTGAGCTGCGCGTCGATGGTGCCGAACAGGGTGGTGGTCTTGCCGTCCGTGTTGTTGAAGGAGGGGTTGCCGACGTACTGCCAGTAGATGTGACCGTTGTAGGAGAACGCGAGGTAGTAGTCCTCGTTGGTGGGGACGGCGATCTGGACCGCTCCGGGGCCACCGAAGGAGACGCCCGTCGTGACGGGACCAGCATCGGGTGACGCGAGGAGTGTCGTGTCAACCGCCGGGGGGGAGGCGAAGCGGCTCGCCTTGTATGCATAGACGATGGCCCCGTCGGTGGGACCTGCGGGGGTACTGAACAACGAGGCGAGGGTGAACTCGGGCATCAGGCGGGAGTCAGGTTTCCGCCGTACCCAGCATCAAAGAGTGCACCTGCCGTGCCGTCATCCACCAACGTCTTGTGCCCCCCATAGAAGACGCGGACGATGGACGGATTCTGGTAGGTCCGGGTTACGACAGACTGGCCCTGGTGGACGGTCCAGACCTCGGTGATCGGCTGGCCCGGTGCGAGCATCGGCCACGGAACATTTGAGTTGGCGTTCTCCGCCGTCGGGGTGTCTTGCACAAAGGTCCCGTCCGACAACTGGAACACGTTGACTCCGCGCCAGCCGCGCTCCATGTACTTTGCGAGCGAGATCTGGAGAGGGGTTGCGTCAGCGTCCCACTGGGGAACGTCCTGCACTCCAGGAGGTTGGAACCAGTACGACACAAGGAGTTACTTGCCTTGGATGCGCTGAACGGTCTCCGAGTCTAGGATGTTGCGGAGGTCGGTGAGTGCCGGACGGTCGGGATTGTCCGACACGCCGACTGGCGCATTGACATCTCCGGTCTGTGCCTGCTCCAGAATCGTGGTCGGCGTGATGATGATGCTGCCATCAACGATCTTGATTGCCATGTGATCCTTTCAAAGAGGGGGTGTGGGGGGCAGGCCCGAAGACCCGCCCCCCACGCTTGACCTTTTGAGACGGGAGGGTTAGCCCTCGTCGATCAACGGGTCGGTGTCGCTCAGGCTGGAACCAGACTCGATGCGGTACAGGCACTCCTCACGGAAGCGCGCGTAGCCGACGAGGTGCTTCCACCCGAGGGGCTGGAACCGGCGCAGCGCGTCGGTGATAGGACCGACCACGAAGGCCGGAGTCTCGCCGTACTCGCCACCGACGGAGTGCGCCTTGGCAAGTGACTGCTGGCCGAGGACGAGCGAGCCCCACACTGACGTGGTGCCCGAGCCCGAGTAGGACCCACCGGAGAACTGCCCACCGGAGATGCCACCGAAGACCGGAGCCCTCGGAGTCTCGATGAACCGGACCCCGCCCCATGCTCCGAGTTCGCCCGTGTAGATGTTGGACGGCTCGGCGTATTCGTGCGGCGTGCGCCAGTTCGGTGAACCCGAAGCAGCCTGCACGTCATACGAGACGTTGGGGTGGATGAAGGCCACGTAGAGGCCACCGAACTTCGCAGCGTTGTTCGCCTGAAGGCGCTTCGCAGCTTTGAGGAAGTCGTTGGCGACCGCGATGGTCGTGGTGTTCAGTCCTGCACGGTTCGCAGACCCGCCGGAGTAGATCACGTTCGTTCCACCCGAGAGGGGGGAGCGCACGAGGTCGTCCACGGTGATGCCGGCGTTGTAGCCGATGAGGTTGGCGATGATCGGGTCAACCGGGACGAACGACTCTGCACGAAGCAGGGCGGTCGTCTTCATCACGTTGCCGTACTCGTAGAGCGTGACAGTGACCTGCGAAGCAGTCGTGGAGACTGCCGACACGTCGCTGGACTCGTTGAGTGCGGTGGTCGCGGGCGTCAGGTCCGCGTTCTTGGTGAATGTGACGGTCGAACCGGGCATGGACTGGTTCGTTGCCCGCACGGTCGCAACCTGATCGAACAGCAGTTCAGGGCGCAGGTTGAAGTACATCATCCTGTCATACGCGGCCTGAACAGTGTCCAACTGGTTGGACCCTGCGGTGGTAAAGGTGTCTGCCACCTAGATTCCTTTCGGGTAGGTTGTCCTACTCCGCGAAGTGCTGCACTCCCGCTTCGGGGGGCGCATGGTTCACAAGAGCCATGACTTCCTCGACGGTGGTGGCAGTCCCGATCTGGTTGATCCAGCCTTGGAAGCCAGCGTTGGTCTGGGGCATGGAGGGGGCTGTGGCGCTGGTCTGGTGAACCTGTCGCAACTGCTCCAACTCCTCACTTGGGACCTGAACGGGTGCGGGGGCGAGGATTCCGGCTTTCTCAGCCTCGGCGCGAATCGCCTCTGGACTGTGATCTCCGTCGTAGCCCTTTCGGAAGTACTGACCCATTCCATCCTCGGGGATTCCCGCCTTGGTGAAGGCGATCTCCCGCTTCATGGACTCAACCTCTGCTCGCGCTTCGGTCGCTGCCTTGGCGTTTGCCTTGGAATCCTTGAGTGCCTGTCGGATGTTGTGGTCGAGTGGCTCCGGTTGGACTTCCTCGATCTCGTTTCCGTTCTCGTCGTATTCAGCCATGTCTCCCATTCCCTTCTTCGCGCAGCAAGACTGGGGTTCTTGTGCGAGGTTTTGGCAGGTACGCAACGGGGCAGCCATGCCTTCGTCGGTTGGTTTCGCTAAACTCGACTCCCCGTTGATGCCCGTGGGCATACCGTGGTCGTTCGTTCAGGTGGATACATTGTACACGCGGGCGATTTGCGGCCCTTAGAGAGCCACACAGACGCATTAGAAACGAACTACGCGCGGCCCACGCCTTCGTCGGATGCGTGACCGACGCCTGTGAGACCTGTCGCGTTGGGGGCGAACCCTCCGCCGGCCTGAGTCTGTGACTCTCGAGCGGACTCGGCGTTGCGAACTGCCGCGGCGTCCTTGGCTTGGTTCGCGTCGAAGCCGGTGAGGCGCGAACCAAGGAGTTGCCCAGCGGTGACGGTGGACTCATTGGAACCTGGGGCAGCGCCTGTGAGATTCTTGTAGAAGGCAGAATCCTGGATCGCAGAGCGAATCGCACCGGTGCCGTAGACCTTCTCCACCCTCGACGCGGAGAGGTTCATGGCCTGTGCCCGACTGAGTTCTCCAAGGCCGGACTGGGCGGAGAGTGCCCCGTACTCGGCTGCGTTGGCCTGCTGCGCGATGAGGCCAGAGGCGTGCTTCGGGTCGATGAAGTACGCGGCGATGGCACCGATCCCACCCTTGACACCAAACATCCGCTGGAACTCCTGGCGGACCTTCACGTCGGTCGTGCCGGCGAGCTGGAGGGCTGACGCGAGGCGCTGGGAGACGACGGTCGGAGAAACGTTGGACGCGATGAACTTCGGAATCCACTTCTCGATGAACCCGGAAGGGAGCCCGGCATTAGCCGCCTGCCCTCGGAGGTTGTCTTCCAGTGAGCGATACTCAGCCTCGGTGAGGAGCGGCTGGCCCTGCTTCATCCTGTCCACGTTGCCGGGGAAGACCTTCGCATACCACGGGGTCTGGCGCAGGGCGACGAGGGTCTGGTCGTAGTCCTCGCCATTGGTCACTGTCTTCTGGTACGCCCAATCGGTGAGCGCGTGCATCTCTGGACGGGAGAGGTTCGTGAAGTAGATCGAGAGGTAGTTCTGGAGCGTCTCGAACGCGGAGTACTTGGATGCGACGGTCTGGTTCCTGATCCCGTACTGGCCGTTGCCGAGGTTCTCCAGGACCTTGGGCGGAGCCTTGGGCGCGGCGGTTGAACTGGTAGACCCGACAGGTCCAGAGCCCGCGAAGTTGCCCGACTCCTGTCTCGCTTGGTACTGGGCATCGCCGGAGAGGTCGCTCATCACCGAGGCTGCGTAATCAGCGGCGGCGGCACCACCGGCGCCCGGCCAGTCGGTTGTGGTCAGCGCCGACTGTAGCCCCGCGAGGTTGACGTTCGTCTGCTGCAATGCACTGAGGATGGCGAACGGCCCCTTGCCGTACCCGTTGATGTAGTCCTGTAACGCTGCATACCCGGTGGCACGCGAGGAGAATCGGGAGACCCCATTGGGGTTCCACCGCTTCTTCTCCTGCGTGGTGGACCCGTGGTACTCGATGGCGAGCGGATTGTACGGATTGCCGGTGGTGAAGATGCCTTCCTTTTGCATCCACGCCATGAGGAACTGGATGCGCGGATTCGCGTATGCCTGCTTGACATTCCCAATGCCACCCGACGCGCCTATGAACTTCAGGAAGCCATATGCCCACCCTGCGGCAGAGTCATCGAATGCGGTCGTGTGAAGACCTGTGCTCGTGCTCGTGGATGTCGGCGGCGGAGGTGACCCTGCGCCACCACCCTTCTTCTTACCGCTCCCCGGAGGCGGCGGTGCGCTACCCACTCACGGCTCCTTGCGGCTGCGTGGGCGGAGCGCCCTGCGGGGAGTTGAACGACTTGGAAAGGTGGTCGATCAACCCGTTCACCGCATCATGCGCCTGCGGGGACTGGTCAAACCCGTGTGACGGATCGGCATGCAGATTCGTGATCCACTGGTTGAGGCTCATCGGAGCAGGGCGCTTGGTGATCGGGTCGAACCCTCCGTCAAGCGCTTTCGTCCACTTCGGATCGGTCCAGTCGGGTTCAGCGGTCGGGCCAAGAACCTGCTTGGCGACCTGGACGTAGGGGTCCACGAGAGTCGAGGTGGTGTGACCCGCCTGGATCTGCGGTGCCAAGGTCGGGAACATGCCCGCCGCGGTCTGCTTGGCATAGTCCACGAACCCCTTAGGGTCGTCCTTCCACTGTCCGAGCGCGTGCGCGGAGATTGGGATGAGGTAGTCCTTCGCCGTCTGCTGGACAGTCGGGATCTTCTCCTCGGGCGTTTCTGGCTTCTCCGTGCCGGCGGCGGGCTTCGCTGGGTCAGCCACTGTACTTCCATTCCGAGCTCGTGAAGACCGGCATGATGTTCGCCATTCCACTAATAGCGTACCCGAGGCGGCTTGCGAGGGCCTTGTCCTGCTCCGGTGTCAGACCCTCCACGACCGAGTTCCCGTTGCTCCACTGCCCAGTTGTCGCAACGTGAGCCAATTCAGAACGCCACCACGGACCCCACGTGTTGTAGAAGTACGTCTTGGGCGATGACGACGTGTAGGTGGACTTGATCGTGGAGTCCTTGTAGCCAAGTCCCTGTTGTGCGAGTTCTGCGATTGCCGCGACGAACTTCACGTCAGCACGACTCGAGTAGGGCGAGGACGGCTGGGCTGCGAGGATCGCCTCGTGGATGATGTCATGCTGCTTCACGTCCGCGTTGATCGGCGTGTAGGTCGGATCAATTGCCTTGATGCCGTAGGGACCCGTCTCCCACGAGTTGAGGAACGCCTCATAGCCGGTATAGCCGGTCTGCCCGTTGAAGTTGTCCTTCCCGGCATAGATCTTCTCTGCCTCGGGATCAACGAAGTTCCAGATGATGTTGTTCGCCACGTTGTTCGTGAAACTGGACTGGAAATCCGAGGGGATGTCCCTTACTCTCCACCCGAGCATGATCTCGGTGGAGTAGGCAGACTGATCGTAGGGGTCTTTGCGCGTGGACGAAGGAACGAGGACGCCCGCAAGCGAGGGGAAGTCATTCACTATCCCACGATTGTTGAGGAGCCAGTCGAGGCCATGCGCCGACTCGGGATAGGCGACGGATGACGCGCTCTTGGACATCGGTAGGGTCAGTCCGAGGTAGCCGGGGTATTCGTTGAGGAATGTCGTGTTCGCCTTGACCACATCACCATTGTCCTTCTTGATGAGTGCTTGGTAGCGGGCGACGAGGTTCTGGAACGGAGCCTCGGTGGAGACAGAGACCGGCAAGGTCGCAGCGCCCCCAACCTCCAACGCATGGAGGAAGACGGTGTCGCGGAAAGCGTCGGATGAAATGGCTCCTTGGTTCTTGGGTTGCGAAATCCACTGGAGGAAGTTCCAGTACCCCGCGACCGGGCCATCCTTCTTGACGTACTTCTCCAGATTCGTGGTCATGTAGTACTTGAGCGTTTCAATGTTGGTCGCAGCGAAGGACTGGGTGTAGGAGAAGTTCACCTTGTCACCCAGGATCGTCCCCGCTGCCAGCTCCGCGAGATGCTGGAGAGCCGTGTTCGGGATGAGGTCCGTGCCAATTGGGTACTGCTCGGAAGAACCGAGAATCCTCTTTGCGATTCCCTGCGCTAGCGCGGCCTTGCCGAACCAGTTGTACTTGAGGAACTGGTCCTCAAGGTACTTAATCGGCATGGTGGCGGAGTTGCCGAGCCGGGGGATGAATGACTGGAGGGGGTTCGCGTCGTTGCTCGTGGAGTCGTATGGAATCGGGACGACGGTCTGAAGTGTGGAGACGTTGGCACCGAAGCCGATTGCCGCGCCACCCAAGGAACCCGTGAAGAAACCCTCAATGGCCTGATTGACCCAAGAGGTTCCTGGGATGGAGACAATCGGAGTGCCATTCTTGCCGACGAGGAGCGAGATCCCGTGGCTATACCCCATCGCCATCTTGATGTACTGCTCGAATGCGCCGGGATTCACCCTCGCCAAGCGGATGACCCTGCGCCATGCTTGGTTCTGCGCGAAGTAGAACGGTGCCCACGTCCTGACACCCTCCTCGAACTTCAACTTGTCGTAAGGGTTGTGGACGAACTTGCCCATCGTGTGCGTTGCGCGAGTCTCGGCCAGCACTTCGGCTTGGACCTTGTTGAGTGCGCCTGACTCTGTCGTCTCCTTCAGCGCCTTGAGCTCCTTGCTGTATTCGATCAGATACGTCGGATCGCGAGAGAGTGAGTTGACGACGCGGCCCAAGACACGGTTGTGCAGGTAGTCAGCGGCCTTGCGAAACGACCATCCGCTCGCGGCCTTGTCGAGCGAGTCGGGCATCGGAACCGGGTTGAACATCGCCGGGTCAACGCCGGAGTGGTACTTGCCTGCGAAGTCGTCCAGCCTATTCGGGACGCGCTTCTCTGCGATGGCTGAGGCAAGGCCGGCATCGTAGTGAGTGCGGCCATCCGCGAGCCGCTTGTAGACAAGGCTCTGCTGGTCCTCCGCGAGTGAGTGCGACCAGTCGAGCATCGGGTCGCCGGTCGTGGTCTCCCATCCAAGCGAGCGTGCGCGATCAAAGGATGCAGGGTTGTAGAGACTCGGGTTGGACAGGAGGATTCGGTGCGCCTCTTTCTGCGAGGCGGCGAGGGCATCCGCGTGCGAGCCCGTAGAACGGTACGCACCCACATAGGCGTCCATCACGTTCTCGGGCTGGTGCGAGATGAAACGGGCGCGGTCCCAACGGCCACGGATGAAGCGGTTGTACTCCTCGACGTTGCCCTGCGAACCCTTCATGGAGTACCCACGCGAACGCGAAGGCACGTCACCACCAAAGTGATAGCCCGGTTTCACATCCTCCCACGGGGGAACGTTGTCGGCAGTGGGGAGCTTGCGGTCACCCAGCGTCACGAACTCGTTCTGATGGCGGGTCGAGTCGAAAGCGGGGTTGACGATGTGACCATCGTGGAGGAGCAGCAGCCGAGTGGCGTTCTCCATGAGCGTGTTCTCGCCGATGGTGCGCAGCGCGAAGGCCGACAGCCCGAGGCGGATGTCCATAAGCGCAGCGACGAGGTGCGTCAACTCGTGGGGACCGACTGCCGGGAGTGCTTCCTTGCGCACGACGTTCAGCGCACCGCGGGCGAGCGCCTGGACGTTGTTCTCGAAGTTCCTGGTGGTTGCGTTGAGGGTCTTGAATCCCCATCCGGGCTCACGTTCCACGAGCGCGTTGAGATCGCGACCAGCCATGCCGGCGATCTTGGCGCCAACGAACTTGATCCCCCCATTGCGGAGGATGTTCAGGAAGTCTTCTGAGAGTGAGACGCGAACCGCCCATCCTCCCGTCGAGAGGGCGAGGGGCTTGAAGAAGCGGTTGTTGTAGTACTTGTTGATGACATCGTCCAACCCGACAATGCGCTTCTGGATCAACTCCTCGCTGATATGCGCCGAGGATGCGTGCCGCCATATCTGCGGAACCATGCCTGTCGCCGCGTGGTCACCGTTCGCGTATCGCTCGACGTAGGTCTGGAACTCCTTACGAGCCCCATCCTGCGCAATGAACACCTTCGCTGCGACCAGCACTTCCTTCGTGAGTGCCTTGACCTCGTGGTAGTTCGGGAGTGCAAAGTGCTGGAGCTGTCCCGAGTACAGGGCCTGCGGACGCGACTCAGGTCCCGCGACCCACTCACCGTTCACCTTGTCAGCGGGACGCACGATGTCATTAGTGCCGTAGGCGCGGTCCTCAACCAACGATGCGGGAGAGCCAGTGAGCCGATTTGCGATCTCGTCAATCTTCTGGCCCGCGACGTAGTCGATGGTGGCGAGTTGGGCATCGGTGAGCCCACGCCCCATCGTGTTGAACAGCTCCTCGCCCATCGACTGCTGTAGCATGCCGCGCCACGCATTGCCGAGGACCGTCTTCTCCATGCCCCAGTTGTCGGCCTTGTACAACTGATTCACGACCAGCTTGGTGACATCGGCAGGAAGAAATTGGCGCAACGAGTTGGTGAGTCCCGGGATGCCCTTGCGGTCACCGGGGACGTAGAACTCGGTCTCGACGCCGATCTTGGCGCCTTCGCCGCGAAGCCACATCGGATTAGAGGTGCCGGCGTGGAACGGATTGAGCACCCGGTCCTTGGACATATCGCGGAGCATCGTGTACCACGACTTATAGGGCAGGGTCCCCGTCGTCGTGATCTGCGTGGCGAACTGGTGGTCGGAGAACAACTTAACGAGATTCTCCCGCGACGCGGTCGCGTTCACGGAGCCGTCCAGGTTGTAGACCTTCGCGTTCTCGAGCTGGTCCGCGACCTCGGAGAGTTCGGGGTGCGAGGCGACGATGTCGGCTGCGGTCGTGTCCTTGCTCACGGCCCACTTGACCCATGAACGAAACCCCGGCGACCACTGGTAGACATCGGTGGCGTGGGTCAGCGCGAAGCCCGACTGCATCCGCTCGAAGAACGCGATCTTCGACAGTCCGGGGAGCGCGAGTCCTTCAGCGGTGTGAGCCTTGCCGATGATTCGACCAGCGGAACCAAGAACATCGGGAAGGGTCCAGGAGGCAAGGAAGTCCGTCACGCCCGACACGGCGTTGTAGGCGGGAGTTCCCTTGGTCAACCCGATGCCCGAGGCGAGTCCGCGTCCGACCGTGGCATAGCCATTCGGGTTGGACTTCGCCCATGTCTGCGCGTTGTACGCCTGCTGCCAGAGGTCGGAGTGGAAGACGTGGCCGGTCGCCTCTGCTCCCGCGTAGTTCGCAAGGAGCGAGGGAGCGTTGAACATGGATCTGCCGAGTTGCATCGCTTGTCGCGGTCCCATGTTCGCCGCTGCTTCGTCCATGCGAATCGCCTTCTTGGCGGTGGTGAGGCTTTGCAGTAGTCCCCGTTGCGTCGCCTCCTCAGTCGCGGTAATGTCCGGCGCGGCGAGCTTCATGGTGGTCTGCTGGATCGCGTCATCAAGCCCGGCCGCGAAGGCGAACTCCTCGGGCGCGGCCAATCCGCCTGTTGCGATGGCCACCACGGCCTGCGGGCCAAGCGACCCGGCGACGCCGATGGCGACCTGTCCCCAGTCGTGGGTGCGGTTGTAGATCCCCTGTGCGTAGCGGTACTCCTGCTGGGGGAGGTTCATCGCACCATTGACAGCCTGCTGGATCTGATGGATGATCGGAAGCCCTTGGACACGGGCGAGCTGTTGGTCGTTCGACATCGCGAGGGCCTGTTGGTTCTGCTTGTAGCTCCCACCCAGACCAAGAGCCGTATTGGCGGCGGCCTCTCCCGCGATGCCGATCTTGCTCGGCAATACCGCAGCCGTCTTCACCCAGTTCATACCTTGCGCCGCCGCACCCAGGGCGTCGGTTAACCCCTTTCCCTCTTGGTTCAAGATGTCGTTGGTCATGCCCTGATTCCCGCCGGCGAGCAAGCTGGCGCCGATAAGGTTGGCATCCTGGAACGCGGTCGATATCCCGTGGAACCCCTGTGTCAACCCCTCGTTGACTGCGTTGTTCGCGGGGGCGTAGAGGGAATCGTGCAGGATGTCCCAGTCGCTCGTGGGGTCCGTCGCGGTAGACGAGACGGCGTTGGCGACCTGCCCCAATAACCCGGTCGGGTTCTGCGAGGCGATGCCCATGCCCTCGGGTCCGTTGGGCTGCCCGGCCACATTGGGCTGCTGCTGAGGGGGGCCAATGGGTCCTCCCGTTGGGGCGCCCTGACCAACTGGTCCGTCCAGGTTGCTCGGACCACTGGGAATCGTGGCCTTGACGATCTGGTGGAGGACGTGAATCCCCATGACACCATGTGCCACGTGAAACGCATTGTCGGGGCGAGGCTCGTCCATGTTGTGGTAGGTGAACGAAGGGTCGTGGGCGATTGCAAGCGCGACTTCGGGGAGGATGCCCGGAGTGTTCCTCGTCAACGCCGTCACGTGGTCGGCCATCTGCGCGTCGTGCTGCGCTGCGCCGAGGTACTCAGTGGTGCCCTGTGCGTTTGTGACGCCAGCAGGCATCTACGCTCCGACGAGGTTGGCGAACTGGGCGAGCGCCTTCAGCTCCGGCGTGCCGAACTCACCGGATGCGAGTCGGTGCAATGTGTTCTGCATGGACTGCTGGGCGACACCCGCCTGCGCGATGGGGTGGAGGGCCTCGGGTCCGTCACCCTCACCGATTGGCAGTCCGTGAGTGATCGGACGCCCTTCGGGGTCGGGTTCTCCCCAGGGGATCTCGCCGGGCTGTGGGCGATTCGGTGCGGATTCCTGCGCCGGAGATGCCCCTTGCTGCGGATTCAATTCAGCACCCGCCATCGGAACGGCTGACATCGACGCACGCTGCTCCGCGCCCTTGCCGTAGGTCTGGTTGGGGACAGGGTTGTCAGCGAGCGGGGTTCCAGGCTGAGTCGCCTTACTCCCCGCACCTCGTCTTGGCACTACTGGCCCCCTGCACTAGCCCCTGCGAAGGCGTTCGCCCCCTGTGGCGCGTGGAGCGACTGTAGCATCTGCATCAGGTTCTGGCTTCCCTGCGGCGGTGCGGCGATGGGCGGCGGAGCGACGGGCTGGCCGATCCCCGGCTGCTGCTCGGGTCCGGGCGTGGCTCCATTTGTGGAGCCATTTGGCTCCATTTGTGGAGCCACCTGTTGCTGCTGCTGCGCGGCTTGCTCTTGCTTCATCTCATCGTCCACCTGATTGACGGCGGTGTACAGGGGCATCCGCGTGGCGGCGAGTTTCGCGGCGATCCGTGCAAGGGTCGCGTGGGGAACCTGCCCGGAGATGGCACCCTGCTCCAACGCGGTCTCGAGGGCGTTGCTCAGGCCTTCCAGCTCGATCCGCGCAAGGGTCTCGTCGGGGTCCTTGATCGACGGGTCCATCCGCATCGCGTCGTACTTGGAGAGGATGCCCATGCCAATCTTCTGGCCTGCGGCAACGGTCATCGAAGAGGCGTCCATTCCCGGCATCGGGTACTCGACGCAGAAGGACTTGGACTCGGCGAAGATGTCCTTCGGCGTGTAGTCGATCTTGTCCGACTTGTCACCGTCCAAGAAGAAGTAGCGCGTCGGCTTGGGGAAGTAGGCGAGTTGGCAGGCGACCATTCGGCGCAGTTCAGCCTCGCCGCTGCGAGCCATGATGGTCTGGTATTCCTGGATGACGAGGTCGGTGGACTCGCCCAGAACCTGCTCACCGCGACGGGCGGTGCGAATGTTCGAGCCGGACTCCCCGCCCCACTCGGCGGGCATGACGCCAGTGAGGCGCATGGAACGCTCCAACTGATCGACACGCTGGGGCGCGACGGGACCTGGGTCTGGGCGGATGACCTGGAGTTGCCCGTTCTCCACGATGCCGGTGATCCCCTGTCGTGCGTCAGCCTCTTGAACCATCTTCGGGTTACCGGGGGTGTTCGGGATGGCGGTGAGGTACTTCTCGGGGAAGACACCCTTGAAGACTGCGATGTCGTAGAGCGCATCCAGTCGAGCCATCCTCTCCACGATGCCGAGGGTCTGGGCGAACTGGCCCTGCGTGTGGCCAAGGGTGATCCTGCCGGGGAAGACGACTGGACAGATCTCCATTCGATTCTGCACAGACGGGCCGAGTTGGATGCAGTCCAGCCCGCCGTTCGCACGGATCGACTGGAACGCCGGGTTCTGCTTGCCATCGGAGTTGGAGAGCGCGACGAGGACCGTCTCGTAGGCGTCCACGTACTCCAACACCATGATCGTCTTGTCCCGCTCGGAGTTCTTCTTGAGCGCGGTTATCTCCATCGGGTACTTCGCCTGGAGCTCACCGATGGGACGTTCCGACTCGAAGATGCAGTCGGCAGGCTCCACGTCATCGTGCTCGATGGTTGAGGCGGGGAACGAGTGGCGCGGGTTCATGACGTGCAGGTACGGGATGTCGCGCTTGTCAGAGGTCAAGGCGACCGGCGAGATCCTCACCGGGGACTCTCCGAGTCCGACGAGGAACCGGGCCCGCCAGTACTGCTTGGATGGCATGTGGTTCATCGCCTGCCAGCCCTGAGCTGCGAGGACACGCGAACGGGCGCGGTCGAGCGCGGCCTGCGTGGAGAGCGAGGTCGGGTCAGAGGTGATGTTCGGGATCACCGAGGCCACGCGGCGGGCCATCTGGTCCACGCCGAGCGCCATGAAGTTGGCGATTGCAGGCTTCTCGTTCTTGTCGAGTTGTGGGAGGGGGACCGACCACTTGTTCTCGTAGTGCGCGTAGACCTGATCCATCGTGGCGATGATCGGCCCGCGCTCGGTTCGACGTGCCTTCCACAAGGCGAGGACTTGGTCGGCTGTCACGCCCAACTTGGCACCCACTGTCTAGGAGTCGTCGCGTGCGGAAGCGACAGGTGCGGAAGGTTCCACTCCAAGAACCAGTATGCCATAACGGCATCGTCGTACCTCCCGCGCGGGTAGGCCAGAACCTCCTCGATCATGCGGTTGGCGACGCGCCGCGCCATCTCATCGCCATAGGGCAGGCGCACCCGCCCGTACTTGAAGTGGCTGGGGAGGGAGCCGATGCCATAGAGAGCCTGGTTCTTGTTTGCCCCCTGCGTGGAGTGCTTCAAGACCTCGACGCCACGAGTGGCAATCCAGTCGCGGGCATGGTTGAACTGGAACAGGTAGGAATGCGCCGCGTTCTGCTCGATGATCCAGTGGGTGATCGGGTAGCCCATCTGGATGCTGCGGGTCTGCCATTGCTCCATGAGACCGGTGAACTCTCTGCCCTCGCGGTCGAGGAACTCGCCTGCGGTCATCCTGCGCTTCTCGAGGTCGATGAGGTATCGGCGCTCCGTATCGGGATCGTAGATCCACCATTCGATAGCCCAGTACTTCGCGACGGAGGGGTCGCAGGTCGCAACACTGAACAGGTTGGACTTGTGCGGCGGCATCTCCAGATAGCCTCGGTCACGGTCCTTGCAGCCGATGTGCGAGGCGTCGCCGTCGATCCAATCCTTCTCCACGAAGATTTCGCCGGGGTTGGAGTCCTCCTGCTGATACACGGTCTCGAAGGAGGGGTTGTCCTGTACGTTCTGTACATCTCGCCACGTGATTCGAGCGGGGGCGAGCAGGCAACCATTCGGCCACGGTGGTGCGTCCTTGCGGTGCTGGCCCGTGCAGACATCGTCGTAATGAACCTTGTACTTGATGTGGTGGTACTTCGGTCGCTCGAAGACCGGGCCTTCGTCCTCGTCAAGCCCCTCGTCGTCGTCTGTGCGGACGCGCTTCTTGATGTTGTACGAGTAGATGTCGTCTGCCATGATTCTCTGCCCTTGAAGAATCAACAGTCCGCCGGGATCTAGTCGCGCCTCTGCAACGTCGTCCCACCGACGCTCCAACTTCTCCCGCTGTTCCAATGTGGACTGGTTCTTGTCGGAGATGAGGTCATCCCAGATGATGAAGGACGCGCGGTGGCCGATCTGTTCACCCTCAGCGCCGTATGCCGCCCACGTCGGCTCCTTGCCGACCACAAGCTGCTTGCCTAACAGATCGGAAGAGCACACGTCTGAACTCCAGTCACTGACCAATATCGTA
>OCTA010003296.1_pt1 | contig 14343 bp, 9 predicted proteins | sample 1538991 | NCBI WGS metagenome assembly OCTA01 (sample SAMEA3539302, study PRJEB22396) | soil metagenome | biome: tundra; feature: field; material: soil | place: USA | collected 2010-05 | depth 0.15 m
CTTTCCCTACACGACGCTCTTCCGATCTCGCCCACCACAGCCCCCGCTCCGCCCTCACCCGCCACCGGATCGGTCCTCGACGGCCTGGACCCCGACCAGCACGCCGCCGCCGTCGCCCCAGGCCCGCTGCTGATCATCGCCGGTCCCGGTACCGGCAAGACCCGCACCCTCACCTACCGCATCGCCCACCAGATCCTCGACCACGGCAGCCCCGCCGGGAGCTTCCTGGCCATCACGTTCACCCGCCGCGCCGCCCAGGAAATGCGCGACCGCCTGGCCGTGCTGTGCCCGAGCCAAAACGACGAGCCCACCGTCACCACCTTCCACGGCCTGGGCCTGCGCATCCTCCGCGAGCACCACGCCGGGGTGGGCCTGCCCGCCCAGTTCGCCGTCGCCGACGAGGCCACCCGTCTCGCCGCCGCCACCGAACTAACCGGCTCCGACCGCGACGCCCGCAAGCTCCTGGCCGCCGTCCCCGAAGACCCCGACGCCAGCCAAGCCCTGCGCCAGCACCTAGCCGCTCGCGACCTGGTCGACTTCGACAGCCTGGTCGAGATCCCCGCCGCCCTGCTGAGCGAGAACCTCGCCCTTGCCGCCGGCCTGCGCGCCCGCTGGCCGCGGGTCAGCGTGGACGAGTACCAGGACATCGACCCCGTGCAGTACACCCTGCTCCGGGCCATCGCCGGCGACGGCACCGGCCTGACCGCGATCGGCGACCCGGATCAGTCCATCTACGGCTTCCGCGGCGCGGACGTCGGCATCTTCGCCCGGTTCGCCGCCGACTTCTCCGGCGCGACCACGGTCGAGCTCAGCAGGAACTACCGATCGGCCCCCGCCATCGTGACCGCTGCCCTGCAGGCCATCGCCCCGACCACCCTGGTCCCCGCCCGCAAGGCCCAGCCCGCTAACCACGCCGCCGCCCAGGCCCCGGGCCAGGACCCCGCCGTCACCCTGCACGAGGCTCCCGACGAGCACGCCGAGGCCGCCTGGATCGCCGCCACCATCGACCAGCTCCTAGGCGGCGCGTCCTTCCACAGCCTGGACAGCGGCCGGGCCGATGGCCACGCCCACGGCAAGCTAGGCCTGGCCGACATCGCCGTCCTTTACCGCACCGACGCCCAGGCCACCTCCCTCGGCCAGGCCCTGACCAGAGCCGGCCTGCCGTACCAGAAGCGCTCCCACGACCTGCTCGCCCGCCGGGCCGGCGTCCCCGACATCATCCGCGAAATGCGCCTGGAGACCCCAGCGCGCCTGGACACCCCAGCCAGCCTGGACACCCCAGCCAGCCTGGACACCCCAGCCAGCGGCGATGCCTTGCAGCAGCTCCGAGCCGCCGTCCAAGCCCTAGCCGCCGCCCGGGGCGAACGCGACGCCACCGTCGTCGACATCCGCGCCGCCGGCGAGCTCCTCACCCCGCTAGCCCGCCGCTGCGGCCCCGACCTCGACCGCTTCCGCACCGAGCTCTCCCTTGGCGCCGAACCAGACGCCCTGGACCCCCGCGCCGAAGCGATCACCCTGCTCACTTTGCACGCCGCCAAGGGCCTGGAGTTTGACGTCGTCTTCCTGGCCGGCTGCGAAAAGGGCCTGCTCCCGCTCCGCCTCCCCGGCTCCGCCGAGACTAACGAGGGCGACGTCGCCGAGGAACGGCGCCTCCTCTTCGTCGCCCTGACCAGAGCCCGCGCCAAACTCCTGCTCAGCTGCGCCGCCCGCCGCACCCGCTACGGCTCCGACCAGGCCGCCGGCCGATCCCCGTTCCTGTCCGCCATCGACCCGAAGCTCTTCGGTCCGCCCACCCCGTCACGCCCCCGCAAGCCCGCGGACCGCCAGCTCCGCCTCCTCTAACCTCCGATCATTGATCGTGCGTTGAAGGAGGGGAAGCGGAGGAACTGCCGCATCACGTCGGCGACCCGCTGGATGCGCACCGCGTCGACCGGCCCGACCGGGTAGCTGTCCAGCGTTATCATCGCCGCGGTCTCCTTGGAGACCCCGAGCGGCGCGGGCAACGCCTCCATCGCCTTTTCCACGGCGGAGCGGCTGGCGTCCGCGATCGCCTGACCCTGCTCGAACGCGGCTCGGAATGCGGCCAGCGTCACCGGGTGCGCGGCCACCCACTGCCGGGTAGCGGCGCAGCCCTGCACCGGGAACGCGGCGGTGGCGCCGGCGTCCGCGTCGGCGAGCAGCGTGACGCCCATCGACACCTGAGCCTGGGTGGCGAACGGCTCGGGCAGTACCGCCGCCGCGATCTTCCCGGCCTTGAGCATCGCGGCCATCTCAGGTAGCGGGTAGTACGCGAAACGCACTCCGGATACCTTCAGCCCGTGATCTGCCAGTACGGAGGCGGCCAGCAGGTACAGGATGTTCCCGGGCGCGTTGACGCCGATGATCTTGCCTTCCAGGCCGGCCAGCGTCGAGATGTGCGAATCGGGCATCACGTAGAGGCCCTGGCTTCCCGGTTGCATCACCGAGCCTTCGGCGAAAATGTCCAGGTCGGCGGCGACCATGGCATCGTTGGCCGAGGAAGACCGCTTGCCCTGGTCGTAGTTTTCCTGGGCCTGGATGTAGCTGACGTAGTTGCCGCAGGAGATGTCGATCCGGTCGTTCGGCTCGTCGAGCGCCTGGGCGTTGATGACCGTTTCGGAACTGACCGCCGGCATGAAGGTGACGTGCAGGCCGTGCGCCGCGAACAGGCCTTCGTGCAGAGCCACGAAGAAACCGGCGGAGTCGACCGCGGGTACCACCGCCACATTCAGGTCTGGCTGCTCGATCGCGGGCGCGGCGGCGTTCCCGCCGCCGGTCAGCCTGGGCAGGAACAGGATCGCCAAGACGGCGACGGCGATCACGGCAACGACTATCTCCGCGGCCCGGACTGCCCGCGTGAACCTGCGTATCACGGCGGGTCCTCTCTTTCTCAGGGTGGGCAGGGACCTTCCGCGCCTAGACGGGCGCCCGGACCCTGGCTGCTGGCTCGGTCGCCACGGCCGGTCTGATCTGGTCCGGGAGAAAGGCTGAACCGCCCCGGTGCTTGTTGCATCGCAAATGCTGCTGCAAATTGCAGTGAGAGACATCGGTCAGCTGACGGATCTTTTAACCCGTGGCCGATGACCCGCGAGCCTGCTAGCGCACTCCGGGGTCGCCGCGCAGGCCGCAGCCACGGGTCGTCAGTGGCGTCCCTGGGTTCAGGCGGTGGGCCCCCCGCCGGGCCGGGCGGCTGGCGAGGAGACGGTCAGCAGGAACGCGGGCGGCAGGCCTCCGGGCTCGGGGCTCCGGTTACGTTGCCTGCGTGCTGATCAGCGCCGCAATCTTCTTGTCCCGGGAGCTGAGCCCGTAAAGCCTGCTTCCCCTGGGACTGAAGGTACGTCGCGCCCGCCACCGCTCATCAGCGTGGATAGTTACCTTCGTCAGACGAAGGTAACTATCCACGATCATGGCTGGTGCGTCGCCCGCCGGCTCTAACGGCACCGATCACAGGCTCTGTCTGCCGCCGGGGCCGGGTGCGGCATGCGGTTTGCCCGATGCTGCCGGGCTAGCGGGTCAGTCGGTGCCGGATTCCATCGCGGCGTGGTCGAGGAGTTCGTCGTCGCCCGGGACCGTCCCGCGGGAGGCGATCGCCTCGGCTCCGCCCTTGGGCATCGCGCCGATCAGCTCGGCCGGGGCCGTGTAGGCGGTACCGGTCAATGCCGGGTGCGGGCTGCCGAGGATGCCGAGTCCGGCGTACTGCTCGAGCTTGGCGCGCGAGTCGGCGATGTCGAGGTTGCGCATGGTCAGCTGGCCGATGCGGTCGGCTGGTCCGAAGGCAGAATCCTCGGTCCGTTCCATGGAGAGCTTGTCCGGGTGGTAGCTGAACGCCGGCCCGGTGGTGTTCAGGATGGAGTAGTCCTCACCGCGCCGCAGCCGGAGCGTCACCTCGCCGGTGACCGCCGTCCCGATCCAGCGCTGGAGCGATTCGCGCAGCATCAGTGCCTGCGGGTCGAGCCAGCGGCCCTCGTACAGCAGCCGGCCAAGTCGCCGTCCCTCGTTGTGGTAGCTGGCGACGGTGTCCTCGTTGTGGATCGCATTGACCAGCCGCTCGTACGACGCGTGCAGCAGGGCCATTCCCGGTGCCTCGTAGATGCCCCGGCTCTTGGCCTCGATGACCCGGTTCTCGATCTGGTCGGACATGCCCATGCCGTGCCGGCCGCCGATGGCATTGGCCTCAAGCACCAGGTCGACGGCGGTGGTGAATTCCTTGCCGTTGACTGTCACCGGGCGTCCCTGCTCGAAGCCGATCGTGACGTCCTCGGCGGGTATCTCGATGCTGGGGTCCCAGAACCGCACACCCATGATCGGCTCGACGATCTCGATGCCGGTGTCGAGGTGCTCGAGCACCTTGGCCTCGTGGGTCGCGCCCCAGATGTTCGCGTCGGTGGAGTAGGCCTTCTCCGCGCTGTCCCGGTAGGGCAGGCCCCGGCTGAGCAGCCACTGGGACATCTCGGTGCGGCCGCCGAGTTCGCTGACGAAGCCGGCGTCCAGCCACGGCTTGTAGATCCGCAAGGAGGGGTTGGCCAGCAGGCCGTAACGGTAGAACCGCTCGATGTCGTTGCCCTTGAAGGTGGAGCCGTCCCCCCAGATCCGCACGTCGTCCTCGAGCATCGCGCGGACCAGCAGGGTGCCCGTCACGGCCCGTCCGAGCGGGGTGGTGTTGAAGTAGGCGCGGCCGCCGGACCTGATATGGAACGACCCGCAGGCCAGGGCCGCGAGTCCCTCCTCCACCAGGGCCGCCCGGCAGTCGACCAGCCGGGCGGTCTCGGCGCCGTACACCGTGGCGCGCCCAGGCACCGAGGCGATGTCAGGCTCGTCGTACTGGCCGATGTCGGCGGTATAGGTGCACGGCACGGCACCCTTCTCGCGCATCCACGCGACAGCTACCGAGGTGTCGAGGCCGCCAGAAAAGGCGATACCGACACGTTCGCCGACAGGAAGGGAGGTGAGCACCTTGGACACGAGTGCAAGTATATGCATACGAGTGCATGATCATGCAAAGTCGTTGAGGCCGCGGTGCCCGTCGGCTCCCAGCCGCCGCATCTGCTCCTACCGGTCAGGAGAAGGAGTCGCTGCTCGCTGGCTGTTATTGTCGAGGAGCCGGCCCGCGATCACACAGGCGGATCTCGTGAGTACGTCCTCGCCTCGGCGGCGCCCAGCGATGATCCGGCCGCGTTGTGGCGGGCGGCAGCACTGCTGGGCCTGGGACCCGACGCCGCCGAGCCCGCGGTAGTCCAGGGCATCGTGTCGCTTGATCCGCGGGTAGCGTTCCGGCATCCACTGATCCGTTCCGCGGTCTATGAGGGGGCGACGGTACCTGCGGGGGTTAGTGGCCGCCGAGCGCTAGGCGGGCGGCGCTGACGTCTTCCCGGCCGTGGCCGGCGTCAACGGCTGCGCGCCACTGGCGGGACAGCGCGGCTAGCAGCGGTAGCTCGTCGTCGCCTGCGGCCTCGATCGCCAGGTCCACGTCCTTGAGCGCCCACTCCAGCGGGAACTCGGGCGCGAAATCGCCGCGCTCCATTTTGTGCAGCTTAGCGTCCGCGATCGGTGCGTCCAGCGGGCCGCCCGCGATGGCCTCGGCCAGCTTTGAGTCATCGATGCCCAGCCGGCCCGCCAGTTCCAGGGCTTCAGCCACGCCCTCGATCAAGATGGACATGTAGGCGTTGACGACCAGCTTCATCCGGCTGCCCTGGCCGGCCTCGCCCAGCCACACGGTCTTGCGGCCGATCGCCGAGAACGCCGGGTGCACGGCCGCGGCCGCCGCGGGCGGGCCGGACGCCAGGATGAGCAGCTGGCCGGCCTCGGCGGGGCCCTTGCTGCCCGATACCGGTGCGTCCACGAACATGACATCGGGCCGCAGCTGACCGAGCCGGCTGCCGATCTCGGTCGTTGCCGTAAGGCCGATGGTGCCCATTTGTGCCCATACCGCGCCCTCAGCCAGCGCCTCCACGACGCCGCCAGCGAAGATCACCGAGTTAACCACGTCGGCGGTCGGCAGCATCGTGATCACGACCTGCGCATTCTGCACCGCTTCCGCCGGCGAGGCTGTCACCAGCGCTCCGGCATCGGACAGCGCCGCAGTTGCTGTGGGCGACCGATCCCAGACCGTGGTGCGCAGCCCGGCGGAGACCAGGTTGCGGGCCATCGCCGAGCCCATGATGCCGGTCCCCAGCACCGCCACCCGCACATTCTCGCCACGGCTATCCGTAGCAGCCATCTCAGTCTCCAACGAGTCGTAGCGCGTGGGCGGACGAGCCTCGTTCGCCCACGATCACGCTACCCCTGTGGGATGTAACCGGCCATGTCGAGGGTCGCCTTGACCGTCACCCGGCAGGCTCAGGCCGCGGGCTCGAGCGGAGCCCTCTGCGGTACGAGGTGGATCTGTGTCCCGTAGCGCTAGGACAACGGTCAGATCGTGGAGGAGAATCTCTGTTACGATCCGGCCGGGCTCACGAACCAATCAGCCCTGGCCGCTGACACCAGCCGGGTCAGGCGCGAAGGCCTTGCTCACAGGGCTCACAGGGAGCTGAAACGCGGCATGGCTGACTCAGGATTGGCCTCGTCGACCTGGGCTCCGTTGCGCATCGGGCTGTTCCGGGCGCTGTGGATCGCGGCGCTGGTCAGCAACGTGGGCACCTGGATGCAGACCGTGGGCGCCCAGTGGCTACTGGTCCGTGGTCCTCACGCGGCCATACTCGTCTCGCTTGTGCAGACCGCTGACACGCTTCCCGCCGTCCTGTTCGCGCTGGTGGCCGGCGTGCTGGCGGACATTTTCGACCGGGTCAAGCTGCTTGTCTCGGTTCTCATCGGGATGACCGCTGCCGGCGCGGCGCTCACCGCGCTGACCGCTGCGCACCGGATGCCGCCGGCGCTGCTGCTCATGTTCACCTTCGTGCTGGGCACCGGCGCCATCCTGGTCACGCCCGCCTACCAGTCGCTGGTGCCCGACATGGTCCCGCGCCCGCAGGTGCCTGCCGCCTCGGTGCTCGGCTCGATCAGCATCAACCTGGCCCGCGCCATCGGCCCGGCGATCGCCGGGCTGCTGGTCGCCCGGATCGGGGTGGCCGCCGTGTTCGCGCTGAACACGGCCACGTTCCTGCTCTACGCGATCGTGGTGGCGTGCCATCCCCAGCTGGGCGGGACTCCGCAGTCTCCCGAGCGATTCATCCCGGGGCTGCGGGCTGGCGGCAGGTACGTGCGCCACGCACCCGTCGTGCGGCGCATCCTGCTGCGCGCGGCCCTGTTCCTGGTACCGGGCAGTTCGCTGTGGGCACTGCTCCCCCTGATCGCCACCAGCCGGCTCGGACTGGGGTCGGGGGGCTACGGCGTGCTGCTCGGTGCCCTGGGAGTCGGCGCTGTCGGCGGCGCGTTCATCCTGCCGATGATCCGGGCCAGGCTCTCCGCCAACGCCCTGGTGGCCGTCGCGAGCCTGACCTACGCGGCAGCACTGGCCGCGGTGGGGCTGTCGCGCAACCTCGCGCTCACCATCCTGGTGCTGCTGCCGGCCGGTGTTGCCTGGATAGCCTTCCTGTCAAACGTCAACGCCGCGCTGCAGCTCTTCCTGCCCAGGTGGGTACGCGCCCGCGGCCTTTCGGCCTACCAAATGGTCCTGTTCGGCGCCCAGGCAGCCGGAGCCGCGATCTGGGGAGTCGTCGCCGGGGCTGCCGGGTTGGTGCCCGCCTTCCTGATCTCCGCCGCCGTCATGGCCGCCGGCGCGGCAACTATCTGGTTCTGGCCGTTCCACCAGATCGCCGACATGGACCGGAGCCTGGTCCGCTGGCCCGAGCCACAGCTGCTCATCAGCACCGACCGCGGCGGCGGACTGGTCCTTGTACGGACCACCTACACCATCGCGGCCGAAAAGGAGCAGCAGTTCCTGCAGGCCATGGCCCGTCTGCGGCAGTCGCGGCGGCGGACCGGGGCCACCGGCTGGGGCCTTTACCAGGACGGCCAGAATCCGCGATTGTTCGTCGAGCTGTTCGGCGTCCCGAGCTGGGAAGAGCACCTCAGGCAGCACCGGGAGCGGCAAACCGGCACCGACCTCCAGTACCACGACGACGCCGTGGCACTCTCGGACCCGCCGCCGCAAACCGACCACTACCTGGCCGTCGACGTCCATTAGTAGCGAGAGCCCAGATTATTCCCAGGGCACTGGCCCTACCTGGCCTCCGAGTCCGGAAGCACCAGCGCCGCCGCGGCCAGGCTCACGTGCTGCACCGTGTCGCGGAATGCCCGCGCTGCCGCGGCCGCCTGCTCGGCGAGACTACTGATCTCGACGACGGCATGCTCGTCAGCGGCGGTACGGGCCACCAGGTCAAGGTATTTGTCGTTCAGGTGCGAAACCCGCAGTGCGTCCTGCCAGTCCCGGTATGCGGTTTCGCCGGCGCTGACCTGGGCCGCGTAGCGTTCGAGCGCCGTGACCCTGGACGAGATCGCATCCTGCGCTAGCTGCAAGGCCCGCTGATGCGGCTGGAGGACAGCATCCGTCAGCGGACCCATGCTGTCAGCGGTATTGAACTCGTGCTCCGTCCGCAACTCCGTGATGTCGCGCAAGGCCACCGCGATCTCCCACTCATGTCTGCGTAGCGTGCCTTCCGCCACGATGTCAGGCAGCCCGGCCTGTTGAAGGGCGGAACCGAGAACCGAGTCGATCGCGACCTGAGCACGGAGCAGAAGCTGCCGGCATGCGCGGTCCAGGGAGAAGGGCGCGACGATCTGGTGGCGGTGACGAACCTGATACGCCGGCTTGGCTGCGCCGACCGGGTCCCTGGCCAGGCTGTCGCGGACTATCCGCCGGCGCTTGCCCTCCGGCAAGTCCGGGTTAGCCACCGGCATGATGTCCCAGGAAGGATCGCTGTACATCAGCCCGCCTCTCCCATGCCCAAGTTTCGCACCTTCGCCCGGACGATCGCTACGCACGCTCAGTGCGGGACCCCCGGTTCTGGCGGCCGAGCACATGACAGGGCAATCTTGGGCTGTGTGCCAGATGCTCAGGAAGCTGTGTGCCGGATGTTCAAGAAAGGTGACGCGATGAGCGAGCTCAAGACCGAGGCCGAGCCGGCCGAGGCAGGCCTGGATCCGGGCCGGCTGCAGCGGATCGGCCGGCACTTCGCTCGCTACGTCGACGACGGCAGGCTGCCCGGCTGGCTGATCACGGTGAGCAGGTACGGCCGCCTGGCGTACGTGGCGGGCTACGGTTCCCGCGACGTCGAGGCCGGACTCCCGGCCGAGACGGACACGGTGTGGCGGCTGTACTCGATGACCAAACCGGTCACCTCGGTGGCGGCGATGATGCTGTACGAAGAGGGGAGATTCGAGCTCAACGATCCGGTCAGCTCGTTCATCCCGTCGTTCGCCGACGTCCGGGTCTACGCTGGCGGCTCGGACCTGCGGCCGGTCACCGTCCCGGCCACCGAGCCGGTGCGGATCTGGCACCTGCTCACCCATACCGCCGGCCTGACGTACGGGTTCCACCGGGTGCATCCGGTGGACGCCATGTACCGGGCCGCCGGGTTCGAATGGTCCGCGCCTCCCGGTGTGGACCTGGCGCGGGCGTGTGACATCTGGGCGGGTATCCCGCTGCTCTTCCAGCCCGGCACGGAGTGGAACTACTCGGTGGCGACCGACGTGCTCGGCCGGGTGGTCGAGGTCGTCAGCGGTCAGCGCCTGGATGAGTTCTTCGCGGCCAGGATCTTCCGCCCGCTCGGCATGAACGACACCGGTTACTACGCCACGGACACGCAGCTGCCCCGGCTGGCCGCGCTGTACACGCCCGGCAGCGGCGGCACCGCGGTCCGGCTCGACGCGCTGGGCGACGCCGTCCGCCGTCCGCCGACCCTGTTCGCCGGGGGTCACGGCCTGGTCTCGACCGCCGCGGACTATCACCGGTTCACCCAGCTGCTGCTGCCCCGCGCCGACAGCCCGGCCGGGGAACTGGACGGCACGCGGCTGCTGAGCCCGCGCACGGTCCGCTACATGACCCGCAATCACCTTCCCGGCGACCGTGACCTGGAGACGTTCGGCCGGCCGCTGTACGCGGAGTCCCCGTTCCGCGGGGTCGGCTTCGGACTCGGCTTCGCCGTCGTCCTCGACCCGGTGCCAGGTAAGGTGCTGTGTTCCGCGGGCGAGCTGTCGTGGGGCGGCGCGGCCAGCACCACGTTCTGGATCGACCCGGCGGAAGAGCTGACCGTGTCGTTCTTCACCCAGCTTCTGCCCTCCAGCGCGTACCCGATCCGCTCGGAGCTGCGCCAGCTTGTCTACCAGGCTCTGATTGATTAAGGCTTCGGCCCGGCCTGGTGCTGGCCGCGTCGGCGTCCCGGATGGACAGTGAGCAGGCCAGGGCGCACAGGCAGATCGCGGCGGCCGCCAGGAAGGCCACACGGTACGCGGTGAGGTTGGCCGCCGGGTGCCCGGCGACCAGGTGAACCGGTCCGACGAGCACGATCACCGTGGTCAGCACGGCCACGCCGACGGCCCCGCCCAGCTGCCGGATCGCGTTGAACATGGTCGATGCCCGGCCGGTCGCCTCGGGCGTGATGGTGGCGAAGGCCGCGGCCTGGACCGGGACGAACACCTGGGCCATGGACAGCCCGAGGGTGAGCATGAGCAGGCGGGGCCACCACAGGCTGGTGTGCGGTCCCAGCACGGCGAGCAGGCCGATGGAGGCCGCGGTGCCGGCCAGCCCGATGCTGATGTGCCGGCGGGGGCCGAGCCGCGGGTACAGCCACCGGCTGGCCAGCTGCGCGCCGCCCATGACGCCGAACGCCTCGGGGAACGTGCTCAGCCCGGAGCCGAGCGCGTTCAGGCCCCGGCCATTCTGGTAGTACAGCGAGATGGCGTACAGGGTGCCGAGGAAGGCCACCGAGGCCAGGACCATCACCCCGTTGCTGGACCGGAACAGCTGGTTCCCCAGCAGCCGCAGGTCCACCATGGGCGCGGCGGACCGCAGCTCCACGACCACCATGGCCGCCAGCAAGATCACCCCGGCGACAATCGTCGCGATGATCTCCGGCCGGTGCCAGCCCAGGTTGGGTCCCTCCGAGACGCCGTACATCAGCAGCCCGAGACCCAGCCCGGAGAGCAGGAAACCGGCCAGGTCGAACCGGCCGGGCTGCGCCTGAGGAGACCCATGCAGGAAGATCGCGCCGAAGGTGAGCGCCGCGACGCCGATCGGCACGTTGACGTAGAACACCCACCGCCAGGACACGTCGGTGACCAGCAGCCCGCCCAGGACCGGGCCAAGCGCCGGGGCCAGCGTCGTGGGCACGGTCAAGATAGCCGAGGCCCTGATCCGCTCCTCGGGAGGGAATGCGCGGAACAACATGGCCATCCCGACCGGAGCGAGCATGCCGCCGCCCGCTCCCTGCAGGATCCGGAAGGCGACCAGCTCACCGAGGCTGGACGCCAGCCCGCACGCCGCCGAGGCGACGGTGAACACCACGATGGCCGCGAGCAGGACCCGCTTGCCGCCGAAGCGGTCACCGAGCCAGCCGGACGCCGGGATGAACACGGCCAGGCTGACCAGGAAGGCAATCGAGATGCTGTCCACCGCGGTGGCGCTCACCTTGAAGTCACGGCCGATGGTCGGCAGCGCGACGTTCACAATCGTCGTATCCAGGATGCTCATGAACATCGCGGCGACGAAGACGACGCCGACCGCTACCTTCTGACTGATGCGCGCGGTCACAACTTTCCTCCCCCCGCGGCTCAGCCTGCGCGGCTCACGAAACCTGGCTACATCTGCCCGGTTACAAGCTCATCCAAACGCCGGGTATTCCGGCCCGAACCCAGCGCGCTCTGCTGCGCCGACTCGGCCGCACCGTCACCCATATGGGGCCGAACGGACATGCGTTGCTGCTCACATTGACCGTCAAGCGCCGTCCGGCCCGGAGAGCAGGTCCTTGAGCTCGGCGATGGTGATCACGTGTGCCTGGCGCGGGAAGATCTTCTCAGTGAGAAACTCGTGCACGCCGGGCTCGGGGTCGGCGCTGGCGTCCGCGAGGACCAGGACCTGGTAGTCACGGTCAGCGGCGTCGCGGACGGTAGACAGCACCACGCCGCTGGTGCTGATCCCGGCCAGGATGAGGTTGATGATGCCGCGGTCACGCAGCTGCTGGTCGAGGTCGGTGGTGGAGAAGGCGCCGACGCGGGTCTTGCGGACGATGATGTCGCCCGGTTCGGGGGCCACGGTGTCGTGGACGGCAGTGGCGGGGGAGTCGCTGTGCATCGCCGGCCCGGCCTTGGCCAGCAACGGCGCGAACCTGCTGTGCGCGGGCACCGCGTCGTAGTCCGCGTCCTCGAAGGCGACCCGGACGTAGCCGACGTGCCCGCCTTGGCCGCGGAGGATGGCGATGGCGTCCGCCGCGCGCGCCAGCAGGTCCTCGGCTCCGGGGAGGCGGCCGAGGATGCCGGCCTGATAGTCCATCACCAGCAGCGCGGTGCGCCGGGGGTCGAGGGCCGGGAGCGTCGGGGTCATGAGTTCTCCTTTAGCAGTGACTGGTTTGCCTGGGGCTGGTTTGCCTGGGGCTGGTTTGCGAGGACAGGCGGTCCGGCTGGCGCTAGAGCTTGCTGCGGACGGCGATCTGGTAGAGCTCTGGCAGTTTCTGCTCGGCCGCGCGGGCCGCGATACGCACGCCGATCCAGGCCAGGACCAGGCCGTACCCGGCGGCGCAGAGCACGAGCACGGGCATCCGGACCGCCGCCGGATCCGAGCGGGTAAGCACGGCGCCGAGCACGACCGGGACGACCGCCAGCACCGTGCCGAGCAGGCTGCCGAGGGTGCCGCCGAGCCCGTAGCCGGTGTAGCCGCTGGCGGCCCTGGGCGTGGGGCTGCCGACCCGCTTCTCCATCGGGTAGGGCACCGTGACGGTGAAGACGTTGCTCAGCGCCAGCCCCGCGCCGATCCCGGCGAGATCCACCGCCAGGCCCAGGAATCCGTCGGCCGGATGCCTGGCCACGGCGGCCAGGCCGAACGAGATCACCGCGAGCAGCGGCACCGCGATCATGCCGAGTGCGATGTCCTGGCCGGCGAAGTAGGCCCGCAGCGCGCGGCGTCCGGCCAGCGCCATCGCCTCCAGGCCGAAACCGGGTCCGCTCAGCCCCACCGCGTTGGCGTGCAAGGCGGCCATGAGCCCGGTCCCGAGGGCGGCGCTGCCGAGCAAGGCGAAGAGATAGTGCGGGGTCGTGACGCTGCTGACCGACGTGGCCATCATGACGACCGCGGTGATGCCCCAGTAGATTAGCGAGACGGGGTCGCGGCGCTGGTAAAGCCAGAACCGCGCGGCCGCGGTGCCGCGCAGGCCATAACGGCCGAACGGGAGCGCCGCACCGCGTACCGCCGATGACTGGGTGCTGGTATCGACGGTCACCAGGCCGCGGCTGAGCGATCTGATCCAGAGCCAGCCGAGCCCGACGATGACGGCCGCGAGCAGTGCCAGTCGCAGCAACGCGGTGCCGGGGTGCCCGGTCGAGGCGTCCTGGATCGCGTGCGCGGCCAGCCCCGGCGGGATCCAGCGCATCCACACGTCGACCCTGGCGAAGCTGGCCGGGGTCAGCTTGCCCTCGGCGGTCAGCTTCGGCACCACCTGGGTGAACACCTCGTACAGGGCGAAGAGCGGCAGGATCAGGAAGGCGGCCAGGTCCTTGCCGCGCCGGGAGCGCAGCAGCCCGGCCAGGCCCGCGGTCACGAACCGGGCCAGCGTGATGCAGAACAGCACCTCAAGTGAGACCGCGAGCAGCGCGATGACCAGGCCGGGTCCGCCGCGGGCCAGCCCGACGGTCACCCCGAGCAGGCCGATCAGGTTGGCCAGCGGCCAGGCCCCGGTGGCCGAGGCGGCCAGCAGCCCCACGGCGAGCGGGCGGGTGCGCAGCGGGTAAAGGGCCAGCGTGGCGGGGTCCAGGGTGCCGTCAAGGCCGAAGGCGACCAGCGGCAGGATCAGCCAGCCGAACGCGAACAAGGTGAAGGTGACCGTGGTCAGGTCGACCGAGGCGCCCTGGCCCCGCAGCGCGGCGAGCCCGGCGAAGGTGCCGGCCGCGACCAGGCCGGCGAAGATCATGCTTACGATGAAGCCGACCTTGGCTTGCGCGGACGAGCGCAGCGCGTTGCGCAGCAAGCGCAGTTTCAGCTGGACGAGGAGCCGAGCCACGACAGTCCCTCCCCGCCGTCCGCTCGCGAACCGACCAGCTCGATGAACGCCTGCTGCAAGGTCTTGCCGCCGCGCACCTCGTCGGTGGTACCTGTGGCCACGATCCGGCCCTGGGCGATGACCGAGACGTGGTCGCAGACCTGCTCGACCAGCTCCATGACGTGGCTGGAGAACAGCACGG
>OCTA010003297.1_pt1 | contig 14340 bp, 17 predicted proteins | sample 1538991 | NCBI WGS metagenome assembly OCTA01 (sample SAMEA3539302, study PRJEB22396) | soil metagenome | biome: tundra; feature: field; material: soil | place: USA | collected 2010-05 | depth 0.15 m
CCTGGATAACCCGGTTCCAATCGTTGCTCGAATGAATGCAAGGAATTCCAAGACTCTTGAGATAGAAGCGGCGCCCTTCAAGGGAGTTACTGAACAGCCTGAGGAAAAGGCCCGGTCCGGCTAACCCAGCCTACCCCACCAGCTCCAAAGCCCGTATCGTCTCCTTGCGGACCGTGAGCCGCTCGACCAACTCCGTCCGCACCTCGTAGCCGCGACCGGGACTATCCGGAATCGCGATCTCGCCCGCCGCAGAAACGAAAATCTCCGGCTCAACGATATCCTCATGCCAATAGCGCGCCGATGCGGACACATCGCCGGGCAGCGTGAAGTTTTCCAGGGTTGAGAGCGCGATGTTGTGTGACCGTCCCACGCCCGATTCCAGCATCCCGCCGCACCACACCGGAATGCCCCGCTCCTGGGCCGCATTGTGGACCGCGATCGCCTCGGAGAAGCCGCCCACGCGGCCCAGCTTGATGTTGATGATCCGGCAGGACTCCATCTCGATGGCCGCCAGAGCGTCGCGGCGATTGTGGATCGATTCGTCCAGGCAGATCGGCGTCTGCAACCGCTTTTGCAGCATCGAGTGGTAGTAGAAGTCGTCGTGCCACAATGGCTGCTCGATCATCAGCAGGTCGAAAGCGTCAAATGCAGTCAGGTGGTCGGCGTCCCTGAGCCTGTAAGCCGAGTTGGCGTCACAGCTGAGCGTGATGCCCGGCCACCGGCTCCGCACCCGCTCGAAAACCTCCACGTCCCAGCCCGGTTTGCACTTCAGCTTGATGCGCTGGTATCCGGCCGCCAACTCCTTCTCAATCACCGCCAGCAGCTCGGGAATTGAAGACTGAATGCCCAGCGACACACCGCACGGAATCACTTCCCGGACCCCGCCGATCAGCCGGGAGAGCGAAATCCCCTCGCGCTGCGCCTCAAGATCCCAAATCGCGTTTTCCAGCGTCGCCTTGGCCATGCGATTGGCGCGTACCTGGCGGAAGATCCGCGGGCATTCCCCACCATGTTCAGGCGCCTCCGAGGCCAGCATTGGCCCCAGTTCATTGACGATCGCAGCCCAAGCACTATCAGTCGACTCCCCCGAGAAGAACGGCCGCTCGCCCGCCGTACACTCGCCCCAGCCGGTCAAACCTTCCGACTTGATCTCAGCCAGAAGAATCCTCCGATTGCGGGTCACGCCAAAACTGGTTTCAAAGGGGCGCACCAAGGACATATGCAGTTCGCGCAGGATAATCGCATCGATTCTCATAAGTTTTCAGGTTCCTTGGGAAATCAGTCCAGCTTCGGCCGGGTAGGGGAACCCAGTTCGAAGACTCCATTTCCTTCCGCATCCAGGGAGAAACCAAGTACGGCCAATCCCTGGGAAAATGCCTGTTGAAACTTCAGGCGGTTCTCCGATTGAACGGCGAGGGCTCGTTCCCGGCCAGCTTCAGTAGCCTTCCACTGATAGATGGAGGCCGGGATCTGAATACGAACCTGAATTTGTTCCTCGATCACCAGCGCAACCGCCGGGCGTCCCTCAAGAATTGCCTTCACTCTGGGCGAATCAAGCTGCCACTCCGCCAATAAACGGTCTGTGGGCAGCCCACCTTGCAGTTGAGATGAGGATACACCATAGAAATTCACCCGGTAATCGCAAACTATCGCTCCCAGCTTGTGGATATTGAGAAAAGCGTTCTTGATTTCCAGCGGATCGAAGGTCCACTCCATCCGCCGTATACCTCGCGCAAGCGCTTCCCGTCGCTGTTCCTGCTTGAGTTGCGTGCCCAAGCCGCGGTTGCGGTACCCCTCTTTGACCGCCAGCATGTGTGAGTGCAAGTAAGCCTGCGGTTCGCCCCGCCCCGTCTTCCACCCCAGCGACGAAGTGGGCGCCGGGGTACCCTCCAGGGTCGGGGCATCGCCGTGGACCCCTGTCTTCACGCCCGGCAAAGCCAGAGCGAAACCTACCAGCGATCTCGCCCCTCCCTCATCTGTTGCGCCGGAAATCTCCGAATCGAAGGCGCCGATCGCCTGGCCGCCGATCTTCTGCGCCACAAGAAACGCCCTGCGGGGAATCACGTCGGCTTCGTCATAGCCCCAGGTTTCGACCTGGAGCCGCACGCATGCCTCCAGTTCCTCAAACCCCGTGCAGGCTCGAATCTCAATCATCTCTGCGCCTCTGGCTGGGAATCCGTGGCGGTTGCGGCCAGCTTCCGCTTCGCCCCCGCCCACAACTCTTCCAACTCAGGCGCGGAGAGTTCTTCTAACGGCCGATCCGCAGCCAACTCCATCTCGCGGAACCTTTGCCGAAAGCGCCGGTTGCAGCCCCGCAACGCCATCTCGGCATCCACGCCCAGATGCCGGCCCAGGTTGACCGCGGTAAACAGCAGGTCGCCCAGCTCCGCCTCCACCGCCGGCTTGCGGGCCGGGTCCTCCGATGCGGCTTCGGCCTCCAATTCCGCCGTCTCCTCGACCAGCTTGGGCAGCAGATCGCGCCAGTCGGGCCAATCGAACCCGGACTTGCGCGCCTTGGCCCCCAGCTTGGCAGCCTCAGCCAGTGCAGGCATCGCCCGTTGCACGCTGTCCAGTCGCGACGCCGGGAGCCTCTGCGCCGAAGGCGCGTCTGCTGCATGCAATGCCTTCTCGGCGGCCTTGATTTCATCCCAGTTCCGCAGCACCGCTGCCGAAGAACCCGCCGCCGCATCGGAATTGACCTCCGCCCGGTTCCCCGCCGCCCGCGAAGCCTCATCGCCAAACACGTGGGGATGCCGCCGCACCAGCTTGCGGTTCAGATGGTCGAGTACATCGGCAATGGTGAAATGGCCCTCGTTGGCGGCCATCTCCGCATAAAACAGCACCTGCAGCAGCAGATCGCCCAGCTCCTCGGCCAGGTGCGGAAAATCGCGGCGTTCAATGGCATCGAAGACCTCGTAGGTCTCTTCCAGCGTATATTTTCGGATCGAATCGAAGGACTGTTCGCGGTCCCAGGGGCACCCATCGGGAGCCCGCAACCGCGCCATGATGCTCACTGACTGCTCAAACAGCGCCGCCGCCCGCGCCGGTTCGGTTGCGGTGGGCGGCGCGGAAACCTGTGCGTTGGAGCTTTCAGGCGGAAGGTCCATGCCCCTCCAGTCTACCCCGCGCAGGAGCGGCTGCGATGGTCACCATGCCGGTCGTTCCAAAGATGTTGGGTGCCCCATCCTTTTCGCGTTTGTTGCGAAAAGGGTGGGAAACCACGAACCTCAACCGGGTTCCGTCCATTGGGAGCCGTATACTCAACTTCGCGCATGATTCGCATCATTGGAACGATCTTTGCGGGCCTTCTAGGGCTGGCCTTTGGCAGCTTCCTGAACGTATGCCTGAGCCGCTGGCCCATGGGCGAGAGCGTCGTCACGCCCCGCTCCCACTGCCGCAGTTGCAGCCGCACGCTCACCTGGTGGGAGAATATCCCGCTCGCAAGCTGGCTAGCCCTCCGTGGCCGCTGCCGCACTTGCCGCGCCTGGATCGGCTGGCGTTATCCGCTGGTTGAGCTGGCAGTGGGGGTGCTGTGGGCGTACGTTGCGTCAGGACCGTACCCAGACGTACCTGGGGATCACATACCCTTGTCGCTTCTCCTCTACGTTTTTGCAGGGAGAATCCTGACACTGATCCTCATCTGGTTGCTAGTGGCCTTGGCGATGCTTGATGCGGAACACTTGTGGCTGCCTAACTTCTTGACTTTTCCTGGCATTGCCATTGGTCTCGCCAGCGCAGTTCTTGATCCCTTTCTCCTTGTAAAACTTGACTCCCTCACTGGACTGCCGTTAACAGAGGGAATGGAAGGGATGAGACTTGGTCTTTGGACTCCTGGCATTGTCCGGCTCGCCGCCATCCTCGCCGCCGCCGCCCTAATCCTGCTCATCCGCTGGGTCTATTGGCTCTTCCGCCACCGTGAGGGCATCGGCCTCGGAGACGCCAAGCTCATGGCCCTGCTGGCCGCCTGGCTCGGCCTGCCCGGCGCCCTGCTAGCCTTTGGCCTGGGAGTCGTGCTCGGAGCATTGGTTGCCGTCATTCTCCTGGCAATCCCCGCTGCACCAACCAACAGAAACGGCTGGGCGCTCAAAAAGCTGCCCCTGGGCACATTTCTCTGCATCGGCGGCGTGGTAAGCGCCTTGTGGGGGCAGCCAATCATCGCCGCCTATCTCCACTGGGCAGGATTCTAGTTGTTTTGAAAGAGCGCGGCTTTACTGGCTGCGGAAGAAGAGCAATACGGGGCGAATTCCCCCCCCAAAGCATACCTCAGGGGCTGAAGCCCACGTTGACTTTGCAGCATTTACGGCACGACTGAAGTCGTGCCCTGACACAGGCCCGTAGATTTTCTACGGACTGAGAATCGCTTACGTTTTGGGGCTTTTATGGCGCGGCTGAAGCCGCGCCCTTTCAAAACAATAGCTCTCCGCGCACCATGCTTGACCCTACTTCGCCGTCCCCACCGCTGGCTGTCCGGTCGAAGGGCTCTTGGCATTCGCAATCTCAGGTTCTTTCAGCGCCTTCCGCGCCTCCTTGCCATGCGGCCCTTCCGGATCGTAGTCAAGCAGCTTCAAATAGTGCGCACGCGCCTCCGCAAAGTTTCCCAGGTGGTGCTCGGTCTCGGCCAGTCCCCAATAAACCTCCGGATTTTCCGGATCCAGAACCATCGCCGACTCGAAGCGCGACTGCGCCGCCTTCCAGTTTTTCGTCTGAAGGTAATACTTCCCCACGTCGATGTCGCTGGAAGCCGCCTCCTTGTGCGTAGGCTCCTTGACTGTGAGCTTTCTCTTCTTGTCCGGCTGATCGTCGTCCGGCTTGGGCAGCAGTTTGTCCAGGCCTGCCATGCTTGAGCTCGAGTCCTGTTCCTGCCCGCTGCCGGTGGCCGGCGCAGGGTCGTCGGGACTCCGGACAGGGTCCAGATCCTCGCCCGGCAGTGCAACTCGCCCGCTATCCGCCCCGCTGCCCGGCGCATTGTTCGCGCCGTTGTCGGTCCCGTCCGGCAAAACCGCAGTTCCCTTCGAGGGCAGCACCGGAACTGTACTTGTATCCTCAGGAAACGAATTGGACCCGGACGGCGAACCGGCTCCAGACTGAGATGCTCCGGCCGGCTTTTGTCCGTCGCCAGTTGACTTGTTCTGGCCCGATCCAGCCGCATCCCCGCCCGCAGGATTCTGCGCATGAGCCCTCGGCCCAGCCGCCATGCAGCCCACCAAGCAGCCCGCCAAAACCAGCGCAATCGAAAAGCCCCGTCTCATTTCGTTTCCCTCAGACCGTCAATGGCCCCATCAATGTTAGGATGCGGACCATACAGACTAATCTTTGCCCAAAGAAAGCATCGCACACTCGCATGGGACTCATCATCCGCTCCTCCGCCATCCACGCCGCCGGCTGCTACACCACCACCCCCATCCGCAAGGGCGCGCGCGTGGCCGAATACACCGGCCGGCGCCTGAGCAAAGAGGAGGCCGACGCCTGCTACCAGGACTCGCCCGTCACCTATCTCTTTGGACTCGGCGACGGCTCCATCGTCATCGACGGCCACTGCACCGCCATGTTCATCAACCACAGTTGCGACGCCAACTGCGAAACCAGCGAAGTGCGCGGCCGCGTCTGGATCAAGGCCATCAAGAACATCCCCGCCGGCGAGGAGATCACCTACGACTACTGCCTCTACGACGGCGGTGACGACGAGGCCCTCTGCAACTGCGGCGCGGCGAAGTGCAGGGGCACCATGTACTCGAAGGAAGAAATTCGCCGGCGCAAGGCCGCCGCGAAAAAGGCCGCGCTGAAGGCTGTGAAGAAGGCCTTCAAAAGGAAGCTCGCCAAGCGCTTGCGTTGAAGAATCATATACCTATTCTTCCGGCGTTGAGAGTTGGAAGGCTCCGGCTTACGCGGCAGACTCGCTTGCGGTGGATTCCATGCTTGCCCGCTGCTTTGCAGGGGTCGAGGCGATGAGGATCGCCACAACGGTCAGGAGATAGGCGGCTGCGACCGTGAAGGGAAGTAGGGTGAAGCGCGTCGAAGGCCACCAGTTCCAGAGCACAAAGCAGGCGATGGCGCGGACAACGGCATGGGTAACGTAGATGCCAGTGCGCGCATAGTGCCAGCCGATGACCGGCCAGTGAAGCGACAGGCCGATGGCCAGCACCAAGGGAACCAGTTGCGGGTAGGTCCAGAAGGCCGCGATGGCGATAGGCCAGAAGAGCAGCATGGATGCGAAGGTGGGCATCAGGACATCCAGGGCCGCCGACTTGTCTTTCATGAAGTCGATCTTGAAGATGCGGGCGTAGAGCAGGGCCAGTGGAAAAAGCAGTCCGCTGGTGTAAAAGGTGAGAAGTATCCACGCGTTGGGGTTATGCACGAAGTAGCCCATGACGCCCAGGCCAGCCCACCAGGTTGCTCCGGCGAGCGGGATTGGATACCCGCCTCTGAGCCGGAAGAAGGCAGCCTCGCGGTCGGCAAAGAGCAGTTTCTTCAGTTCAAGGGAATCGATCATTGCGCGATTTTAGCAAGAGGACTCTCTCTTGGCCAAGGAATCCACTACGGAGACCTGTCAGGCAAGGGCCGAATCTCCATCCGTGGTTTTCCGGCACGGGATTCACGGAAGAGATCCGCCGGACGCGCAGTCGCCTGGAACGATACAATCGCCATGAGCGGCCCGCAACTTTGGGCAGCCTCAAGGAGCGGGTCCAACCATGGGTTATCAGGTTCTAGCCAGGAAATACCGTCCGCAGCGATTTGCCGACGTGGCAGGCCAGGACCACGTCACCCGCACCCTGATGAATGCGCTTGCCCAGAACCGCATTGCGCACGGGTACATCTTCAGCGGCCATCGTGGCATCGGCAAGACGACCATCGCCCGCATCGTGGCCATGGCCCTCAACTGCCGGACAGAGATCGGGACGGCGGAGCGGCCCACGCCGGAGCCCTGCGGCGTGTGCGACTCCTGCACCGAGGTCCGCCAGGGCAACGCCGTGGACGTGATCGAGATTGACGCGGCCACCAACCGCGGCATCGACGAGATTCGCGAACTGCGCGACGCCGCGCGCTATGCCCCGGCCCGCGACCGCTACAAGATCTATATCCTCGACGAAGCCCACCAGATCACCGAGGCGGCCTTCAACGCCCTCCTCAAGACCCTCGAAGAGCCCCCGGCGCACGTCATTTTCATGATGGCCACCACCGAGCCGGAAAACATTCCCCAGACCATCCGCTCCCGCTGCCAGCACTTCAGCTTTCACGCCGTCAAGTTCGACGACATTCTGGCCCAGTTGAAGATGATCGCCGACAAGGAGCAGGTCGAGGCCGAGGACACCGCGCTCGCTCTGCTGGCCGAAGCCGGTGACGGCTCGATGCGCGACGCGCTCTCCATCATGGACCAGGCCATCGCCTCTGCGCCGATTGAGGCTGGCCGCCCTGTGCTCTCCGCCGTGCAGATTCGCGAGCTGATGGGCTCAGTGCCCAACGCCGTCTTCGAACGCCTACTTGAAGCGGTCGCCGCCGGCCAGAGCGCCGAGCTGATGGAGCAGTTGAACCTGCTTGTGAATGCCGGCCACAGCCCCTCGTCCCTCGCCCGTCAAATGGTCCGTTACCTGCGCAATACGCTCATGGCCAAGCTGGGCGGCGAACAGACTGAACTGCTCCAGATCTCCGGCGATGAGCGCGCTCGCGCCGTCCGCACCGCTCTGCTCTTCACCGAGGAGGAGCTGACCCGCAATCTGCAGATTGTCCTGCGCACCTTCGACGACCTGAACTATCGCCAGGAGCAGCGCTTCCACCTTGAGCTGGGCCTGCTGAAACTGATCCATGCGCAGCGGTTACTGCCCCTCGAAGAACTGCTGAGCGGCGTGGCCGTCGGCAATTCTGGCGTCCGCGCCGCCGCTCCACCCAGCGCTCCCCGTTCGTCGCCAGCCCCATCGCGCCCAGCCCCAACCCCTGCTGCCGCGCCGTCCATCTCCCCTTTTGGGTCGGTAGGCGGTAGTTGGAGCTCAGGCCCTTCAAACTTTGGACCAAAGTTGGATGCGGGCCTCAAGCCGGAATCCTCTGGCGGTCCCGTTGCCACGATGGAACTTCCATCGTCTATTCCGGCACCTGCAATCGCCGCCGAAGCCGCAACCAGTCCATTCCGAGGCAGCACACCCCTCCCTGCCGCCAGAAGCCTCGCAACCGGATACGGCTCGACCGCCGCGCTCACCGAAGGCGCGTTGGCCAAAGCCCCTGAAGCCGCCACGCCTTCCTCCGGCGCTCCCAGCATGGAGGCCCTGCGCCACGCCATCGGCTCCGCTCTGGTCGATGCCGGGCACAGCTCAGCCGCACAGTTGCTGGGCTCCGGCGCATGGACCCTCGATGGGGCCAACCTGCGCATCGAAGTGCCCGGAATGGGCAAAAAAATGTTGGCCTTGACGGTGAATGCCGCTGCGGAGAAGATCATTCGCCAGGAGCTCCAACGGCTTGGCGCGCCTACCCGCTTTCTGGTCGTCCCCGACGATCGAAGCACGGGCACGGCTCAGGCAGCGGCGCCAATGACTGCTATGGCCGCACCGCTGGCCGGCAGCATTCAGGAGGCTGCGCTCAGCAATCCCTTGGTCCAGCGGGCGCAGGAGATATTCAAGGCCGAGGTTCGTAGCGTAGTCGATCTCCGCCAAAAGTGATTTTCAACACGAAAAACTGTATGCTCCAACCAAGAAAGAACTATGATTAACCCGCTCAAAATCCCGGAGATGCTTTCCCAGGTCAACCAGTTGCAGGAGGAAGTCCAACGCAAGCTGGCTGAGACCGTAGTCGAGGCAAGCAGCGGCGGCGGAGCCGTCACCGCCACCATGAACGGCAAGAAACAGCTCCTCAAGCTGCGTATCGACCCGTCTGCGGTGATTAGCCTCGGCAGCGGCCAGCCGGATGTGGAGATGCTCGAGGATCTCGTGGTGGCCGCCGTCAACGAAGCCGGACGCAAGGCCGATGATGCCATGCAATCGAGCATGAAGGGGATGCTGGGCGGTCTCAAACTTCCCGGCCTGGACTGATTTTCATTCCCAGCAGGGCGCAGTCCGAATCTGAAATCGGAGACTCGATCGCTTGAGATTGCGGCAATCTCTATGCCAGCAGGTAGCTAATGCCGTGTTCGTCCAATAACTGGCGATGTTCAGGGGCAAGGCCGCTGTCGGAGATAATCTGATCGAGTTCGGCGAGATCGGCAACGTGGATCATCGCATTTCTGCCGAATTTCGTGTGGTCCGCCACGATGACAACACGCTGTGCACACTTCATCATGGCGCGAATCGACTCAACCACAAGAGAGCTCGTGTCGCTAAGACCATCGCCAGTAATGCCGCGGATTCCCAGGATGGCCACGTCGGCTGAAACGCTGTGGAGCATGCGTTCGCAGATTGGGCCAAACTGAATGCCGAGGTGAGGATAGAGATATCCGCCGGTCAAAGTGACCTCGGTCTGCCTGCACTCCCAAAATATTTGGGCAACCGGGATCGAGTTGGTGATGATCTGAATAGGGCGGCAAAGAAGACATCTGGCGACTTCGGCCACAGTCGATCCGCCCCCCAGGATGATGGTTTGCCCATCCTGAATCAGATCAGCCGCAGCCCGCCCGATCAGTATCTTTTCTTCCTGGCAACTTACGGACAGCCGTTTGAAGTCGAGCGCCTCCTCGCGAGAGGAGGTAGACATGGCGCCCCCGTGAACGCGCCGGATGTTGCGGCTGCGTTCCAGCTCAATCAAGTCTCGGCGAACCGTTGCCCTGGAAACATCAAGTCCGGTACACAAATCCTCAAGGCTGACGAAGTCCTGCCGTGACAAGGATTCCTGGATATATCTGAGCCGCTCGACTTGGTTCATAGTGAGAAACGTTCCATTGGACATTCACCTGAGAGTTCTGGATGCCGGTGCAAGAATCGCAAAGCATTCACTTGCCGCCCATCGCTCCCATCACCGCATCCGTGACCGACTTCACCAGAGCCTCGAGATCCGCCTTCGGGGGTCTGCCCGTGTTGCCGTCGCATGGTCTCGGGTCGAGTGCGATCGAGCCCGGCACCTCAAGGTCGGACAGTTGGCACTCTTTCATCTGTGAAGTATCGAAGCGGATGTCGGGCAGTCCCAGCTTCTTCTTGATGGCCAGCAGGTCGGCGCCTTTCTGTTCCGATATGTAGGAAATCGGCACGCCCAGTTGCGAAGCCAGCATCAAGGTCCAGCAGTAGGTCTCAAGCACTTCGGCGTACCACTCGGCGTGGGTGACCGTGTCTGCCCAGCAAATAATTCCGTGATTGGCCAGAAGCACCGTGTTGTGTTGCTTGACGAATGGCAATACGGTCTGGGCAAACGCGGCCGTCCCCGGCGTTTCGTAAGGCGAGATTGCAACCTTGCCAATGAACACTTCAAACTCCGGGATGACCAGGTTCGGCGGCACCTTTCCCGTGATCGCATAGGCGGTAGCATGAGGTGGATGACAGTGGACGCAGGACTTCGCCTCTGGCACCGCTTTGTAGATCTCAAGGTGCAGGAAGATTTCGCTGGTGCGCGGCTTGGTTCCCGCAACCTGATTTCCTTCGAGATCCACAAGGCTCAGATCCTCGGGCGTCAAGTCGTACTTGCTCACCAACGTCGGCGTGCAAATGACCTCATTGGGGCCTATCCGATAGGAAATGTTGCCCCCGTTGCCGTCTACAAACTGGCGCATCCAGAGCTTGCGCCCCACGGCGCATATCTCCTTTTTGATCGCTTCGGCTTCAGGCGTAAAAAACAACTTTGGATTCGCGGCGCTCCGGCTCTTTGCCGCACCGCCGTTGCCGTAGGCGCTTGAAGCAGGCGCCGCGCCAGATTCCTTCTGAACGGCCTGCGCCGCGGCCCCCCCCTTTCCGTTGGCCACGAGAGCTATGTTGTGTTGGGCCAGGAAGTCGCGCGCCGAAGGGGTCACGACGCAGTTCTCACAGATCAATACACGGCTTGCGCCTGCCGCAAGGGCACTCTGCGCGTCGCGCATCGCCACCAGCTTCTTGCCTGAAATATCAATGCTCTTCTCTTCGTTCTTCACTTACCCACCTCAGATCTTCAAAAAAACTGCCTACGACTGGATGTTGATTGAATCCACAATCAAGGAACAATACGCATCCACCGGCACGGCGTTGGGCCAGAATGGATTCGCTGCCTCGCGGCCTTCGGTAAACGCCACCATCTGCTCCTTGGCGGCTCCGAGCGCATCGATGGCAACCAGAGACTTGCCGCCGCCCAATCCATTGCCGGCGCGCAGGTTCTCCATCGTAACCGGCTCCAGGATGACGAGCGTCTTGCCGCGAAACGCCGCCACAGCCGAATTGAGAACGACGTGGCCCCGAACAATGCCCAGTCTCATGCGTGACTCCTCCTCGCACTTCCGCGAGTTTGCATCTGGTCCACAATTCCCACTACAACCATGCGAGCAGGCGTTGTGTTGCCGAGCCTGGCCCGCGCGATATCGCCATCCGTGGAAACCAGGACCGTCGAGCCGTTTCCCGCGCCCAGCCAGTCGATGATCACGATCGGCTCCAATCCCGCGCTGCCGTCGGCTTCAAGCCGTTGCGCAATCAAAAACCGGCAGCCGGCCAAAGTCGGATGCTTCACTGCCGCAACTACGGTACCCTCAATGCGCGCCAGAAACATGGTTATACGATCCGCAATGCATTGCCGATGACCATCTGCCGCTCGCGTGTAAATGTGAGCGGTGTCGTGATGCCTTCGCCGGTCGGGGTGGCAATGCTGTGACTGAAATATCCCGGACCGCCAACGCCCAGCGATGCCAGCGACGCGGCGTTATGGACGAACAGAGTGGTATTCATGGCGCGCGCCATGCGCGTTGCGGTCTCTAGGTCTTGCGTGTGAATGATGGCCGTGTGCCGGTAGCCGTGTTCAGCCTTTACCGACGCCGCGATCGCCGCGTCCACATCTCGCACGCGCACTACCGGAACGAAAGGCATCATCTGTTCTTCCACCACGAAGGGATGATCCTCATCCGTTTCTCCAAAGAGAAGCTGCGTGTTTGCCGGCACGCGCACGCCCGCTGCTGCTGCCAGGACCGCGACATCCTTGCCGACGAATGCCTTGTTGACATGCGCTCTTGCGCAGCCCCCACCCCCGCCTTCAAAGGTGAAAGCAGCGATTGCGAGTTTTTCGATGGCGGCGGAATCCAACTGGTATGCGCCTGCGCGGCGCATGGCGTCAATGAATTTATCGGCGACCGGCGCCACAACGAAGATTTCCTTTTCGCCGATGCAGAGCAGGTTGTTGTCAAAGGCTGCGCCCGCGATGATGCACTCCGCGGCGCGATCCAGATCGGCGGTTTCGTCCACCACTACAGGAGGATTGCCCGGCCCCGCCGCAATCACGCGCTTGCCGGACTTGCTCGCAGCCTTCACAACGACAGGGCCTCCGGTTACGCACAGCAGCGCGATTTTGGGGTGATTGAATATCTGCTCGGCGGCCTCGATGCTGGGCTCGCGAATGGTGGTGAGAACGTTGGCAACGCCAAGCTCACGCTCGATTTCGCGGTTGAACAGTTGCAGCGCGTATTGCGCCACCTTGGCAGCCGATGGGTGCGGCCCGAAGACCGCAGTGTTCCCAGCGGCAAGAATATTGATGGCGTTGGCTGCCATGGTCGGCACCGAATGGGTAACCGGCAGCATCATCCCTATGACGCCCCAGGGCGCCCGTTCGATGATGCACAATCCGGTGCTATCGCTGCGGGCGTGGCTGCCGTCGCTGCGCATGGCTTCAACGCCCTGCACAAGGCGCATGTTCGTCAGCTTCAGTATCTTGTGGTCGAGACGGCCGACTTTGCTCTCCTCGAGCTCCATGCGGCCCAGTTCCTCACGGCGATCCATGCAGATTCGGCTGACAATATCGATCATGCGCCCGCGATCTTCAAGGCTCATCTCCGCAACCTTTTTCTGCGCCTCGAAGGCCGCGTTGACGGCCTCGTCCACGGTCGAGAAAACTCCGTCGCGCGGAGCGGCGGCCTTCATGCCTGAAGCGGCGGACGCAAGCGGCTGTTGCATCTGGACGCGAAGTCTGGCAACAACTTCTCTTGCGATCTCCGCAATCACCTGTTCCTGAATCTGCATTTAAGGCTTCTCCAATACTTTGCCTTCGACCTCGACGGCATCGACGATGCCAACGATCACAGCGTCTACCGGCGCATCTTTGGTTGTCGGCGTCAACCGAGCCGAACTGCCCTGCGTGAACAACACGCACTCGCCCACTCCCGCTCCTACGCTGTCCACTGCAACCACGGAACTGCCCGAGATTTGCAACTTGCCGTCCCTGCTGACGTACGGCTGGATCAGGAGCAGCTTCATCCCCAGGAACTTCTCGTTCTTCTGGGTAGCGACAACATTGCCGATGACTTTCGCTATGAACATGCCGGCTCACCTCGTGCGCCACGGCAGAGGAACCTCTGCCGCTTGCGATTATTTTGGCAATACGGTTCCGAGATTGCCGTGCGGCCGTGCGATCACATGCACGCTTTGCACTTCACCCACGGCGCGGGCAGCGCTGGCCCCGGCATCCACCGCGGCGCGCACCGAGCCCACGTCTCCCTGAACAAACACCGAGCACAGACCGCTGCCGATCTTGTTCCAGCCTACGAATTCCACGCTGGCCGCCTTCAGCATTGCGTCTGTAGCCTGGACCAGTGCGACCAGGCCCTTCGTCTCGATCATTCCAATCGCTTCATTGGCCATTTGCATTCTCCCCATTCCGTATTACTTCAACAGGCTATCGACAAGCGCATCGTGCGGACGCGCAATCACATGCGACGACACAAGTTCGCCCACAACCTTCGCCGCGGCCGCACCGGCGTCTACCGCCGCGCGCACGCTGCCTACATCGCCGCGGACAATTGCGGTGACATATCCGCCGCCGATCTGCACGGTTTTTACCAGTTCTACGCTGGCGGCTTTCACCATCGCGTCACATGCCTCGACGAGTCCGACGAGGCCCTTCGTTTCGATCAATCCGATTGCTTCACTCATCTGGTCTCCTCTGCCTGCTAGGCCCCGGCAGCTTTCTTGGGCGCAGTCTTCTTGTCCTGCTGGACAAAAGACGGCAGTTCGTCGTGGGGGCGGGAGATCACCTGAACGCTGACCACCTCGCCGATTCTGGATGCCGCTTCAGCGCCCGCGTCAGTGGCAGCTTTGACCGCGGCCACGTCTCCTTCCACGAAGGCGGTCACCAGTCCAGAACCCACGGACTGCCAGCCGGCGAACGACACGTTTGCTGACTTGAGCATGGCATCGGTCGCTTCAAACAGCGCCACCAGGCCCTTCGTCTCAATCATTCCAAGCGCTTGCTTCATCGCTTCCTCTCTTC
>OCTA010003299.1_pt1 | contig 14332 bp, 16 predicted proteins | sample 1538991 | NCBI WGS metagenome assembly OCTA01 (sample SAMEA3539302, study PRJEB22396) | soil metagenome | biome: tundra; feature: field; material: soil | place: USA | collected 2010-05 | depth 0.15 m
CCCTTCCTACCGTCCGCCCTTCGAGGTCTCGGATCTTGGCGTCGCGGTCGGGATCGTCCGGGGCGATGCCAAGCTCCCGAAGCGCTTGGCGACGGCGCTCCAATGCCGCGAGGACCTCGGCACCGAACCCCTTGGTCGCCAGACGCGCCGCATCGAGAGTGTCGAGCCAGACGGGCCCCCGGCGCCCGACCTGCGCGTCCAGCGCGAGCGGCAGCGCTTCAAGGGAAACACGGTAGCGAGCGGGCACCTCGCGGTGTCGCTTCTCGAGCTGCTCGAGCAAGTCGGAAGGAACGATCCACTGGCGCGGCGGCGCGGAGGTCACCAGGCCAAGGCGTTCGAGCTCGCGCAGGCGGCGAACCGCAAATCGAGCCGCGTCCCGCCGGTCGGCGTCGTCCGCGAGCTCGTAGACGCCGCGGTGGGCGGCGGCGACCTCGGCGAGCTGTCGATCGACCGGCTGCACGGCCGGCTCACGCTGGGTCCCGAGCGAGACCAGATCTCCAACGCGCAGGGCGTCGGCCGCGCGCGCGGCGACGGTCACGTGGTAGGCATCGCCCCGCGGCGTCTCGATCACGGCGTAGAACGTGCGACCGTTGAGCTCATCGCCCAGGCCCTTGCGGACAACGCGCCCGACGAGCGTGTGCGGCTCGACGCCGCCCTGGCCATTCGGGAGCCCCTGGCCAGGGCGGACCACGTGGAAGCGCTCTGCGTCGCCGCCGTGCAGGGCGCGGTGCATCTGCTTGAGGATGTCGCCTCGCTCCCGAGCTCGCGCAAGCGCCGTGGCCAGTCTTCGGCCAGCACCCAGCCGCCCGGCGCGACCTTCTCGGCGAGGCCAAGACTCTCGAGCTGCTTGAGTCGTCTGACCAGGAGCGCCGGCTCCGGCGCTCCGCGTCGCTCGACGAGCGACCCGGCCTCGACCCGACGTTCGGTCGCCGCGTGCTCGATCTCGCGGTCGAGCGAGGTGAAACGCTCCTGGGTGACCTCCCGCTCGCGCGTCCGCTGAATCTCGTTCTCGAGCCGAGGCCCCAAGCGCTCGGTCGCCAGCTCCTGGGCGCTCCATCGAAGGCCTCGGGCGATGTAGGCGCGGGCGATGCGCAATGGCCGGCCCTCGCGGCAGACGCCGCGGACGATGACGTGCGCATGCGGGTGCTCGGTGTCGTGGTGGTTGACCGCCGCCCACTCGATGGAGCGTCCGAGGTCGCACTCGACGCGCTTCATCAGGTCCCGGACGTAGCCCGTGAGGTCGAGGTCGCGAGCGTCCTCCGGCGAGATGATGAACCGGAACTGGTGCCGCTCGCCGAGGCGAGGCTGCTCGAAGGTCTCGCGGGCCCCGGGGCCCTCGGGGCCGTAGAGCACGCCCGGCGAGCCGTCCTTCTCGACGCCGTCGCGCTCGATGTATCGCAGGTGCCGGGCCGCCGCCTGCGCGCCGTGCCCTCCGAGCTTCTGCACGTGCGCTTTGACGACGACTCGCCGCGCGCTCTGCCGAGGACCGAAGCCGCCGGTCGGCGGGAGCCTCGCCGCCCCCTTGCCGCCGAGGCGCCCGTGACCTCGCCGCACGAGCGTCGCGACGCGAAGAGGGCTCGAGGCGACTCGTTCGCGCGCGCGATCGGTCCGGCCGATCCGAGGCCGGAAGTCGTCGAGCTTGTCGTCGGAATTGTCGCCGTTGCCCATCGGAAGACCCATCCCCATCCGCCCACGTCGGCGCAGCCCAGCCGGTCCGCGCCGAGACATCAAAGGAGCCGACAATCTCTTCTTATTTCCAATGGATACTTCAAATAAGGGGCTTCCCCTTTATCTTGCCCTCCGTCTTCGACTCCGGGATCTTCGCTTTCCGCGACGCTTCGGATGCATCGGGTGCACGACGCGCTGCAGCTCCCGGACATGAACCAGTGCCACCAACACCGCGGCGATGACGACAAGACCGAAGGCGGCTGGAAGGGATCCCGGAGGACGTCGAAGAGGACGATCGAATGCAGACCGTCGTGGTCCGGGTGACGGCCCTGGGAGCACCACTCCGCGGCGACGACGACGCGACCGAAGGCACCCTCCACCTGCGAAGTCGCTGCGACGCATACGGGCCGCGGTGGTCTTCCGAAGGCGACTGGAAGGGATCCCGGCGGACGCGGATGAGGACGACCGAATGCAGACCGCCGTGGTTCTGGTGACGGCCCTGGGAGCACCACTCCGCGGCGACGACGACGCGACCGAAGGCACCCTCCACCTGCGAAGTCGCTGCGACGCATACGGGCCGCGGTGGTCTTCCGAAGGCGACTGGAAGGGATCCCGGCGGACGCGGATGAGGACGACCGAATGCAGACCGCCGTGGTTCTGGTGACGGCCTTCGCGTGCGCCGTGGTCGGCTGGGTTCTGAGCTTCGGTCGCTTCCGAGCGCGTCGGCTTGGTCTGCCTGGCCGCCCGATCCGGGCGCGCGCATGGGGGCGCCATTCAAATGTCATCCGTGTCCGGTTTCACCTCGACCGGGGATCGACGCGGATCCGGCTCACGCCGCGTCCCGGACGCCGTCGCGTGGTGCGCAGCGACGGCCGATGCGCCGCCGCCGCCGGATTGTGGCGGTTTCCTTGCCGGCGGCGTCTCGCCGCTCGGCGACGGCGAGGGCGCGACCGGGGGCGGTCGCTCCGGCGGACGGGCGACCGTGCGGCCGTCTCGCCAACGTTTCGTTGCGGTCCGCGGCCCTGCGCTGGCGGCTTCTTCGCGAACCCGCTTCAAGTACGTTCGCAGGGCCGTCACCGAGACCGGCACGCCGTGGTTCCGACAGCATCGCGGCGACGGCCGTCCAGCTGTACCCCTTCGAGCGGAGAGAAAGGATCTGGGGCGACAGCGTGCGAATCGCCTGCTGCTTGCTCAACTCGGTCGCTTGGTATGGCGCAACCTGGTCGAGCGATTGCTGCAGCTGCCGAACTGTCTCGGCCGCGAACTTGTTCTTATGGTCCATCGATTCTCCTTTCGTCTTCACGAACACTCCCGTTGGCCGTTGTGCTTTCTGCCGTCGAAAGCCCCGCACCTTGTCGGGTCCGTGCTCTCGCGGACATCGCAAGGCGTGTGCCGGCTCGGATCGAGCGTCGTCGCGGGGGCCGCGCCCCGTCCCGAGCGAGGCACGACGCGCGCCGGAACGCCGTATGGGGGCCGGTCGTCTCCCTTTCAGGACGCTCGGCGTCCGATGCGTGCGGCCACGATCCCCGCCGCATTCGTGGCTCTCGGGGACACCCGGGAGCAGCGTGATGCGACGTCCGGTCGCGCACCACGATCCGTCGCGCCCACCGTCACGCCAGCGGCGAGCGAATGGCGCGGCCCATGGGCCAGGTGGTCAACGTTTGCTGCCCACCCCTGGCCATTAATTAATGACCACCGGACCGCCCGGGTCGGTCCCGAGAGTAGTTTCCGCGCCCATTTCATGGGTCCGCGCGCGTGGCGGTGCTGCGGGGCTCGGCGGCATCGCCCTTGCCGATGGGCTCCGTATGGACGAACGAAACGCTCGAGAGCGACGGCAAGCGGGCGGGACAGTGTGCAAGCCGGAGGCGAGCCGCGCGTCGGCGAGGCGACAGGAGGGCGGAAGTTCTTTCGCCAGGCAGGACCGCCCTCGGGTGCTTGAGGAGGGGTGGCCCCCGCTTCTGACGGCGAGCGAGGTCGCGGTCGCCTTGCGAACGTCGCGCAAGGCGGTCTACGCGATGGCCGAGCGCGCGCAGCTGCCCGGCGTCACGCGCATCGGCCGTCGCTTGCTCGTTCGTCGCGACGACCTACTCTCGTGGCTCGACGAGAGACGAGCGGCATCGCCGGGAAGTAGTCGGCGATGACGATCGAAGTCCGCGGTGTAGAAGACGCGCAGGCCGCACAGAAAGCGGTTCAACGTCACGCCCCAGGGCCACTCCTTGCCAACCGCCCCGAGATAGGCCTCCCTGCTCCGCACGAACGGCAGGCTGTGCATGCCACTGTCGAGCGGTTTCAGCTCGTCGGCGTGGCGCATGTCCGCCGACGCGTGCTCGTGCGAGACGTGTTTCTCGCGTCGCTCTCCGAAGCGTCCCGGGCATGACCGTGCCTGCTATGTTGCCGCCCAGACGAAGACAGAACGCCGTCGCGTGGAGGTACCCGCGATGGTGAGCATCAAACCGAAAGGCAACCGATGGCGCATAGAGATTTACTTCCGATGGCCCGATGGGGTCCCTTACCGAAAGCGACTGCTTGCGCCGGTGACGGCCAAGTCAGCGGCGATGCGCTGGGGCCAGCAGTACGAGGCGAACGCACTGGCCCAGGGGCGCGGGGCGCTCAAATCGCCGGTCACAGAGGGCAGCCCCTTCAAACCTGCCGAACCGGTCGAGCAATACGCCAAACGCTGGCTCGACGAACGCGAGGGACGCGTGCATAGCATCCGCGACGATCGCGGCCGCATGCGCCTGCACGTGCTTCCGACTCTGGGGCCACTTGACGCGCGCACTTTCACGCGTGACGACATCGAGTGCGTGCGCGATAGCCTCGACGAGAAGATCACCAACGGCGCGCTCGCGTGGAAGACGGCCGCCTCGTGCTGGACGCTCGTCACCAGCATGTGCGCCGACATGGTAAACGCCAAGAAACGCGAGCTGCGCGTTCGCGACGACAACCCTTGCCGTGACGTGAAGCCGCCCGAACGCGGCACCCGCAAGGCGAAGCAGTACCTGTATCCGAGCGAGTTCCTGCAGTTCGTCTCGTGCGAAAACATTCCGCTTCGCTGGCGCCGAGCGGTTACGCTCGCCATCTACACGTACACGCGCGACGGCGAGCTTCGCGTGCTTCAGTGGGACGACCTGGAACACGCCGTGGTCAACGTCATCCGCGCCTATAACCGCCGCAAACCGGGCGAGAACAAGGGCACCAAGAGCGATACGCCACGCCGCTTCGCCGTCGAGTCCAACTTGCGGCCCTTGCTCGATGCGATGCGCATGGACAGCGGCGGCAAGGGGCTGGTCATAGAGCTCGCAAGCGAGCGCGCGATGGCCCGGAACTTCCGCCGCTGGCTTTGGAAAGCGGGCGTCAGGCGTACGGCACTGCACGAGACCAACGCGCAGAGCCAAAATATCACGTGGCACGATCTGCGGGCGACGGGCGCCACATGGATGGCCGTACGCGGCGATGATCCGCTCAAGATCATGCAGCGATGCGGCCACCGCGATTACGGCACGACGCTGCGGTACGTCCGCGAGGCCGAGGCGATCCGAGACGGCTTCGGCGAGCCCTTCCCTGCCCTACCGCAGCGCCTGCTCGAGTCGCCCTGGCCGTCTCGTGGCACGCTGGTGGCACGCGCTGCCTCGGACAACGAAAACTTAGCTTTTTCTCGAGTAATCTAAGCGGGGTGGACGGGACTCGAACGCCTTCTCAGTCGATCGATGAATCAAGCACTTCCCCGCCGTCAAGCGTTATCGACCCAAGCCCTTCAAAGTCGCCCGACGTACCGCCAACGTCGCTCGACGACGCGAAGGAGAGAGCGATCCGGGCGGCCATCGCTGCGGGGCGTTTCGATCTCGTCGCGTTGATGCTCGGGAAGCCTTGACCGTCATAAAAACGGTTCGCACCTTGCGGCACGTGGAACGAACCGAAGCACTGGCCATCGTGCGGGCGCGAGAGGCAGCCGAGCGCGCGGACGATTACGCCGCGGAGGCTTACCGATACGTAGAGGACGAGGGGCGCACCTACATCGTGATCCCACCCCCCGGTACGGATGTCGCCACAGTAGCCCAGCCCGCCCCTGCCCTCGACGTCGAGCGGACCGTCTACACGTCCGAGCATCGACCCCCCGACATCAAGAGCCGCGATCGTTTTCATCGCCTCGTGAAGGCATGCCCAGGCGCGATCAAGACGGGTCGCCAGTGGAGAGTCTCGGCCGATGCCTGGCGCGCGTACAGGGGCAGCAAGGGCGCCTCCGCCGTCATTGACGCGGGTGCGGTCGCTCGGATGGTCGCGAAGCTCAGGGCTGCCTAGGGGTCGGCTGGAGGCGTTCAGGACGGAACGTCCGGACCCTGGACAATACGGTCGAGCGGGCTAGTATACGGCTACCACCGTCGTGTGGTCCACAGGGCCACGGCTTTTCGGCGGAGGGTTAGCAAAAGGAACCTCCTATGAAGCTCATAGAAAACTGGCTCAATAGCCACGCGCGCGCGAACATCGAAAATCTCCGATTTGGCTTTCACATGATGGCCGAGCACCCACTCCGCGGCCTCGTGACAAGCTCTGAGGTTACTACGCAGTTTGATCGGACACTGCCGTCTGATCGAGCAGAGGTGATCATCCGGCCGAACCCGCTCGCAGCGGACACCGTGCATCTATTCTTGCGCCAGGGAGGTTCGGAAGATCGTTATACGATGACGCTCGACTCCCTCGGGTCTGAGGACAGCGCCCTGGGCTTGTTCCCGGCACTTCGCGCGATCCTTGGTGATCCGCCGGGCTGGAACTGAGGTAGCGAGCCGTCCGGCATGACGAGGGGCTCCGAGCGCGATCTCGGGGCCTTTCGTTTTAGCGGTCGCCCCACGGTCGCTAGGGCCTATCGCGGAGGCTGAACCTGTAGGTTGCCGCGATCACGGCGCGTCGAGCAACGCCCGGATCGCCTTCACCAGTTCCGGCGGCGTGACGTCGGGGATCGCGGTGCGTCCTTCGGCCGCCTTCAGGATTTGAAAACCGATTTCGATCTCAAGGTCCGTCTGCAGGGAATAATCCACGGGCGTATCGCAGGTGCCGCTTTTGAGGTCCCGCACGATCCTGCTGAGACGGGCCAGCTCGTGACTGTCGGCTTGAACACCGTGTGCGCTATCCCACATCATGATATCAAGTTTACGTTCAGCAAGCTCCAAGACAGCCCCTAGCGGACCTTCGTTGCGGGGGGTGATGGCGCGTTGGGGTGCCTCGCCCGGAAGCGCCTTGAGGCCTGCCAGAACGGCCGGGCTGGTGATCACCGAGGGATCTGCCTTGCGGGGTAGGTCGCCTTTCACGGCTGCACCCCAATCCAATGCAAGCGCTCCATCTTCTCAAGCGCACGATAAACACGCTGGCGCGCGCGGGACTTCAGGGGTTCGCCACGAAGCACGGCGCGTACCACGTTGGTACAGGTGTCAGTGTCAACGGCGATCTGTAAAATGTCTCGCTGGCCGTAGGGCAGAGCGAGGTTAGCTTTAGAACTCATGTTCAAGAGTGGCATCTGGGGATCATCCGGTGTTCATCCAGGCAATGCGACGTCATCCGGTATTCATCCAGACGTCACCCCAGGTCCGTAGGCCGTGCGTCTCAGGAGCACTGAACAAGCCCTTTCGGCCGTTATCCGTTAGGCCACGATCGCCCCGTTCGCTACCTAACGCTGCGGGATTGCGAGGCTTTAGTAATGTGTGCCGTACCCGTTCGCCCTAGATCCCGTGTGTGCAAGGGTGTGGATACACCTAACCCAGAAATTAGATACGAGACGGTCTGTCCAGATGCGCTCTTAAGAAAGAGTCAGTTTCGCGGGGATCTAGGGTGGCAACTAAATCGTATTGGCGGGTATTACCGGGGCCCCGCCGCGCCCGTTGGGCCCGTTCCAGTCGCGCCAGTCGGGCCCTTTCCTTTCGCGCCCATTGCGCCCGTCCCAGCCGCGCCAGTCGGGCCCCTCCCCATCGGCCCGGTTGCGGCCGTCCCCGTCCCCATCGGCCCCGTCGCCCCCGTCGCGCCAACCATCCCCGCATACGTCATTGGTCCCACGGGCCCTGGTTCCGGGGCGTCTTGCTCGCCTTCCGGCTCAGCTTCATGCGAGTCGGGCAACTGCACGTCAATTGGCCCCACGGGGAACCTCAATACGAGAGCCCCAGCCAGTAGGGCCGTGCCGCCATAGCCAGCGACGATCGAAGCAAGTAAACGGACACGGTTGCGACTATCCAATCTCATAGTGTGGAATATAGGCCCGGTATCGACGGGATCAAGGTTTACGGGCTGTTTTTCAACTCTAAACCCCGGCCGCCCTGCGCCCGTGTAGCCAGGGTGTAGTCAGAATGTAGCCAGGAGCGGCATTTTTATATCAGAAACATCGAGAAACACATGGCAGTGTAGCGAGTGTATGGAGAATCCAACAAGTTTCTCTATAGAAATATCAGTACGTTAGTTTAACTTACATTTATCCTTAGTTAGCCAGACTTAGTGTTTTCTCGAAATTCTTAGAATATTATTGAACCCTTCATACACTCGCTACACTAGGCCCGTTTTTCTCGACGTTTCTGATATAAAAAAGCCGCCCTCTGGCGACATTCTGGCGACACCTGGCTACATGGCGCGCCGCGTCATGCGCGTCAAAAGAAAAGACCCCACCTGGCCTAAAGCCAAGCGGGGTCTCAATTGGATGTGACGCTCTGCTACGGGGTGGGCAGGTCCTGGCACAGGACCTTGCCGGCCGCGAGCTTAAACCGATAGACGCGTCCATCCGAGATTCGCGAGTATGTCACGCCGTCGACGCGTTCGAGCCGGCTCTTGAAGGTCTTGGACGTGACCGGCCGGTGTCCGTTGTCTTGCGCCCAAAGCTTATAGGTGCGGTAGACCCTGGAGGCTCCGAGGTTCGCGCGACTCTCGTCCTTTGCCGACCCGTCCACGAACTCCTCCGCGAACTGTCGCACGTTATCGGAGCTCGTTTTCCACTGCGCCAGCGCCTTCGTGTGGCTCGTCGGGACCGTGTACCCGTCCTGGGCGTCGAGCCGCCTGGCACCCGCGACAAGCCAAGCCAGGACGCCACCGCGCTCGGTCTCCAAGATCTTCGCGGAGATCGTGGTGTCCTTCGTGGCGTCGTTCTCAAACGAGCGGTTGAACTCGATCGCGATAATGCGTCGCCAAAAACCGGAGGTCTGGTCCTTGGTCTCAAGGGCCGGGTTCAGCGCGAGAATATGACCAGCGATCGGCCGGAAGTTGAACGAAGGTTGGTGTTTCCTCTCGGCCTGTACGAGGTCCCCGGCGACCACGTCCTTGAAGCGCGGCGAGTCCATCAAGCTTGTGGCCGAGATGTCGGCGACGATATTCAGCAGGCACCCCACGAGCTCGGCCAACGTAAACGAGTGGCCCCACTTCTCGGGCGGGATGGCCTGGACCTGGTGTGCGGGGAACAGCGCACGCACGATCTCCAACAGCGTGCTCTTGCCGTTGCTCCCATCGCCCTTGGCGATAATACATTTATCGAACCGCGTCGAGAGTCCGAAGAGCGCGCCACCGAAGAACTCTTGGAGGCACTTGATCTTATCGTCGCGATCTTCATCGTCGCGGAAGAGGTCAAGCAAAAACCGCTGGAATAGTGGTGCCGTCGCGTAGGGGTCGAAAGCGAACGGATACGCGGATCGCGAGCGGTTCTCCGGGCTATGGGGCAATAGGCCGTTCATCGTGACGAGGCCGTTGGTGCAAGAGATCCCCGCCCGGCCGACCACGAAAAATTCCTCATTGAACGTGCGCGTCCTGACGGATTTTATCACTCCCTCGACGTCGTTGTGATTGATGCGCACTTGGTAGCGCTTGCCTGGTTCTTTGCCTTTCTTGGCGCGGCCGGCATACCCAAGGACGTCATTGCGAAGCGCGGGCTCGACCTGGTGCGAGGTCCACGCGCCTGTCTTGGGCTTGTATTCCCAGATCGCCCCCTCTGTCGTGGTGAGCTGGGTTGGGTTGCACCGGATCAGTTCTTCCGAAAGCTCGGCATGGTCGCCACGCTCAAAGAGGAAAGTCGGCTCTTTCATCGGAGCGGTATCGTTGGCGCCCCTGAGCCCGGGGGTGAAGCCTTCCACGTCTACGCCTCCGGGCGCTAGCGTACCGTTGTCTCGCGCGTTCTCGAGGGTGTGCATAAGCTCGGCGCCGCTCCACGGGGGGACACAGCGGCCGTTGTAATCCTCGTTTAGCAGATCAAATGCCGCGTCGATGGGGAGCAGGTAGTGGCGCATAAGCTGGTTGGCGACACCCCAGATCATTCTTTGGCCGCCGTCTCCCGAGATGCACGGCTCTTCCTCGGCCAGCCAAGTCTGTGCGGCTTTGAGGCTCTTCTGTCCGCGCTCCGTATTCACGTCCACAGGGATCGGCGCGTTGTCCCCCGCTTCTTTGCCAGGCCCCGCGGATGTCTGCAAGCGAAGGCCCGGCCAGGCCAGTAGCCATGCGGGCGCGTCTGCTACTTCGTCCGGCGACCCGCACGCCTGGTAGATCCTGCCGCCCTTGTGGAGGCTTCCCGGCGCGACGACGTAACCGCCGTCTCCGCGCACGTCGACTTGAGGGGCCAGACTGCCGCTGGAATTCCGGACGTAGAATTTAGGCCACTGGAAATAGACGTGAGCGCCGCGCCCCGTGGACACCGTGAACGTGTCCGGTAGCGCTTGCTGAATATACCCGACATGCTCAAAGGAGGTCTCTGGGATTCCGGCTGTTTTCCGCGCGTCGAGGTCCAGCACCCGTGTCGCCGGTTCATTGACCAATTCTTCAGTGGCCACGAGTTCTCCATAGGCGAGCTGGCAGGGAGGCAGAGGAAACACGCTCCCGTCGCGTACTCCAAGGTTAGCGGCCGTCTCGGGATCGAAAATGGTCAGCTTGCTTTTCATCGGGGCTGGTCGAAGAGTACCTTGGCCGCGGTGGCGGTGCCGGACTGCCCTATACGTGCCTGGGTGGGAGTGGCCGACTGGAGCTGGTACTCTTGGTGGTCCGGGTAATACTCCAATGCATTCCCATTTCACAGACGAACAGGTCCGAGAGGCCCGAGAGCGCTTCGCCGCTGGGGTCACTGCCCTTGCACTCGCGAGAGAGCTAGGGACGTTACCTCACGTGATTCGCGCATGGACCCGAGGTCGAAAGCGAATCGCGGCAGGCGGTCCTATTACGTTGCACCGCGTCGCCTCCTCCAGAAGGCGTGTCGATCGCGACGTCGTGCGCCAGCTGCACGGCCAAGGGCTCCCGGCCCGTCTTATCGGTCAAACCGTCGGTTGCGCTCGCGGAACTGTGAATAGAATACTGCGAGACGTCCTCCTGTGAACAGTCGCCCGAATGCCTTCCTTGACGATGTGTGCCCCGAACGCCGCGCCTTGTCCGATGCAGCGATCAAGAGACGAGCCATCGCTTATAAATGCCCCACCTTCAGCCTCGTCGGTCGATCTGCCGAGGTAGTCGAAGGCGCTTACGAAGTTCTTCTTTCATATGCCCGAGATGGTGGGCGGGAGGCTGACGGCGAGGAGTTCGAGAAGGGTCACGTAGAGGACGGCTGATCGCGGGACTACCGCGAGGCGAAGTATCGGGGGATCGTCGACATTCCGATGCGCGAAGGAACACATTCGGGACCGCTCACCCCGGAAGAGCGGATGGCATACTTCACGGTGCCGCCGGTCGTTTACAAATTCCTCGGACCACTCCGGGGCCCACGGACGCTTCAGGACATGAAGATCAAGTGCACGCCGCCGTCTGAGTTCGACGACGTGTTCGACTCGGTGCACGTTGAAGAGCTTTTGGTAGAGGAGCTGAACGTTCCCGGTCAGAACTTCTACTTCGAGCTTAGTCACCCGAGCGGAATGCCCATCGGAGACCGAGACGCCTGGCGCGCTTGGCTTCAGAAGTCCGTCGACCTCTACCCGGGGTTCGGTGTGGACGCCGTGATCTTGTGCCCACCTGTACCGAACCATGCGGCCTTGATGGACTTCCGTAACTCGTTCTTATCCGCGTTGGAGCATTTGGAGGGTGTTCAAACGGTGCTCTCCCTCACCGACCAGCCGTTGAACAAGTTGATGTGGGACCGTTATGGCAACGGGCACAGAGGGTTCGCTGTGGGCTTCGATACCCATTCGCCAATGTTTCAGGTCGGTGGCTATCCTGCTCTGCGAAAGGTCATCTATTCCGCCGAGCCACCACGCGGACCTCGTGAGGTGATCTCGTGGCGACGTTGGCTCGTCAAGAGCCATGTTTACGAGTACGAGTCCGAGTGGCGTGGGCGCTACCCGTCGAAGGTTCTCGAGGAAGCCGTCGGCGATGAGGGGCAATCCATCTTTCTGAAATCGATCCCGCCAGGGGCAATCAAGAGCGTGCTTCTCGGCTGCCGGATCGATTCGAACACGGAGGAGCAGGTCATGGCTGCCGTCGAACCTGGCGTGGAGGTTTGGCGATGTGTCATGGGCGAGGGCACCTATGAACTCAAGCTTGAGCGCGTGGTGTAGCCGTGCTCGGAGCCTCCTACTCGTAAGCGAAGGGGTCGACCGTGATGACCGCCTTCACGTGTGAGAACGCGTGCTGTGGGTGAGTGTCTACGGTCTACGGTGTGCACGGTCACCGAGGGATCTACGCCCAGCGCTCCACGGTCGCGGCAAGGAGCGCCAGGAGAGCGCCTACGGGAGCGAGTGACTTCACCCTGTAGAGTGACCGAGAGCGCGTCGACTCGTCGGCGGGCAAGAGGCCCAGGGGTTCACTGGCCGCCTGCGTCGAGCGCGCGACCTACAGCCGACGCGAGCGCCTCTAGGTCTCCTAGCGCGAGGGCCACGCGTTGGACGGCGCGGGCTAGAGCTATCTCAGCCTCGCCCGCGCGGATGACGGGGATCGGCCCGGGCGGGATCGTCGGGTCGCTATCGGACGGGGGTAGGGTGTCGTTGGGCATGCATTGGATATACACCCAATAGACACCCGGGCAAGGTGTTGCTACGATATACACCGGGCGCTACACTTGCAGCATGGTCAACCGGCATCCACAGACCGCCGTCCGCTTCACCCCTGAGGACCTGGCGCTAATCGAGCGTCTTCAAAAGAAGCTGGGGATCATGACGCGCGCCGATTTGATCCGCCTGGCCCTGCGCTCCCTGGCGACCGAGCACGGGGTGAGGCACTAGAAACCGCGGCGCGTGGTGGGCACCATGGCGGGATGGATAAAGAATGGACGTTCGAAGCGTGGAAGCCGTGCCCCGACTGCAACGCGGGTGGGCGGGCTCCTCATCACTGTCAGACATGCGCGCCTATAGGGGATCCCGATCCGTACCCCGTGACGCGGCGCGGGTGGGTGAGGCGAACATTTACCCTCGCGGAGCTAATAGCGGCGCTCGCGAAGCCTTGACCGCGCGTCCGCCCGTACGCACCTGAAGGAGATCGATCATGGCGAGACATGCGACGGGCGCCGCTACTTGGCAAAAGAACGACGAGACCGGCGTATTCTGCTGGCACGCTAGGGTTACCCACCTGGACGGAGATCGCAAAGCAACCCCCGTCGACGTCGACGAACCCTGGGTCACGCAGCACACGGCAGCCGCCAGAGAATTAGCCCAGGCTTACGCCCGGGTGGTCTCGGCGGCCCTACGCGGCGGTTCTCTTGCTCCGATGAAGAGGGCCAAGGCGCCGAGCACGGCTGAGAACGTGGAGCAATACGCCAAGCGCTGGGCTGCAACGGGCAAGGGGCAGGACGACAAGTCCAGTCACCTACGGATCCACGTCCTACCGATCCTCGGCGCGATACCCATGGCCAGGGTCCAAGCTCACAACCTAGAGGACCTCGTGTCGGTTCTGGACCGGAAGATCGGCGCCCAGGAAATGAGCGACAAGACCGCCCGCAACGTCTGGGCCACGGTCGCTCGCATGTTCAACGACGCGGCGCACTCCAAGCCTGCCAAAGGCTTGCGCTGCCTCGAATCCGACCCCGCGAAGGACGTGGAAGGCCCCGACAGCACGGGCGAGAAAAAGGCCAAGCAGTTCATCTACCCCGACGAATTCCTACGGTTCGTGTGGTGCGAGGCCATCCCGCTGCACTGGCGAAGGAACGTCGCGATCGCGGTGTACTCAGGTCTGCGCGACGACGAGCAACGGGCGCTCCGCTGGACGTCGGTCGACTTGGACCACGGCGTAATCAACGTCACCGAGACCACCGACGCCGCGGGCGATGTCGTCACAGGGACCAAGGGCAACGCCGCGCACCGGGTCAAGATCCACCCCCACCTTTTGCCGCTGCTCCGCGCTCTGCACCAAGAGACGAAGGGCCACGGGCGGGTGTGTCAGCGCATGTCGAGCAAGAGAGACATGGCCAGAGGTCTCAGGCGCTGGCTGAACCGCGCAGGGGTGACCCGGCCCGAGCTCCACGAGACCACGCGCCTAAGCCTGAACATGCGATGGCACGACCTGAGGGCCACATGCGCGACGTGGTGGCGTGTTGCCGGACAGACCGAGGATCAAATCCAAGAGAAGATCGGCCACTCCAGCGTCGAGCAGACGAAGCAGTATTTGCGCAACGCAGAGCTCGTCCAAGGGTTGCCATTCCCCGCCTTGCCTGAGCTCCTGATAACGGCTGGCTTTATTTTTTCGGCTTTTCGCGCTGAAAAAGCCAAGCATTTCAGCATGTTGAGCGGGGTGGACGGGACTCGAA